>Ga0302325_10004919_pt1 | contig 30738 bp, 32 predicted proteins | sample Palsa_T0_2_FD_201948 | JGI IMG/M metagenome (GOLD analysis project Ga0302325, IMG submission 201948) | Peat permafrost microbial communities from Stordalen Mire near Abisko, Sweden - Palsa_T0_2 | ecosystem: Environmental > Terrestrial > Soil > Palsa > Peat permafrost | place: Sweden: Abisko... | reverse complement strand
GGCGACGAGCTGAGAGACGGCCGCGCCCGAGACTCCCGTTCGGCGGGCGAGCTCTGAGCCGCCCACGCCGTCGTGGGCGATGGCTCGGAGCGCGAGGTATTGGGTCGGGGTCAGCGGCGGGTCGTGACGGGCCAGGAGACGTTCGATCCACCGGCTCACGAGCGGCGCCACGGTCAGGAGCGCGTCGGCGGCTTCGGTCTGGGGTCGGCGAGGAGGAGGCACGACGACAATCGATAAGGTGACTTAACAACTAATCATGCTTATCGTACGCATCATCCTCGCAGGCGTCGCCGTCGTCGCGCTCGCCGTCCGGCCGGGCACGGCGCCGGGTGCGGGCGTGGCGCTGGGCGCGGCCGCCCTCGACGCCGCCCTGGGCGCCGCCGTCGAGCCCGCGCTCCGCATCGTCGCGCCGATGGTGGTCTTCCTCGCGGCAGCGCTCACCCTGGCGGGAACGCTCGAGCACGCGGGTCTGGGCGAGCGCGTGGCGGCGGCACTGGCCCGCCGCGCGCGAGGCAGCTCCCGGGCCCTTTACGTCTACGTCTGCCTGACGTGCGCCGCCCTGACCGCGACGGTGTCACTGGACGGGGCCGTCGTGCTCATGGTGCCCGTCCTCCTCGCGCTCCGACAACGCCACGGCGTCGCCTTCGCGCCCCTGTTCGGAGGCGTCGTCGTGGTCGCCAACGCGTTCTCGATCGCCGTCCCTCAGGGCAACCCGACGAACCTCCTGATCATCGCCCGGCTCGGCCTGGCCCCGACGACGTTCCTGACCCACATGTTCGTCCCCGGGCTCATCGCCGCGGTGCTGTGCGCGGTCTCGGTGGCGGTGATGGAGCGTCGCCGCCTCGCCCTCCCCTACGCGTCAGAAGCGCAGCCCCGCGAGCCGCTCTCGCGCGAAGAGCGAAACGCCGTCCTCGCCTTCGTGACCGCGGCCCTCGCCGCGTGGGTCGCGCCCCTGCTCGGCGTCGCTCCCTGGTGGCCCTTCTCCGCCGCCGTCGCGGTCGGCCTGATCGCCCAGCGCCGCCGGCCGGCGGCCTTCGTTCCCTGGCAGATCGGCGTCCAGATCGCCTCGACGCTCGTGGTGATTCAGGCCCTCGGCGTCCCCAATCTCGGCCCGCTCGGGTCCGCGCTCGGAGGTCTGCTCCTCGTCGCCGCGCTCACAGGCCTCGCGGCGGCCCTGCTCAACAACCTCCCGGTCGGGGCCTCGGCCGTGGCCCTGATTGCCTCCGCTCCCCTCGGCTATGCGGCCTCGATCGGACTCGCGGTCGGATCGCTGGCCACGCCCCAGGGGTCGGTGGCGACGTTGATCGCGACCGAGCTCGCCGGCCCCGACGCGCCCGAACACCGCGTCCGTCGCCTGGCGCCGCTGGCCGCGATGGCCGTCCTCGCCGCCACCCTGGCCGTACGGTTGGGGCTCTGACCGCTCAGGCTGCGGCGGTGGTGTGCTCGGGTGCGGCCGCCTTCACCGGGATCCGGCCCATAGCCCGTTCGGCGAGCGCGGTGATGGTCAGGCTCGGATTCACGCCAACGTTGGCCGGGATCGCCGAGCCGTCGCAGACCAGCAGGTTCCGGTAGCCGAACACGCGCTGCTCGGCATCGATCACCCCGTGCTCGCGAGAGTCCCCGATCACCGCCCCGCCGAGGATGTGGGCGGTGGTGGGAATGGACATGACCGCCTCGGTGAGCCCGGCCTGCCCGACGCCGCCAAGCTCGCGCTGCATCCACTCGGCCGCCCGGTAAGCCCCCGGGATCTTGTCCGGATTGGGGTTCTCGGAGTCGACCTGGGTGGTGAGCGTCACGTTGCCATTGGGCAGGCGGCGCTTGACGCGGAGGCTCATCGAGTTGTCGAGCGTCTGCATGACGAGGAGGATGATGGTGCGGCGGGACCAATGGCGCACGCGGGTCGCGCGCCATGCCGCGCCGGGGTGGCGGGCGATGTTGGCCAGGAAGTGCAGGGGCTGGGTGCCCCGCTTGCCCGCCTCGCACATCAGCGTGAAGAGCAGCGACTGCGAGTCGCCGGCGCTGCCGTAGGTGACGGGCTCGATGTGGGTGTCGGGGTCGGGATAGATGCTCGAGGTGATGGCCACCCCGCGGGTGAAGTCGTTGGCGTCATCGGGCGCGGTCACCGCCAGGATCGACTCGCTGTTCGTGCGCACGAGCTGGCCCAGGCGGTCCGAGACCGCGGGCAGCGAGCCCCCGAGCTTGCACCGGAAGAGCAGGCGATTGGTCCCGAGCGGGCCCGCGGCGAGTACCACCCCACGCGCCGTGAGCCGCTGCTTGTCACGCAGGGCCCACGCGCCCGAGCGCTCGTGCGTCACCGTGTAGCCCTCCGAGCCGTCGCGCGCGCCGAGGGGAGCGACGTCGATCACCGTCCGCTCGGCCAGGACCTGGGCCCCGAGGCGCTCGGCGAACCACAGGTAGTTCTTCACGAGCGTGTTCTTGGCCCCGTAGCGGCAGCCAACCATGCACGAGCCGCACCGCACGCACCCGGTGCGCTCGGGGCCCGCGCCGCCGAAGAAGGGGTCGGGGACGGTCTTGCCGGGCTCCCCCAGGTAGACCCCGACCCGTGTCTTGGCGTATGTGTGGCCCAGTCCGTTCTCCTCGGCGTAGCGCTTGAGGAGCAGGTCGGCGGGCGTGTCCTGGTCGTAGGTCGTCACGCCGAGCATTCGCTCGGCCTCGTCGTAGGCGGGCCCCAGCTCCGACTCCCAGTCGGCCAGACCCGACCACTGCGGGTCGCCGTAGAACGCGGGGCGCGCGCGGTAGAGGGTGTTGGCGTACCCGAGCGAGCCGCCCCCGACCCCGCACCCGGAAACGATGAAGACGTCCTTGAACATCGTCATGCGCATGACGCCCTTCAGCCGCAGCTTCGGCATCCAGTAGTAGCGCTGTGCCTCCCACGTCGTGTGGGCGAACTCGTCGTCCTCGAAGCGCCTTCCGCACTCGAGCACGGCGACGCGGTATCCGCGCTCGGCCAGGCGCAGCGCCGCAACGCTGCCGCCGAAGCCGGAGCCGATAACGATCCAGTCGAAGTCGTATCCGTCCCCAGTCACGAGGACCGGATGCTAGTGCGCGAGCGCGCGCGGGGTCAGGCGGCCACGAGGGTGGTCTCAGAGGCCAGCGACTCGCGCTCGAGTTCGCCGCCGGGCCCGACCCGGTAGGCGCCCATCCTCCGCAGCGGCGGCGAGTAGGCGTGGACCGTGAGCGCCGGTCCTCCGCCGTCGTGGAGGACGCGATGAATCGCGGTCGAGGGCACGATGAAGGTTTCGCCGGGACCGAGGTGGCGCACACGGGGCTCGGCGCCGAGGACCAGGCGCTCCTCGCGGACGCGCCCGGAGACCACGGCGATTCCGCCCGCGGACTCGTCGTGATCGTGCCAGCCCGTGTCGTTGTCCTCCATCCAGCAGATCACCCACGCGTTGACCACCTCGTCGGACCAGATCAGCTCGTAGGCGCGCGTGACGTTCTCCAGCCCGATCAGATGGCTCCAGCGCTCGGGACTCGCCGCCAGCCCGGCCGCGAAGTGCTCGAGCTCCGCGTGGTTCAGGCCCACGACAAGCTCCCCGAGGCGGCGAGCAGGCGCCCCCCGTTCTCGGCCAGCAACGCTTCGCGCCCGGTGAGCACCGGCTCCACCACCGGGCGGTCCGAGCCGTACACGAGCTGCTCCGGCCCGACCCGCCGGGCCATCGCTTCGACGGCCACCGGGCCGTAGCTCGAGGTGTCGTAGAACACGAGCGGGTCGCCCAGGTCCACGGGCGGTCCCCCGCGCGCGCTCAGGCGCTCCGAGAGCAGCGGCGCTCCGCCCGCGAGCATGGCGAAGAGGACCACGAGGTCTGGATGCTCGGCGCGCCCGAGCGCGGCGAAGGTGAGCCAGGCCGCCTGCATCTGGGCCACGTAATCGGTCAGCGCGCCCCACCACAAGGGCTCGTTCAGCCTCACGCACTCGGTCCGCTCGCCCGCGACCGACCCTGGGTGGACGAACACCGGCACACCGCACTCGGCTGCGCGCGCGAGGACGGCGCTCGACCTTGTGAGTGCGTCGATGCCGCTCAGCGCCGGCGCCGGCAGCGAGATACCCACGCATCCGAGCGCGAGCAGGCGATCGACATCGCCGGGGTCGAGCCCGTCGAGGGCGACCGGCCCCCAGGCCAGGAACTCCTGGGGCAGCGCCGCCACGCCGGAGAGATAGGCGCCGATGAGGCTGGACGCCTCGTCACGCGGGAGGGCCTCGACGCCGATCGGGCTCGAGAGGGCGATCGCGGCGAGGTCGAGGCCGTCGTCGTGCACGAGGCGCGCCCGCAGCCTCGGCGTCTCGGCGTCCGTATCGACGACGTAGGGGCTCTCACCGGCGCAGTGGACCACGGTCACCCCGTTGGTCCGCCGCACGAACGGGAGAGCGTCGCGTGCGGCCAGCGCCTCGAGAAAGGCCTCGGTCCAGATGTGCTGATGAACGTCGACGTGCATGCCTGACCGCTCCGATTGACTTTGGCCGGCCGAGTGTTCCCTCAAGGCCACCCGGGCCGGGCTAATCTGCACTATATCAATCAAGATTAGTGTATTTGAGACAACGGTGCCGGACGCCTCGCGGACGTTCGGCACCGTTCCCTCGCGAGACCCGACCTAGGCTTCGGGCTGCTCGCCCGCGTCGCCGTCGGCGAGGATGCGGTAGATCGAGCGACGCGCCTGTTCGAGGACCTCGGCGGCCTGCTCGGCCTGCGCCGTGCTCCCGGCCTGCACGACCTGAGCGGCGGCTGCGGCGAGAGGGCGGATCTGCCCCATCAGGATGCGCGACGCGTCCGGAACGCCGTGGCCGACGGTGTCCCACGGCGCCTCGGCATCCTCGGGACGCTCGGCGACCCGGGCCCGGCCGGCGTCGGTGAGCTCGAATACCCGACCGCCGTCTCCTTCGCGCGAACGGATCAGCCCCTCGTCCTCGAGCTGCGACAGGGCCGGATAGACCGCCCCCGGGCTCGGCCGCCAAAGTCCGCCCGAGCGCTCCTCGAGCTCCTGCATGATCGCGTAGCCGTTGCGCGGCTCCTCGGCGAGGAGCAAGAGCGCGGCGAGGCGAACGTCACCGCGCCGGGCACGGCGACCGCCACCGCGGCCGAAGGGCCCTCGCGGCCCGCCGAACGCGCCGCCGCCCAGGCCGCCGAAGCCGCCGAAGCCGAAGTCGCCCCGCTCGCCGAAGTCACGCGGACCCCCACGATGGTGCGAGGTGAGCATGGCCTGCCACGGCCGCGGTCCGCCGGATCGGCCTCGCAGCGGCACGTCGTAGGTTGAATCGAAGGTGGTCATTTGACCCTCCTCATTCCGTGTTTGTAGAGTGCTATCAAGATATATCGTTATCTTTCTTTTGTCAAGAACGGCTGACAAATTCGCCCGGCTACACTCAGCAACCCACCTCAGCAACCCACCTCAGCAACCCACCTCAGCAACCCACCTCAGCGACCCACCCGAGCAACCCACGCGATGCTCCTCTACGACTCCCACGACTCAGGCAACTGCTACAAGGTCAGGCTCCTGCTCGCCCACCTGGGCCGCGACTACGAGCGGCGTGAGCTCGACGTGATCGACCGCTCGAACCGGGCCGAGGTCCTCGGCGGGCTCAACCCGGGGCTGCGCGTGCCGACGCTCGTGCTCGACGACGGGCGGGCACTCGGCGAGTCGAACGCGATCATCTTCTTCCTCGCCCAGGGCAGCCCGTACCGGCCCGAGGACCGGTTCGAGCTTGCGCAGGTGCTCCAGTGGCAGTTCTTCGAGCAGTACAGCCACGAGCCCTACATCGCCGTCCTTCGCTTCTGGCTTCACATCGCTCACATCAGCCCGTCGCCGGATGAGCTCGAGGCCAAGCGGCGCGGGGGTGAGGCGGCCCTGGCTGCGCTCGAGCGCCACCTCGAAACCCGGACCTTCCTCGTCGGCGAGCGCTACACCCTCGCCGACATCTCGCTCTACGCCTACACCCACGTCGCCGACGAAGCGGGCTTCGAGCTCGAGCCCTACCCGGCCATCCGCGCCTGGCTGGGCCGCGTCAGCGAGCAGCCGGGTCACGTGCCGATAACCGCCTGACGGGACGCCGTGCCCGCCCGGCTCGAGTTCGTCTTCGGCTACGGCTCGCTCGCGGCGTACGCCGGCGCGGTCCCCACCCGGGCCTTCCACCCCGAAGGCTTCATCTCCGACCTGCGTGGCTTCCGGCGCTGCTGGGGTGTGGCCATGGACAACCGCGTGACCCTTCCCGGCTACAAGTACTACCTCGACGTGGAGGGCAACCGTCCCCCCGTCAACGTCGCCTTCCTTGACCTCCGGCGCGCGCGTGGGGAGTCGGTGAACGGCGTCTGCCTCCCGGTGAGCCGCGACGATCTGGCCGGCCTCGATAAGCGCGAACGCAACTACGAGCGCCGCGACGTCACGGCGCATTGCCACCTTCCGGGCGACATCAGCCGCGTGTGGACGTACATCGGGAGCCCGGCCGGCCGGCGCCGCCTGACAAGATCGCGCTCGGCGGGCCGGGCCGTCGTCGATCGCTCCTACCTCGAAGCGGTCGCGAGCGCCTTCGAGCGCCTCGGGCGGGCGGAATACGCCGCCTCGGCGGCATCGCTCGATCCCGCCGGCCTGCCCGTCGTGGCACTCCGCCGCCACGAGATCGCGTCGACTACGATCGGGCCGTGACCCGGCCCCTGGTAGGCGTGATCGTTGCCGTCCAGCGGGCCCGCTTCGGTCCGTGGGATCAGGACGCGGCCGTGGTTCCCGCGACGCTGGTGGACGCAGCCCGCGAGCTCGGCTGGCTCGCCCTGCTCCTCACCGCCGACGCCGACCCGGATACGGGCCTCAGACTTCTCGACGGCCTGATCGTCCCTGACTGGGGACCGGGCGCGGACCGGCACGCCGAAACGCTGGCCGCAGCCGCCCGAGCCCGGGGGCTCCCGGTCCTCGAGCTCCCCGCGTCGCTGGCCAGGCCCGGCACGACGGTGGCCGACTACACGCGCGCGCTCGGAGAGCTGTTCGCCGCCGACGCTCCCGTCGAGTCTCGCCTGAGCTGAACCGTCAGTCCCCGCGGCGCAGGACCATCGAGGGGACGGTCCCCGCGATGCACTTGATGTCGCGCCACAGCGACCAGTTCGCGGTGTAGAGCTGGTCGATGACGAGCATCTCGTCGAGCGACACCCGCGGCGTGCCGACCTGCCAGGAGCCGGTCATGCCCGGCCGGACGGCGAGCCGGCCGCGGCGCCACCCGCGGATGCGGGCGTCCTCGTCGGGGATCAGCGGTCGCGGCCCGACGAGGCTCATCTCGCCGCGCAACACGTTGATGAGCTGCGGGAGCTCGTCGATGTTGGTCTGGCGCAGCCAGCGGCCGATGGGCGTGACCCGCGGGTCGGCGCGGATCTTGAACAGCCCGTCGCGCTCGTTGAGCTCGGAGAGCCCGAGCTTGCGCGCCTCCGCGTCTCTCACCATGGTGCGCAACTTGAGCATCTGGAAGGGCCGGCCCCCGCGTCCCACCCGGGTCTGGCGAAAGAGGATGGGGCCGGGTGAGCCAAGCTTGACGAGCAGAGCGAGGAGCGCGAAGAGCGGCGCCGCGAGCACGACGGCGAGGCCCGCGAACACGAGATCGAAACCGCGCTTGGTCAGCTCGGCCGACCGCGTCAGCCCGAGGTGCGCCAGCGAGACCGTAGCCGTCTCGAGGGCCGGGTCGACGGTGAGCTCGAGCATGTGATCCTCGGCTCCCCGACCGCTCGGCGCGATCAGCACGCGCCGAACGCGGTGAGCCTCGACGATGTCACGCAGCCGGGCGCCGAGCAGGTGCTCGAGGGGAGCCGGCTCATCACCGACGGGGAAGACGATTCCGGCACCGTCCTCGTGGGTCCCGAGATCCCGGCAGGCGTCCTCGAACATGCCGGGGTCGACGAGGATCAGGCAGCGATCGCGCTTGCCGGGCCGGCCGGTACCGGCATGGATGCGGCCGGTGGCCGAGATGAGCTCAGTGCGCGGCGCGCCCGCCAGCGGACGACTCCGGCGGGCGCCCTCCGCCAGGCTTGTCGCATGCTTTAGATCGCCCGCCACTGCCACCCTCTTATCCGGTAGTCGGAAACTCCTATGGAGCGTCGTCATTTTCTTGACGCGCCAACGCCGATTTCCATCGACCCCGCCGTGGTTGCCGTGCATTAGTCAGATTACCTGACGAGATAGATCGCCGCGTTGTTTCAGCCAGGCAAGGTTATGCCGCTGACCATGCGTAGTGGATCAGCCGGTCGTCGCTGCGGGGTCCTTCACCGGCTTGTGACCAGGACGGCGCCGGCCACGATCAGGGCGATGCCGGCTGCGCGCGTCCAGCCGAACTGCACGTGATGGAGCCCGAGCACCCCGAAGCGATCGAGGAGGACGGCCACGATGAGCTGGCCGGCCACGAGCACGGCGGTGACGCCTCCCGCCCCGAGCGTGCGGACGGTCACGAGCGACACGGCGACGATGGCGGCGCCCGCGATACCGCCGAGCGCGTACTCGGGACGGAAGCCCGTGATTCCCGCCAGGCGACCGGGGTCCCCGACCACGAAGAGGAGGATGCCGACGATGGCCGTCGAGATAAGCAGGCTGAGGAGCGCGGCCCCGAGATCCCCGACGTGGTCGGCGAGAGCGGCGTTGGCGGGCGGCTGAAAGGCGACCAGAGCACCCACCGCGAGCGTCAAGATGAGAGCGGCGAGACGATCCACTGCCGCTCCGTTCCAGGCATCGCGGCGACTTCCTGCCTACCCTGCATTGGCCCATGGAGATCGATTCGACCACGCTGCGGGAGGTCGTCGAGGCGCTCGCGCCGCTCGAGCGGCGAGCGGGATCGCCGGCCGAGGAACGGGCCGCCAGGTGGATCGCCGCCCGGCTCTCGGACGCCGGATGCCAGGCGGAGGTCGAGCAGGAGCAGTTCCTCGACGGCTACGCGCCTCTGATCGGCGGGCTCGCGGCCGTGGGCGCGGCGGCGGGCGTGGCCGGGCTCGCTCGCGGCCTGCGCAAGCCCGCGGCGGCGGTGGCGGCCACCGTCGCGGCGGCGATTGCCGACGACATCTCGAACGGGCCGCGACTCGCGCGCCGGGCGACGACGAGGCCGAGGACGACGTGGAACGTGGTCGCGAGCTGCGGCGAGGCCGGGGCGGAGCGGACGCTGGTCGTGCTCGCCCACCACGACGCCGCCCCCACCGGCCGCATCTTCGACGACCGCGCGCAGGTGTGGCTCGGCCGGCGCTTCCCTGGCCTGCTCGAGCGCATCGACACCTCGTTGCCGCTGTGGTGGGCCGTGCTCGCCGCGCCCGCCATGGTCGCGCTCGGCGCCGCGCGGGACGGGCGCGGTCTCCAGCGGGGCGGCGTGGCTGGATGCCTGCTCACCGCCGCCGTGTTCGCCGACATCGCTCGCAGCCCGATCGTCCCTGGGGCCAACGACAACCTGAGTGCCGTCGCCGTGCTCGTCGCGCTCGCCGAGCGCCTGCGCTCAGACCCCGTCGCGGGCGTTCGGGTCCTGCTCGTGTCCTGCGGGGCCGAGGAGGTGATCCAGGGGGGGATCTATGGCTTTGCTGCCCGGCACTTCCCCGCGCTCGACTCCGAGCGCACGTGGTTCCTCAACCTCGAGTCGGTCGGCTCCCCGGCTCTCGTGCTCCTCGAGGGCGAGGGACCGGTGGTGATGGAGGACTACCCCGATCGCAGCTTCCGCGACCTTGTCGCGCGCGCGGCCGACAACGCCGGCGCCCCGCTGCGACGCGGCATGCGGGCACGCAATTCGACCGACGCCGTGATCCCGAGCCGGGCCGGCTACCCGACCGCCACGCTGGCCTCGATGGACCGCTACAAGGCCGTGTCCAACTACCACCAGATGACCGACACGCCCGAGAACCTCGACTACACCACGGTCCGCCACGCCCTCGTGGTCGCCGAGGCGACGGCCCGCGCGCTCGCGGCCCGCCGCTAGCGGTCCCAGCTCGGGAAGTCGCCGTGGGCTACGAGCAGGGTCGGGTGGCCGCCCGAGAACGGGATCGCCTCGATCTTGCCCCGGTTCGCGGGCTGCTCGAATCCGCCCACGGAGATGAGGATCGAGCGCCCGTCGCGCGAGATCCCCCACGCGCTCACCGCCTCGTTGCCGACCTTGAGCTGGGTCGCGCGGCCGGTGAGGAGCGAGACGCTGTAGCCGATGCCCGTGTCCTCGCCCTCGAATTCGGCCGCGAGGCGGGTTCCGTCGGCCGAGAAGGCGAGCGGGGCGAGACCCGACTCGAGGGGCCCGACCGCGATGCGGGTGATCTGCCTGCGGCCGGTGCCGTGCGGCTGCATCAGCCAGATCTGGTCCAGCGGCCCCTCGCGACGCGGGCGCGCCTGGTCGAAGGCGATCCCCCGCACGCCCCACACCGGGTCGGCGCTGCGGCCGTTCGTGGTGATCTGCTCGGTCCCGGTGCCGTCCGCGGCCACGGTGTAGATGTTCGTCCCCGCCGAGGCGCTCAGTGAGGACGCGCGCGCGTAGACGAGCATGTCCGAGGCGCCGGGGGCGAAGCTCGCCCCGTAGATCACGCCCGTCGCGATCGTCTTCTCGGTGCCCGTCTCGGTGTCGATGATCGCCAGCCCGTAGCCGGAGATGCTGGGTGCGTTATCGCCCGCGAGCGAGACGGCGAGGTAGCGGGAGTCGGGCGACCACGCGAGGGCATTCGCGCTCACGTCGGCGATGCTGAAGTACGACGCCGCCGACCCCACTCCGCCGGCCGGGTACAGACTCAGCGCGGAGCCAGTCGATCCGAGATCGCTCGCCGCCACCGTGTCGCCGTCGGGGGCGAGCAGCGGCTCATCGCCGTCGGCGAGCCTGCGCGCGTCCCCTCCGCTCGCGCCGGCGACCCAGACCGAGGGCTGGCTCCTGGCCGTTCCCGTCACGTAGGCGATCTCGGCGCCGCCCGCCGGCCCTGCCGTTCCTGCCGGCCCCGCCGCGGGAGCCGCGGGAGCCGCCGAACTCCATGCCCCCACACCCGCGAGCGCAAACACGGCGAGCCCCACGAGTCTTCTCATCGCGGGACACCTTACTCAGGCCGCCAGCACCTCGACGGGCTCCCCATCCCCCTCCTCCTCGGCTTGGTCATTCACGACCGGCCTGCGTGCGCGCAGGAGCGTCACGGCCGCGGCGGCGCCGGCCAGGCAGAACACCGCTCCCACCCCGAAGGCGAGCTCGTAGCCGTCGGTGAGCGCGCGCAGTGCGGGGACGGCGGCGCGGATCTGCCCCCCGGTGTAGGAGTCCGCGAGGGTGCCGAGGATGGCGAGCCCGAGGGCGCCGCCCACCAGGCGCGCCGTGTTGAGCAGGCCCGAGGCCAGGCCGCTCTGGGCCGCGGGGACACCCTGGACGGCGGCGATCGTCCCGGCCACAAGCGACAGCCCCATCCCCACCGTGCAGAACATCCCGCCGGGGAGCACATCGAGCAGGTAGCTGCCGCCGGGCCGGACGCCGGTGAGGAGGACCATGCCGGTGCTGGCCGAGAGCATGCCCCCGGTGAGGACGGCGCGGATGCTCGAGCGGGCGATCATGCGCGGCGCCAGCGTCGATCCGGTCACCACCCCGAGGGTCATGGGTACGAAGGCGAGTCCGGCCTCGAGCGCGTCGTAGTGGAGGACCTGCTGGAGGTAGAGCGTGAGGAAGAACCACATCGAGAACAGCGCCGCGTACATGAGCACGACGATCAGGTTCGCGGCCCGGAGGGTGGGCAGGCGGAAGATCGAGAGCGGGACGAGGGGGACGCGGGCGAAACGCGTCTCGACGAGGGCGAAGAGAGCGAGGAGCGTGGCGCCGGCGGCGATCGGGAGCAGGACCTGGGCCGAGCCCCACCCAAATGCCTCGCTGCGCACGATCCCGAAGGTCACCCCCACGAGCCCAAGGGTCACGAGCAGGGCCCCGGCCACGTCGAAGTGGCGCTCGATGTCCTCACGGCGGCCCTCGACGAGGATCCTGGCGCCCAGGCTGACGACGACGACGCCGAGCGGGACGTTGATGAGGAAGATCGCCGGCCAGCCGAAGAACTGGGTGAGCAGGCCGCCGAGCAACGCCCCCGAGGCAGCGCCGAGCCCGCCCATGGCCGCCCACGCGCCGAGCCCGCGGTTGCGTGCCGGGCCCTCGGGAAGCGAGCTGGTGATGATCGACAGGCTCGCGGGGGAGATCACCGCGCCGCTGATCCCCTGGAGCCCACGGGCGGCGATGAGCAAGCCCCGCGAGGACGCCAGCGCGCAGGCCAGCGAGGTCAGCGCGAAGAGAGCGGTCCCGGCCAGGAACACGCGCCGGCGGCCGAGGAGGTCCGCCGCGCGTCCTCCGAGCATGAGAAAGCCGGCGAAGGTGAGGGTGTAGGCGTTGACCACCCATTGCAGGCCGGTGGGCGAGAAATGCAGGCCGCTGCGCATCGAGGGGAGCGCGACGTTCACGATCGAGATGTCGAGGATGACCATGAACTGCGCGAGGCAGACGGTGAGCAGGAGGAGCCGGCCGGAGGCGGCGCCCTTGCTCTTGGGGAGGTACTTGACTGCGTTCACGGTGGTAGTGTGCGATGCTCCCCATGCAGGTACAAGAGAGGGGTTTATCCTGGTACCAACAGCAACACCCACACTGAACGGCAACGGGACCGGCAATGGAAGCTCCACCCGCAGCGGCAAGCGGCGGGCCGAGCTCGCGGACTTCCTGCGCACTCGGCGCGCGAGCCTCCAGCCCGGGGACGTGGGACTCCCGGACGCCGGCCGGCGCCGCACGCCGGGACTGCGTCGCGAAGAGGTGGCCCAGCTCGCCGGTGTCGGTTCGACGTGGTACACGTGGCTCGAGCAGGGTCGCGAGGTGCGCGCCTCGCTCGAGGTGCTCGAGGCGATCTCGCGCGCCCTCCGGCTCACCCCCGCCGAGCGTGTCCACCTGATCCTCCTGGGCCGTGGCGAGGAGGCGCCGCCGTGCGCGGCTCCCGCCGAGCGCGTCTCCGCCACCCTGCGCCGGCTGATCGAGAATCTGGGGCCCAACCCCGCCTTCGTCCTCGGCCGGCGCTGGGACTACCTGGCCTGGAACGACGCGGCCAGCGCGGTGCTCGGCGACTGGGGCGGCGTCCCCCGCGCGGCGCGCAATCACGTGTGGCTGACCTTCATGGACCCCGCCCGCCGCGAGCTGTTCGTGGACTGGGAGCAGAGCGCGCGCCTGTGCGTGGCCAAGTTCCGCGCCGACAGCGCTCGCCACCTGGGCGATCCCGCCTTCGACGAGCTCATCCAGGCGCTGCGCAAGGCGAGCCCCGAGTTCTGCCGGTGCTGGAAGCGCCACGAGGTCGCGCGCGGCGGCGCGGGTCGTAAGGAGCTTCGCCACCCGATCGCCGGCACGCTGGTCTTCGAGCACGCGGTCTTCGGTCCCCAGGAGGCCCCTGAGCAGCGACTCGTCCTCTACACCCCCCTGCCCGAGGCCGACACCAAGGCCAAGCTCGCCTCGCTCCTCGCGGCCTAGGCTCGATCTTCACGAAATCGTTATGGCCCGGGGCGACTCCTTCATGCCGTCTTGATGCCCGCGCGGAAGACTAGGGAGCCGTCATGCGGGTTCGTCGGGATTCCCAGTTGAAGGTGCGGTTGAGCGTGTGCTTGCGGCGCGGGAAGCTCGACCGCGAGATCGCCCGGGGTCGCCCCTGCGAGTCGAGCGCCGCGCTCGCCCTGCGCGCCCGCCAGCTCGTCGACCCCCAGACGCGCAGGCGGATCGCCGGTAGCCTTCGCGGCATCGTCGCCTTCGCGGATCACGCCGGCTCTGGACCCCTCGTCTCGGCGGTGGTGATCGAGCGGGCCGCGGTGAGATCGGGCCGCGAGGCGATCCTGGGGCTGGCGGAACGGCTCGAAGGCCCGGCCCCGGCCAGCCCCCGCGGCCTCGCCCAGCTCCAGATCCTCCTCACCGACGGGCTGGAGAGCCCCCTGTTCAATCCGCACTGCGGGCAGACGGTGGTGGAGGCGGTATGGAAGGTTGCCGATCTTCTCGGGGCGGACGCCCCCACGATCGGATTCGACGCCGTTGCCTTCTGAGCCCGATCGCCGCCTGACGGTAATCGACCAGCGCACGGGCAGGAGCTACGAGCTCCCGATCGAAGACGACTCGATCCGCGCCGGCGCGCTGCGCAGGCTCACGGTGTCCGAGGAGGACACCGGCCTGGTGTCCTATGACCCGGCCTGGAGCAATACCGCGTCCTGCCGGTCGGCGATCACCCACGTCGACGGGGAGCGCGGAAGCCTCCAGTATCGGGGGTACCCCGTCGAGCAGCTCGCCGAGCACTCGACCTACCTGGAGGTCGCCTACCTACTCATCAACGGTGCCATGCCGACGGCCGCGCAGCTCGAGGAGTGGGTCGAGCTCATCACCATCCACACCTTCGTGCACGAGAACATCAAGGGGTTCATGGAGGGCTTCCGGCACGATGCCCAACCGCTGGGGATGCTGCTCGGATCGGTGGGAGCGCTCTCGACCTTCTACCCCGAGGCCAGCGAAGTCGACGACCCTCGCAGCCGGGAGATCCAGGCCATCCGGCTCCTGGCCAAGATGCCGACGCTGGCCGCCTTCGCCTACCGGCACACCCACGGTCAGCCCTACGTCTATCCCGACAACGAGCTCAGCTACACCGGCAACCTGCTCTCGATGATCTACAAGATGACCGAGCTGCGCTACGAGCCCGATCCCCGCCTCGAACGCGCCCTCGACACCCTGTTCGTCGTCCATGCCGACCACGAGCAGACCTGCTCGACGACGGCGGTGCGCTGCGTCGGGTCCACGCGCGTCGATCCCTACTCAGCGCTCGCCGCCGGGATCGCGGCGCTCTACGGGCCCCTTCACGGGCGCGCAGCGGAGGCGGTGCTGGACATGCTGGCGAGGATCGAGACCAGGGACGAGGTGGCTCCCTTCGTCGCCGCGGTGGCCGAGGGCACCGAGGAGTTGCGTGGGTTCGGCCACAACGTCTACACCAGCCACGACCCCCGTACCCCGATCCTGCGGCGCACCGCCGAGGAGGTCTTCGCCGTCACCGGAAAGAGCCCGCTCATCGAGGTCGCGCTCGAGCTCGAGCAGATCGCGCTCACCGACCATTACTTCGTCGAGTGCAAGCTCTACCCCAACGTCGACTTCTACTCGGCGCTCATCTACCACGCGCTCGGCCTGCCGGCCTCGATGTTCGGTGTGATGCTCGCGATTCCGCGCACGAGCGGGTGGATCGCCCACTGGCTCGAGATGATCGGCGACCGCGAGCAGAGGCTGTGGCGACCCAAGCAGATCTACACGGGCCCGCGCGACCTCAGCTACCGGCCGGCGAGCGAGCGCTGACCTCAGCCCACCGCCCGCTCGAGGCGGTCGAGGAGCGCGACCTGTCCGGGGTTGATGCGCTCGCGCGCCTGCTCGAGGGTGAACCACTGCGCGCGGTCGACCTCGGGGAACTCGCGCATCCGGCCCGAACGGGGCGGCCACTCGAGCGCGAAGGTGTTGCTCTGGATCTGATCCACGTCGAGCTCGCCGGGAGTTGCCCAGGCGCGCACGAGCTTGCCCGAGCGCTGCCTGGTCTCGCCGAGGTCGATGAGCTCTCCTTCGGGCGGCGGGGAGCCGAGCTCCTCGGTGAACTCGCGCCGGGCGGCGGCCGCGGGATCCTCGTCCTCGCCGTACTCGCCCTTGGGGATCGACCACACCCCCGCATCGCGCCGCGCCCATAGCGGACCACCGGGGTGGACGAGCAGGACCTCGAGCTCGGAGCCTGAGCCGTGGTAGAGGGCGATGCCGGCGCTGCGACGGGCCATCAGGTGATTATCGAGGAAGGTTTCGCGCCCTGAGCACGTCTTCATGTGTCGTAGACCAAGCTCAAGGAGCCCGAACATGCACATCAAGCATTCCGCCGTTGCCGCCGCCGTCGTCGCCGTCTCCGCCGCCGTTCCCGCCGGGATCCTCGCCGCCGGAGCAGGCGCCTCGCTCGCCCGCGAGGCGTCCGACCACACCGCCGTCGCGGCCAAGGCGCCCACTGTGGCCCTGCGCGCCACCAAGCTCGGAAAGATCCTCGTCGCGGGCAGCAACGGCCACGCCCTCTACCTCTACACCAAGGACGGCAAGGACAAGAGCAATTGCACGAGCTCGTGCGCGGCGGTCTGGCCGCCCCTGACCGTGAGCGGCAGGCCCAGCGCGGGCGGCGGCGTCGCCGCCTCCAAGCTCGGCGAGATCACGCGCGGCCACGGTCACCAGGTGACCTACGCCGGGCACCCGCTCTACACCTTCACCAGCGACTCTTCGGCCGGGCAGACCTCGGGCGAGGGCGTCGGGAGCTTCTACGTCGTCTCGGCCTCGGGGCGCGCGATCAAGTAGCGCTCACTGCTGGGCCAGCACCCGCGCCGGGGACACGTGCGCCGCCCGCCAGGCCGGGTAGAGGCCGCCGAGGACGCCGAGAAGCACGCCGACGAGCAGCCCACGACCGAGATCCCACGCCGTCACCTGCGGAGAGACGAAGGTCCGGGCGCCGAGGACGTCGACGAGGAGCTGGGCTCCGATGACCCCGAACAGGAGTCCGATGGCGGCGCCGATGATCGTCGTGAGCGTGCTCTCTACGAGCACGCGCCCGGCGATCTGCGGCCCGCTGAAGCCGACGGCCGAGAGCAGCGCGAACTCCGAGCGGCGCTCGATCACGGCCATGAGCATGGTGTTGGCCACGCCGATGCCGCCGATGACGAGCGCGAGGACGACGATGACGAGCCCGAACTGGGAGATGAGCTGGCCGCTGACCCCGGCGCGGTTGGCCTGCTGGGCGTCGGAGATGATGGTGATGCCGGGGAAGTCCTTGGCGATGGTTCGCCGCATGGTCGCCGGGTGGGTGGCCGGGGAGAGCTTGACGACGATGGTCGTCGTCTCCCCCGGGCGCCCGGTGATGGCCTGCGCCGTGGCCAGGGGCACGAAGGCCCCGGCGTCTTGGTAGGCAATGCCGTTGTGGTAGATGCCCACCACGCGCAGCCGGCGATGGCCGATGGTCAGGCTCTGGCCCGTGGCGAGGTGGAGCTGGCGGGCCAGCGTATCGCCGAGGACGATCTCCAGCCCGGAGCGCAGCGCGCGGCCGCTGCTGTACACAAGCCCGCCGGTGAGGAAGCCGCCTGGGCCGGCGCCGAAGACGATCGACCCCGGCTCCTTGGGCAGCTCTCCGATGAGCAGGCTCAGGGGGGTGGCGCCGGCGATCCCCGGCGTGCGGTCGAGCCTGGCGATCAGGCCAGTGGAGAGGATCGAGGTCGTGGGGTCGGCGGCGTCGGCCTGGAAGAGCCCGAGCTCGGAGGGGCCGAGGTTGACCAGTTCTCCGGCGCTGTGCCGGACCGCGCCGACGACGGCGAGGAGCGCGACGATGGTCGCGATCCCCAGGGCCGTGCCCAGCGCGGTGAGGAAGGTGCGACCTGGCCGGCCGGCCAGGTTCGCGAAGGTCTGCGAGAGAGTGCTCATGCGATCCCCTCGGACGCGGGCTGCTTCTGGGGCGGGGGCACCATCCGCCCGTCGAACAGGTTCAGGGCGCGGTCGGCGTGCTCGACCAGGGTGAGGTCGTGGGAGGCGACGATGACCGTCGCGCCGCGCGTGGCGCATGCGTCCGAGAGCAGCTCCCAGACCTTCTGCGAGGCGGTGCTGTCGAGCGCCCCCGTCGGCTCGTCGGCGAGGATGAGCCGGGGATTCCCGGCCAGCGCGCGAGCGATCGCCACCCGCTGGCGCTCGCCCCCGGAAAGCTCGGAGGGCCGGGAGCGGGCGCGCCCTGAGAGCCCGACTCCCTCGAGCAGGGCCAGGGCCCGCTCGGTGCGCTCGCGGCGAGGAACATGGGCGGCCACCAGGGGCAGCTCGACGTTCTCCTGCGCGGTCAGGGCACTGAGCAGGTAGTGGAGCTGGAAGACGAAGCCCACCGCCGAGCGCCGGAACTCGGCCGGGCGTGCGAGCTCCCCCACCGAGACGCCGTCGACCCAGACCCGGCCGCGCGTGGGCCGGTCGAGGCTCCCGATGATCTGGAGCAGCGTCGTCTTGCCCGAGCCCGACGGTCCCGTCAGCGCCACCAGCTCGCCCGGCTCGACGGCGAAGCTGACGTCGTCGAGGACGACCGCGTCGCCGTAGGCACGGGATACGTGCTCGACGGTGACCGCCGCGCCGACGGTGCCGTAGTTCGTCTTCACCACGACCCGTAGGGTATTGGGAGGCCCTCAGCCTGCGGCGGGCTCCGGGAGCGGGCCCTCGGGAGGAGCGCCCACCGTCTCGGGCCCGGTCGTGCGCTCGGCATCGGCGGCCCGGCCCGCACCCTCGATCCCCAGACGCGGGAGGCGTCGTTCCAGGGCCTGGGGCAGCCACCAGTTCGCCCGCCCGATCAGGAGCATGGTCGCGGGCACGAGGACGGAGCGGACGATCACCGCGTCGAGGAGGACCGCGCTCGCGAGTCCGATGCCGAAGAGGTCGATGATCCGGCTTCCTCCAAGCACGAAGGAACCGAACACGAGGACCATGATCGCCGCCGCCGCGGTGATCGTCCGGCCCGTCGCCGCGAGCCCGTGGGTGACGGCCTCGTCGTTGTCGGCGCGACGATGCCATTCCTCGTAGATCCGGCTCACGAGGAACACCTCGTAGTCCATCGAGAGCCCGAAGAGGATGGCGAACATGAGCACGGGCAGGAAGGCCTCGATCGGTCCCGTCTGGTTGATCCCGATCAGCGAGGCGCCCCAGCCCTTCTGGAACACGGCGGTGATGACGCCGAACGAGGCGCCCGCCGAGAGCAGGTTCATCACGGCGGCGACGCAAGGGATGACCAGGCTCCGGAACACCGCTGCCAGGAGCAGGAAGCTGAGCAGGACGACGACGCCCACGAACAGGGGCAGCTTGCCCGAGAGCACGCTCGCGAAGTCGTCGAAGATCGCCGTCTCGCCGCCCACGAGGACGTGGACGCCGGTGCCGCGCTCGGCGGCGGGGACCACGGTGCCGCGCACCGTGTCGAGAAGGTTGGCCGTCGAGACGGCCTGAGGCGACCCCCTCGGGTACACGTTCGCGGTCGCCACCCCGGACCTGCCGTCGCGCCCGGCGATGAACACCGGGGCGGTCGCGCCCACCGCACCGGGGGTCCGGGCCACGGCGTCCTCGACGCGCATGAAGGCCGCGCGCTGGGCCGGGGAATCGACACGGGCGACGAGCTGCAGGGGTCCGTTGTAGCCGGCGCCGAAGCCGTCGGCGAGGAGGTCGTAGGCCTTGCGCGTGGTCGTGCCCGCCGGGTCGGTACCGGCGTCCGAGGCACCGAGCCGCATCGAGAAGAAGGGGATCGAGAGCACGATCATCACGCCCGCGGCGATGGCCATGAAGGGGGCGGGCCGCGCTCGCAGCCAGCCGGCCCAGCGGGCCCACGCGGGCGACTCGTCGGTGATCGTGAACTCCCGGGCGCGGAGGAGCCGTCGCTCCCGCCGGCGGAGGACGCGCGTCCCGAAGAAGCCGAGCAGCGCGGGGAGCAGCGTGAGCGCCGCCAGGACGGTGAACGACACCGCGATGGCGGCGGCAATGGCGACGCCGTAGAGGACGCTCACGCCGAGCGTCAGCATCCCCAGGAGCGCGATGCACACGATGATCCCGGCGAAGAGCACTGCTCGCCCGGACGTGTCGACGGCCTCCACCACCGCCTCCTCGCCGCTCAGCCCGCGCAGCCTCCCCTGGCGGTAGCGGGTGACGATGAACAGGGCGTAGTCGATGCCGACGCCCAGGCCGATGAGGAGCGAGAGCTGGGAGCTGAACGACGCCATCGAGATCACGTTCGAGAGCAAGCCGATGGCCGCGATGCCCGTCCCCAGCGAGAGCCCGGCGGTCAGGAGCGGGAGCGCCATGGCCAGCAGCGAGCCGAAGACGAGGAAGAGCACGACGGCGGCGGCGAAGAAGCCGATCGCCACATCCTTGGAGCCGGGCTGAGCGTTCGCTTCGGCGATCTGGCCCTCGACCTCCACCTCGACGCCGTGGCCGGCGCCGGATTTCGCGGTGTTCACGAAGGTGTTAGCGGGGGCGCTCGGGACCGCGCTCGCGAGCACGTCGAAGGTCACGGTGGCGAACTCGACCCGACCCGAGGGCGAGATCTGCCGGCTCGCCCCCGGCGCGTACGGGGAGCCGATGACGCTGACGTGGGGCAGGCGGGAGACGGCCGTGAGCGTCGACTGCACCCGGGCGCGCACGGCGGGATCGGTGACGCGGCCTCGCTTGACCGCGATGACGATCTCCTCTTTATCCCCGGACTGCTTGCGGGCGTTGTGCTCCAGCAGGCTCAGCGCCTCGAAGCTTTGGGTGCCCGGGAGGCTGAAGGTGCTGTTGTAGTCGCTCCCGGCGCCGGCGTGGAGGGCGGTCAAGCCGATTAGGGCAACGAGCCAACCGGCGAGGACGAGGCGCCGGTGCCTGAAGCAGGTGCGCGCGAGGGTTCTCATGAGCGTCCAGGATAGGCACACACCCTGAAACAACTCTGACAGTCGCCCGGCTGAGCTCAGGCCCCGCCTGCGCGTTCGGCGGGGCTCAGCCCCGCGGTCGCCAGAGGGCGTCGTCGCCGAGCGGCACCCGCTCCGCTTCCCCCTCCGCCACGAGCTCGAGCAACGCCGCCTCGGCCGCGACGCGGTCGGGCGCGTCGTTGCCCTCGGCGAGCATGGCCGCGACCTCCTGCGTGGTCACCCCGTCGGGGAAGTGCTCGAGCAGGGGCGCGGGCGTGTCGGGCACGGCCCTGCGGTCGATGTCGGGCGCGAGGTTGGCCACGAGGACGTCGTAGGCCTCGACGGGCTGAAAGCCACCCGCCTCCAGGCGCCGGCCGTCCGAGGCGAAGACGAGCGAGGGCGCGGTAAAGCGCACCACTCCGTCCGAGGTCGCCGTCTTGCCCTGGAGCTCGGAGGGTGAGCCGGCCGCCGAACGCGCCTCGGCGCGGTCGCGCTCATAGGCCTCGGTGACGGCGGGATCGTCGAGGCTCGCGACGATGGCGTCGGCGTCCACGCCGGCCAGGCCCCGCAGGGCCTCGGCGAGCTGGGCATCGTCGTCGAGGAGCAGCGGCGTACTGAAGTTGGCGAGCTGGAGAGCGCGGAACACGCGCCATTCGCTCCCGGGCTGGGCGAGCCGGGCGGCGACGACGGCGCGGCAGGCGCGCGCGGTGGCGCTCATGCGCTCCTTGGGCGCCGGCGAGAAGGGCATGCCGTAGCGACGGAAGCCGAGGTGACCGAGCGCTCCCCGCAGCGGCGTGTAGCCGAGCGCCGCGTAGCGCGAGGAGTCCTCCGAGAGTCCGATGAGCACGAGCCGCCACTCGAGCTCATCTCCGTAGCGCCATTCGAGGACCCGCAGCGCGGGGCTCTCCGAGTAGGCCCACGGGCAGGCCGGGTCGCTGTACATGGTGGCCGAGATCATCGCTGCGCTCCTTGATCGCTCAAGGTCTTTACTATAGTCCTTGACGTCTCAACCGACTCGAGGACCCCCCGGAGGTAGGCGATGGCCAAGCTGCAAGTGATCGTAGGAAGCACCCGACCCACCCGCTCGGCCGACAAGGTCCTGCCCTGGCTCGTCGACCGCGCCGAAGGCCGCGGCGACTTCGAGGTCGAGGTCCTCGACCTGCGCGACTGGCCGCTGCCCTTCTTCCAGGAGCACATGGGCACCATCGGCGACTTCGCCGATCCCACCTACTCCGAGCCCATCGTCCGGGACTGGAACCGCAAGGTGGGCGAGGGCGACGCCTACCTGATCCTCACCGCCGAGTACAACCACAGCGTTCCCGGCCAGCTCAAGAACGCCATCGACAGCGTCTTCGTCAGCTTCGCCTTCCGTAACAAGCCGATCGGCTTCGTGGGCTACAGCGGCGGAATCGCCGCCGGCACGCGCGCGGTCGAGCATCTCGCGCTCATCGCCATCGAGGGCGAGGCGGTTCCGCTGCGCAACACGGTGCTCATCCCCTTCGTGGGGCAGGCCTTCGACGACGCCGGCGAGCCCACCGATCCGAAGACCGACATCGCGCTCGGCATCACCCTCGAGGACCTCGCCTGGTTCGCGAACGCGCTCGGGCGCGCCCGGGCCGAGGGCGAGCTCGCGCCCGGCACCTTCCGGGCCCGCGCCGCGGCCGCGGCGGCGGGCGAGGGCTAAAGGCGGGCCCTACGTCCCGGGGCCCAGGACCCGCGAGGCGGTGACGTCCCGGATCACGAGCGCCGCGTACACCCCGCCGCGCTCCATGAGCTCGTCGTGGGTGCCGCGCTCGACGATCCGGCCCTTGTCGAGCACGACGATCTGGTCGGCGTCGCGCACGGTGGAGAGCCGGTGCGCGATGGTGATCGTGGTGCGCCCCTCGGCTAGGCGCTCGAGCTCCTCCTGGACCGCGAACTCGGTCTGGGTGTCGAGCGAGCTCGTCGCCTCGTCGAGCACGAGCACGGGCGGATTGCGCAGGACGGTGCGAGCGATCGCCATGCGCTGCTTCTCGCCCCCGGAGAAACGATAGCCGCGCTCGCCGACGATCGTGTCGTAGCCATCGGGGAGCGAGGCGATCAGGTCGTGGATGTGCGCGGTGCGGGCCGCGTCCTCGATCTCCGCGTCGGTCGCCTCGGGACGCGCGAAGCGCAGGTTCTCGCGCACGCTCGCGTGGAAGAGATAGGTCTCCTGGGAGACGACGCCGACGGTCGCGGCCAGCGAGGCCAGGCTGGCCTCGCGGACGTCGACGCCGTCGATCGTCACCCGGCCCTGCTGGGGCTCGTAGAGGCGGGCGACGAGATAGCCGAGCGTCGTCTTCCCGGCTCCCGTCTCCCCCACCACCGCCGTGCGGGTCCCCGCCGGCACCACCAGGTCGACGTCGGCCAGAGTCCAGCGCTCCTGTTCGGTGGTGTACTTGAAAGAGACGCCCTCGAAGCGCACCTCGCCGAGCATCTCCTCGGCGCGGAGCTCGACCGGGTGCTGGGCCTCGATGATGTCCACGGGCAGGTCGAGGTACTCGAAGATGCGGTCGAAGAGAGCCATCGACGCTTCGACGTCTGCGCCGACCCCGAGCAGCGACCCGATGGGAAAGAGCAGCCGGGTCTGGAGCGTGGAGAAGGCGACGACCGTCCCGACATCGATGTGCCCGAGGAAGCTCTGCCCGGCGAGCCAGTAGACGATCGCGGGCTGGATCGCGAAGGTCATCTGGATCGTGGACATCACCCACCGGCCCGCCATGCGCGAGCGGACCTCGAGGTCGGCGACGTCCTGCGACTCGCTGGTGAAGCGCTCGGCCAGGTCGTCGCCGCGGCCCATGGTCTTCCCCAGCATGATCCCCGACACCGATAGCGACTCGGCGACCAGAGAGGACAGGTTGGCCAGGCGCCGCTGCTGCTCGGTGGTGATCCTGCGGCGCAGCTTGCCCACGCGCCGTGTGAGATAGACGAACAGGGGCAGGAAGACGAGCGAGATCGCCGCCAGGCCAGGATTGAGGATGAACATGGCGACGATCGCGGCGATCACCGTGGTCGCGTTCTGGGCGATCGTCGTCGCGGTTGTGGTGACCACGTTGTCGAGCCCGCCGATGTCGTTGGCGATGCGCGACTGGACCTCGCCCGTGCGCGTCCTCGTGAAGAAGGCGAGCGACATTCGCTGGAGGCGGCGGTAGACGGCGGCACGGAGGTCGTGCATCACGCGCTGCCCAACGACGTTGGAGACGTAGGTCTGCCAGACGCTGAGCGCCGCGGTGACGATGGCGATGACGATCATCCCGATCACGACCTCGGCGAGGATCGTCGTCTCGTGCTTGAGGATGCCGTCGTTGAGCGCGTCCTTGACCAGGAAGGGCGAGATCATGCTCAGCCCGGCGCCGAAGACGATGAGGGCGAGCACGGCGAACAGGCGCGCCTTGTAGGGGGCGAAGAGGCGCAGGATCCGCTTGAAGTCGCGCTCGCGCGTGGGGTCCATCAGTGGCGGCGGCTTCTGCTTGGTGCCGAAGGCCTGGCGCACGCTTCCGGGCGCGGCGCCGTGGGCGCGGCCCACGCCATCGCCACGAAACGCGCTCATGTCATGTCCCTTTCCTGCACACCACCAGATTACTCAGGGTGAGGGGGCGATCTTCCGGCTTGGCCACCTGGCCATAGACGCCCACCGGGCCCGGCTTCAGCATTTACCCCATGACTCAGCCGAACGGCGCCGGAAGCGCCGCCGGCCCGACGGTTGCCGTCGTGCTCCCGGGCGGCGGCGCGCGAGGGGCGTACGAAATCGGGGCGCTGTCGGTGCTCCTGCCGGCGCTCGAGGCGCGGGGCGAGCGCGTCTCGGTGTACTGCGGCACGAGCGTGGGCGCCATCAATGCAGCCACGCTGGCCTCGCTGGCCCACCTGCCGGTGAGCGAGCAGGTGGGCCGGGCGCTTGCCCACTGGCGGGAGCTGCGCAAGCGCGACGTGATCGCCCCGATCGCGGGCGGGGGCGGGGCGAGAACGACGCTGCGCTTGCTCGCGCACGTGCTCGGCGTCTATCGAGTCGGCCTCGCCGGCCTGCTCGACCCCACTCCGCTGCGCGCGAGCCTCGACCGCTGGACCGACTGGCGGATGCTCTCGCGCAACGTCGAGCGGGGGGTCGTCGACTCGGTGTGCGTGGTCGCGACCTCGCTTGCCTCAGGGGGCCCGGTCGCCTTCGTCGCGTGCCGCGACGGCGCGCCGGCGCACCTCGACGAGGGCCTTCGCTATGTCAAGACGCGCCTGCGGGGCGAGCACGTCAGGGCATCGGCGGCCATCCCGCTCCTCTTTCCCGCGGTCGAGATCACGATCCCGCGGAGCGCCCGCGGCCATTACATCGACGGCGGCACCCGGCTCAACAGCCCGATCAAGCCGGCGCTCCACCTAGGGGCGGAGCGCGTGATCGTCGTCGGGCTCGAGCCCTTCGCGGCCGGCACCCCGCGGGCGAGCACGCAGCACGAGCCGCGGATCGCCGATGTCGCGGCCAACGTCATCGACGGGCTGCTCGTCGACCAGGTCGGCAACGACTTGCGGCGCCTGGCGGCGATCAACTCGTTCTTCGCCGAGGATGCCTCGGTGGGAACCTCGCGGGCGGCGCGTGCCTACCGGCTCGCGCGGGGCCACCGACCCTATCGGCCGATCTCGTACGCGCTCGTCTCGCCGCGGCGCCGCGGCGAGATCGGGCGCCTCGCCGACACGGTGTTCGAGAAGCGCTTCGGCGGCGCGCGCGGGCTACGCGATCCCGACTACATGCTCCTCTCGCGGGTGCTCGGCGGGCGCACGCGCTCGCGCGGCGAGCTGCTGTCCTTTCTCATGTTCGACAGCGAGTTCAGCGAAGCGCTGATCGAGATGGCGCAGCGCGACGCCGAACGCTGGTTGCGCCGGCACCCCGGGTTCTGGTGCCGCGACGCAGCCCACGACCTCTCCGTCGGCGGGATCGACCGCACCCGCGTGCAGGAGCAGGAGACCCTCGACGAGTTCCGTTCGCTGCGCCGGCGCTGAGGGCCCGCGAGACGATCAGAGGCCCCGCACCGGCGGGCCCGATAGGGCCCGCCTGCCCCCAGGTGCGGGGCCTCGACCATCGTGCTCCCGAAGGAAGCACTGCGCCCCCTTCCGCCACGGGAACCCGGCGCACCACGGATCCCGTCGCTGTTAGGTACCGACCCTACCAATGTATGATAGAGGGGTCAAGCAGTACTACGCGCGAGGCTGCATGGAGGATCAGTGAGCGCCACCAGCGACGAGCCGTTCGGAGATGCCCTGCGAGTGCTCATGGCAGCGCGTGGCCTGACCTATCGCGCGCTCGCCGAAGCGACGCGCGCGCTCGACGGCAAGGGGATCACCCACGCTCACATCAACATGCTCGCCAACGGGCACGACAAGCCCTCGCTGCGCTCGATGGAGCTCATCGCCCGCTCGTGCGCAGTCGAGCCGAGCTACTTCGCCGAGTACCGGCTCGCCGCCGCCATGCGCGACCTCGACCCGGCCGAGGTCGGTCTCGAGCAGGCACTCGAGAACCTCAACGCCCGACTCGGTGCGCGCCGAAGAACCGGCGCCAGAGCACTGCCAGCGCGCCTGCCCCGAGGGCGACCTGATCCCACGGGGTAGCGATCGGGTCGATCGGCGTGACCGCCACCACGAAGAGCGCTGCCCACACGAGCCAAGCGGTCTGGACGCCTCGGCGCGTCACCTCAGGGTAGGCCCACAGCGTCTTGGCCAGGCGCGCCGAGAAGAAGCCGAGGTCATCGCGCTCGCCGAGCACCCTCGCGGTCACCGACAGAGCCGCGAGCGCCACCACGAAGGCGAGATAGCCGATGGGCCGCAGGAGCATGCGGATCAACCTGTCCACCACCGCGCCGAGCTTACCGAACCGACGTTCGGTCAAACGGCCGCGCCGCGGTCTAGCCTGTCGGCCGTGTCGAGCATCGGGGTCATGCGCGAAGGGCCTCTGCATGCCGCGGTGAAGGCTCTGCTGGCCGAGCCCGGCGACCGCCTGGAGGTACCGGTAGCCGGCTTCGTGATCGATCTCGTGCGTGCCGACGGCGAGCTCGTCGAGGTGCAGACGGGGGGATTTGGCGCCCTGGGTCGCAAGCTCGACGCCCTGCTCGACGGGCATCGCATCCGCATCGTCCACCCGGTCGCCGCCGAGCGCCGGATCGTCCGCACCGACAAGCACGGCGAGGTCATCTCGGCCCGGCGCTCTCCGCGGCGGGCGAGCGCGGTCGACGTCCTCGGCGAGCTCGTGGCCTTCCCCTCGCTCCTCTCCCATCCCAATCTCACGGTCGAGGTCCTCCTCGTGCGCGAGGATCACGTCCGCGCCGCGCACCCGGATACCTCCGGCTGGCGCCGGCGCGATCCCGGCGAGCGCCGGCTCGTGAAGGTGCTCGACCGCGTCGAGATCGCCGGCCCGCACGACCTCCTGCGAGCCCTTCCCGACCTCCCGCTCGAGCCCTTCAGCACTCGAGAGCTCGCGGCGCTGCTCGGTTGCAGCATCCGGCTCGCCCAGCGCACCGCCTACTGCCTACGCATGACCCGGCTCATCGAGCCGGCGGGGAGGCGCGGCGCCGCGCCGCTGCACCGAGTCAGCTCTCCCCAGCCGCGTCCGGCGCCTGATCCTGTCTGAGCCTGAGCGCCTGTGGCGGCGAGAGCGTGTGCGCGACCCAGCGCCGGGCCAGGGGGATGTGAGCGCCGTCGATCTGGTGCCCCATGTCGGACTCGTCGTACTCGACCGCGAGCCCGCCGCTGGTGAGCAGATCCCGCGCCCGGCGGGCGAAGGAGACGTCGATGACCGGGTCCTGGCGTCCGTGGGCGATGAACGCCCTCAGCCCCTCGCGGGTGCTCAGCTCGGGGTTCCAGCCCTCGACGGCGGGGATGAATCCCGAGAAGGCGAGGATCCCGGCGGGCGCGGGGCGATCGGCGGCGAGCCCGAGCGCGTAGCTCATCACTGAGCCCATCGAGAAGCCGCCGAGAATCGTGTTCTCGGGACCCAGGCCGGTGCGCTGCCAGAGCTCGTCGTGGAGCTCGGCGAGGGCGCGGTAGGCGGCGGTGAAGCTGTCGGGGTCGGGATGGCCGACCCGCGGCACGACGTACCAGTGGTAGCCCGGCCAGCCCGGCAGGGTGAGCGGCGCCCGGGGCGAGACGACATGGAGCCTGCGCTCGGGATCGAGGGCGTCGCCGAGCGGAAGCAGGTCATTCTCGTCGGTCCCGCGACCGTGGTGGAGGACGAGGAGTCCCGAGGGAGCGCCGTCTGCCGGTCGCTCCTGGATCAGCAGCGAGCCCACGCGCCCCGGATCTTAGACCACTTAATGGATGCCCACGATGCCCGAGCAGACCCAATTCGATGCCCCGGCCCCGTTGTTCCACAGGATCGAGGCGATCCGGTCCTGCTCGGATTTGGGCGCCAGGTAGGCGGCCGGCCCGGTGCCGCCCGCACCCGCCCAGGTGCTGGGAAGAATCTGGTAATAGCCCGAGGCGCCGGCGCTGTTCGGGGTCAGGTTCTGCCCGCCCGACTCACACAGCACGATCGCGTAGGGGATCGCCCAACCGCCCGAGGCGCCGGAGCCGCCGTAAGGGACCGGACTCCCCGAGGCGGCGGGGGCCTGGGCCGCCTGCTGGGCCTCGACCACCGAGAGCTCGTGTGAGAGCCGGCTCTGGCGGGCCCGCGTGGCCTGGAGCTGCGCGTCCTGGATCGCCCGTACCCGCTCGAGCACCCCCCGCTTGGACTGAAGGAGCGAGTTCATGCCGGCGATGGCGCGAGCCTCGGTGGCCACGGCGTCGGCCGTGCTCTGGTCGCGCGCTTGGAGTCGGGAGAGGCGGGCCGCGGCGCTCTGCGCCTGCGCCTTGGCGACCGTGGTCACGTGGACGATGGCCTTCTCCTGGCCCTCGGCCATGTGGAGATATTGCAGGCGGTCGAGGAGGTCGACGAACCCGTGGGCCTGGAGCACCACAGTGACGATGTTCTGGGGCGCGGATTCGTAGTCGCTGACGAGCAGGCGCGTGAGCGCTTCTCGCGAGCGCGCAAGCCGGACCTTCAGTACCTGGAGCACCGCACGTTCGCGGATGACCGCCACCTGGGCGCCGGCCAGGGCGCCGCGGGCGGCGCCCAGCCGGGTCTGCACGGCCGCCTCGCGCTGGGTCACGAGCGCGATCTGACCGTCGAGCCGGCCGATGAGCTGCGACGCCGCGCCGGCCTTCGCCGACAGGCTGTGGGCGCGCGCATGCTGCTGGCTCAGGCGCGACCTGAGAGAGCCGACACTCGACGATGCCGACGACGAGAGCGGCGCTGCTGCCGCCACCGCGAGCACCGCGAGCACGGCCGACACGACGGCCGTGAGCGCGACTTTGGGCGCGGCCTTCGGCCGGATACGGGTGGGGCTGATTCGGGATCTCATGTGCGCGCGCCTACGGAGTTAGCTGTCGGGCTCGCGCTCTCGCGCTACACCGCCATCAGACGGCGATTCGCCCCGGGGTCATGGCTGTGGTTCCCCCGCTTCCCGCTGCATACGACGGGAATTCGGCCCGCTGAAGATACCACCTCGGTCGCGCCCTCATTCAGACTCGCGCTGGAACGTCCTCGTCCCGAACGCGAGCCCGGCCACGATCAGGCCGGCCCCGCAGAGCACGCCGATGCCCACCGTCTCCGTAGCGACATGGCCCAGGAACAGGGCCCGGAGCGCGTCGACGATGTGCTTGACCGGGTTGGCGTCGGCGATCAGGCGCAGCCAGCCGGGGGCGAGCGACATGGGCAGAAGGATCCCGGAGAGCAGGAGCAGCGGAACGGCGAGGCTGTTGGTCACCGACGCCATCCCCTCCTCGGTTCGCGTGCGCAGGGCGACGGCGTAGGAGCCGGCGGCGAAGGCCGCGCCCACGGCGGTGACGAGGATCACCGCGAGGATGACGCCCCCGATCGGCGCCCGCAGCCCGAAGGCGAAGGCCGCGACGAGGAGGATCGTCGACTGCACGGCGAGTACGACGACGTCGCGCAGGATGCGCCCCGCGAGCAGGGCCATCCGTGAGGCCGGCGTCACGCGCATCCGCTCGATCACCCCGGCGCGCAGCTCGCCGATCAGGTTGAAGCCGACGAAGAGGGCGCCGAAGATCCCGAGCTGGACGAGCAGCCCGGGGGTGAAGACCTGCCAGGAGTTCCCGGGCGGGAACCCGTGGAGCCCGACGATCCGCTTGAGGAGCGGGCCGAAGAGGGCGAGATAGAGCAGGGGCTGGGAGATGCCGATTACGAGCCAGACGACATTGCGGAGCGACAGCCGCATCGAGCGGATGAAGATCACCCAGGTGTCAGACAGGAAACGCATGCGGACCTTTCTTAGGCGGCGGTGGGGACGGGGTCGTCGCGCAGCGCGCGCCCCGTGAGGGACAGGAACACGTCGTCGAGCGTGGGGCGATGGACCTCGATGCCCGCCAGGCCCACGCCGGCCCGCTCGAGCGCCGCGAAGACCTCGGGCAGGGCCAGGCTCGCGTCGGGAAGTCCGAAGTCGAGCATGTCGCCGTCGCTGCGCGTCAGGGTGCTGTGCGGGATCGCGGCGAGCACCGCGATCGCCGCCGCCACGTCGTCGAGATCACGCAGGCGCAGGCTGACGGCATCGCCCGAGACCTCTCGCTTGAGCTCGGCCGGGGTGCCCCGGGCGACGATCTCGCCATGATCAATGACGAACACGCGGTCGCACAGCGCGTCGGCTTCGTCGAGGTAGTGGGTGGTGAGGAACACGGTCACCCCGCGGTCCTCGCGCAGCGCGCGGATGTGCCGCCACAGGTTCGCCCGCGCCTGCGGGTCGAGCCCAGAGCTCGGCTCGTCCATGAACAGGAGCGGCGGCTCGTTGACCAGCCCGAGCGCGATGTCCAAGCGCCGGCGCTGCCCGCCCGAGAGGGTGCGGGTCTGCCGCTCCCATGTGCCCTCGAGCTCGATCTCGGCGATGAGCCGGCGACCGCGGCGCTGGGACTGTGCCTTCGAGAGCCCGTACAGGCGGCCGTGGTCGACGAGCTCCTCGCCGACCGTGGCCTCGGCCGAGGTGGAGCCCCCTTGGGGGACGTAGCCGATGCGGCGCCGCACCCGGACCGGGTCGGCGCGCAGGTCATGGCCGGCGACGATCGCGGTCCCCGCCGTGGGCGCCAGCAGCGTCGTGAGCATCCGCTGGGTCGTCGTCTTGCCGGCGCCGTTGGGGCCGAGGAAGGCGACGATCTCGCCCGCGTCGACGTCGATGTCCACCCCCTTCACCGCTTCGACCGTGCCGGTGCGGGTCCGGTAGCTCTTGGTCAGCCCGCGGGCTTTGATCATCGGTCTCCTCCCTATCCGTCTCGCTCGTCAAGTTTGACTATCAATGC
>Ga0302325_10004918_pt1 | contig 30739 bp, 31 predicted proteins | sample Palsa_T0_2_FD_201948 | JGI IMG/M metagenome (GOLD analysis project Ga0302325, IMG submission 201948) | Peat permafrost microbial communities from Stordalen Mire near Abisko, Sweden - Palsa_T0_2 | ecosystem: Environmental > Terrestrial > Soil > Palsa > Peat permafrost | place: Sweden: Abisko... | reverse complement strand
CGCCGTCATCGAACGAGACCCAGACCTGGGTATCGGTGGCGGCATAAAGCAGTCCCTTCTTCCGCGGGTCTTCACGAATCGAATTTGTAACTGCTCCGCCCGCGATTCCGTGGTTGATCTCTGTCCAGGTTTTTCCGCCGTCATGCGTGCGCCAAAGATGCGGATTCATGTCGTCGAGGCGCAAGGTGTTGGCCGCGGCGTAAGCTGTCTTGGTATCGAAGTGGCCGGCATCCATGTTGAAGATGCGTGTCCAGGCTTTCATCTGCGGGGGCGTGACGTTGTTCCATTTGGCGCCGCCGTCCGTGGTGAGTTGGATCAGGCCATCTCCCGTGCCTGCCCAAAGCACATTGACATCAAGCGGCGAAGGCGCGAGTGCCGTAACGGAACCTTGGGCCGCGGGTGTCACGGTGGGGGCGTACTTACCGGCGTTCGAGGGAATGTCCCACGTCTGCCTTGTTAGATCGCCGCTGATCGGAGTCCAGCTGTGACCGGCATTGGTGGTCTTCCAGACGCCAGCGGTTGCGTAGAAGAGCGTGTTGGGGTCTTTGGGCGACCAGATCAAAGGTTGTGTACGCACCGTCCGTGCGGGAATCGCGGAAGGCGTTACCGGGCCGCCTCGACCGCCGCCTGGTCCGACGTTCTGCTTCTGGCCGGTGAGCCGGTTATATACGGTCACCTTTCCGCCGTACACAAGGTTAGGGTTCTTGGGATCAGGCGCAGCTTCTCCGTACTCTTCGATTCCGACCGGGTGCCAGTCGTGGAATGTGATCTCGCCGTCCATGCCTCGGCTATCCACACAAGCGGAGCCGGAATCCTGCTGGCCGCTGCACAACCGGTAAGGAAATGCGTTGTCGGCGGTAACGTGATACATAGCCGCCGTCGGTTGCGTGTACCAATTGCTCCAAGATTCGCCGCGATTGGCCGATACGACTGCCCCCTGATCGCTGACGAGCAAGATGATGTTTGGATTGACGGAATTGACCCAGCTCTTCTGGTAATCGTCGCCGCCGGGAGCCCCGCGGACCGCTGTCCAGGTGAGGCCAGCGTCCTCGGTGCGCCAAAAGACGGTGGAACAGCTATAGACCACTTTTTCGTTTTTGGGATCGACGGTGATGGTCGGCAAATCGCCGCCGCCAATGCGTCCGAGGGGACGGTTATCCGGAGCGTGGCGGCCGGTCGATCCGGTCTCATAAACGCGCGGATCGTCTGTGGCCAGAGTCCAATGCTCCCCGCCATCAGTCGTCTTGTAGAAGGAAATGTTTCCGCCGCGTCCGCCGCGTCCAGCCCTTCCACCGGGTCCGGCGGGTGCAGGGGATTCTGTCGCTTCTCCGCCCGCGGCTATCGTCGCGTAAATCACCTTGGGATTGCTCGGCGCGATTGCGAGATTCGCCTGAATAATCGGAGGTAGTCCGCCTGCGAGCTTTTTCCAATTGGAACCGCCATCGGTGGATTTGAAAATTCCGCCATCGGTCCCACCAAACGCTCCGTTCTCGAAAAATCCCTGTTGCTGTTGCCAAAGCGCGGCGTAGATCGTGTTCGGATCGGAGGGATCGATCCGAATGTCGTTGCCGCTGGTGTATTCGTCCTTGTAAAGGACCTTCTCGAAGCTGGAGCCGCCGTTGGTAGAGCGGAAGATTCCGCGCTCCGGGTTGGGGCCGTAAGGATGTCCAAGCGCCGCGACGTAAAGCCGGTTGGGATTCTTCGGATCAACCTCGATATTCGCGATCATCTGCGAATCGCGCAGTCCGAGGTGCGTCCAGGTCTTGCCGCCATCGGTAGACTTGTAGACGCCGTCCCCTACCGAAAGATCGGGCCGGATAATACCTGCTCCGGTACCGACATAAATAATCTTCGGGTCGGACGGCGCGACGGCAATCGCGCCGATTGAACCCGTGGGCTGGTTGTCAAAGAGCGGTGTCCAGGTAGATCCGTAGTCTGTAGAGCGCCAAACACCGCCGTTATCGAATCCGATATAGAAGACGTTCGGCTGATTCGGAACACCAGCAAGAGCCCGAGCCCGGCCGGCGCGCGGGGGTCCGATCTGCCTCCAGTGCATTTCGGAATAGAGCTTCGGATCTAATGATTGCGCGTCCGCTACGGAAGCGATAGTAGTGATGGCAAAACCGATGAATGCGAGACAGCGCGGCAGTTGCAAATTAACTCTCCTGAATCCGATTAGTGTAGCAATTCGGTTCAAGAAGCGCGCAGCGGCCGTACGCTACTTATCGCACTGGTCGCCGACTTTGTCGATCACCTCGACCAGACGCCCGAAGATCGACACGACGTCATCCCAATCGTCGTCATCGTCTTTCAACCCGGCGAACTCCTGAAGCGCCGCTACCATTTGCTTGCCGAGCGCCTGAACCCGTTGTTCGTCTTTTCCCTTGAACTCCGAAACCAGGACGTTACCCAGTTCGCGCGTCGGAGGAACCAAGACTTTCAATTCCGCAATCACCTTATTTACTTCAGACTTACGAAGTTTTCCGTCGTCCGAATGGTTATCGATATAGGTGGCGAGCTTGTCCCAGCGCTCACTTAGGTTGTGGATGTTCTCACACGTGTCAGCGCGCAGGCCCGGCGCTGCGAACGTAATTAAACCGGCAATCATCAAACCGCAAAATGCTTTCATGTACCACTTATCGGACGAACGCGCAAAAACTTCATTTTGTTTTCAAAATTTAACACGCTAGATTCGAACCATCGCCTGAAGCACGATCCACGACTTCTGCGCCGCTGAGAGCCTGATGCGCTTACTCAAGACATCATAGTTGGCTTTTCGGATGCGATCCAGCAAGCGTGAATAGATGGTAATCAACGCCCACAAAGAAGCCCGGCTTCGCTTGTGCACAAGTTGAAGAAGCGGCGCCGATTCTTCGTAGTAACTCCGAGCCCGGGTTGACTCGAACTCCATCAAGCGGCGGAAATTCTCCGTAGGCTGCGCGAGCGATGACACGCCGAAACGTTGTAGATCTTCCGCCGGTAGATAGCGCCGGCCCAGTCCGTCATCCTCGCGGACATCGCGCAGGATATTGGTCAGCTGAAAAGCGATTCCACATTTCTCGGCCAATTCAAGCGCTCGCGGATCTTCGAAACCGAAGATATGAATCGTGGTCAGACCGACTACCGATGCGACTTGATAGCAATAGCGGTAAAGTTCGTCGAACGTAGCTACCTGGCGTGGCTGAATATCGCTCATGACGCCGTCGATCATCTCGTAGAAGTATTCGTGCGGAATGTGAAATCTGTTGACCGAATCGAGAAACGCGGGCCACACGGAATGTTCCGTGGGCCGACCGGCGAGGGCTTCGGTGAGCGCCGAGCGCCACTGTTCGATACTTGCTGCCGTTGCGCCCGCCTCATCGCTCAGATCGTCGCAGTAACGCATGAAAGCATACATCGCACACATCGCGTTCTTTTGCTCCGACGGCAGTAGAACGAACGAATAGTAGAAGTTCTTAGCCCGCGACTTTGCCACTTTGCGGCAATACGCGTAAGATTCCTCGAGCGTCATGCAGCTTTCAGAAACGCCACTCGCAGCATAGCGCCAAGGAGCATGCCAACACGTTCGGGCTTCGAGATTTTCGGACGCCTGGAAAGTACGTCGTAACCTTGTTGCTCGATCTTGTCGAGTACGCGCATCCCGCCGCGGCTGAATAGTTCCAAGTCGAGCGAGAGCCGTTTATCCACCATACGAATTAGGGGCAAGCCAGCCTCGAAATACCCGCGCGCGAAGTCGACGGCCTCATGCATCGCTGTAGTGAACGAAGGAGTCAGCTTGCATGCGAACAATTCGTCGACGGTGTATCCATGCCGCGAAAGAAGGTCAAGCGGGAGATAGACGCGGTCTTTTTGAAGATCTACCGTGACATCCTGCCAGAAGTTCGCTAGTTGCAATCCGATACAAGTATTGTCGGAAAGCGCCTGCCTCTCTGCATCGGAATAGCCACACAGGTAGAGCACCAGCCGGCCGACCGGGTTGGCTGAGTTCTTACAATAATCGAGCACGCGTTGCCAATCCCGATAGCGCGTTACTGTCTGATCCTGGATAAATGCCGTCAGCAAATCATCAAAGGGCTCGCGAGGGATTCGGTATTGCTCAATTGTGCCCTGGAGCGCGATAAATACCGGGTGCGTCGCACGTCCTTGATACATTTCCGCAAGGGACTCGCGCCACCATGCGAGTAGCTTCAGGCTTTCGGCCGTATCGCCGATCTCATCTCCCAGATCGTCCGCCCAGCGGCAGTAGGAATAGACGTTGTAGAAATCCTGGTGCAGCTTCTTTGGTAGCAGGAAGCTGACTACATTGAAGTTCTCGTAATGGCTGGTCGCAAGCCAGCGGGTGTAGTCGAGAGACTCCGGCAGCGTCCACGTTCTTAGCGGCGCCCGGACGAATTCCTTGGGGGCCAGGTTCACGGCAAAATCGCCGTTTTGAGGCCGCCATTCTGAAGCGCCAAACGCTTCATCACGGAAGGCAGATTCGCAAGCGGTTCGGTGGAATTCACGAACTCGCGAGACGTGATGTGACCCTGGCAGATGATGTCGAAGGCCCGCCGAATCGCATCGGGCGTGTGGTGGAAACTTGCCTTGCAAGTGATCTCGGAATAGTGGAGCAGGTTCGTATCGAGTGAGACCTGTGTTTCGGCAGGGCAGCCTCCGAAGAAGTTGACCACGCCACCGCGGCGTACCATCTGAACCGCCGTCTGCCACATTTCCGGCTTGCCGATGGCTTCGATGGCGATATCGGCGCCGCGTCCGCCTGTCATCGCTCTGACTCCGTGGGTCACGTTCTTATACACGCCTTCATCGGCGCCTAACTCGATAGCCCGGTCAACCTGTTCTTTTCGCCGCCCGACCGCGATCACGCGCGCGCCACGCAACTTAGCCAGAATGACGAACATGATGCCGATCGGCCCGAGACCGATCACAGCGACAGTATCGCCAGGCAGAACATCGGTATCGTCGATTCCCTTGACCACACAAGCCAGGGGTTCGGTAAGAGCGGCATCCTGATAGCTGACGTGATCGGGGATGAAGTGCGAATTCTTCTCTGCAATCCTTGAAGGGATGCGGATAAATTCGGCGTAAGCGCCATTATTGAAAAGAAGGTCTTCGCAAAGATTAGGCCGGTTGCGCTCACAGAAGTAACAGAGGCCGCAGGGTGCGGAGTTCGCGGCGATAATACGCCTGCCCGTGTGCGGGCCTGAAACCACATCGCCCGACAGTTCGTGCCCGAAAACCGCGGGCGGAACGATCATGTGCGCGTGGTAACCCCGCCGGAAGACCTTCACGTCGGTCCCACAGGTCAAGGCGGCCCTGACCCGGACGAGCATATCACCCGGACCCAAAGCGGGCATCGCAATATTTTCAACTTCGATGTGCTCTTTGCCGTAGAGCACCGCGGCCATCATACTTGATTGCATTGAACGATAATCTTCAACGAACTCTCGGTGGGATTGGTAGCCAGCGCGAAAGCTTCTCTAATGTTAGCAAGTGGAACCCGGTGAGATATGAGTAAGTTGACCGGAAGCGCGCCGGAAAATACGAGGTTCGCGGATTGTTTCTGCAAATCAACCGACGCGCTATAAGACCCGAAAAGCATACGTTCTCCCACACAGATGCTGGAACCGGAGAGGTCGATTCGTTCCTTCTCGGATGTTTGAGCGAACAGGCAGATTTTAGCTCCGGGACGGGAAGCCGCCACGGCCTGTTCCACGAGCCCGGGTACGGCTGTTGCGACGAAAACCAGGTCCGCGCCGCGATTCTCCGTCAGGCGCTTCACTTCGGCAGTCACATCGTTTTGGCGTGGATCGAGAGACAGAAGAGCGCCGGATTGCTTCGAGAGGGCAAGGCGGGCGGGAATGGTATCGGTCGTGACCACACGGCAACCGCGTTGGGCTAGCATCATTGTGAAGATCAGGCCGATGGGGCCTTGTCCCATCACCAGCACGACGTCGCCCGGCGATGCGCCAGAGGTCTCGACAGCCTTTAGGCAGGTGTTCACCGGCTCAACGAAGCTTGCTTCCTCGAAAGAGACGCCGTCCGGAATCTTCTCGACCCCGGCACGAACGATCCAATCCATCACGCGGACGTACTGTGAAAATCCGCCGCCCGCCGGCTCGAAACCCGCCGTCACCCCCACTTTCTTGTAAACGGGGCATTGAGCATAGAGTTTTCGGGCGCAATAGAAGCAATCGCTGCAGGGGATATGGTGGAAGACGATTACGCGATCGCCCGGTTTGTACGCGGTGACGCCTTCTCCGGCCTGCGCTACGGTTCCAGCTGTCTCGTGTCCGTAGACACGCGGCGGCGGCAACAGGTTGTACTCGACCTTCTTGAGGTCGGTATGGCAAACGCCGCAGGCTTCCACGCGGATGAGGATTTCACCGGGGCCGATTTGCGGGGTCGGGATCTCTTCTACGATGACGTTGCGTTCACCGCGATACACGGCGGCACTCATGGTCTCGGGCAAATTAGAATTCACAGGATTCAACAAACTCTCCTAAGGTACTCGATGCAAGTTTGGCCCGCCGCTGCAAGCGTATCAATTCCGCGAGACGGGTTGCTGGTTTTAGTGAGGCATGAAGCAATAATTTCGGGATATTCATGCGGCCATCCGCTTTCAAGAACGAGTTCAGGTTGTTGGAGAACGATTCGACTGCCAGGTCGCTGACCGACTTAATGCAATAACAAGGAAGCGCGGCCAACCCAGCGGCTTCCATTTCCACGGCAATAGCGCCGGTCCGCCGTAGGTCCTGCTTTTCGGCGGCAGTCTGAGCGATGTGATCGATCGACGCGATCTTGCCTTTGAAGTGCGGATGGAATGTGCGCGGCTGGCGCCAGATGTCACCCACGACGATGTCACCGATTTGGAGAACCGGACTCAGTGCTCCACAAAAGCCCAGATTCACGAGTGTTTTGTATGGGACGGCGCGCGCTGCTGCGGCAGACCGCTCGGGCCCGGCTCCATTGGCGATCGCGACAATCCTCTTGCCTTTCCAACTTGCGGACCTTGCCCAATGGACCGGAAGCGTCACCAATTCGATGTCGCGCCAGAAGCGCATAGGTCCTTCAAATTCCATCGGATCAGCGGCGATGAAGAGGATCTCAGCAGTATCCATTTTCTTGAAACCAATCGATCGCGCGCTGCATGGCCGCCTCAACCTGTCCCGGCGCAAAGCCGAGTTCGGCCGCGGCTTTCGCGTGCGAAACGAACATCTTCTTCTTCGCCATCTTTACGGCGTCCAACGGGACACGTGGCGGTCTGCCGCTCATCTGCGCCCACGCGGTCGTGACCGCGCCTGCCGCATACGCCAACGCGTAGGGAAGCTTCATGGTCGGCGCGTTGCGGCCGGTCATCGCCGCGAGTTTTTGGAGAATCTGCTCCAGGGTCAAGTTCTCGCACCCAAGGATGTACCTTTCCCGTGGGCGGCCTTTCTCAGCGGCCAGGATGTGGCCCAGAGCAACGTCCCGTACGTCTACCAGATTGAGTCCGGTATCGATGAACGCGGGCAGATCACCTTTCAGGAAGTCGAGGATAATTGCGCCGGTTGGCGTCGGCTTTACGTCATGATCGCCGATCGGCGCCGTCGGATTCACGATCACAACCGGGAGCTCTCGCTCCTCAAGCGCGACAACTTCCGCGAGGTATTTGGAGCGCTTGTATGGCCCGTCCATCTGCTCCAGCGTTACTGGCAATGTTTCGTCCGGCGGCTCTATACAACCTACGGTGCTCGTGTAGACCAGGCGTTCCGCGCCGGCAGCCTTCGCGGCGGCAATCAGACTGCGTGTTCCGTCTACGTTCGACTTGTACAGCTCGTGCGGGTCACGGACCCATAAACGGTAGTCGGCGGCGACGTGATATACAACGCCGCAGCCTTTTACCGCACGGGCTAGCGAATCGGCATCCCTCAGATCGCCAGTCACTTTCTCCACCGCGAGTTCCTTGATCTGGCTCGTGGGGCGGCAGAGGGCGCGGACCGGACAGCCTCGTTCGAGAAGTAACTTCGCGACGTGCCAGCCGATGAAACCGGACGCGCCGGTCACCAGCGCCGGTTTCACGATCTCGACTTCTGGTACGCTGCCAGCGCCAGCAGCGGAAAATTAAGTTTGTACAGGTGATAGTTCAGGTAAAACACCTTCGGGAAGCCGGTTCCCGTGGCAAGTTCCTCATCCCAATCGCCGTCCGTGCGCTGAGTTTCAATCAGGTATTCGATGCCGTGTTGCACGCTGGAACTGTTCGTGTCGCCGCCCGCAATCAGGCCAAGAATGGCCCAAGCAGTTTGTGACGGAGTGCTAACCGCGGGAGCATAGATGCCGTTGTCGTAGCTGGCGCAGCTCTCGCCCCATCCGCCATCGGCATTTTGAATCGAGCGCAGCCATTCGTTGGCTCGCTGGATGTAAGGTTCGTGGTCATCTTCGCCCGCGGCGGCGAGACCGCGTAGCGCGAAACAGGTTCCGTAAATATAGGCGACGCCCCAACGGCCGTACCAGCTGCCGTCGGCGGTCTGGGTGCGAACCAGATACCCAATACCCTTCTGAACGGCCTGATGCTCACGCCCCAATCCGCCGGCTGCCAATGCTTCCAAAACGCGGCCGGTGATGTCCGCGCACGTTGGGTCGAGCATGGCGTTGTGGTCGGCAAAGGGAACGTGGGTCAGAATCTCCCAATTGTTATCGACATCGAAAGCGGCCCAACCACCGTCGCGGCCTTGCATGGCTAATAACCAGTTCAGCGCGCGACGCTCACATGCCTGATGTGCTTCCTGATTGCCGGCGCGGGCATGCTTAAAGCTGAGCATCACCATCGCGGTGTCATCGATATCGGGATAGTGGTCGTTGCGGAACTCGAAAGCCCAACCGGACGGCTCCGTGTTGGGGCGCTTGACAGACCAATCGCCTTTCCGGCGAATCTCCTTCGAGACCAGCCAATTTGCGCACTCTTTGAGCGCGGGACCTTTATAGCCGGCTTCGCCTAGAGCGTAGGCGGAAATAGCCGAATCCCATACGGGCGAAAAGCAGGGCTGGAAAAAGTAATCGTCGCCTTCGTCCACCATCAGATTATCGAAGACCCGGACGGATTCGAGCCGCATCGGATGCTCTTTGGCATAGCCGAGAACATCGAAGGCCATGATGGCGTACATCATGGAAGGATAGATGGCGCCGAGACCGTCTGAGTGCTTCAGATGCTCGATCATCCAGTGCTCACACTTGCGTATGGCGATGCCGCGGATGCGCTCAATACCGTACTTTTCCCAGAGCTTGAGGATCTTGTCCGACTGGACAAAAGTATTCCGGAGTGTCAGCCAGGAATCATTGCTTGCCAGCGACATGGATTTGCCCGGAAGCAACAGCTCGTCCAGATTGAAGCCGGCCGGCACAGGCCGCTTCGGATTGTTTGCGTGGACGATGGCCAGAGCGATGACAATCGCGCGTGTCCAACTGGACATCTGGTAGATGATCTTCCCGGGGAGCAGCATCAACTCCGGCGGAATGCTGGGAGTGTGCTCACGCGGATAAAGATCGAACAGGCTGAGATTGACCTTGACGTAGCTGTTGGCTTCCTGCAAACCGCCAAGCGCCAGGATGCGCTCGCAGGCCGCAACCATGCGTGGATCGGCGGCGGGAACACCTGCAACTTTCAATGCGAAATAGGCTTTTACGGTAGCGCTGAGCTCCGCAGGGCCTTGTACGTAAGTGTTGAAGCCGCCGTCGGGCAATTGGCGGGCGAGGATGCGCCGCACGTTTTTTTGTACGCGAGGAGAACTGGCGAAATTCCAAACTCCATTCTCCGGGGGATTGGTCCAAAGCTGGAGAAGAATGTCGTCGGATTCGAGCGTGCTATCGGCAGTGAGCCGGGCGCACCAGTAACCCGACGGGTCTTGAGCGCCGAGCAGCGTCTGGATGGCGCGCTCCATCCCGGCGCTAGCGGCCGAGAGAAGTGTTTCTTGCTGGACGCCGGCGTTCATCAGTGGGTAGTGATCTGAGTCAAACCGGCCGCGGAAGCAGCCTGGGTCAACTCGCCCGGGAGTGAGAATCGGACATCTTCTTCGATCAATTCAACTTCTTCCATCTGCGTGAAGCCCTCCGTTTGCAGCGCGGCAACCAGTTCTTCCACAAGATGCTCCGGTGCTGACGCGCCAGCGGTCACCATAACGTTTTTGACGCCCAACAGCCACTGAGGATTCACGTCATTCCAATCATTTACCAAGTAACCGTGAACGCCGAAGTTATTGCCCACTTCCACCAGACGCTTCGAATTGGAACTATTGTCCGAGCCCACCACCAGCAAAAGGTCGCAATATTCAGCCACGCCCTTGACCGCCATCTGGCGATTTTCCGTCGCGTAGCAGATGTCCTGCGATTTGGGTCCTTTAATCATGGGGAAGCGTTCTTTTAGACGCTCGATGATGTGAGTAGTTTCGTCGAGGCTCAAAGTGGTCTGCGTAAGGTAAGCTACGCGCGTGGGGTCGGAAAGGTTCAATGCATCGACATCGGCCACATTTTCGACCAGAATCGAGCGCGACGGCGCTTCACCGAGCGTGCCGGTGACTTCGTCGTGGTCCTTGTGCCCAATCAGCACAATTGTGTAATTTTCTCTCGCAAATTTCACGGCTTCGAGGTGTACTTTCGTGACCAGCGGGCAGGTCGCGTCAATCACTTGCAACTCGCGGACCTTCGCTTCGCGGCGCACGTCGGGTGAAACGCCATGAGCGCTGAAGATGGCGCGCGCGCCGTTGGGGATTTCATCGACCTCTTCGACAAAAATCGCGCCCGCCTGGCGAAGTTCCTCTACCACGTGCTTGTTGTGGACGATTTCCTTGCGGACATAGACGGGGGGACCGTAAAGATCCAGGGCGATTTTTACCACGTCGATCGCGCGCACAACGCCTGCACAGAATCCTCGGGGCTTGAGCAGGTAGATCTTTTTCTCTTCGCTGTGGTTAGCGGCGATGGGCTTCAGCGGCATAGGTGGGTGAATCTCTTAGTATACCAACGCCTACTCAAAGATCTGAAACTGTTCAAGCTTTCCGGAGGGATCGGCGCGGGCTACGAGCTGGAGGGTCTTGCCTTCGAAAACGATCCGATAGGAGCGGTCTGTGAAGCCTCCGCGAAGGCCGGAACGGGTTTGTTCAAAGGACTTCGGAGCGCCTAATGGCTTCAGGCTTGCGGCGTAATCCGCCAGGACTTCCGCTGTGAAATAGGAGTTTCCGTTGGCTGTGAAAAGCGAGCGGTCGATTCGCATTTCTTGAAGGCCCGTGAGAATGGCTTTGGCCTGATCGAGGAGCCGTTTGGCGTCCGGATCGGCGGAGGGGGTCAGGAGGAGCGCTTCCAGCTCGCGTGTGATGCGGCCCGGTGCGCTGGAACCGTCCTTATTGGCTAGCACTACGACGGCGGTCTTCATGTCGGGCCAGATCGTGTTCTGGGTGGTGAAGCCGGATACCGCGCCTCCATGGCTGAGACGGGGATGGCCGTTATAGTCGGTGACGCCGATGCCGAGCGCGTAGGGTTGCGGCGAGCCATTGTTCAGGCGGACCGGGGTGATCATCTCGCGGAAGGATTTTGCGCTGAGAATTTTGCCGTTGATGAGGCCGGCATCCCAAATGGCTAGGTCGCTCGCGGTCATGGCGAGCTCTCCCGCGGCGAAGAGCCATCCGGAGGCTTCGGGTACGACGGGGTGTAGCGGGCCGACGGCGTAGCGGATGTATCCGGCAGCGTCCTTTTCGGTGAGCGGCTGGTGGTCGAGGTCGTAAGCGGACTTTATGCCGAGCGGCGTGAGGATGTGCAGTTTCAGATAGTCGAAGGCAGGCGTGCCGGTGGCCTTTTCGAGTACGCGGCCAGCCACCACGAAGCCGGTATTGCTGTATTGCCAGGCGCTTCCGGGTTCGAAATCGAGAGGCTTGTTGGCCCAGCGGTCGAGGATTCCGGTGGCTTTGACAGGCTCGCGCATGAACAGCGGCACGTAGTCTTGCGGATAGTAGTCCTGATAGCCGGACGTATGGGTCAGGAGTTGGCGGACAGTGATGTCGTTGGCCCGGGTTAGGCCCGGGAGGTATTTGCCTACGTGGTCGTCGAGCGAGAGTTTGCCGTTTTCCTGAGCGAGCAAGAGAGCGCCGGCCATGAACTGCTTACTTACTGACCCGATGGAGAAGCGCATGGCGGAGGTGGCAGCGGTCTTCGGATCGAGGCGTGCGTCCCCATAGGCTTTGGCAAAGGCGACTTTTCCATCCTTTACGATGGCGATGGATACGGCGGGTGTGCCGGAATCGGCCAGGGCTTTGGCTACTAAGGCATCGATGGACGCGGCAGTCCCTGGGGGGAGTTGCGCGTGTAGCGATGCGGCCGCCAGGAGAATGACTGCAAACAGCCGGGTGGTAACTTGCATGGACACAGGATATCGATTTAACGATTTTTCGGTTGGTAGCCCGTCATGCGGCGGATTTCCGCGGCCTCTTCGGGGCTTACTTCGGCTTCGAGTTGGGCGATCATGGCGTCGGATTGGGCTTGCCAGCGTTCGAGATCGGTCGGGGCGAGAGGCGCGGAATGAACGAAGCCAATTTCGGGTTCCGCCTTTGTTTCTTTAGGCTTAGCGGTGGCTTCGGCGCGCTGCTGGGCAGCTTGGGCATCTTCGAGGGCAGCTAATTCTTCGCGGACGGACTTGGCGGCGCGGCGGCGGCGGCTTTCGTAGATGCTGAGCGTGTTGAGAGTGCGGGCGAGAGAGGCAACGGCTTTGGCGGTGGCCAGGGGGTCGCCGGAATCGTGGAGATGGACGGCATTCATGAGGTTCATCACGTTGGATTGCTCGACGAAGATCTGGTGGATGGACCAGTGCAGGTCGGCGGATTCCTGGACCAGTTCCTTGTGCTTGTGGTCGGTCGGGTTGTGGTGCGCCATGTAGTGGGCTACATGAGCTTCGTAAGCATCTTTTTCGGCCGGGGTTACTACTAGGGATTGGCCAGTGAATCCGTGGCGAATTGCGTTTTTGGAGGAACGTTCGAGGCCGGCTTGTGAGACTGGACCCGTGGACTTTTGAGCATTCTGTTGGTTCGCTTCGATTTGTTGTGTGGTTGCCATTTGTGGGGCTCCTTGCGACTACAGAGTAGAGGGTGGGGGGTGGCGAAACGGACTGCGGAAATGTGGTGATGGGCCGTAAGCTATTGATAACGCGCCGCGAAAGGTTGGCATAATTTTTTTGAAACCGTGTGACTTGCTTGTGCAATGACTATTTCTTGGTGTCTTCGTTCGTTGCGATGCAGAACTTCTTCCCGCTGCCGCCCGGATCGGAGCTTTGAGGTCCGCTCGTCGACTCCCTGAGGAGTTAAGTCATGCTTACAAAAGACTCGTTGGCGAAAGGGAATCAACCTTGTCGATCATGTACATGTCGGCATAGTGGCAATAGCGATTTCGTAACGGGACTGATGGACCCGGGCCCGCGGAGACAGTCACGGGATGGTATCGGATTCCGCTACTGTACGCCGCCGTAAAGAGGCTATGCAGTGGTGGCGCTACCATTAAAATATGCCCCTAGAGCATTATCTGCAGGCTGGGTTCGAGCTGCTAGACAACCAGGTCCCCATCTGGCGGTTCATGAAGATGAAGACGTTCAAGAGGTTCATAGCGTCATGTAGCCTCTATTTCTGCCGTGCGGACATTTTTGATGATGAGCATGAAGGTTTGCCTCTCGAACAATTTGTTCGGGATACGGTTGCAGCTATGGGCCCGGGAAATAGTTTCGACGACACATGGCAGAATCTGAAGGATGACAGGCAGGCAAGCTTCATCTCTGTTGGACTCTCGACGAGACTGCATATATGTGGGAGAAGTTTGCTCCAGGAGGCGTTGCGGTAGCCTCTCGCTATGGATTGTTGAAGGCAGCGTCGGAAGCAATGCCTGCCCGGACAATGCTCGGACAGGTCCGGTATAGCTTGAGGCATGAGGGTTTTAACCTTCTGCGCTTCATCACTACCAAGCGACCCGAATTTGCTCTGGAACAAGAAGTGCGGGCCTTTGTGTGGGATCTTGCGCAGAGCCCTAGAAATCCCTATCGCCGGACGCCCCTGCTGGCGTGTTTGACGAGGTCGAGGACTTGCTGACAACCCGCGGGTACAAGATTCCCGTATTGAAATCAGGCTTTGCCGGTTACGGTCACCTAAATCCAACCGCCGACGAAATTAGTCTTTACTCCAAAGAATAAATCAGCGGCTTCAGCCATGCTCGCCAGTCGGAGATCACGACGGTCGTCGACATCACCTATCCTGCTCCCGCTCGGAAGGAACAACCAGCAAAAGCGGTGAAGAAACCGCCTTGTCCATTCGAGTGGGGCCTTGTTCAATCGTGTGGGAGGTCACTTGACACAAAACGCCCGCAGCCGCATTTTGACTCGAGGATGGATCAGCACCGATGATCGTGTTTCGCTATTCTACGCTCATGGAGTTGATCTTCGAAATTCGCGATGCGGAGGAAGGTGGCTTGTACGCGCGCGCGCTGGGCCACAGCATTTTTACCGAGGGTGAGACTTGGGACGAACTCCGCGGCAACGTATTAGAGGCAGTCTCGCTTCATTTTGAAGATGCCGCCGCGCGCCCTCGGTTGGTGCAGATGCACTATGTAAAGGACGAGTTGATTCCGCTGGAAGCTGCATGAAATTGCCGCGGGCGTGCCGGCCGATAAGCTGATCCGTGCTCTGGAGCGTCTCGGATACGTAGTGATCCGCAAGAAAGGAAGCCATGTCAGACTGCGCCACGAAGGCCCTCCCGTCCACCTGGTCACAGTCCCGCTGCACGATGCGCTAAAGACCGGCACACTTCACGGGATCGTCGCCGAAGTTGCGCTCATACGCTCCACGACCGTCGATGCCCTCACCGAGTGGCTTTGAAGAACGACCGTAGAGCGGTTTATCGCTGAATTCTAAGTGAAGCCAGATTTCGAAACCTGCGCAAAATATGCGTACACTTGAGAGTCCAGATGCTGAACAACAATTTCATCGCCTTGGCAATCCTGGTTCAGACTGTCTTATTCGGCGCGACTTCTCAGGCTCGAGCGCAGACGAAGAAGACTCCCTATCCGGCTATGGCTCCTCTCGAACAGTATTTGATGCCGGACGAGAAGTCTGAAATTGCGCTGGCGCGCAGTGCGGCTCCGAGTTCCATTTCCAGCGATGCCGAAGTGATGGTGCTGGGACGCATGGGATACAGGACCGCGGCTAAGGGCCGGAATGGATTTCTCTGTATCGTGGAACGGTCATGGGGCAACTCCACCGATCATCCAGAGTTCTGGAACCCCAAAGTTCGCGGCGCCATTTGCTTTAATCCTCCGTCCGCAAAAACCTTTCTTCCGTTATATCTGATGAAGACCAAACTCGTGCTGGCGGGAAAGTCTAAAACCGAGATCGTGCAGGCGATCGCAGCGGCGCTGGATAAGCACGAACTGCCGGGGCTGGAGCCGGGGGCGATGTGCTACATGTTGTCGAAGCAACAGTATTTAGGCGATGAAGACATGAACTGGCATCCGCATCTGATGTTTTTCGTTGCAGGCGACTCGGCAAAAAGTTGGGGAGCCAATGTGCCCGGCTCGCCGGTTCTGGCGGCGGACGATCCAGAAGAACGAGCGACTATTTTTATGGTTCCGGTCGGCAAATGGTCCGACGGTACGCCGGCTTCGCCCGCCGCGCACTGACCTCAGGGGCTATTCAGTCACGACAACCGGTCGCTGACGCTCTCGGCTCAGTTACATTCGCCGAAGATCGGACTCGGACTCAGAGGCGAAATTCTCGTCAACAAGATGGGAAATAAGATGCGCGTTACATTCGGCTAAGATCGGATTTGGACTCAGAGGCAAACAGTACTAATAACCTCTCCGAGGCTGCCAGGCAGATGCTGCCGCTGATCTATGGCGAGTTGCGGCGCCTTGCTCAGGCCTATCTACGCCGCGAGCGCAGCGACCACACCCTTCAGCCGACTGCTCTCGTCCACGAGGCCTATCTACGCCTCGCGGCGCAGCACAACCTGGATTGGGAGAATCGCGTACAAGTGATGGCCCTGGCTGCGTCCATGATGCGCCGGGTTCTGCTCGATTACGCAGCTGCCCGAACGGCGGCGAAACGGCCCGACAGCGGAATGCGTATCCCATTCTCGGAAAGCCTAGCCGAAGGTTCCGAGCCGATGAGTCCTGTCCTGGTGGGAGTTGCGGTGGGATTCGGGGTGTGCGCTACGGCGGCGCGACTGATGTCCGTCATGCTGTACGGAGTGAGTCCGATGGATCCGCTGACCTTCGCGGGAGTCGCACTGTTCCTGACTTTGGTGGCGCTGCTGGCCTGTTACGTTCCGGCGCGTCGCGCTACGCGAGTGGACCCCGCTGACGCTTTGCGGTATGAGTAGTCAACATGAGACGAGCCGCTATCGGTCTAACCGGATTCGTGATTTGGGCCACTATTGGAAGTGCGGCCTCGCCTTCATTTGAAGTTGCATCGATCAAAGTCGCTAAGAGCAGGGAAGGCGTCCGCGGCGGCTGCCACGGGATCGATTCTAAATTTCAATCCGGCGAGATGGCGCCGCCTCCACTTGGCCGGTGTGTGATTACCAGTGGGCGGCTGAGCCACGTCATCAATATCGCCTGGGGATTGAACAACATGCAGTTGCTCAAATCCGGCCCGGATTGGATTGCCCGTGGCGATGACCGTTTCGATATCGAGGCCAAGGCGGAAAACCCGGAAAGCGTGACGGAGGCGGAACTGCTCGAGATGCTGCAGAACCTGCTGATCGAGCGCTTCCATATGACGTTCCACCGGGAAACGGTCGAGAACTCCGGGTTTGCACTGGTTGTTCAAAAGAAAGGGTTAAAGCTGAAGGAATCGACGGCGGACGAGCCCAAGGTTTCCTTTTCCGGGGGCAAGCCGACCCCAAACCGACCGGTAACCCTGAAAGCCCGCAGGTGTTCGATGAAGACTCTGGCCAACCTGCTTTCGCAATTTGGCTCAGGCGCCGTGGCGGATCAGACCGGCCTAACAGGAGAGTACGATTTCGAGCTGTCGTGGGATGAGGCCGCGGGACCCGCGCTGACTTCTGCCCTACAGGATCAATTGGGTCTTCGACTGGAATCGAGAAAGGTTCCGGTCACGTATTTTGTGGTCGATGCGGCCCAGAAGCCAGACGCGAATTAGTGCGTCATGGAATAGACGATGTAGTTGATGCCGTAGCGGTAGGCAAGCGCGGTCATGGCTTCGGGATAGTACGGGACATCCGCGAATTCCCAGGCGTCGCCCACATCGGTATTAAAGTTCACCGCGACAACCATCCGTTGTCTTGGATCGCGTAGAGCCAGCCAAGCTGACGGCTGGCCGGGGGGCTGGACCACCGTTGCGGACCCATCGCCGTTGCGGCGCAGGTGGCGCGAGCCGGGGATGAAGGTAAGATCCTTCGGCTGGATGTCGTAGAGGACGTGCATGATGGCGTCGGATGGCGCCAGATTGTCGATCGGCTCGCCGGGTAAAGTGCGCGCCATGGTTTCGCGGAAAACCTCCCATTGGTCAGGGCCCCAGAAATCATCCACCACCAGGAAGCCGCCGCGAAGGAGATACTCGCGCAGGCGGGTAGTCTCCGCGGTGCTGAGATCCCACCAGCCGGTCTGCGTGGCGTAAATCCAGGGATGGTCGAAGATGCGGTCGTCGGTGAGTCGGAAGTGGCGGGGTTCGCCGGTATCGATTCGCGGCAGGCGCTGGATGCCTTGGGTAAAGTGATTATCGGCGGCGGGCCAATCAACATTCCACCAGCCCGAGCCCTGGCCATCGCGGGACGACCAACCGAAGCGCCGATGGAACTGGGGAAGGTCAGTATATTCGACGCGGACGAAGTGGAAATCGGCGGGTTGGGCGGGCATGGGGGCGTCGTCCGTGTCGCGCTCCTGGAAGCGGCCGCCGCGCTGAGCGATAACGCTCAATGTGAGGAGCGCGAACAGAGAGGAAGTGCGCAGAAGGGCGCGGGACATGCCTGGAGGGTATTGTAGCGTGGGCCGGAAATAAAAACCCCCCTGGCTGCAACCGATAAGCGATTGAGATAACAGGCCGTCAACTACCGAAAACACCGGCTCCCGCAAGCACGTTGTCCCTAGCCTCTTATCCAATCCACCTACTAGTTGCAGCAGAGGGCAGGTTGGAAAGTACTTCTTTGATTCTCTCGATTGTTAGCAACCTGAGGACCATCTGTCAAATCGCCCAAGTCACTGAAAAAATGACGCTCTTGTGGTAGACGGCGTGGGTCGGAATCGGGTAGGGTGTGTCGAGGTGACTCACCGGGTGTGCGGAGCGTGACACAATCGGTTTGTGCTGCTATTGATCGCCTGTATGTTGGCGCAGGATTCGGCTCCGGCGACGTATAAGGTTTACACAGAGCATCCGCGGCTTTTCCTGCGGCCGGCGCGGTTGAAGCGGCTGCAACGGGAGCGCGAGAGGAAGTCCTTGCGGTGGGATCAGTTCGATAATTTGATGAGGGGCGGGGCTCCGTTTCCGCAGCCGGGACTGGCGAACGCGCTGTACTACAACGTCGCGGGTGACAAGGCGGCTGGACGGCAGGCGGTGACATTCGCGCTGGGCAGTAAGGATGTTTACCAAATCGCCCTGGTTTACGACTGGTGCCAGGAGATTTTGACCGATCCCGAGAAGAAGAAACTGGAAGCGGCTTTGGATAAGGGAATGAACGCGCCGGGCAAATCGCTCGAAGCGGCGCGGGACCGTTTGCTGGCGGCGATTGTCCTGGAATCCGAACCGGGCGTGAAGCGATTTTTCGAGCAGGATTGGAAGCCGCGTGTGGCGGAGTTGCGGGCGGGCAGGAATGTGATTCCGCGGGAAGAGGTCTATCCGCTTTACGACATTTTGAACGCGGTCCAGGACAACTTGCAGGTGGATCTTCGGGACGATTATCCGAAGTATTTCAAGGAGCTGCCGCTGGTGCATTTGATGTCGCATTATCCGGCGCCCTTTCCGGCTTCGGAGAGCGAGTACCGGATTCCGGCTACGAAAAACCTCAAGGAGCCGGATCTGGAACAGGCGGCGCTTTCGCGCGTGGCGGAACTGGAGATGGTGGCCTTCGATTCGAACGCGCCGGAGAGCCAGGTGCTGCAAGGCTGGCTGATGAACGACCGGTTTCTGATGCGCGGCATGTTCGGGATTCCGTATGAGTTCCTCTGGGCGAATCCCTACCAGCCGGGCCTGAGCTACTATCACGTGCCGCTGGTTTATCACGACGAGTTGTTCGGGCGCCTGTTCGTGAGGTCCAGTTGGGAGGATGATGCCGCCTGGGCGGGATTCTTCGATGGCCAGTTGCAGTTATTCCGCGAGGGCGCGGTGACGATGCTCGATCCGAAGAGCAGCCGCGAGCCGGTGGATCTCGATGAGGCGACGCTGTTCTTTGGCCGCGATTTGCATCAGGTGAAACTGCCGGAGAAAGAGGTGAACGACGCCTTTATCGTGGGCGTGGAACCGGGGCGGAATTATCTGGTTGAGATCGACGATGAGGAGCTTTGGGAAGTGAAATCCGACCCGGGTGGAATTTTGTATTTTCCGGGGCTGAAGAGTGGGGCTGGGATCCGGTTTGCGGTGGGGAAATAACCCGCGAGTATGAGATACAAGCTGTTCATTTCGGATCTGGCCAGGGAGCAGTTCCGAGCGCTACCGAAGGATGTTCGGCGCAACATCGGATATCGTATAGATGCCCTGTTGGAAGACTTGCTGGCAAGCGCCCACCGGTCTACCGGCTACGTGCCGGAAACCATCGCATCTTGTTTGGCTTAACCGGTGACACAATTGAGGTGCATAGAGTGAAAGATCGGAGAGATGCCTACGATGAGTGAAACGTTAACAATTGAATCGCTTGCCTCGGAACTTCGAGCTCTTCGGGAGCGGGTGGAGGATCTCGAGGACATCCGGGACTTTGAGGTCGCGGTTAAAGAGAACAACGGCAAGCCGCTGATGAGTTGGGAAGATGCTAAACGGGATCTCGATCTTTAGTTGCGCTCCTAGAACGCCCAACGATACAAACAAGCCCCTGCTGTATATCCTGCCCCCACGGCTGCATACAGCACCAAATCTCCCTTTTTCAGCCTGCCCTGGCTGATGGCGTCCCGTGTGGCCAGCGGAATCGTCCCAGCCGTGGTATTCCCGTACTCGTTGATATTGATGAGCACGCGGTCGAGCGGCAGACCCAGCCGTTCCGCTGTCGCGACCATGATCCGCCGGTTGGCCTGGTGCGGAATGAGAATCGCCACATCCTCCGCGGTGAAATTGTTCCGGTGCAGCAGCGTCTCGCATAGCTCCGAAATCTTCTTTACCGCGTACTTGAACACCTGCTGCCCATCCTGCTTCACGTAATGCAGCCGGTTGGCTACCGTTTCCGCCGTGGCCGGCATACGGCTCCCGCCCGCGGGCATTTTCAGATAATCCGCGCCCGCCCCATCGATCTCACCGATGAAATCGATGTAGCCCGCGTCCTCGCCTTCCACCGCAGGCTCGACCAGAAATGCTCCCGCACCGTCACCGAACAGGATGCATGTGGAGCGGTCCGTATAGTCGATGATGCGGCTCATGGTGTCGGAGCCGATCACCAGTACCTTCTTGTGAGTCCCGCCAGCGACAAGATGCGCGCCGGTGTTTAGGCCATAGAGGAAACCGGCGCATGCGGCGATCAAATCGAAGCCCCAGGCATGGTTCGCACCGATGCGGTTTTGCACCAGGCAGGCCGTGGCGGGGAACATCATATCGGGCGTGACGGTGCATACGAGAATGGCATCGAGGTCGGACGCCGGAATCCCACGTTGGCAGAGAGCGGCGCGGGCAGCTTCAACGGCCATGTCCGACGTGGCGATGTCCGGAGTCGCGATATGGCGCTGTTCTATGCCGGTACGCTCGACGATCCACTGGTGGTTTGTCTGTACCATTTTCTCGAGATCGGCATTGGTGAGAACCCCGGGAGGCGTGTAGCAGCCGAGGGCTGTGATTTTAGGTCGAAATGAGCGCAATTCCCTTGATATGTTAATTTCAGTGGAAATGCAACAGGAAGCGCTGTTTGCCGACTTCGCCAATGCGCTTTTGTTTGAGACGCCCGCGGAGATTTACCGCCGCGTCTTCCGCGAGTTACGGCCAAAGACCCCTATGCCCCCCGTCGAAGTGCTCTATTGCCAGTTTGCAAATGTTCACAGCTCCATCCGCATGGAGGCTGGACGGATCGACGTGCGGATCTCCGACATTCTCGAAGGCGCGCCCGCTCCGGTGACCGAGGCTCTCGCTTACATCCTGCTGGGGAAGCTGCTGCGGAAGCCGGTGGCGCGTAGTTATTCGCACCGCTACAAGCTGTATCTGAACCGGAAAGAAGTGCGCCGGCAGATGCATCTGGTCAGGCAGTTGCGCGGACGGAAGATGCTCTCCGAACCCAAGGGCCGTTTTTTCGACCTGGAGGAAATCTTCGAGCGGTTGAATCGACAGTATTTCGATGGGCTGATGGGACGTCCGGCGCTGGGTTGGAGTTTACGGCGGTCGCGTACGATGCTCGGGCACTTCGATCCCTCCCACAACGCGATCATCCTCAGCAAGATCTTCGATGAGGCCGGAGTTCCCGCGGTGGCCGTGGAGTACGTTATGTTTCACGAGATGCTGCATTTGCGGCACCCCGTGGAGCACCGCGGCGCGCGCCGGTGCGTTCACACGCCTGAGTTCAAACAGGCGGAAAAGAAATATCCGCGGCTGAAGGAAGCGAAGGAAGCTCTCAAGAAGCTGAGCTGAGCCGTTCGGGTCCATTTCGCGCGATAATAGGAGATTCATGAAGCCACTTTTGTTTCTTGTCGCCCTGGCCGCCGCTTTGGCTCAGCAGCCAGGCCAACCTTTGCCAGCGGCGGTTCCCGAGAAAGTTTGGAAAACCGCGACGGATCTGCCGAATGTCGATATGGCTGGGCTCAACGCGGACCAGAAGCATGCCGTTTTGAAGCTTCTGCGGGAGGAGGCTTGCACTTGTGGCTGCGGGATGAAAATGGCGCAGTGCCGATTGCAGGATCCCAAGTGCGCGTTTAGCAGAATGTCGGCCACTGCGGCGGTGAAGGCCATTAAAGATGGCAAAACGCCCGATCAGATGCGGTCGGCGGCCTTGGCGGAGAATCACCTGAAGACGCTCGACGACCCGGTGAAGATACATGTCGAAGGAGCGCCGTCCAAGGGTCCGGCAGCGGCTAAGATCACGCTGGTGGAGTTTTCGGATTTCCAGTGCCCCTACTGCTCCAAGGCGGCATTTGCGCTGGATGAACTCAGCCGCAAGTTCCCCGGCGATGTCCGGCTCGTCTACAAGCAGTATCCGATCGCCATGATCCACGGTCAGGCAACTCTTGCGGCGCGCGCGTCGATCGCGGCCAATTATCAGGGCAAGTTCTGGTTGCTGCATGACCGCATGTTCTCGAACAGCAACAAAATCAGCCGCGACAACATCCTGGCCTGGTCCAAGGAAATCAACATGGACATGCCGCGTTTTATCAAGGATCTGGATTCGAAAGAAGTAGCGGCTATCGTAGATCGCGACGTGAAAGAAGGCGACGACATCGGCGTGCTGGGCACACCGACCGTCTTCCTCAATGGCAAGCGTTACAACGGCGAACTGACCGCGGCCGATTTCGGCAAGGTGATCGAGAGCGAGCTTAAGAAGTAAGTGGCTAGCCTGATAGCGCAGGCAGCGCCCTACGGCGTGCTTGCGGGGGCTGCGCTGGTGGCCGGGGCTATGAACGCCATGGCCGGCGGTGGTTCATTCATATCGTTCCCAGCCCTGCTCGGCGCGCACATTCCTCCGGTAAACGCGAATGCCACCAATACTGTGGCGCTTTGGCCAGGGCAGCTGGCTTCCATCGTTGCGTTTCGCGCTGAGTTGAAAAATGGGCGGAAGCTGTTGATGCCCGTCATGCTGGCTGGCGCGGTCGGCGGTGTGACCGGGGCCATCACACTGCTGAACACTTCGCAAACGACATTCAAAAATCTGGTTCCCTGGCTCCTGCTGTTCGCGACGCTGATCTACGCGGCCAGCAACAAAATCAACCAATGGATACTGAGCAAGGCCACCGCCGGGAAGCAAGATGTGGCCGGGTTTCCGTTCTTCATGTTCGCCTCCCTGGTGCTGGTGAGCGTCTATATCGGCTATTTCGGGGCCGGCGCGGGCTTTCTGATCATCACCGTGCTCTCGCTGTTCGGCGTGAAGAATCTCAATGAGGTAAACGCGCTGAAGGCGCTCTGCACAACACTGGCTAACGGTGTTGCTGTAGTGACTTTTATAGTGGCGGGAGCGGTTTACTGGAGGGAATGCCTGACGATGATGGGGATGGCGATCGTGGGAGGGTATCTGGGGGCAGCTTACTCAAGGAAGATGAATCCGGTACTACTGCGCGGCGTCGTGATTGCCACGGGCGCCGCGCTTTCTGTTTACTACTTCTACCAGCTCTACGTAAGGTGATCCATTACCCTAACCGGTCGCTCACGCTTCCGGCTCAGTTTAGCAGCGCATCGCTTACCAGCGGCGTCCGTAGCCGCGGCCATAGAAGAACACGCTCGGTCCGAAGCCGTAACCGTATCCATAGTAGGGATAAGGGTAAGGAGCCGCGTAGTAAGGAGACGCCGCGTATCCCGGACCATAAGCACCGTAGCCAGGAGCGTAACCAGGCCGAGGAGCCGGGCCGCTCACCAGACGCCGCGTGTTGTTGTCGTAATCCGCTTGGCCGACCGGACGGAAAGCGCCAGCCGAGTTGGCGGTCGAGATCATGATCGGATCTACCAGCTTAAAGGTCAACACGGTTTCCGGATAGACCACGGAGGGTTTGCCGCGAGTAAGCATGACGCCGATCGTGGAGACCACCAGGCCGCCAGCCGCGCCGACACCCGCTCCTACTCCGCCATTCACGCCCGCGCCGATCGCAGCGCCGGCAGCCGTCGTGGCGCCGATCGCCGTGGCGTCACGGCCGAAAGAGGTGCCTCCGTCGCGCGTCACAAACTGTGAGTGAAGCGTAATCTGCTGGCCATCGACGAGGGAAACCTGCGTTAATTCAAGACCGAGCTTCGAAGTTCCCGACACGCGGCCGGCTTTTTCGACTTGCGAAACGCGGCCCTGGATGACTTGGCCGCGGCGAGCTACAACGAAGCCGTTCACCACGATCGGTTCGGTGAGTACGGCGGTAAACGCGTCACCCACTTGATTGTGATCGGTCGAGATCGGGTTGGTGGTGCGCACGGTCAGCCAAGTACCGGCGGGCAACGTCAGGTTGCTCGGCACCGTGGGAGCGGGAGCCTGCATGGCCGGAGGAGGCATGGTCGCCGAATAGCCACCCTGATAGCCACCTTGAGGAGCGCCCTGGGGAGCACCCTGACCGGGCGCCTGCTGCTGATTCGAAGAAGAAGACGTGCTCGGATCGCCGAATTTACGCCATCCACCGTTCGAAGAAGGCTGAGCGGGAGGCGCGGTCTGATCCTGTACCGGCGGTTGATCCTGGGGTTGAGGCGGCAACGGCGGCTGATCCTGCGCAAACGCCAGGCCGCTAAGAGCAATTGCCAAGAGAGAATTTTTCATCCATGTATTTCGCATCGTTTCCTCGCTACACCGATTCTGATGCAGGTTTGCTTCCACAGGTTACATCGTTGATTCTGAAGGAGTAAAAGATCATTTTGTTGGCTGAAAGACACCACGATGGTGGATTTGAACCACCCGCGGCGAAAGGTTCCATTGAACTTATTGGCACACTCCAGCGTTGTTTACCTTTAGGCGACAATAAGAATAATAAATGAAAAGAGAAGGTGCGCTCAAAAACGCCATCGCGCTGGCGTGGGATTCCATACTCGCGCACAAACTACGCAGTTTTTTAACGCTTCTGGGAATCATCATCGGCGTGGCCAGCGTGATTCTTGTCGGCTCCGCGATCGATGGCTTGGGAGCCTACGCGGAACAGAGCGTCTCCAAGGCGTTCGGGAGCGAATCCTACCTGATAGCGCAAATCGCCGCGGCGGGCAATATGTCTCGGCGGGAGTATTTCGACCGTTTGAAAACCAACAAGCCGATCAAACTAGCCGAAGTCAGCTACCTTCGTGAAATAAACGGCGCCGACACTCTCTACAGTCCGGATCAAAATAAGAACTCAGTCGACATCAAGCATGACAGCATCACGGCGGACGAATGCACGATCCATGGGGCTTCTTCCTCGCTGGCGGATATTAAGGATTTCAACATCGTCGATGGAAGATTCTTCACTGAGTCTGAGGAACGTTCCCAATCGACCGTAGCGATGATCGGGGATGAGACACGCTCTATCCTCTTCCCCGACGACAGCTCTCCCGTTGGAAAAACCATCAAGATTAACGGGATCGATTTCACCGTGATCGGAGTGCTTGAGAAGTTGGGTTCCGCCTTCGGCCAGGGCCAGGACCGCACCGCCTACATTCCCATCACGACTTACATGCGGCTCTACGGCGCGGGAGGGCAGGGCTTCGCCGTGTTCGCGCGGCCGAAGCCAGGTAGCGGCTTGACCATGCAGCAATCGCTCGATGAGACTCGGGTAGCCCTGCGGAACCGCTTCCACGCGCAGCCGGGCAAGTCCGACCGCTTCGATTCCATTACGCCGGACGCGATCCGCGGCTTCATCGACAATATTCTTTCGCTGGTAGCTGTGGTCGTTATCCCGGTCACTTCCATTTCGCTCGTAGTAGGTGGAATCGTGATCATGAACATCATGCTGGTGAGCGTCACCGAGCGCACGCGCGAAATCGGAATCCGCAAAGCGTTGGGCGCAACGCAAAGAGACCTGATGCTGCAAGTGCTGAGCGAATCCGTCTTGATGTCGATGACCGGCGGAGCGATGGGCGTGGCGCTGGGAGCGCTGCTGACGCTTGTGCTAGGCAAGGTATTCAGCTTGACGTTGAGGATCACGGTTCCCTACGTGGCGCTTTCGATCTTTGTATCCAGTGCGGTTGGAATCATCTCCGGCTGGTACCCTGCGTCGCGAGCCGCGAAACTCGATCCGATCACCGCATTGAGGTCGGAATAGCCATGACGATCACTCCGGGACAGAATATTCGCATGGCTCTGGACGCGGTCTGGACGCACCGGTTCCGCTCGCTATTGACCATCCTTGGCGTGGTGATCGGAATCACGACGGTGGTTACGGTCGCCTCGTTGCTCACTGGGCTGCGCCAGGGGATTGTCGTATTCTTCGACGAACTCGGGCCGGACAATGTGTTCATTTCGCGCGTTAGCGGCCCTCCGCAAGGGAACGGAACGGTGAAGGAACGCAAGCGGCGGCAGATTCTTCCCGAGTACTCGGAGATCATCAAACGTACTGCCGGTTCGGTTGAGGACGTAGGCATCAGCCTTTTCCTGCCTAACGCCGTGGCCGGACAGGTGATCTCCGCCAAGGTGCCGGGCTACGAGACGGACAACATCAATATCGTCGGCAGTTCTGCCAACGGCAACGATATTGCGCCCCATGAGATCGAATCGGGCCGGTACTACACGCAGGAAGAAGAAGCGCGCGGAGCGCATGTGGCGGTCCTCGGCCACGATGTTGCCTATGTGCTGTATCCGGACGGGCGCGCGGTCGGGAATACCTTCATGATGGACGGCGCGGAATATGTGGTGGTGGGTGTGTTCGCGAAAGCCAAGGGTGGATTTTTCGGCCAGAACGGCGCGGATACCCAGATCACCATTCCCTTGAAAGCGGCCGAAATCCGCTATCCGCAGGTGACCCGTTTCTTTCTTACCGCCAAAGCGAAGCCCGGAATGCGTAAACAGGCTTACGACGAAGTGGAAGGGATCATGCGCCGCATTCGCCGTTTGCAGAAAGATACTCCGGATGATTTTACGCTCTCCACGCCCGACCAGATCATCCAGCAATTCGATAGCATCACCGGCCTGATCGGGCTCGTGGCGATTGCAATCTCCGGCCTGGGACTGCTCGTCGGCGGCATCGGTGTCATGAACATCATGCTGGTCAGTGTGACGGAGCGGACACGCGAAATTGGCGTGCGAAAAGCGCTTGGAGCTCGCCGCCGCGATGTCGTGGGACAGTTCCTGACAGAGGCGATGGCGTTGACCGGAATCGGTGGAGTGCTGGGAATTGTGATTGCGGTTCTGGTGACGCTCCTGGTGAGCGCCCTGGTGCCTTCGCTGCCCGCGACAGTTCCGGCTTGGGCGCTGATCACCGGCTTTACCGTTTCCGTGGCTGTGGGCTTGTTCTTCGGGACCTGGCCCGCGATGAAAGCAGCGCGGCTTGACCCGGTCGAAGCGCTGCGTTACGAATAGGTGATGTCTTCCACCAAAGTGACCGTCAAGGTCGATACCAAGCTGTGCATCGGAGCAGCATCCTGCGTGAATGTTGCGCCGAAGTTTTTCAATCTCGATGAGGATAATGTGGCGTACCTGATCGATCCCGCTAACGGCGAGGCGAGGACATCCATTACCTTCGATGCGACCCCGGAAGAGTTGGCGGACCTTCGCGAAACAGTGGAAAACTGCCCAACATCCGCAATCAGCGTCACAAAATAAACGTACATCAGTACATAATGGTGTACACTAGCCATATGAACGACGTAAAAGCCACGAAATTCCGGAAACATCTGTTCGAAATCCTGGATCTCGCGATTCACGGCGAACAGGTCGGTATCTCCTACAAAGGTTCCATGGTGATGCTTTCTGTTCCGCCCGGAGAATCGAAACTGGCGCGGGCTGTGCGGCGGAATGCTTTAATTGCCGATCCGGAATCGATCGTCAGTTCCGATGCCGGATTGATGGCCGAATTCGAGCACGGCTGGGCGGAGAGCGATAAGACGCTTTGAGTTTCGCTTATCTGGATACGCACGTAGCCGTATACCTACACGACGGAGCACTTGAAAAGCTGAGCAAATCGGCGAAACGGGAGATCGAAGCATCGGATCTTCTGATTTCGCCGATGGTGCTTTTCGAACTGGATTATTTGCAAAAGCGGAAGAAGATCGGCATTCCCGCGCGCGACCTCTATCACACCATCCACATCGATTTCGGCGTGCGCATGTGCGGCCTGCCGTTCCCAAAAGTAGTGGACGCCGCAATTGACGTGGACTGGACAAGCGATCCCTTCGACCGGCTGATTGTCGCGCAAGCGAAAGCCAATCGCGATTCCCCCCTCATCACTAAGGACGAGCTGATTCGAGAGAAGTATTTGCGAGCCGTTTGGTAGCCCCCGCGGTACGTACCACATAGAGCAATACGCCCAGCACATTTCCCGAGACAATCACCGCGACGATCTTGAGCGTGAACCACGTCGCATTCTTCACCTGGATAATCGGCACCGCCGAGAAGTAGATATCGAGCACGGTCATGATGAGCCCCGACACAGAAGCGATGCGGATCGGCAAGCTGGCCTTACCGAGCTTCAAACTGAAGATTGGAATCAAAAACATCACGCAATAAGGAATCGCGTAGAATGCGATCGAGCCGCTCCAGATCAACTGGAAAGATTCCTGGTGCCCTACGCCGATCAGGCTGGCCAGCCCAATAATCAAAATCAATCCTCCAGCCAGGATGATCGAGTTGACCGGAGTGCGGAATTTCGGATGCAACTCCGTGAACCAGCGCGGCAGAAAGTGGTCCCAGCCGGCCACCATCGGAAGGCGCGTATTGCCGGTGAAGTGAACGCTCGATTGCGCCACGCGCAGAATCATCACGACGACAATCACCAGCGGAACAATCTGCGTCGCAAGTCCGAAGGGCTTCGAACCGACGCTGAGTACTTGCGCGACAGGCCCGATCAGATCGATCTTGTCAATCGGCACGAGCGCCAGCATCGACGCTGTTCCCAAAATAAACATTCCCGCAACAATCGGCGCTGAGATCAGCACGGACCGCCGGATCGCCCGCACCGGATTCCGGCACTCGCCCGCAAGAATCGCCACATACTCAAATCCACCCAGCGCGCCGAAGCCCATCTTGGCCAGGATGTTCAGATTGAACGCGGTCATCGCGGGCATGACTAAAGTCGCCGGGTGAAAATTCGGCGAGCGCATACCAAAGAAGAGAATCGCGAGAAAAATTACGACGAGCATGAAGCCGCCGAAGTTGTGCAGCCACTTGCCGATGTGCAGCCCGACGATCGAGAGCCACACCAGCAGCGCCACAACGGTGACGCTCACAATCGTGATCGCGATCTTATTCGCAGCCAGAGCTTCATGTCCTGGCCCCAGCGCATACGAAAGGTTCGTCGTAAGCTGCAAGCCTGTTTCCGAGCTCAACGCCACAACGAAGATCCACAGATTCCACCCCACCATGAATCCTGTGAACGGTCCGAAGCCGACCTTCGCCCACTGGTAGAGCCCGCCCTCATGCGGCAAACGTGTGTTCAGCCAGATCACAACCATGGCCGTGGGAATGTAAAACGTCACTACGGCAAGCAGCCAAAGCACCACGTGCGAAGGCCCCAATTTCGCCGCAACACCGATCCATGGCAGCCCCACAATGAAGAGAATCTGCGTGAGGACCAAGTCCCAGACGCCGAGTTCTTTTCGAAGCTGGGATTCTTGCGCGGCGCCGACCTGCATCTCGTGATTCTGCGTTCATCGTTTTGTGATGTCAAATCGGATAAGCTTTTCTGATATGCGTAAAGCGATTTTGATTGTCGCGGCGGGTGTAGCCGCGGCAGCGATGGCGGCCGCTCCAAGACTGTTTCCCATCCTGAAATCGAAGACTTCCATCGGCAAACAGGAAGGCGGGTTCTATCTGCTCCCAACGAACCAACTCCTTCAGCCATGGGGCGAGCAATCGAAGATCAAGGGCCGCCCGGTCGATTCCGCTCTCGACAGCACCAAGCGTCTACTCGCAGTACTCAACAATCGCGGCATCGATATATTCGACGCATCCACCAGCACGCCGCTTGGCACAGTAAAAGCCCGTTCCACTTCGTACGCGGGCATCGCCTTCCGCCCGGGTACACGTGAATTGTGGACCGGCGAGACAACGCGCAATGGCCCCGACGGCCTGCTGATCTCCGAAATCGGCGTGGACGGTAAAGCCGGGGAACCTCAGCAGGTGGCGCTGACCGGGCATCCCGTCCCGGCGGGCATTGCATTTTCGAGCGACGGCAAGTTCGCGTATGTCGCGCTCAGCCGGAACAACTCAGTAGGCGTATTCGATGCCGCCACCAGGAAGCTGGTGAAAGAGGTTCCTGCCGGCATCGCACCCTTCGCAGTGGTCTACGCAACAAAAGTCGGCAAGATCTTCGTAACCAATCGCGGTGGCCGCCGCCCAACCGCCGGCGACACAATGGCGCCAACCAGCGGATCGGAAGCAGTCACCAACCCGGAGACTGGCACAACCACCACCGGAACCATTTCAGTGATCGATGCCGAAACCTTCGACACCAAGGAAATCCCCGTGGGCCTGGCGCCGTCCGGCATGGCCCTGAGCGCTGACGATAGCCTTCTCGCGATCGCCAACGGCCACTCCGATACTGTGTCGATCCTCAACACGCGCACACTGAAGCGCACCGACGTGCAAATTCCGTCCTACCCGGCAGGCGTCATCGGCAGCCAGCCTATCGCAGTCGCTTTTTAGGCAGACGGCGAAACCATCTACACAGCCTGCGGCGGCATCAACGCCATCACACTTCTTCGCAGAGACGACTCCAATTGGAACGTGGCCGGATCTCTGCCCACAGGTTGGTTCCCGTCCGCCATAGCCGTGGCCTCCGACGGTTCCTTGCGCGTAGTAAATATCAA
>Ga0302325_10004914_pt1 | contig 30752 bp, 28 predicted proteins | sample Palsa_T0_2_FD_201948 | JGI IMG/M metagenome (GOLD analysis project Ga0302325, IMG submission 201948) | Peat permafrost microbial communities from Stordalen Mire near Abisko, Sweden - Palsa_T0_2 | ecosystem: Environmental > Terrestrial > Soil > Palsa > Peat permafrost | place: Sweden: Abisko... | reverse complement strand
TGGCAATCCCCGATTCAAGGCGATGGTCGCCGCCGCGGAGGCGCGGCTCGCGGCGGCGAATGACGGCGGCTCCGCACCGAAGTCTTGAGCCAGGGTTGCGCAGCGCCGTCGGATGCTGGACCTTTAAAGCCTTTCTGCAGCAGCGGCCGTCTATTCGCGCTACTTTCGCAGCATGGCCCGAGATCTCTCCGCCCGCCAAGCCCGACGGATCGCTCTCGCAGCGCAGGGGCTGGCCGCGCGCCGTCCGGAGGGGCCGGCGAAGCGGCGCGATCTGCGCAAGCTCGCCGATCGGCTCGGCGCCATTCAAATCGACAGCGTCAATGTACTGGCCCGTGCCCATTATCTGCCGGCATTTTCGCGCCTCGGCGTCTATCCCCTGACGCTTCTTGAGGATGAAGCCTGGGGCAAGCGGCCGTCGCTCTTTGAATATTGGGGTCATGCGGCTTCGCTGATGCCGCTGGCGCTGCAGCCGCTGCTGCGCTGGCGAATGACACGGACGCGGGGCATGCGCGACGGGCATTGGGGTAGCTTCGCACTCGAGCGGCGCAACTACATCGGCCAGGTGCTGGCCGAAGTCGAGCGCCGCGGACCGGTGACGGGCGGTGATTTCGCGGACGGGCCGCGCAAGAGCGGCTGGTGGAACTGGAGCCACGGCAAGCATTCCCTCGAGTGGCTGTTCGCGGCCGGATTGATTGCCACCAAGACGCGCCGCGGATTTGAACGCGTCTATGACCTCATTGAGCGCGTCATTCCCGCAACCGTGCTCGACCGACCGACGCCCGACGAGGCGGACGCTCATCGTGCACTTTTGATGATCGCCGCGCGCGCGATGGGGGTCGCGACCGAAGGCGACCTGCGCGACTACTTCCGCCTGCCGGTCGTCGAGACGCGTGCGCGCCTGGCAGATCTCATCGCGGCGGGCGAATTGCAGCTCGTTGATGTCGAAGGCTGGCGCCAGCGCGCATATCTCGTCGCAGATGCAAAGGCGCCTCGACGGCTTGCGGCGTGCGCGCTCCTTTCGCCCTTCGACAACCTCATCTGGCGGCGCGAGCGTACCGAGCGCCTCTTCGGCGCGCGCGTTCGGCTCGAGATCTACACGCCGGCGCACAAGCGCGAGCACGGCTACTACGTGCTGCCGTTTCTCCTGGGCGAGAGCATCGCGGCGCGTGTCGACTTGAAAGCCGATCGCAAGGCTCGCCGCCTGCTGGTGCAGGCGGCGCATTTGGAGCCGGGCGCCGATCGCGCGGCCGTGGTTCCGTGCCTGGCCGGCGAATTGGCACGATTGGCAAACTGGCTCAGCCTCAATGAAGTCGCGGTCTTCAAAAAAGGCAATCTTGCGGCTGCTCTGCGGCACGAGCTCGGCTGGACCGCAGCATGTCCTGCTCAGCCGAGAGTGCGGTAGGCGGCGGCGGGCTCCGCAACCACGCGCTCGAGCGCGGCAAAGTCCACGGGTTTGACGAGATGCGCATCGAACCCAGCCGCGCGTGTGCGCTGCACATCCTCGGCTTGCCCATAACCTGTGAGCGCGACGAGGCGCACCGTGCTGCCGGATGCACGCAGGCGCTGTGCCACCTCGTAGCCGTCCAATTCGGGCAAGCCGATATCAAGAAGCACCACGTCGGGTTTGAAAGTTGCCACGGCGTCGAGCGCTTCCTTGCCACCGTAGACCGCGAGCGACTCATGTCCGTCGAGCCGCAATGATGAAGTATCGGTTCAGCTGCACCTGCGATTGATGCATCGCCAGTCGGCAATCGCGTCAATCCCTACTTTTCAGTTTTCTTCGCTGCGCTTGGCGTCGTGGTCTTGGGCTTCGGCGGCTCAACCTTTTTCAACAGCTCTTCGAGCGGGCGGAACATCGCCTGGTACTTATAGCCCGCAATCTCGATCTGCCAGTCCTCGAAGCGCTGATTGAGAGCGTCGGCCTCGGCCTGCGCTTCCTTGGCAGTGGAGCGCGCGAGGAGCGTGATGAAATGATGTTCGCCCTCCGCGCGTCCGGTGACGTCGAGCTCCAGGCCGTTGAACATGCGGAAGATGGCGTGGTCGGGTTTGGCGGCGGGTGCGGCGGGTGCGGCGGGTGCGGCGGGTGCGGCGGGTGCGGCGGGTGCGGCGGGTGCGGCGGGTGCGCGCCGCACGTCATCGGCCTGCAGCGCCGCGAATGCGCTGCTCAGCTCGTTCGCTGCAGAGCTGCTCGAGAGTTCCCGGCCCTTGGGAATGGGCGCGACCTTGAAGTCAGTCTGCTGGGCCGCCTCGCGTGTCGCGGTATAGGCAGGTCCTGCCGCGGGCTCGATAGAGGCTTCCTTCACGCGCTGCTCGGCGATATCGACTACATTGCGATCGATCCAGCGCCGCGGCTCGGCGTCGACGCTGATGAGCGGTTGGGCAAGCAAGCTCGGCTCAGCATGCGCGACGCGCACGAAACCGGTCCTGCCTTCGGCAGGCTTACCCACGATGAGCGCGTAGGTCTTCGTCGGGGTGACGACCTCGACAAGCGTGCCGGCGGCCTTCGGTGAATCGCTGTCCTCGACGCCAAGCTGCGGGTACAGTTCGCGGCTGCGCGTCTTCTCCTCGACCACCACGAGGGCGCTAAGATCAAGCAGCAGCTTGCGCACGCGCCCCGAATCAGCCGGATAGTCACGCTCGGCTACGATCCAGTCGCTTGAGCCTTTCTTGAGCGTGGTGCGCGTGCCGTCACCCTTCGCCAGGTGAATCTCGGTGACGGCATTCAAAGACTTCGCGAGGCCCGGAAGCACAAAGTCGCCCGCGAGCGTCGCCTTCTCCAGGTGCCGCTGGGACGCGAGCCACAAGGCTCCGGCGATCACCACGACGCCCGCGATGAGCAGCACGAGGACGCGCCGCGCGGTCATGTGCGCGCCTTGTTCTGCAGGAGCGCGTGCTGCGCGCGGCGCCGCCGCCGCCAGCCGACCACCAGGAGCGCGATCACGGCCAGCAGCGCCGGGACGATGACAATGTTCAAGATCTTCAGTGTCGTGCCGAGGCGGTGGATGTCCTCATCGAGTCCCAGGCGGACATTGCGCAGCTCCTTGCGCACCTGCAGCTTCTCGTCCTGAAAGCGATTGAGCTCGCGCTGCTGCTCGGGCGTCAGGATCACGGAGGATTTGTCATTGCGCCGCGACTCGAGCGCGGTCAGCTTCTCCTCCGTGGTCCGCAGTTCCTGCTCGAGCTCATGCTCCTTGCTGCGGAAGCGATCATCGGCACTTCTGCGCAGCGCCTCGACACGCTCGAAGGGGCGGGTAAACGTTGCGCGGCCGCGCACGCTGATGAGGTCAGCGCTGCCGGAAAGATTGTCGAGAACGTTTAGCATGAGGTCGCCGTTGTTGGCCCACGCCTGCGCCACGTGCTGGCCAAAGAGGTTCTGCTGCCGCACCCAGAGGTAATCCGCGAGCATGTCGACGTCGGCGAACACGATGAGTTGCAGGGGCTTTACCGAAGTTTTCAGCGCCGTCGTGCCGGGCGGCAGAGTGACGCCGGCGGGTGGGCCGCCCGGATAGGCCGTCTTGATGTTGCCTGTGACGCGCGCGCCGATGCTGTAGCGCTCGCCGGTCGCGCGGAATCCGTCGCGCAGCGTGCCCGGATCGAAGAGCATCGCGAAGCGCTCGGTCGCGAGAGGTTCGGCCTGATTGCTCGACATCAGCAGCGGCTCGAAATGAGTCGTCGCTCCCTTCGCTGGCTTTAAGTAGCCGGCCATGGCGACATTCACGCTCGACAGGCCGGCCGTCACCACGTCGGTGCGGTTGAAGTTCGACTGCTCGAGGCCCAGGATGCCGTAGTGCCGTGACGGCGCTTCACCCTCATGCAGCGACACCGACAGGCCCTGCTTGGCATCGGCGACCACCTGCTTCGGATTGTAGTCGACGCCCCAGGTGCCCAGCAGCGGCTGCAGGTTCGAGGACTTGTCGGCACTCATCGCGGACATGGGATTCTGCGGATCCACTCCCGAGGTATCGGCCTCGGCGATCGGGTCGACAAATACGGCGATGTGGCCGCCCTTCAACACGAATTGGTCGATGGCAAACAAGGTCGCGGGCGAGAGATTCTTGGGATGCACGAGCACCAGCACGTCGATGTCCGGGTCGATCGCGATCGCGGTGGGCTGCAGGGCGCGCACGTTGAAGAGCTGCTGCGCCTGCGCATAGATGACCCACGGCTCGCGCATCTGACCCGACTGCGGATCCATCGACGGCGTCATGGGAATGCTCGAGAGCCACCCGAGCACCGGCTTCTTGGGATTGGCGAGCTCGTAGATGAGTTTGACGACGTCGTACTCGAGAAACTCCTCCTTGGACGGATCGAAAAACTCAATAGCCTGGTGGCCGTCGGTGGAGTTTGTGCCGGCGAGGCCGAAATACAGCGTTCCGCCGGAGCCGCCGAGCGGGTTGCCGCGCACGCCGAGCTCGGAGGCGCGATCCTCATCCTCGGAAAAAGGCTGCGGGTCGATGACGTGCAGGCGCAGCTTGCCGTTCGAGCGCGCCGCCAGCTCCTCGAGGAACTCGCGCACGCGTCCACCGTAGGTCTTCAATACCGGCACCTGCGCCGCGCTCTTCTCGGTGAAGAAGAAATACAGGTTTACCGGCTCGCGCAGGCCTTTCAGGATCCGGTCGGTGCCGGGCGCGGTCGAATAGAGGCGGTTCTGCGTGAGATCCACACGCCAGCCGTGCAGGGCGTGATCAAAGAAGATCGTCAGACCGACGAACAGGAGCGCGAGTGCCAGGAGTGCGCCGCCGCCAAGTGTCGAGCGTTTCGTCATGAAGTTTGCGCCTTGCCGCTACTCAGCTTTGCGCACATCGAGTGCGATCGCGGTGGCGAGCAGGAAGAATGCGATCAGCATCGCGAAGTAGAGGAAATCGCGGATATCGATGACGCCTTTCGCGATCGATTCGAAGTGCGTGAGGAACGAAAGCGAAGCGATGGCGTCAATGAGCGCCTGCGGCGCCCAGCTGCGAAACACATCGAGCACCAGAGGAAAGCCCGCGAGCAGGAAGGCGAAGCAGACGACGACGCCGAGGATGAAGGCGATCACCTGGTTGCGGGTGAGGGCGGACATGCACGATCCGATCGCGAGAAAGCCCCCCGCGAGCAGCAGGCTGCCGACGTAGCCTGCGAGGATCGCACCGTTGTCAGGGCTGCCTAGATAGTTGACGGTCAGCCAGATCGGAAAGGTCAATGCCAGGGCGAGCGCTGCGAAGATCCAGGCAGCGAAGAACTTGCCGAGCACGGCTTCCCACAACGTCACCGGCTGCGTCAGCAGCAGCTCGATGCTCCCCGTCTTGCGCTCCTCCGCCCACAGACGCATCGCGAGCGCCGGAATGAGAAACAAATACAGCCACGGATGGAAGTTGAAGAACGGCGCTAAATCCGCCTGGCCGCGCTCGAAGAACCCGCCGAGATAGAACGTGAAGGAGTTCGCCAGCACGAGAAAGATCAGAATGAATACGTACGCAAGCGGCGTGGCAAAGTAGCTGCGAAGCTCGCGGCGCAGGATGACGCCTACGTTATGCATGAATGTTGCCCTTACGCCGTGATCGTGCGGAACACTTCATCGAGCCGCCCCGACTCGAGATGCAATTCCTTGAGGTTCATTCCCCGGCGCGCGGCAAGCTCGCTCAAAGAGGGCAGAATCTGCGCACCGGCGCGCGGCAGCGCCGTCAGCCGCGCGTCGCGCTCGCTCATTTCGACCGAAGCGACGAGCGGCAGTGCCGCGATCGCATCGCGCGCCGCCGCGAGATCCTGCGCGCTCTCGAGCTGCAGTGAAACCGCATTGTGGTAACGGGAGCGCGCCGCGAGGCGCTGCGGCGTATCGTCGGCGACGATGCGGCCGCGGGCGATGATGATGGCGCGCGTGCACACCGCCTCGACCTCCTCCAGCAGATGCGTGGAGATGATGATGATCTTGCCGCGCGACATCTCGTTGATGAGTGTGCGCACCTCGTGTTTCTGATTGGGATCGAGCCCGTCGGTAGGCTCATCGAGAATCAGCACCGGCGGATCCGGCAGCAGCGCCTGTGCAAGTCCGACGCGACGGCGAAAACCCTTCGACAGGGTCTCGATCGTCTGCTCGAGCACCGCCGTGAGCTGCAGCCGCCCGATTGCATAATCGAGCCGGCTCGCGCGCGCACTGCCGCTGAGCGCGCGCAGGTCGGCGATGAATTCGAGAAAGCTGCGCACAGTCATCTCGCCGTAGAGCGGCGCGCCTTCCGGGAGATAGCCGATCGATCGCTTGGCAGCGAGCGTATCGGTCTCAACGTCATGCCCGCAGATGCTGGCCGTGCCGCTCGTCGCTGCGATGAAGCCGGCGAGCATGCGCATCGTCGTCGTCTTGCCGGCGCCGTTAGGCCCGAGAAAACCGAGTACTTCCCCGGGCTGCACTTCAAAGCTCACATCGTCGACCGCGGTGAGCGTGTCGTAGCGCTTGCTGAGGCGTTCGGTTTTGATCATAGACGTGGCATCGATAGAGGGCCGTGCCCGGGGAAAAGTTCCCCCTGGGTTGGCCGTTTAGGCGCGCGATTCTGAACGGGACCGGCGTCGGATATCAAGACCTGGGTACGCGGCGCGCGCGCCAATATAGAATCACGAGCGCGCCGCCCAGCATTCCGCCCAAATGCGCAAAATGTGCAACCCCGGCCTGGGTATTGGTCACTCCGAGCACCAGTTCGAGAACGCCGTAGAGCGTCACGAAGAGCCACGCAGGCATGGGAATGGGCGGAAAGAGGAGCGTAATGCGTTGCCGCGGAAAATACATTGCAAATGCCAGGAGCAGTCCAAACACGCCGCCCGAGGCGCCCAGCGTGGCTTCCATCGAGCCTGACAGCGACGCGGTCAGCAGCTGCGTCGCCGCGGCCGCGATGACGCAGGCGAGATAGAAGACGGTGAAGCGGCGACTGCCCCAGAAGTATTCGAGGGCGCGTCCGAACATAAAGAGCGCAAACATGTTAAAAAAGATGTGCGCGACGCTGCCGTGCAGGAACGCATAGGTGATGAGCTGCCAGGGCTGGAAGAGCGTGCTGCTGAGGGGCCAGAGCGCGAACAGGCCCACCATCGTATTGCCGAAGTACTGCTGCAGCAGGAACGCGACGACGTTGGCGGCGATGATGGCGCGGGTGGCGGGCGGCAGGGCACTTGGCATGGTGCGAGTTTAACGTAAGAGGTGATGCGGCAATGGTCGAGGCTTTCATATGCGATGCCGTGCGCACGCCCATCGGGCGCTATGCGGGAGCGCTTGCTGCGCTGCGCACCGACGATTTGGCGGCACTGCCGCTCGCGGCGTTGCTCGCGCGCAATCCCTCTTTGGCAGCCTCCGGCATCGATGAGGTGATTCTCGGCTGCGCGAACCAGGCGGGCGAGGACAACCGCAATGTCGCGCGCATGGCGGCCCTGCTTGCGGGTTATCCGGTGGAAGTGCCCGGCGTGACATTGAATCGCCTGTGCGGCTCGGGTCTCGACGCCATCGCCGTGGCAAGCCGCGCCATCAGGACGGGCGAGGCTGAGCTTGTGATTGCAGGTGGAGTCGAGTCGATGTCGCGCGCCCCGCTCGTGATGCCGAAGGCCGAAGCCGCCTTTAGCCGCGAGGCACAGATCTACGATACGACGATTGGCTGGCGCTTCGTCAACCCGCGCATGAAGAGCCAGTACGGAATCGATTCGATGCCGGAGACGGGTGAAAACGTCGCCGCGCAGTTTGGCGTCAGTCGCGAAGACCAGGACCGCTTTGCGCTCAGGAGTCAGGAGCGCGTGGCGGCGGCGCGCGCGCGCGGCTTTTTCAAGGACGAGCTCCTGGCCGTCGAAATTCCCGAGCGTAAGGGCAATGTGCGCATCGTGAGCGAGGATGAGCATCCGCGCGATACCACTCTTGAGCAGCTCGCGAAACTGCCGACGCCGTTTCGCACGAACGGCACGGTGACCGCCGGCAATGCAGCGGGCATCAATGATGGCGCCTGCGCACTCATCATCGCCTCGCCCAAGGCGGTCGAGCGCTTTCATCTGACGCCGCGCGCCCGCATCCTCGCGGCCGCAACTGCCGGAGTCGCGCCGCGCATCATGGGCATGGGGCCGGTGCCGGCGACGCGCCGCGCCCTCGAGCTTGCGGGTCTTAAGATCGGCGCGATCGAGGTGCTTGAGTTGAACGAGGCCTTTGCCGCGCAGGCGCTCGCGGTGCTGCGCGAGCTCGGTCTTCCCGATGATGCCGCGCACGTCAATCCCAACGGCGGGGCCATCGCGCTCGGCCACCCGCTCGGGATGTCGGGCGCGCGCCTCGCGACCACCGCGTCTTATCAGCTCACGGCCGCGGGCGCGCGCTACGCGCTCTGCACGATGTGCATTGGCGTCGGCCAGGGTATTGCGCTTATTCTGGAGCGCGTGTAGCCAAACCCTCAGGCGATTACGCTGGCGCGGTCGGCGCTCTGGCGCTCGAGCATCCACCCCGGGTACTCCGGCGGCAGCGCGGATGCGGCATCGAGCGCGCGCAGCTCTTCAGCCGTCAGTCGCAAATCAGCCGCTGCAAGATTGTCGACGAGCTGCTCATTGGTGCGCGCGCCGATGATGACCGATGTCACGGCACTTTGCTGCAGGAGCCAGGCGAGTGCCACGCGTGCAACCGACGCTGAATGCGCTGCGGCAATCGGCCGCATCACGTCGATGACACGAAACGCGCGCTCCCGATCGACTGGCGGGAAATCGAATGTTGTGCGACGTGAGCCTGCCGGCCCTGCGCCGTCGCGCGAGAACTTGCCGGAGAGGATGCCGCCCGCGAGCGGGCTCCACGGCAGGATTGCGAGTTTCTGGTCCTTGGCGAGCGGCACGATCTCGCGTTCCAGATCACGCCCTGCGATCGAGTAATAGGCCTGCACGCTCTCGAAGCGGGCAAGCGCAAGGCGCGCGGAAATTCCCAGCGCCTTGGCGATTTCCCAGGCCGGCAGGTTGCACAGCCCGATGTAGCGCACTTTGCCCGCGCGCACACAGGTATCGAGGGCCTCGAGTGTCTCCTCGAGCGGCGTCAGGGGATCGCGGCCGTGTGTTTGATACAGATCAATATAGTCAAGCTGCAGGCGTTTGAGGCTCGCGTCGACCGAATGCAGAATATGCGCGCGCGACAGGCCGGACTGATTGGCGCCGGGTCCCATGCGCCCGAGCACCTTGGTGGCAAGCACGAATTGATCGCGCGGCAGCCCCAGAGTCTTCAGTGCCTGTCCGGTCATGGTCTCGGCAATCCCGGCCGAATACACATCGGCGGTGTCGATAAAGTTGACGCCACGCGCAAGTGCGCTCTTCACAATCCCGGTGGCGCTCGCCTGGTCGGTGTTGCCGATGGGGCCCCAGAAACCTTCGCCGGTGCTAAAGGTCATGGTGCCAAGACAGATCTCGGAGACCACAAGTCCTGTGGCACCCAGCTTTTTCATGCGCATCGGTTAAGACTCCTTGCGACGTGGCGACGCGCCGCAAGGCGCGCATATCCGGCCGTCGCCGAGCAGCAAAAATAAAACGGCTAAGCCCAGCCTGGGCGCTGCGAAAAAAATGCAGGAACTCTCAAATACTCGAGTTACCGACTGCCGACACGCCAAACGGCTGGAAAATTTCCATCGCGCGCGAGCCTGCCTTATAGCTATCGGCACATCAAGCTCTGCGCGGGCAAGCAGCAAGAGCCCCGGTATCTGGCGCTGAATCCGAACGGCCCTATTCCGATATGCGCCCGCGAAGATTGCGTACGCCGTCGGGCGCTAGCGGGGCGAAGTGCGCCGCCTCCTCGAAGTACTTGATCGCAGGCTTGCCGACCACACATATGTTGCCAGTGAGTGCTTCGTCGGGCGGGGCACGTTGAGCGCTGGCACGGTGCCATTGCCGCGCGCGGCCCGCGGTGCAGCGCGGCAAGGCAATCCGGCCGACCTCGGCTCTGAAGGATGCTGGCACGCCCAAACTTCCGGCGTAGTGACGGGGCCCCGGTCAATGGCCTAGACTTAGCTATTCACCATCGAGTGTGACGCGTACGACCCACTTCGCGGGAAGGGGGCGGCGTTTGAGTTCCTTCGTGTGGTCGTTCGCGGTACATTCCGCGGCCGGGGACGTGAGCCAATTGAAACCTTGGAGGCTGGGTCGATCATGAAATCAAAAGCAGCGATCGCGTTTGCAGCGGGTAAGCCGCTCGAGATCGTCACGGTCGACTTGGCAGGCCCCAAGGACGGCGAAGTGCTCGTCGAGATCAAGGCGAGTGGCGTGTGCCATACGGACGAGTTCACGCGCTCGGGCGCTGACCCCGAAGGTCTCTTTCCGGCGATCCTGGGACACGAGGGCGCCGGAGTCGTCGTCGACATCGGCCGCGGCGTGACGACGCTCAAGAAGGGCGATCATGTGATCCCGCTCTATACCCCGGAATGCCGGCAGTGCAAATCCTGCCTCTCCCGCAAGACCAATCTGTGCACCGCCATCCGTGCAACCCAGGGCAAGGGCGTGATGCCCGACGGCACCAGCCGCTTCTCCCTCGACGGGAAGATGGTGCACCACTACATGGGCTGTTCCACGTTCTCGAATTACACCGTGCTGCCGGAGATCGCGCTCGCGAAGATCCGCGAAGATGCGCCCTTCGAGAAGGTGTGCTACATCGGCTGCGGCGTCACCACCGGGGTGGGCGTGGTCATCAATACGGCCAAGGTCGAACCGGGCGCGAACGTCGTTGTATTTGGGTTGGGCGGCATCGGCTTGAACGTCATTCAGGGCGCGCACATGGTAGGTGCGAACAAGATCATCGGTGTCGACGTCAATCCGCGCAGGAAAGCGCTAGCGGAAAAGTTCGGCATGACGCACTTCGTCAACCCGAAAGAAGTGAGCGGGGACCTTGTGGCGCACCTCGTCGCGCTCACCGACGGCGGCGCGGACTACAGCTTTGAGTGCGTGGGCAATGTCGATCTGATGCGGCAGGCGCTCGAATGCTGCCATCGCGGCTGGGGCGTCTCGACCGTTGTCGGCGTCGCAGGCGCAGGACAGGAGATCAAGACGCGGCCGTTCCAGCTCGTCACCGGCCGGGTGTGGAAAGGCACGGCCTTCGGCGGCGCCCGCGGCCGCACGGACGTGCCGAAGATTGTTGACTGGTATATGGACAAAAAGATCAACATCGACGACCTCATTACCCATGTGATGCCGGTCGAGAAGATCAACGACGCCTTCGATCTCATGCACAAGGGCGAATCGATCAGAAGCGTCGTCACGTTTTAGGGCTTTGGCAAATGCTGAGACCCGCGCAAGCAGTCGTTGACGGGCGCGGGCGAGTTGGATCTACGTTAATTGCTTAAGTTAAGAGGGGATCATTATGGCTGTTTCAATTCATCCGTCCGTCGATCAGGGCGTCAAGCAGGGTTCGGCCAACTTTGCCGGCGGCGCGTTGACGTGCAAATGTTCCAGTGACCCGGTAGTCGTCACCATCAAGGGCGACGTTGCTTTCAATCATGCCTGTGGCTGCACCAAGTGCTGGAAGCCCAAGGGCGCCGTGTTCTCGATCGTCGGGGTCGTGGCACGCGACAACCTGAGCGTTACGGCAAACGGGCAGAAGCTCAAGGTCGTCGACCCGTCGGCCGCCATCCAGCGTCATGCCTGCACCGTGTGCGGGGTGCACATGTACGGGCGCATCGAAAACAAGGCGCATCCGCTCTACGGCTTCGATTTCATCCATGTCGAGCTGTCGAAGGAGAAGGGCTGGGCAGCACCGCAGTTCGCGGCCTTCGTCTCCTCCATCATCGAAGCGGGAACGAAACCCGATCAGATGGGCGCCATTCGCGCACGGCTGAAGGAGCTCGGCCTTGAGCCCTATGACTGTCTGTCGCCGCCGCTCATGGATCTTCTCGCCACCGATGCGGCCAAGAAGAAGGGCACCTTGGCGGCCTAAGCGCGCCGCTCATGACAGGGCCCGCGTTCGAGGTAATCAGTCAGCACCGCTCGTTTGGCGGCGTCGTCGGCTTCTATCGCCACGACGCCGCCACAACGGCGTGCTCCATGCGTTTCGCCGTATTCACGCCTCCACAGGCGCAGCAGGGCCGTGTCCCGGTCCTTTACTACCTCGCAGGACTCACCTGCTCTGAAGAAACTTTTATCATCAAGGCCGGCGCGCAGCGCATTGCTGCTGAGCTCGGCCTCATGCTGGTTGCCCCCGACACGAGTCCCCGTGGGGTAAAGATCCCCGGCGACACCGACAGTTGGGACTTCGGGGTGGGGGCGGGCTTCTATGTCGATGCGACCGAGAAGCCCTGGTCGGCCCACTACCGCATGTACTCGTACGTCACCGCGGAGCTGCCGGCGCTCATCGACGCGGGCTTCGCAACCGACCGCGAGCGGCAGGGCATTTTTGGCCACTCCATGGGCGGTCATGGTGCGCTCATGATCGCGCTCAAGAATCCCGGGCGCTATCGCTCCGTATCCGCTTTCGCGCCGATCGCGGCACCGAAGAGCTGTCCGTGGGGACAAAAAGCCTTCACGGGCTATCTCGGCGCGGACCAGAGCAAATGGGGCGCGTATGATGCGACGGAGCTCGTGGGCGGCGTCAAAGACGCCGCGCGCCGTCCGCCCATCCTGATCGACCAGGGTTCGGCCGATCAATTTCTCGAGACGCAGCTGCATCCGCAGCGTTTCGAGGAGGCGGCGCGCCGGGTCGGCTATCCCGTCACGCTGCGCCGTCAGGAAGGCTACGACCACAGTTATTATTTCATTTCGACCTTCATGGAAGATCATCTGCGTCACCACCAGCGAACTCTCGGCAGATGAGCTGCGTGCGCCGCTGTGCGCACCCGGCGATCGCGGTAGAATAGTGGTTTACCCCGGCGCGCCTTCGAATTCCGGCCTATATTGACTGCTGATGAGACCACTGACTGACGTCGAGCAGGCTGCGGTGCTGCGCATCGTGGCCGAGCATAAATCCCGCCCGGGCCCGCTCATTGAAATTCTGCACGGCGTGCAGGCAAGCCTGGGCTACGTGCCCGCGGGGGCTGTGCCGGTGATCGCCGCAGGCTTGAACTTGTCGCGCGCCGAAGTGCACGGCGTCGTGACCTTCTACCATTTCTTTCGCGACCATCCGGTGGGGCGCCATGTGGTGCGGCTGTGCCAGGCCGAGTCCTGCCAGGCCATGGGCGCAGCCGCGCTCACCGCGCACGCCAAGCGCCGGCTCGGCATTGAATTCCACGAGACGAGTGCCGACGGTGCATTCACGCTGGAGCCGGTTTATTGCCTGGGCAATTGCGCGTGCTCGCCTGCATTGATGATCGATGGCGATCTCATGGGCCGCGTTACACCGCAGGACTTTGACGACATGGTGACGGCCGGGAGCCGCACTTGAGCATCGACGTCTACGTGCCGCGCGATGCGAGCGCACTGTCACTTGGCGCCGCAGGAGTTGCCCGTGCCATTGAGGCCGAGGCGCGCGCGCGGCGTGCGCCGGTGCGCTTGATTCGCAACGGTTCGCGCGGCCTTTATTGGCTCGAGCCGATGGTCGAAGTGGCGCTGCCCCGGGGGCGGTGGGCGTACGGGCCTGTCAAGCCCCAGGATGTGCCGAGCCTCTTTGATGCGGACTTCCTGCAGGGCGGCGCACATCCTCTGTCGCAGGGGCCCACCGAGGAGATTCCGTACCTCAAAAGCCAGCAGCGGCTCACCTCAGCGCGGGTCGGCGTGATTGAACCTACGAGCGTTGCCGATTATGTCGCGCACGGCGGCTACTTGGGATTGCAGCGGGCGCTCGCGATGACACAGGCCGAGATCGTGCAGGCCGTTCTCGACTCGGGACTGCGCGGTCGCGGCGGCGCGGCCTTTCCCACCGGCATCAAGTGGAAGACGGTGCTCGATCAGCCCGCTGCGCAGAAATATGTCACGTGCAATGCCGACGAGGGCGACTCGGGCACCTTTTCGGACCGGATGCTGATGGAAGGCGATCCGCTCGCGCTCATTGAGGGTATGACGATCGCCGGCGTTGCGGTCGGGGCAACGCAGGGATACATCTACCTACGCGTCGAATATCCGCACGCCTATGCCGCGCTGAATGACGCCTTGAATGCCGCGCGTCAGGCGAACTATCTCGGCCGCGACATCATGGGCAGCGGACGACACTTCGAGCTTGAGGTGCGCCTCGGCGCCGGGGCCTATATCTGTGGCGAGGAAACCTCGATGCTCGAGAGCCTCGAGGGCAAGCGCGGCGAGATCCGCGTGCGCCCGCCGCTGCCAGCCATCAAAGGCCTATTTGGCCAGCCGACCGTGGTCAACAATGTGGTGACGCTGGCGAGCATACCGATCATTCTGGCACGCGGCGCCCAATTCTACCGGGACTTCGGCACCGGCAAGTCGCGCGGCACGCTGCCGCTGCAGCTCGCTGGCAACGTGCGCCGCGGCGGCCTGGTCGAGCGAGCCTTCGGGCTGAGCCTGCGCGAGCTGCTGTACGATTACGGCGGGGGCTCGGCGAGCGGCCGGCCGATCCGGGCCGTGCAGGTCGGCGGACCCCTGGGTGCCTATATCCCGGCCTCGCAGTTCGACGTTGCCATAGATTACGAGGCGCTCTCCGGGATCGGGGCACTCCTCGGGCACGGTGGTGTCGTAGTCTTTGACGACACCGTCGATATGGCGCAGATGGCGCGTTATGCCATGGAGTTCTGCGCCATCGAATCCTGCGGCAAATGCACCCCCTGCCGCATCGGTTCGACGCGCGGCGTGGAGGTCATTGACCGTATCATTGGGGGGGTCGAGCGGGAGCGTAACCTTGTCCTTTTGGAGGACTTATGCGAAACCATGCTCCAAGGGTCGCTTTGCGGCTTGGGCGGCATGACGCCGTTCCCCGTGCAGAGCATACTCAAGCACTTCCGCGAAGACTTTCATGCTGGGACGAGGCATTGAGGCGGGCTTAAGGTTTCGGAGACTTCGATGTTTGCCATTGACTACAAGGACCATGGGACACCTGCGAGCGACAGCAAGGCGGAGGTGACGCTCGAGATCGACGGCCGCTCGGTGACCGTGCCCGAGGGCACCTCGGTCATGCGCGCCGCGATGTATGCGGATGTCCGGGTTCCCAAGCTCTGCGCCACCGACACGCTGAAGGCTTTCGGCTCCTGCCGCCTGTGTCTGGTAGAGATCGAGGGCAGAAAGGGCTACCCCGCCTCATGCACCACGACCGTCGCAGCCGGCATGAAGGTTTCAACGCAGTCGCCGAAGCTCTCTCAGCTGCGCCGCGGCGTGCTCGATCTGTACATCTCCGACCATCCCCTCGACTGCGCGACCTGTCCGGCCAACGGCCACTGCGAGCTGCAGGACATGGCCGCAGATGCGGGCATCACCGAGACCTCCTACGGCGTCACCGGCGACAAGCACCGCCCGGCGGCGAAGGATGAGAGCAATCCGTATTTCACTTTTGATCCCGAGCTTTGCATCGTGTGCTCGCGCTGCGTGCGCGCCTGCGATGAACAGCAGGGCACGTTTGCGCTCACCATCCAGGGGCGCGGCTTTGCTTCGAAGGTGTCTGCCAGCCAGAGCGAGCCCTTCTTTGAATCGGAGTGCGTCTCCTGCGGCGCCTGCGTTGAGGCCTGCCCGACGGCGGCGCTCACGGAGAAATCCGTGATCGCTCTCGGCCCGTCCGAGAAAACCGCCAAGACGACCTGCGCCTACTGCGGCGTCGGTTGCTCCTTCAAGGCGGAAACTCGCGGCGCCGGAGCGAATGTGCAGGTGGTGCGCATGGCGCCCGATCGCACCGGACATGCGAATCACGGTCATGCCTGCATCAAGGGCCGCTTTGCCTATGGCTATGCCACGCACGCGGATCGGGTCACGAAGCCGATGATCCGCGCGCGCATCACCGACCCGTGGCGCGAAGTGTCCTGGGAGGAGGCCATCGGGCATGCGGCGAGCGAGTTCAAGCGCATCCAGGCGAAGTACGGGAAGGACTCCGTCGGCGGCATCACCTCCTCACGCTGCACGAACGAGGAGACCTTCCTCGTGCAGAAGCTGGTGCGTGCCGCATTCGGCAACAACAACGTCGACACCTGCGCGCGAGTGTGCCATTCGCCCACGGGCTACGGGTTGAAGAACACCTTGGGCGAGTCGGCTGGAACGCAGGAATTTGATTCGGTCATGAAGGCCGATGTCATTCTCATCATTGGCGCAAGTCCCACCGACGGGCATCCGGTCTTTGCCTCGCAGATGAAGCGCCGCCTGCGCCAGGGCGCGAAGCTCATCGTGCTTGATCCGCGCACCACGGGCATCGTCCACTCGCCGCACATCCAGGCGGACTATCACCTGAAATTGCAGCCGGGTACCAACGTGGCCGTGGTCAACGCGCTCGCGCACGTGATCGTCACCGAGGGGCTCACCAAGGATGACTACGTGGCCGAGCGTTGCGAAGCGGACTCCTACGCGAAGTGGAAGAAGTTCATCGCCGAGCCGCGCAATTCCCCCGAGGCCACCGAAGGCGCAAGTGGTGTCCCCGCCGCGGACGTGCGCGCCGCGGCGCGGCTCTACGCAGCCGCGCCCAATGGCGCCATCTATTATGGCCTCGGCGTTACCGAACACAGTCAGGGCACGACCACTGTCATCGGGATTGCAAACCTTGCCATGGCGACCGGCAACCTCGGGCGCGAGGGCGTGGGCGTAAGTCCGCTGCGCGGCCAGAACAACGTGCAGGGTTCCTGCGACATGGGATCCTTCCCGCACGAATTCTCCGGCTACCGTCATGTCTCCGATGGCGCGGTGCGCAAGCTCTTCGAGGACGCCTGGAAAGTGCCGATGGAGGCCGAGCCGGGACTGCGCATCCCTAACATGTTTGATGCCGCGCTCGACGGCAGCTTTCTGGGGATGTATGTCGAGGGCGAGGACTTCGTGCAGTCAGATCCGGACACCAATCACGTCGCCGCGGCCATGGAGGCCATGGAATGCGTCGTGGTGCAGGAGCTCTTCATGAGCGAGACGGCGAAGTACGCCCATGTGTTCCTGCCCGGTTCCTCCTTCCTTGAGAAGGACGGCACATTTACTAATGCCGAGCGGCGCATCTCGCGCGTGCGCAAAGTCATGGAGCCGATCGCCGGCTACGCCGATTGGGAGGTCACGTGTTTGTTGTCGAACGCGCTCGGCTATCCGATGCACTATTCACATCCTTCCGAAATCATGGACGAGATCGCCGCGTTGACGCCGACTTTCACCGGCGTCAGCTACGCAAAGCTCGACCGGCTGGGCAGCATTCAGTGGCCCTGCAATGCGGCGGCGCCCGAGGGAACGCCCACCATGCATGTCGACGAGTTCGTGCGCGGCAAGGGCAAGTTCTTCGTCACCGAGTACGTGCCGACGAGCGAGCGTTCCACCAGCCGCTTCCCGCTGATCCTCACCACCGGGCGCATCCTCTCGCAGTACAACGTCGGTGCGCAGACGCGGCGCACGGAGAACTCCAAGTGGCACTCCGAGGACGTGCTCGACATCCATCCGCATGATGCGGAAGTGCGCGGCGTCGAGAACGGCGACTGGGTGGGGCTCACGAGCCGTGCCGGCGACACTATTCTGCGCGCGCGACTCACCGACAAGATTGCCCCGGGAGTCGTCTATACGACCTTCCACTTTCCCGAGACCAACGCGAACGTCGTGACGACCGACAACTCCGACTGGGCGACTAACTGTCCGGAGTACAAGGTGACGGCCGTGCAGGTGGTCCGCGTGCAGCGCCCGGAAGGGTGGCATGCGCAGGTCCACCATGAGCACGAGCACACCGAGGATGCCTGAGACGGGCAGTAGTGCCGAGCTTCCGGTCGAGCGCTGGATACGTGGCAGCACGACGCACACCACCGATCGCGTAGCCGAAGAGATGCCGGTCGCGCTCGTCTATCACGGCGTGCCGCACGTGGTCATGCTGGCAACGCCTGCGAATCTGGAAGACTTCGCAACCGGCTTCACGTTGAGCGAGGGCCTTGTCGGCCATCCGCACGAGATCCAGTCGGTCGAGGTGGAATACGCAGCTGAGGCCATCGACGTGCGGGTCGGCATTGCGGCCGAGCGCTTCTCGAAAATGCTCGAGCGGCGCCGCTATCTAACCGGTCGTACCGGCTGTGGGCTCTGTGGCGCGGAGACCGTGGAGCAGGCGATACGCCCTGCGCCGCGGGTCGGCAAAGGCGCAACTTTGACCGTCGCCGAGCTGCACGCGGCTCTCGTCGATATTCAAACGCAGCAGCCCATCAACGCCCTGACTGGTAGCGTGCATGCGGCGGCATGGGTCGAGCCGGGGCGCGGCATCGCCTGCGTTCGTGAGGATGTCGGGCGACACAACGCGCTCGACAAGACGATCGGCGCGCTCACCCGCGCGGGGGCTGATTTCGCAACCGGCTGCATGCTGATCACGAGCCGCGCCAGTTATGAAATGGTGCAGAAATCGGCCACCGTCGGCATCACCTTCGTGGTGGCGGTCTCGGCGCCCACGGCGCTCGCGATCCGCGTTGCACACATCAGCGGCGTGACGCTCGTGGGATTCGCGCGCCGCGAGCAGCACGTCGTCTACACGCATCCGGAGCGGCTGACATGAATGCCCATCACCTGGTGAAGATGATCAATGAGATCAGCGCATTCTGGGAGGGCGAAGCCGGCCTGGAGAATGCCCCCAAGGCCGTCGCTACCCACCTGCGGCGTTATTGGGACCCGCGCATGCGCCGCGAGATCGTGGCGCACTTGCACGCCGGCGGGGGCGGATTATGTGATACCGCACGCAGCGCCGTGGCGCTTATGGCGGAGCAGGCCCCCGCTGTGAAGGCTGCACCGCCAACTCCGACCTAGCTTAGGTACACTGCCGCATCCATGACGAACACGACGCACGCTAACGCCCCGGGGCGGGCACTGATCTGCGGATCCCTCGCCTATGACACCATCATGGTGTTCCCCGATCGCTTTGCCGCGCACATCCTGCCCGACAAGATCCATATGCTGAATGTCGCCTTTCTCGTGCCCGAGCTCCGGCGCGAATTCGGCGGCTGTGCGGGCAACATCGCCTACAACCTGCGCCTGCTCGGTGATGCGGCCTTTCCGATGGCGACCGCGGGGCGGGACTTCGATGCCTATGCGCAGTGGATGGTTAAAACCGGCGTGCCGCGCGATTACGTCAAGGTCATCGAGACCGAGCACACCGCCCAGGCCTTCATCACCACCGACCGGGACGACAATCAGATCACGGCGTTTCATCCCGGCGCGATGCAGCACGCGCACGTCAATCGCGTGGCGGACGCGCGCGGCATCACCATCGGCATCGTCGCCCCCGACGGCCGCCGCGGCATGATTGAGCATGCGGCCGATTTTGCCGCCGCGGGCATTCCTTTCATCTTTGATCCCGGGCAGGGGCTGCCCATGTTCGAGGCGGACGACCTGCAGCGCTTCATTTCGCAGGCGAGCTGGGTCGCCGTGAACGACTATGAATGGCAGCTCATGCAGCAGAAGACCGGCTGGTCGGTGGACGCAGTGCTCGAGAAGGTGCGAGCTCTCATCGTGACGCGCGGTGCCGCGGGCTCGGTGATTCACACGGCGCAAGGCGAGCTTGCGATTCCCAGCGCGACGCCGCGGGCCGTCGTCGATCCCACCGGATGCGGGGACGCCTACCGCGCCGGGCTCATTCATGGTCTCATGCACGGCCTTGATTGGGAGCTGACCGGCCGGATGGCCTCCCTCATGGGGGCGATCAAGATTGAGGTGCGCGGTACTCAGAACCACCGCTTCACCGGGAGCGAGTTTGCGGAGCGCTTCCGCGCAAGCTTTGGCATGGCACTGCCGCGGGCGCACGCCGAACAGAGATTTGCTCGCTCGACGAGCGATGTCACATGAACCGAATATCTAAAGCAGGGTGAGTTACATGGGTAATAGTTATCTCTTTACGTCCGAGTCGGTCTCCGAAGGCCACCCGGACAAGATTGCCGATCAGATCTCCGATGCCATGCTCGACGCCATACTCACCCAGGACAAGCGCGGCCGCGTTGCCTGCGAGACGCTGGTGAAGACCGGCGTCGTGGTGGTCGCGGGAGAAGTCACGACCACCGCCTGGGTTGATGTGGAGGCGCTGGTGAGGAAGACCGTGCTCGATATCGGCTACGACTCCTCCGAAATGGGCTTCGACGGGGCGAGCTGCGGCGTCGTCAACATCATCGGCAAACAGTCGCCCGACATCGCGCAGGGCGTCGATCGCAAGGACGAGAAGAAGCAGGGCGCTGGCGATCAGGGACTCATGTTCGGCTACGCGACCAACGAGACCGACGTGCTGATGCCCGCGGCCATCACGATTGCGCATCGTCTCGTGAAGCGCCAGGCGGATGTGCGCAAGAAGGGCAAGCTCGCCTGGCTGCGCCCCGATGCCAAGAGCCAGGTGACGCTGCGCTATGAGAACGACGTTCCGGTCGGCATAGAGGCGGTCGTGCTCTCAACGCAGCACAGCGACGATGTCTCCACTAAAACGCTGCGCGAGGCGGTCATGGAGGAGATCCTGAAGCCCGTGCTGCCGGCCAAATGGATCGACAAGCGCACGAAGTACCACATCAATCCGACCGGCCGCTTCGTCGTCGGCGGCCCCGTGGGGGATTGCGGTTTGACCGGGCGCAAGATCATCGTCGACACCTACGGCGGCTTTGCGCGTCACGGCGGCGGTGCGTTCTCCGGCAAGGATCCGTCCAAGGTTGACCGCTCGGCGGCGTACGGCGCGCGCTATGTGGCGAAGAACATTGTCGCTGCCGGCCTTGCCGACCGCTGTGAGGTGCAGGTCTCCTATGCCATCGGAGTTGCGGAGCCGACCTCCATCATGGTCGAAACCTTCGGCACCGGGACGATCTCGAACGAGCGCATGACGACGCTCGTGCGCAAGCACTTTGATTTGACGCCCTATGGGCTGCGACAAATGCTCGATCTGGTGCGCCCCATCTACCAGAAGACCGCCTCCTACGGGCACTTCGGACGCACTGAGCCGGAATTCTCCTGGGAGAAGACCGACAAGGCCGATGAGCTTGCCCACGATGCCAAGAGCGCCGCCTCCGTGCGTGCAGCCTGAACAACTGACCTTAAGGAACACGACCGATGAACGCTAACTTGAAAGCCGCCGCCGGCAGCTTCCGCGATTACAAAGTAGCCGATCTGGCGCTCGCCGACTGGGGCAGGAAGGAGATGACGATTGCCGAAGGGGAGATGCCCGGGCTCATGGCGATCCGCAAGGAATTTGCCAAGACCCAGCCCTTGAAGGGCGCGCGCGTCAGCGGCTCCTTGCACATGACCATTCAGACGGCGGTGCTGATTGAGACTTTGAAGGCGCTCGGCGCCGAGGTGCGCTGGGCGTCCTGCAATATCTTCTCGACCCAGGATCATGCAGCGGCCGCCATCGCGAGCGCCGGCATCCCGGTGTTCGCCTGGAAGGGCGAATCCCTGGTCGACTACTGGCAGTACACGCACCAGATCTTTGAGTGGCCGGAGGGCGGCTATTCAAACATGATTCTCGATGACGGCGGCGATGCAACGCTGCTCTTGCATCTGGGCACGCGTGCGGAAGCCGATCCAGCCGTGATCGGCGAGCCCAAGTCCGAGGAGGAGGAGGCCCTCTACGCCGCCATCAAGGCGAAACTGCGCACGGATCCGAAATGGTACTCAGTGCGCCTCAAGGCCGTGAAGGGCGTGACCGAGGAGACCACGACCGGCGTCAAGCGGCTCTATCAGATGGCAAAGGAGGGCAAGCTCGCCTTCCCGGCGATCAACGTCAACGACTCGGTCACGAAGAGCAAATTTGACAACCTCTACGGCTGCCGCGAGTCGCTGGTCGATGCGATCAAGCGTGCCACCGACGTGATGATCGCCGGCAAGGTTGCGCTCGTCGCAGGCTACGGCGATGTCGGCAAGGGCTCGGCGCAGGCGCTGCGCGCGCTCTCCGCACAGGTGTGGGTGACTGAAGTGGACCCGATCTGCGCGCTGCAGGCGGCGATGGAGGGCTACCGCGTCGTCACGCTGGATTATGCGGCGGACAAAGCGGATATCTTTGTCTCGGCCACCGGGAATTTCCATGTGATTACGCACGAGCACATGAAGCGCATGAAGCACAATGCCATCGTGTGCAACATCGGTCACTTCGACAACGAGATCGATGTGGCAAGCCTCAAGCAATATCCCTGGGAAAACATCAAGCCGCAGGTCGATCACATCATTTTTCCTGACGGCAAGCGCTTGATCCTGCTCGCCGAAGGACGGCTCGTGAACCTCGGCTGCGGCACAGGGCATCCGAGCTACGTGATGAGTTCCTCGTTCGCCAATCAGGTGATCGCGCAGATCGAGCTCTACACCCACCCCGAGCGCTATCCCATCGGCGTATATGTGCTGCCGAAGCATCTGGATGAGAAAGTCGCGCGGTTGCAGCTTGCGACCTTGAACGTCGAGCTCACCAAGCTCACCGACGTGCAGGCGCGCTACATCGGCGTCGACAAGGCAGGCCCCTACAAGCCCGACCATTACCGGTACTGAACCGGAGAAGAGCCGCCCCATGTCGACCGTCAGCGCGGCAGCGAATGCGGCCACGGTGCTCGATGGCAAGGCAGTCGCCGCGAAAGTGCGCGCGGAGGTGGCAGCGCGTGCGCGCGCCTTTGAGAGCCGCTTTGGGCGCCGCCCGGGCCTTGCCGTCGTGCAGGTGGGAGAGGATCCGGCCTCCACCGTCTACGTGCGCAACAAGCGCCGCTCCTGTGAGGATGTGGGCATCGAGTCCTTCGCGCACGATCTGCCGGCGGCGACCGGCGAGGCGGAACTCCTGGCGCTCGTGGCCGCGCTCAACCGCGATGCGCGCGTCGACGGCATTCTCATGCAGATGCCGCTGCCGAAGGGCCTGGATGCGAGCCGCATCATCGACGCCATCGATCCCGCCAAGGACGTGGATGGCCTGCATCCGACCAACGCCGGACTCTTGCTCGTAGGGCGCCCGGGCCTGCGGGCCTGCACGCCGAGCGGCTGCATGCGGCTCATCGCCGAGGCCCGGTGCGATCCTGCGGGAAAATCCGCGGTGGTCGTCGGGCGCAGCATTCTAGTGGGCAAGCCGATGGCGCTCCTCCTCCTCGAGGCGAACGCGACGGTGACCATTGCACATTCGCGCACGACCGATCTTGCAGCAACTGTGCGCGGCGCGGACATCGTCGTCGCCGCCGTCGGGCGCGCGCACATGATCAAGGGCGCATGGATCAAACCGGGCGCCGTGGTGCTCGACGTCGGCACCAACAAGGGCGCCGACGGCAAGCTCACAGGCGATGTCGAGTTTGAGGCGGCAAGACGCGTGGCCTCTGCCATCACGCCGGTGCCGGGCGGCGTTGGGCCCATGACGATCGCCATGCTGCTGTCGAATACGGTCGATGCGGCGCTCGCGCGCGCCGTCCATTAAGATCCCCACCCGGGCGCTTAAGGCCCTGCGCTTGACGCTCGCCTCTGCGGATCGTAGGGTGATTTCGACTCGTTGCGACACAAATGAAAATCAAGGTATTGGGATCAGCGGCAGGCGGGGGATTTCCACAGTGGAACTGCGGCTGTCCCAACTGCCGCGGCGTGCGCGGCGGGGAACTGAAGGCGCGCGCGCGCACCCAGGAATCCATTGCCGTGAGCGCCGACGGCGATAACTGGTTTCTCCTGAACGCCTCGCCCGAGATCCGCTCGCAGATCGAGGGATTCGCGCGCCTGCACCCGCGCGCTCCGCGCGACTCGCCCATTGCAGGCATCCTAATCACGAACGGCGACCTGGATCATTGCCTGGGACTGCTGTCGCTGCGCGAATCGCATCCGCTGCAGATCTATGCCACCGAGCAGGTGCATCGCGGCTTCACCGAATCGAATACGCTCTACGCAACCCTCGAGCGCTTCTCCGGACAGACGACCTGGCGCACGTTGCAGCTCGGCAAGGAGCAGGAGCTCAAATTTCTTGATGGCCGCTCGAGCGGACTCGAAGTTCAGGCGCTCGCCGTGCCCGGGCAGCCGCCGCTGCACCTGCGCGGCCGCTTTGCGCCCGGGCCCGAGGACAATGTCGCCTTCAGGATCCGCGATCGCGCCACCGGCCGCGCCATGATCTATCAGTCGGGGGTCGCCGCGGTGACTCCGGCGGTACTGGCGGGAATCGAAGGGACGCAGTGCGTGTTCTTTGACGGCACATTCTGGGCGGCGGATGAGCTCATTGCGTTGGGCCTCGGGGATAAGCGCGCGGAAGACATGGCGCACCTGCCGATCGGCGGCGCGGCGGGGAGCCTCGCGCTGCTGGCCAATATCAAGGTGCCGCGACGCTATTACATCCACATCAACAACACCAATCCCATTCTGCGCGAGGATTCCGCGGAGCATGCCGCGGTCGAAGCGGCCGGCTGGCGCGTGGCGTATGACGGGCTCGAGTTTGAGCTGTGAGCGCGCCGCTTTCCGTCGCCGAATTCACCGAAGCGCTACGCAGCGAGGGCGCAAGCCGCTACCACGACCATCATCGCTATCACACGCTGATGCACGCGGGCAAACTCACCCAGCTGCAGCTGCAGCAGTGGGTGTTGAACCGCTACTACTACCAGACACGCATCCCGATCAAAGACGCGCTCATCCTCTCAAAGTCCGATGATCCAGCCTTCCGGCGCATGTGGATCCGCCGCATCCAGGATCACGATGGCACGGTGGACGGCGAGGGTGGACTTGCGATGTGGCTGCGGCTTGCCGAAGGCGTGGGACTTGATCCGGAAGAGGTACGCAGCTGCCGCTCGGTCCTGATTGGCGTGGTGTTCGCCTGTGATGCCTACGTGCAGCTCGTGCGCGAAAGGAGCCTGCTTGAGGCCGTGGCCTCATCGCTTACGGAGTTCTTCGCGCCCGACATCATGGCAAAGCGAATCGTCGCCTGGGAAGCGCATTACCCATGGGTCGCGCCCGAGATGCTGGCGTATTTCCGCGCACGCGTCACGCGCGCGAAACGTGATTCGGGCGAAGCTCTGGAGTACGTGACGACCCATGCGACGACGCACGAGTTGCAGACCCGCTGCGTGGAGGCACTCATTCGCAAGACTCAAGTGCTCTGGCACCTGCTGGATACGACCTACGCCGCATACGTCGATCCTGCCTGGGGCCCGCGCGGACCGCGAGATTGAAACGCACACGACGCAAATTGGACGCGAGCCTCTACATTCTTTTGGGACTGGTCGTCGTCGCGCTCCTGGTCGCGTTCCTGCGCGATGCGCGCCTGCCGCTCGCCGGCATCGAGGCAAGCGCGAGGCTGCTGCGCGGCGTGTGGATCGAGATCGCGCTGGGATTCGTGCTCGCCGGTCTGCTCGAGGTCCTGCTGCCCGCGCAGGCCATGGCGCAATGGTTGGGTCGCGAGAACCTGGGCCGCGGCATTCTCGTTGGCTGGGCGGCGGGGCTGATTCTTCCCGGCGGGCCCTACATGCTGTTTCCCATCGCCGCCAATCTCATCAGGACCGGCGCTGAGCCCGGGCCGGTGATCGCGCTGTTGACGGCGAAGACTCTGGTGAGTCCCATCCGCATGTTTACCTACGAGGCGCCGCTGCTAGGGTGGCCGCTGACGCTGGCGCGATTTATACCGGGAGTGCTGCTGCCGCCGGTACTGGGATATCTCGGCCAATGGCTCTTCAACATCTTCAAACGCTGACACATCTGCCAGGCAGCGCAAATTAGGAGACGACGTGAGTAGACGATTGACGGCTCGGGTGGCGGTGATTTTCGTAATGAGCTTCTCGGCCGTGTCCGCGCGCGCGGCACCCGACGCGGATCTCAGTAAAGAGTTGCTGTCCGTTATCGCGTCGCAGCAGCTCGCTTGCGGGAAGATCGTCACGATCAATACTCAAGCGGATCGCGACTACCTTGTTGAGTGCCAGGACGGCAGCAACTATCAGATCAACGCGGATCCGCAGGGCAAGTTGGTCGCCCATCTGCTCGGGCATAGACCTCATTAGGTTGAACTGCTGCGGCGCCACGCTCCTGCGCAACCGCTCCGGCCGCGCGCAAAAATGCCTCGTTGCTTGCGCGGCGAGCTGGCATGACAGTTGCCTGTTGGCATAGCATGCAGGCTGACAACGGGGCCTGTGGAGGTTGCAGTGAAGATTATCAATATTGCCATAGCGCTGCTCGTCACATTTAGTCCTGCATTCAGGATGTCATCGCCGTCTGCTCCCATCCTGGCCGATCGTATGAGTTAGAATCGCTCGTCAATTGTGCGGGGGCTGCCATGCATCGTCTAACCACGACCGGTACATTCATACTGCTCGCGCTAGGCTGCGCTTCGCCGTCGACTCCAGTGGCTGCTGCGCAGACGGCCAAAGCAAGCGTGACCGTCGACGGGCAAACGTTCACCTTCAGCGGCGGCAGCTGCGTGAAGAGCGAAGGGGGTCTCACTATAAACATTGGGGTGCCAGCCCTTCAGGCCCCGGCGGGAACCCATCCGGACTATTTTGGCGTGTCCATTCCTCACGTTCCGGGGAGCTTCAACGACGCCGTGGTGTCTTTTACTAAGGACGGTAAGCGCTATTCGGTCGTCCATGTCGTGGGAGATGCCACCGATTCCGGAGCGTCCTTCTCAGGTACGCTGCTGCGTGGCGGTGGCCCCGTCAAAGGCTCGATTACCTGCTGAGTTTCCGCAGCCTATTTTTCTTGCTGTTCCGCATCTGCCAGGGAATATGTCACGAGGCGCTGGCCTGCACTAAGGGAGTCTGCAGTGACGTCGGATAATAACCTCGAGCGCACGAGGCTCGCGGTCGAAACAAAGCAAGTTGAGTCCATTGGGCCCAACCTAAGAAGGGAGGCGCAAAGTGAGCTTTGGACACGACCGGCAGCAGACGAACAGAAGTAAAACCCCGGGCCTTGACGCCTGGCAACAGGGGCTCGGGCGCGTGGGGATGATCGGGCAAACGACGTCCGTGGGGAGATAAATATGATTCAGTTTCAGATCATCGAGCACTTCGGTGCTGATCTGTATCGAAGCCTGCTAGATTCCATGAGATCCGGTGCACTTCAGACGTTTTCCGCGAGCAAACATGGTCGCAAGGTTTCGCATGTGAAGTATCCGGGCTGGATCAATTGGTCGAATTCGGAGGGCGTTATTACCTGTGAAGTACTAAGTCCGCGCAAGCCCGACAATGAATGGCAGCTCATGCACGCGTTTTTGGGGAGACTGGCGGCGCGCTTTGCGCCCAGTATCGTTGCAATCAATATTCAGTTTCCGAGGTCATCTGACATCGTTAAGAGCTCGCTGACCAGAGCTGGTCACGGTACTAGAAAGAAAAAGGCAAGAGGCAGACGGTAGTCAATGCGGAGTGGATCCGAAGCTCGAGAGGCGCTTTGAACAGCAATGCCGACCGAGGCCGGGAAGCCGCAGATTGAGTCGGTTGGTGACTAATGTCTGTGAGTGTGTCGGTGGCTCATGATTCGCTTGGTCGTTATATTGGCAGTGCTTTGGCTGGCATTATTGCCTCCGCTTTTTACGCATGGTGCTTGCGATGCCGAGTTTGATCGCATGGATTCTCAGCTTGAGAAAGACAGGAAAGCGCTGGCGTCTCCCGCGCTTGCGCAGGCTTACTGGGCCTCGAGCCAGATTCCCGTACGGGTAATCTCTGCAGAGCAGTGCCGAGTATCGAGGCTTCGATTTATAGAAGCCTGTGGCCCAGGCGAGCTTTTGTATGTCAACGTGCCGATACAAAACCGCGTTTGCCGTTTCTACCGAGATTCCGACATTTCGGTGCAGCTTCAATACGACGCTCTCGGGCGGCTAATCCAGTTACGAACCGATATGAATCCGTTTAAATTTCTGCCGTTGCCGTGGCTCGGTGTTACGCTGAACTGGGCGCGGTAGCGCGTACGCGCGAGGTGCGGTGTACGACCGCCGGGTACAGCCAGGGCCGCTGCCGGGGACTTGAACTGCTACGTTGGTAGCGGTGCTCGTGCTGAAGCTATCGGCTCATCCACGCTTGCGGCCACGGGCTCGGCACACGCCAAGGACTTCGCAGAAGCTCGCCTGCGGAAAAATCGTCAGCATGGACACGCTAGCTAAGCTAAGCGGCAATGTCGTCGCCTGTCAGAGCGGCAACTGCGACGAAACTAATGCTGATGCGAAGCGCAAGCTCGCGGTGCGTCCTATCGAGCAGAAAATTCATTGAGTTAGGCGCATGTATTGCGGGAGCACGCGAAAGGACGTTCCGCTCCGCGCATATTTTATTGATTGCCTAACTTTGCGACTGCGCGTACATATACGGTTAGCGCAACGTGCCTCCGACCTGGGGCTCAAACTCTGCGGCGATTTGACCGCGGAAATCCAGGCACAAAAAGCGCGTTTAACTTAATTCAGACATTTACTGACAGCATTTAACTGGCATTGCCAGCGCATTGCGGATCGCGGGGACGATTCGCGCCGCGCTGTGAATTGGGATTTTTCGCGGTGAAGCGCGCCGCGGGCACGCGATGATTGCGCGCGCGGCCCGCGGCGGCGCTTTGCGTTTACGGAATTGAGCCTCGACGGGCACGTTTTCTCCGCATGCTTGGACTTGGACCGAGCTTCGGAAAATGCAACGCGCCTGCACTGCACGCACCAACAGCTCGTTAACAGAATATGACTAGCCAATATGCCCGCTCGCCGGCGATTCTGCTGATCGGACCGTACGACCCGCATTGCGGCGAGTACACCTTCCTGGCGCCGCCGCTTGGCGTATGGCGCTTGGTCGGAGTGCTCGAGGCTGCCGGCGTGCGCGCGAAGGTGTTTGATCCCAATTGCTGCATTGGGCCGCCGCAGCGCGCATTGGAGCGAGAACTGCTGCATGACACGTGGGATGTCATTGGCGTGTCAACCACCGGGATGACCCTGAGATTCGACCTGGAACTTGCGCATCTCGCGCGGCGCATGGCTCCGAGCGCGCTGCTGGTGGCGGGCGGCATGGAGGCGACCTTTCGGCCCGAGCTCATGTTCGAACTCGGGCCCTTCGATCTGGTGGTGCTGGGTGAGGGCGAACGCCCGCTCGTGGAGCTCGCAGCGCGCTTGCGCTGCGGTGCGCCCGCGCGCGGCGTCAGCGGAACCGCTGAGCGCGGCAGCGACGGCCAGGCGCTCAGCATTCCGCAGCAAGCGCTCGATCGGACGGAACTGCGTGATGCGATATTCAGCACTCCCTACGAGAAAATGCCGTACGCGGCGTATTGGGATCGGCTGGAGAGTGCCTACCAGATCGGCGCGTTGCCGAGCAAGGCGGCACGCGAGGCGCATCTTGCCGAGATCCGCTCCGTGCGGCTCATCACGCTTAACTATTGCCCGATGGGCTGCACTTTCTGCTCAGCCACGAACTTTCTGCATCAAGCACAGGGCAACGTGGCTGCGATTGCGCGGCTCGCGGCCGACGAATGTCTGAGCATGATCGAGCGCATCGTCGCCGCGCACCCGCGGGTGCGCACCATCATCTTCCAGGACGACATCTTCGCCTTCACCCAGGATCACCGCATCCTGGCGCTGTGCGAGGCCATCGTCATGGCAAAGAACCAGGGCGTCATACCGCAGGCTGTGCAGTTCATCAGCACTAACCGCATCGATGCGATGTCGGTCGCGCGCCTGCAGGCGATGCGCCGCGCGGGTTTTCGCGTGCTCGGTTTCGGCATCGAGAGCTTCTCCCGGCATGTGCTCGGGGAGTTCAATAAGGCGCAGATTCACCGTCACATCGAGCCCATGCTCACGGCGGCGCTCGAGGCGGGTATTACGCCATTTCTCGATCTCATTCTGAGCTCGCCGCGCGCGCGTCTTGAGGATGTTGCCGAAACTCTGCGTGAAGCCTACCGCTGGCTGCGGCGCGGTTGTGAGATCGGCATGTATCCCTATGTGATTCCGTTCTCCGGAGCTGCTTTGGCGCGCGATCGGACACTTCTGCCCTACACGGTGTCTGCACGGCGCCGGGTTGCCGGCACCAACGTGGAGTGGGATCAGCCTTGCAAGATCCTGCCGATCGACCCCACGGTGAGTGCGGTGATTCTGCGGATCGAGCGCGACTTCGAGGCGATGCTCACGAGTCTCGAAGGGCGCGGTGCGCACCTGCCTTCACGGGTGCGCTCGCTCATCTGGATCCTGTGCTCGTTGCCTGTCATGGCCGAACACGGCATCCGTATTGCAGACAACAATGAGGTGCTGGCTGAGCTGCACGCACGGCTGCCGCAGACACGGAGGGCGTCGGCTCGGCGAGCCGTCGCAAACGCGTGACCATTCAGCGGGTCGCCTGGACCGTGCTTGCTCCGCTCGGAGTATGCGCGTTGCTGGTCGCATGGATCGGCATGTCCGTCGCCAACTTTGAGATCGCAAGCTTCTCGATCCTGATCTTCGGCCTTGCCAATCTCATCGTCTATACCGATGCGCTTGATTTTGTGCTGCGGCTGTATATGCACCGGCGCCATACGGCGACCGCGCGCGAGGGCGATGACACGCGCGACCTGTCGATCAATATCGCGGCTGCGTTCCCGCAGGGAGCGCGGCGCGTCGTGCCGACATCGCCGTACGCCATCATTGCCTCGGTGTTCAACCTCGAAGATGATGTCGAGGCGTTCATCGAGGCCTTCGCACCCTATCGCGACAGGGTGTGGCTCGTGAGTGACGGATCAACGGACAATACCGTCATGCGGCTGCGGCGCGCGGGCTGGCGTTGCCTGGAGGAGCCCGTCAACCGGCGCAAGCCTGCCGCATTGCGCAGCCTCCTCGAGACGCTGCCCGATGCGATCTCGACCGTCATGGTGATTGATCCGGACATACGCATTCGCGGTAAGGGCGCCGGTAGCAGCAT
>Ga0302325_10004912_pt1 | contig 30755 bp, 28 predicted proteins | sample Palsa_T0_2_FD_201948 | JGI IMG/M metagenome (GOLD analysis project Ga0302325, IMG submission 201948) | Peat permafrost microbial communities from Stordalen Mire near Abisko, Sweden - Palsa_T0_2 | ecosystem: Environmental > Terrestrial > Soil > Palsa > Peat permafrost | place: Sweden: Abisko... | reverse complement strand
CATCCATACAGGGTGCAGTCGGCGCGTGCCCCGGCAGCCATCTGCGTATGTTCCAGGCGGGCGGTTTCCGTGATCTCCGCCTGCGAATGGGCGGCGTCGCTCTCGGCCTGCTGGGTATCACTGCTTTGACAGCCTGTGATCAGCAGAATCGTGGATGCCGCCGCCACAAAGCACGTCGTTTTGAGATATTTCAAATGCACCATTGTGTTCTCCATAATAGAAATCGGCTTTTTATTGCCTGGGTTTGAGGTTCGCATGAATAAATTCATTTCATCAGATCGCTGTTCATCAATTGGATCATGACCGGCCCCAGGAGCACGATGAACGTGGCTGGGAAGATAAACAAGACGAGGGGGAAGCTCATTTTGACCACGCTCTTGGCGGCAAGTTCCTCCGCCTTGTGTTGCCGCGCGATTCGCAAGCTCTCGGCATGCACGCGCAGCGCCTGTGCGATGCTCGTGCCAAAACGTTCCGCCTGGTTGAGCATCGCGGCAAGGGACATCATCGACGCGTTGCTGGTCCGGCTCCCGAGATTGCGCAACGCTTCCTGGCGCGGCATGCCGACGCGCGTCTGCATGTGGGCGATGCCGTATTCGCGGCTGATCACAGGATGCACCAGCGCCAATTCCTCGCCCACCCGCTGCATCGCCGAGTCAACCGTCATTCCGGCCTCGACGCAAACCACCATGAGGTCCAGCGCGTCCGGCAATCCGTATTCCAGTTGTTTTTGATTCGCCTTGACCTTCAATTTAAGCCACACGATCGGGGCGACGTATCCCGCCAGTCCGCCGATGGCCAAAAACAGAAACAGGCTGCCCAGGAACCAACCCGCCGCATATCCGGCGATCAGCCCCAAGGCGATTCCGATCACCTTTGAGCCCTGCACCGTTCGCAGCGATGCCGGACTGTAAATGCCCGCGCGGGCCAATTCCTTCTGCAGTGATGACTGCTTCTCACGGCTGCTGGGCATGAACGGCCTGGCAGCCATCTCACGCAGCTGCTTCAGCACCGGGGTCATCCCGGAGCCCCCGTCCTTTTTGACCACGGAGGCCCCCGTCTTGCCTTCAAGACGCGAACGCAGCTTGTCGTCTCCGCCGCTCTTAAACAGCAGCATCGAGACGAAATACACAAGCACGGTAATCGATCCGAACGCCAGCAGAATGATCAGTGTTACTTGATCCATAAAAATACCTCATACTTTGATCGTCGTGATCTTCTTGATCGCCCACGTTCCGAGCAACAGCATCCCCCCGGCGACACACAGCAGTTCCACACCCGTCGTCGTGTGCAACAAGACCGAGGCATACTTTGGATTCAGATAGTACGACACGAAAAACAGAATGACCGGGAATACCACGAGGATATAGCCCGTGAATCGTCCTTCGGCAGTCTTGGCCTTCACATGCTGCTGCAACCGGATGCGCTGGCGGATCATGTCGCTGATGTTGGTCAGCACTTCCGACAAATCGCCGCCGGTTTGACGCTGAATCAGGATCGCCGTCACAAAGAATCCGAAATCGGCGTTGTCCACCCGGACCGCCGTGTCCTTCAGGGAGTCTTCCAGAGCCTGCCCAACGCTGTGGGAGTCATAGCATCGGCGAAATTCCCCCGAAAGCGGCTGCGGAAGCTCGTCGGCCATCATCTGTAGCCCGGTGCTCAAGCTATGGCCGGCCCGCAGGATTCTCGACAGAAAATCCAGCGCTTCCGGAAGCTGGTCCATGAAATTTCTCTGCCGGCGATTGACGGCGGAGTTCAGAACCAGCAACGGCAAAAATCCGAACACCAGCGCGCAAACGCTCCCGAGCAGCGCCGAAGCCGTCACCACGAACATGATCGCGAAGCCCATCACCATCAGGCCAAGCGTGATGAACACGAACTTCGCCAGCGAGAACCTTGGCCAGACCTGGGCAATCTTCTGGGCAATTCCGCCGAGCAACGGCAGATGCGCCAGAGTCCCCGACAGGCCGCCGATTTTCTGAACACGCCGCACCACGGTTAACGTCGCGGGATCGAATCCCTCCGTCGTCTTGCCGTCGTTGCTCAGGCGCTCCTTGATCTTTTTACGTTCGTCGGTCAGACCTCCGACGACCTGATATATGCCGTACATCAGCATAATCACCGTCACCGCGACGAGGATGGGAAGAAGTAATTCGTTCATAACTGTATTCCTTGGCTGAGCCGCCCGTCTGGGGCGCGCGATCTTCCTTTACGCAACCTCGATTCGTCTCCTTGCGAACAACTCCGTCGGCATTTGGATGCCGCGGCTTTCTATCTTGTCGCAGCACCGGGGCCGTATTCCGGTGACATTGAAATGGCCCGTCGCCACGCCCTGCGAATCCACACCCGTTTGCTCATAGTTAAAGATGTCGTGGGCCTGTATCCCATCGCCTTCCATCCCGGTGATTTCGGTCACCCGCGTCACTTTTCGTTTTCCGCCGGTCAGACGCGCCGCCTGCACGACGATCTGCAGCGCGCTGGAAATCTGATGCCGCAGCGCCCGCATCGGGATGTCATACCCCGCCATCGCGATCATCACTTCCAGACGCGCCAGCGCGTCGCGGGTCGTGTTCGCGTGAACGGTGGTCATCGATCCCTCGTGGCCCGTGTTCATCGCCTGCAGCATGTCCAGAGCCTCTCCCGCGCGCACTTCGCCGATGATGATCCGGTCCGGACGCATACGCAGACAGTTCTTCACGAGGTCCCGCTGCGTCACTTCGCCGCGGCCTTCAATGTTCGGCGGCCGCGTTTCCAGGCGAACCACATGCGGCTGCTGAAGCTGAAGCTCCGCCGCATCCTCTATCGTCACGACCCGCTCGTCCGCCGGGATGTAACGAGACAAGCAATTCAGCAACGTCGTCTTACCTGAACCCGTTCCTCCGCTGATCAGCACGTTGCACCGCGCTCGAACCGCCGCGGAAAGGAAGTCCATCACCGGCGGCGGAAAAGCCCCGTGGCGGATCAGGTCTTCGAGCTGCATCGGCTTGGAGCCGAATCGGCGAATGCTCATCGCCGGACCGTCCAGCGCCAGCGGCGGAATGATCGCATTCACGCGGCTTCCATCCGCCAGGCGCGCATCCACCATCGGGCTGGTCTCGTCGACGCGCCGGCCCACCAGCGCCACGATCCGGTCGATGATCTGCCGCAAATGCTGGTTATCGCGGAAGCGAACGTCCGTATGTTCCAGCCGACCGCGACGCTCGACATAGACCTTGTCGTAACGGTTGATCAGAATGTCGGTGATCGTCGGATCCTTCAAAAGCGCCTCCAGCGGACCCAGCCCGAATGTTTCATCCATCACCTCGTCCATGAGGCGTTCCTGGTCCTGGCTTGTCAGCAATCCGCGCTCGCTCTGGCACAGCTCGCGAATGACGATCCGAACCTCCGCCCGAACGGTGTCCGGCGGCAACGACTTCAGGTTCTGCACGTCCAGGCGCTGAACCAGTTGCTGGTGAATCCTCACCTTCAACAGGTCGAACGCAGTGCTTCGCTCCGACCCCAGGGCGGTCCCAGCGGTCTGCTTCAACATCGACGGCATCGACTTGGGCACCGGCGGCAGCGCCACCGCCGCCTCCGTCGCATCTGCCCCATCGGCAGCGGATGATTCCGGTTTTCCTGAAAACAGACCCATTATTGCTCCGTCTCACTCCAACGGCGTCCTCGCCGTCGCCAACTGCCTTACGCGGCGACCGTTCCCTCGTGCGGCTTGGCGGCCATCAGACCCGCCAACTGCACCAGGCTCATGCTGATTTCACTCCGCGGCGCCCGCAGCACCACCGGCTCTCCAAAATTGATCGCCGCGATCGCATTCTTGAAATCGTTCGGAACCAGCCAGGAAACCTTGATTCCCAGAGACCTCTCGATTTCCGCGGGTTCGATATCATTTCCCTTCTTCACGAAGCGGTTGACCACCGTGCAAATTTTCGCCGAGTCGATCCCCATCCGCCGAAGCGCTCCCACGAAACGCTCCGCGTTTTTCGCGCTGGGCACGTTCAACTGCATGATGAGCATATTGGTCTCCGATGCCTGCAGCAGCGCCGAGTACATCGGGGATATGCTCATCAGCGAATCGACCACCACATAATCGAACACCCGGCTCAGCATGTTCAACAGCCGCACCAAACCGCTTTGATTGACGCGCTGCGTGTCTTCGGGCAAATCGGGGCGCGACAGGATCGCCACCCCGCTCTTCTTGTGAATCGTCAGCGCGTTGTCCAGAAGCTGCTTGTCCAGCTTCTCGGCGGCGTCCATCACATCGGCGATGGTGTAGCGGCAGCGGATGTCGAAATAACTCGCCACGCCGCCGCGGATCAGATCCATGTCGATCAGCACTGTCTTACCTAATGGCGCCAAAGCCGCCGCCACATTGCACGCCACGGTCGTCGATCCGCATCCCCCGATCGTCGGGATGACGTGAATGATCCTCGCCCGTTTGCCCATCCCGTGGACCTGCGCCACGCGCTCCAGCGCGGCGGTGAACTTCTCCTGGCTCATCGGCAGCGGAATGAATTCCTTGATCCCCAGGTGCATCGCTTCCATGAGCAGACCCGAATCGATGGTCTGACTCATCAGGAAGAAATTCACCGCGGGAAACTGCCGTGGCAGCGTCGCGATCTTTTTCAGCGCTTCCGCGGGATTCGGATCCAGGTTGATGATCGCCAGCAGCGGTCCATCCGGCCGGCCCAGTACGCCCGCCAATGGATCCACCGTCGGAAACTGCGCTACGGGCATCGCGCCGAAGCGAACCAGGAATGCCGCAAGCTCTTCCCGATTCGTGTTGTCTGCGTCGACGATGACACAATTCATTTGCACATGCATGACACTGCGTTCCTGGGTTGAGACCGCGTTGCATCCGTCCCTCTCCGCGAACAGCGCCGCGTATTACGGCGCCGTCGCCGGGGGAGCGCTGAATCCCGCCGGGCCTTCGAACTGCGGCGCCTGGTTGTCCGACAGCGCCGGACGCGCCGGCGGTGGCGGAGTGACTTCACCACCCAGATCCTTCAGGAAATACAGCTGCGCGGGGTTCGGGTCACGCCACTTCTCGCCCGGAACCGACGTAACGTCCGCCGGATCGATTCCATGCACCAGCACCGGCGTCACCAGCACCACCAGTTCCGTCTGGTTTTTCTGGTACTGCACCGAGCGGAACAAAGCGCCCAGAACCGGAATATCACCCAATATGGGAAACTGTGAATTCGAAGCGGTGACGTTGTCCTGGAGCAATCCGGCCAACGCATAGGTCTGGCCTTCGGCCAGCTCAACCGTCGTATGAACGTTCCGGTCGGTAAGACCCGGCACCGTGGTTCCATCCAAGGTCGCCGTATGGCTGTAGTCCAGCGCGCTGACGTCCGGGTTGACATCCAGGCGGATCCGACCATTGCCAAGAACGATCGGGGTGAACGTCAGACTGACGCCGTAGGGCTGGAATTGGATTGTGATGGTCGACCCGCCGCCGGTGCCCGACTGCGGAACCGGATAGGGAAACGATCCGCCGGCCAGGAAGGTCGCCTTCTGACCGCTGGTGGTGACCAGATTCGGTTCCGCCAATGTTCGCAGCAGGCTGTTCTGTTCCAGCGCGTCCACGAAATAAGCGAAGGCGACATCGGCAAACGAACCGGTGCCAAACATGCTGGCCGCGCTGAGAGCGCCCGACGGAATCGCCAGAAGATTCGGGGTGGGTGGCGGCCCCGCGGTGCCGGGGATGATCCCGAGCGTGTTCGCTCCAACGTTACCACCATAAATCGACGTCCCGTCGTTGCCGCCGAAGTTGAAGCCAAGTTCCTCTTCCGCCTGTTTGCTCACCTCGGCGAACTTCACGCGCAGCATCACCTGCTGCCCGCCTCCGACTTCCGTTAAATCCACGATCTTGCTCGACCCGCTATACGGCAGAGCGATCAACTCCGCCCGCCGTGCCGTTTCCAGATCGTGAACCTGACCCGTCAGCGTCACCGTCCCGTTTACATCCTCGGCCTTAATCGTCGAGTCGGGGAAAAGCGTCTGCAGCTTCTTCTGCAGCATCGCAATTTGAGTGGCGACCTCCACGTTCAGAATCTCGGTATGATCCGCTTCATCCCAGATAATCAACTGGGTTGAGCCCGATTTCTTTCCGGTGATCAGCAGCTCGTTGGGACTGAGCGAAACATAGTCCGCAATGTCCGGAGCCAGACTGTTGACCTTCCTGATCCGATAACCGAACGGGGGAAGTTTCTTGGCCTGCCCCGGTTGAAGCACGATCGTTTCGGTCGACTGGTCGTCCGAAGCGGTGTCCGATGGCGCCGTGGTTGCCTGGGCGCGAACACTGACCGCGGCCGGCCACGCCAGCGCACACAGCGACAGAGCCGTTCCCAGCAGAACCCTTGATTTACGTCCGATTTTGAACAATTGGTTCTTCGACATAGTATTCATCCTTGCTCGTGACTGTATTTCCGCGGAACTAATCGTTCCGATTTACTTGTACTGCAACGGGAGATTGCTGAACTGCTCGTCGCCGCTGTGCAGCGCGAATTTTGCTTCCGATGCCGAGCCGCCGCGAATCTCGATGATCGTCCACTGATCATCACCGTCGTTGTTGCTCGGACGGGTGGTGACATTGGCGGTCAGCACCGTCGAGGGCTGAGTCGTCGGCGAAGAAATCTCCGACGCCGAGGTGAAATCTTCACGGTTTGAACGCCGGCCCATCAGCTCCGCAAGGGTAATCCCCTTAGGCTCGACCGCGGCGAGATCGTTGCCGTTGCGAAGCGTAAAGCGCGGACGCCCGATCGTGCTGCAAAGTTCCATCAACTCCGCCTGGGAAGGCGTCACCAGCAGCGTGATGCTCCGACCACCGCCGTCGCCGTCCTGGGGATTATGACGCATCCCAACCGCGGTGATCTTCACGTTCTGCGCCAGCGTGCGCGCCGTGGGAAAACCGGTCCGTTCGTCCTTCAACGTCTGGACAACGTCGACATGGCAGCCGGGAACGAGGTATCCCGCCACGCCGGTCATCTCGTTGACCTCAATCGTCACCGCCCGCATTCCCAGCGGCACCGCCGCCTGCAGACCAGGACCCATGCCGCGCGGCGCCAGCAGCGTTGACGTAATCGCCTGCCCCTGAAGCAGCGGAACCACCGTCACTCGGCCGAGCAACTGGTCCACCGATGTAAACGCGATCTCCGGAATCGCATCCGATGAGGTGTCCCCAAGCGCCAAATCCTCCTCGGTCAGAGCCGTGCCGGCTTCAACACTGCGCTTGGCAACGACCATCTGCGGCCGCTTCAGCTCAGATGAGAATCCGTTTTGCCGTTTCTGAACGAAATCAAACGCCATCTTGGCGGCGACTCCGCCGAGGATCAGAGCGATAATCAACGGTGCTATCTTTTTCACATTCATAATGGTCTCCAATTACGCGTTTTACCTTGTGTCTATCTTCTCGGATGAATCGGTTGTTCGGTTTAGGAAAGGTGCGAAGGGATTGAGATTTTGAGACCTGCCGGAGTTATATGACTTGCCTCGAGGCGACCGCTGCGCGCAAAGTCGCTCCACTCCAGTTTTATCGGACCGGCGCGATGCGACGAAATGTCGTGCTCAAGGGTATAGGTTATTGGATGGGCTTAGCCCTCGACGCGCATCGCCGAAGCGGTGGTGATCGTCTTGGAGGCGCCGATAATCGCCGCCGGGCGGAAGCCGGCGCCAACCGTTCCCCAGGTCGCCGTGATTTGCACCGTCAGCGTATCTCCCGTCGTGATACTCGCCACGTTGGTGACGGTCACGCCGTTATCCATATAGGTCACTGTGTAATTCCCGATCGTGTAGACGCCCGAGCCGGCCGATGCGCTCGTGCCGTTGGGAACCAGGCCCGCCGCTTGGAGCTGATTCTCGATGGCGCTGTTGCACTCGGCGGTCGTACCGCCCGTGACAATACCCGCCCGGCATCCCTCGCGCGCGGCGCCTTCCATCGTGTTCTTCACATAAAAGTAGTATCCGCATTCGATCAATCCGTAGCAGATCGAAAACAGAATCGACAGCGTCAGCGCCAGTTCCAGCACCGCGCCGCCGCGCCGGCGAAACAGGCTCCGTCCGTCCACCGCCCGGTCGCCAATTCGAATGTTCTTGCGTGACATCTTTATCTCCCGACGAGTTGACTCATCCAAAGAACTATTAACGTCGCGAAGAAAACCGGAACGGCAAACGGCAACGGCCTGTTAATGGCCCTGCACGATTTGCCGGTCTCCACCGCGTTTTGCAATCCAAATTCCGAAATCCCCGCGAAATTAACCGCGATCAGCGCACTGTTTCTCAGCAGCGCCCCGGTCTTCCGCTGGGCGGTCGCCTGCGTCAGCACGATTCCCAGTCCCAAGATTGCCTCGACCATAAAGATCAGCACCACCGGTCCCGGACCCACCCACGCGCCCACCGCCGCCAAAAGCTTCACGTCTCCACCGCCCAACGCTGATATCGCATATAACACCAGCGGCAGCGCCGCACCCGCCAGCACGCCGAGTATGGCACGTTCAAGGCCCTCCCCGCCGCCCGCGGCCAGTGCCCGCCCCAATCCGCCCAGCAGCAGTCCGAACGTCAGCCAATTCGGTATTCTCCGCACGCGCACGTCGATGATCGCCGCCAGTGCCAGCGAGCAAATCAGCGGGGCGCAGCTAACCAGGACTGACCACTTCATCTATGAGCGGTTATCGTCAGGTTACAGCGATGAGTTAAGGCTGTTCCACCGAGCCAAAACTTTCCCGCCGACTTTTCCAATCACCGTGATCGCGGCGACCACGATCAGGCCAGCGACTATCGCATATTCCAGCACTTCGCCGCCGGTCTCGTCATTCAAGAACCGGCGAATTTTGGATGTCTTTCGAACCATGACCGTTTCCTATCCCCCCATGGTCCCAAATGGAAGGGCGGCGGGTTCGCTTGCGCGAGCTCCCACCGCCCCAATTGTCGCGCTGTACAGCAATCTGAATCACCGTTGACCTGTAGGTCGTCACGCCGAGGACAGATCCCGACACGAACGACGCCGGCCGGTAGCCGCGCCTGTCGGTCGTTCTCATTGCCGACGGGTCTCAGGTGAAGTCTCAGGCAAAAAGCCTTCAACTTACATGCTGCTGTTCAACGAGTTCCAGCGGGCAAGGACCTTGCCACCGACCGAACCGATGACGGCAATAGCCGCCACAACGATCAGACCAGCGATCAAAGCGTACTCAAGAACCTCGCCACCCTGCTCATCCTTCACCAGACCGCTCACGAAATTCGAAATCGCCTTCATGATATTCTCCCAAAGAGGCGACATGACTTCCGCGTTGTACCACCAGGCTCACGGCCGGTGGACTCACGCGCACAAGCGCTGCTGCGCTGTAGACCATGCCGCCCAAATGCAGCATAGCCCCTCCAGGCCAACTCCCGTCCGCACACGCGAACCGCTGAATCAGCCCGATTGCTGCCCTTTTCATCGGTGCAAGGTCATGCAGCCTTAACTCGCATCGGCAATTTTTGCCGGATTCCAAGGACCTTTCCCGTAAACCGGTCGAACCCCGTCTTTCAGAACTGCTTAACTTCTTTTATCGGACCCCTTCAGATCAGTGGCGCTCCAGCAATTCCTTCCATCCTTCCGGATGAACCTCCAGATAGTATCGGCCCCCGCTCTGACGCACTTCCACCGGAAAGCCAAACGTCCGCGACAGTATTTCAGGCCGCAAAACCGCCTCCATCGTCCCCGACGCCGCCGGCTTACCACCGTCCAGCAGCAAAACCTGAGATGTCCCCGGCGGTAACTCCTCAATATGATGCGTGATCAGAACAACGGTCGGACCCGCGCCGGATTTGATCAGCATTTGAATCGTCCCCAAAACCTGTTCGCGCGCCAGCGGATCCAATCCGTTCGTCGGCTCATCGAGTATCAAAAGCCCGGGCTGAGTCACCAGCGCTCTCGCGATCAGGTTGCGCATCCGTTCGCCGCCGCTGAGCGAAGAATATGGATGTTCCATCACCGCGCGCAACCCCAGAAGTTTTAGCCACTGCTCGGCGTGCAGCGTCATCTCTTCATCCACCTTCTGGTACAACCCGACGCTGCCGAAAAATCCCGTCAGAACAACTTCCCGCGCCGTCAGCGTCGGATCAACATCAAACGGCCCCGCCGCCTGCACCATCCGGATCCGCCGCCGAAGCTCGGGCAAATTCGCCTCGCCAAACCATTCGCCCAGCACGCCGCATCGCCCCGCGGTCGGCCACAAATGACATGCGGCAATTCTCGCCAGCGTGCTTTTCCCGCTCCCGTTAGGCCCCAGAATCGCTGCCAGCGTCCCCGCGCCCACTTGCCAATTCACATCCCGCAGAATCCAGCGGCCATCCCGCATCACGCCGACGCCCCGCATGTCGATCGCCAGCCCGGCCCCCGCCTGTTGCCCCGCCCGCGATAATTTATTAGTGTTCACACTATAACTGTAAAGGATGCTTCGATGCCCGCAAATGCCCATCCCCGGCAATTCGTCCCCACTGATCTTGATCCATCGAATTTCGCGCAAACACAAACTCTCTATCACCGCCTCCTCGACCGCCCGATCGACAACATGGATCAACTCACAGGCTGGCTGGTGGATTTTTCGGAGCTGGCATCGGTCGTCGACGAATACGGCAGCCGCCGATATATCGACAAAAGCTGCCACACCGACGACGAGGCCATCAAAAAACGATTCATGCAATTCGTCGAAGAGGTCGAGCCGGGCATCAAACCCCTCGCGTTCGCGCTGCAACGCAAATATCTTGACTCACCCGCCCGAAGGCATCTGGATCGAAAGAGATTCGAAACCCTCGATCGCCGCTGGCAGGCCGAAGTGGAAATCTTTCGCGAAGTGAATGTCCCGATCGACACCGAAATCACGCGAAAAGTCACCGAATACGACGAGATCAACGGCCGAATGACCGTCAATTTCCGCGGCAAAGAACTGACCATGCAGCAAATCGCCCGCCATCTCGAAGACCCCGATCGCCCAACTCGCCAGGAAGCATGGGAAGCCAGCTCGCGCCGCCGGCTCGCCGATGTCGAAGCCATCGAAAAGATCTTCGAGTCGCTTCTTCCCCTGAGGCAAAAGGTCGCGCAAAACGCCGAGCTTGTCGATTACCGCTCCTTTCAATGGAAAGCCAACAAACGTTTCGATTACACCCCGGACGACTGCCTCCGCTTTGCCGATTCAATCGCCGAAACCTGTGTTCCCCTGGTTCGCCGCCTCGACCAGCAGCGCGCCGCGGATATGAATCTCCCCCTTCTCCGGCCCTGGGATTCAGCCGTCGATCCCAAGGGCCGACCCGCGCTGCGCCCGTTCGACGAAAACCAGGTCGATGTTCTGGTCGCCAAAACCCGGGAAATCTTCAATCGCCTCTCGCCCGAACTGGCCCTGGATTTCGACCAGCTCAAACGCCATGGAAATCTCGACCTCCAAAGCCGCAAGGGAAAACAGCCTGGCGGATATCTCATGCCACTGGAAGAATCCCGCCAACCATTCATCTTCATGAACGCCGCCGGTTTGCAGCGCGATGTGGAAACCCTTCTTCACGAAGCCGGACATGCCTTCCACCAACTCGCCGCTTCAAAAGAAGATCTCATTTTCCTCCGCGCCGCTCCCATGGAATTCTGCGAAGTCGCCAGCATGTCCATGGAACTGCTCGGAAGCGAGCATCTCGACGTCTTCTACAATCCTGCCGACACTCTCCGCGCCAAACGCAAACTCATCGAAGGAATCATCTACTTCTTCCCCTGGATGGCCATCATCGATTCGTTCCAGCACTGGATATACACCCATCCCGGCCACAATCGGGGCCAGCGCAAATCGCACTGGCTCACCCTCCTCGACCGCTTCGGCGGCGCTGTGGACTGGACCGGCTGGGAATCCGTCCGCGAATCCCTCTGGCAACGACAGGGACATCTCTTCCACGCTCCCTTCTATTATGTTGAATACGGAATCGCCCAGCTTGGCGCTCTGCAGCTCTGGATGAAAGCCAGGGAAAACCCGCGTCAGGCGCTTGCGAACTATCGCTCGGCCCTCTCGCTCGGGGGCACCCGTCCCCTCCCCCAGCTCTTTTCCGCCGCCGGAATCATTTTCGATTTCTCTCCGAAAACATTGAGGCCGCTGATGAGCGCACTGGAAGAGGAACTCGCAAATCTTCCGAGATGATCACAAAAAGTAGTCAGCGCTGAGCTTGAAGTGCTTGGCCAACGCGCGAATGTTATCCTTGCTCAATTCACGCTTCCCGCTCAGCACGAGAGACACCAATGAATGGCCGCAACGTAGAATTTTTTCTAGATTCCGCGGCGTTGTCCCGGAGTCTTCCATCAGCGATCGCAGGCGCTGCCGCGGTGTCCCACGACGAGGCCGATCGCTCAGCGCCCGTTTGTCATATGCGGAGATAAATTCGTCCAGCCCATCAAGATAGTCCCGTTCACCCCGGTCAAGACCGCTCTCGCCTCGGATCGCCAGGCGTTCCATCACGGCAGTCGCTGCTTTATACTCACCATCGTTGCGGATGGGGCGCAGCGGAAACTCCCGGACGAGTCTGAGATAGCTGTCCATCGGTGCGAATTTGCTTGTGGTAGCACTCATAGCTGGTCCTTCCAAAAACCCTTACCGTACTCGGCATGGGTCAAGAAACGCAGGATGTAAAGTTTTGAACGGTTGAAATGTATCGCGGTCACAAGTCGATAGTTGTTTCCGCCGGCGTTAAACACAATCACATCATTACCGCTCCCCACTTTCACCGCATCGGCATGCGGGTAAATGCGCCGAACATCGGCAATGCTATCCCATTTTGCCGCTTCCGCGCGATCTAGAAAAGTCATCAGCCATGTTGAAGCGCCCTTGTATGCCGCCGCGTAGTCTTTAATTGTCTTACCCGCGATGACATGCATGGTGTTACAAAATGTAACAATTTATATGGCCAATCGTCAAGATCCTGCGAGAGAGTACTTGTATTCAGCTTTGTCCCACAATCCCCATATACCTCTCATACGCCCGATCCCACTTCCCCACATCCTTCGGCTCATACCGCAAAACCTCAAAATTCTCTCGCACAATCCCCCGCGCATCCTCGAGCGATTTAACCCTTCCCACCGCCATCGCCTGCACCAATACATTTCCGATCGCCGTCGCCTCCGCCGGACCGGCGATCACCGTCCTCCCGCAGGCATTCGCGGTCATCTGGTTCAATAGTTCGTTCTTCGTCCCCCCGCCGACAATATGAATGATCCTGATCTTCCTCTCCAGAATATCCTCCAGTCCTTCGATCGTTCGCCGGTAGGTCAGGGCCAGACTTTCCAGGCACGTCCGGACATACTCCCCTCGCGTGCCCGGCTTGCGCTGTTTGGTCCCGGCGCAAAACGCATCAATCTTTTCCACCATGTCTCCCGGCGTCAGAAACGGCGGGTGAGCCGGATCAATCAGCGGCCCAAACGCCGAGGCCCGTCCGGCCATTTCCGTCAATTCATTGTACCCGTGATCGTTCCCCTGCTTCTGCCAATAGCGCCGGCATTCCTGCACCAGCCACAGTCCCATGATGTTCTTCAAAAATCTGACGCACGGACCCACCCCCATTTCGTTGGTATAGTTGTATTTGATCGCTTTGTCCGACACGATGGGTTCTTTCAGCTCCACCCCCATCAGCGACCACGTCCCGGAACTGATGTAGCAATAATCGTCGCCCCCCTCCACCGGCACGGCCGCGACCGCGCTGGCGGTGTCGTGACATCCCGGCGCGATCACCGGCGAGGTCTTCGCGCCGCATTCCACCGCCACGTCCTCATGCAGATTTCCCAGCACGGTCCCGGATGCCACGATCTGTGGCAGAATCCGCGTCGGGATTTCCAGCTTCTGCAGGATTTCCGTGGCCCAGCATCGCTGCCGCGGATCATACATCTGGCTCGTCGATGCGATCGAAACCTCGCTCTGGCGCGATCCGCACAAAAGATAGTTCAGCAAATCCGGCATGAACAACAGCGTCCGTGCCGTCTCCAGCAATTCGCTTTTCCTTTCCTTCATCGCGATCAGTTGAAACAGCGTGTTGATCTGCATGAACTGAACGCCCGTCGCCCGAAAAATCGTTTCCCGCGGTACCTTGGCGAATGTCCGCTCCATCATCCCATCGGTGCGAGGATCACGATACATGGTTGGATTCGCCAGAATCTCCCCGCTTTCGCCGATCAGTCCGAAATCCACCCCCCATGTATCCACCCCGATCCCCGCCAGCTCTCCCGAAAGATCGGCCGATGTTTTTTTCAGCCCCGTCTTCAGTTCTTCCCACAGCGCCAGCAGGTTCCATTGCCATCGGCCCATCATTTTCCCGTGGGGAGTGGAAAACCGATGCTTCTCCGCCAGCGACAGATTGCCGCCATCCAGCGTGCCCAGAATCGCCCGGCCGCTCTCGGCACCCAGATCAAACGCCAAAAACTGTGACGCGGCCATAACCTCTCTTTTAGTTTCGAGTTCGTGGTTTCTCGATTACCATCTTAGCGTGCCTCGCACCCGGGTAAAAATCTGCGGAATCTGCCGACCCCAAGATGCCGTCGCCGCCGCGCGCGCCGGCGCCGATGCCGTCGGAATTGTTCTTGACCCCCGCGCCGGCCGCTACGTTTCGCCGCAAGATGCCGGGGAAATCCTCGCGTCCGTTCCCCCGTTCGTAACCCCGGTCGCGCTCTTCGTCGATTCTTCCGCCGATGATATCAAACATATTCTCAGCATACTTCCCTTCGCCGCGGTGCAACTGCACGGCAGCGAATCGCCGCAACTGGTCGCCGACCTGAAACCCCTCCGCATCTTCAAGGCCCTTCATCTGAATCCCGCCGACACCACGATCCTGAAAACCTGGCGCGACGCCGTCCGCGATCTTCAATTGACGAATCTGATCGGGCTGCTGTTGGAATCCGCCCGCCCCGCCGGCCCGCCCGGCGGAACCGGTATCGCCTCCGATTTCACCGCCCTGCGCGAAATGCAAAGCGCCGGGCACTTCGCCGATTTGCCCCCGATCATTCTCGCCGGTGGCTTGACGCCCGAAAATGTCGCCGATGCCGTTCGCCTTCTGCATCCATTTTCCGTCGACGTCAGCAGCGGAGTCGAGTCCGCCCACCGTCAAAAATCCCCGGCCAAAATGGAAGCCTTCATCCGCGCGGTTCGACAAGCCGACGGTCAAATCCATTAACGAGAAAACGCCCAATGCCCGAAAACGCATTCAACGAACGTCGGAAGCTTCACTTCACCTCCATCGACGACATCACCACGGATGCCGGTAAGCTGGCTTTGGCGGAGCGAAACAAAAAACTTCGCCAAATCGGCAATTGGACCCTCGGCCAGGCCTGCGGGCACATCGCGGCATGGATCGATTTCGGCTTCGACGGCACCCCCGCCAAATTCTCCTGGGTCGTCCGCTTGCTCGCGCGGGGCAGGCGGAAGAAATATCTCTCCGAGCCGATGAACCCCGGCGGACGGCTTCCCCGCATTCCCGGCGGAACGCTGGCAACCGAGGTTCTCACCACCGAGGACGGACTCAATCGTCTCAAACGCGCTTGCGCCCGTCTCAAATCAAGCGCCCCAACCCGCCGGCATTTTATCTTCGGCCGCCTCAAACCGGATGACTGGAAAAACCTCCATCTGCGTCACGCGGAACTGCATCTTTCATTTCTCCGCTCCGACTGACGCGAAGGGCAACACCAGAATTCTCCGCTTGATCCGACGCACCGGCCACCCGAGCGTAAACCCTTTTACGAGCAAATTACCCAGCGGCGTCCGCGTCAGCCGGCGATATCCTCGTCCAATATCCGAATAAAACCGCCGAGTCTCCGAATCATAACTCGCCAAATCCAGCGTAATCTCCCTGAGCGCGCCCGAAAAATCAGCCTCCGTTGATTCCGCTGCCTTCAATATCGCCCCAGCCGCAAGCTGGCCGCTCCGAATCGCGTTGTAAATCCCTTCGCCCAGGAACGGATCGATCAGCCCCGCCGCGTCGCCGATCAGACACGCATCGCGCCACGTTTGCCGCAGTCCCCGGCCATGGTGCGGAATCTTATGTCCATGAATCGCCAGCGAAATCTCTCCGCCGGTCTTTGCCGCGACAAATTTCGCCAGCTTCTGAGCCGCCCGCGGAATCGTCGAATTCAGGCTGTATAGCCCCACGTTCAGATGATCCCCCTTGGGAAATACCCAGCCGTAGCCGCGATCGACCGCCCCGAAATCAAATTCCATTGCCCCGCCGCCTTCGGCCGCGACACAAGTCTCCAAAGCCAGCCCGAACCTCAGAGGGTTCGCTCGCATCAGCAGCCTGCGGACGATGCTGCTGGCTCCATCGGCGCCGATTAAAAACCTTCCCCGAAACGATCCTCGATTGGTTGAAACGATCCATCCGTTGGAATCCCGGGCCAGTCGGACCACGCGATGCTCCGCCTTGAATTCGACTCCGCGGTCGACGCACCGATCCAGAAAGAATTGGTCGAACTCCTGCCGGACTGTCATGGCCGCGATGGGCCGATGGTTCGTGAACGTCCTGCCGGCATTTCCCAGCGACAATTTCATTTCCGAGCAGATTCCCCGCACAACCGGGGTGACATCAAACGGCAGGGCGTTGAGTGTTTTGACCGTCAGCGCCCCCGCGCACGGCTTCAGCCGGGGAAACTCGCATTTGTCGAGCAGCAGAGTTTTCCTGCAAGCGCCCGCCAGCTCATAAGCTGCCGCGCAGCCGGCCGGCCCCGCGCCCACGATGATCGTCTGAAAACCGTTTTCCATATTCGGAAACCCGCGGATAGCCATCCGCGGGCTTGTTAGTCTATGATCTTCCCATAGCCAAACCCAGCACCTACATGCCCGAACCACTTTCCCCACAACCCCTCAATATTCTCATCGTTGACGACGAGATCAATATTCGCAAGACGCTGGCCATCAGCCTGGAAACGGACGGCCACAAGGTGACGGCCGTCAGCAACCCGCGCGATGCCCTTGTCGAGGCCGCGAAAAAATCCCACGACCTCGCTTTCGTCGACCTCCGTCTCGGCATCGATGACGGCCTGAACCTCATCCCCGAGCTTCTGGCACAAAGCCCATGGATGCGGATCGTCATCATCACCGCCCACGGCTCCATCGACAGCGCCGTCGAAACCATGAAGCGCGGGGCCGCCGACTACCTCACCAAGCCGTTCACTCCCAGCCAGGTCAAGCTCGCCGTCGATCGCATCGCCCAAATCCGCGCTCTCGAACTTCAGGTCGCCGGCCTGGAAGAAATCGTCGGCCAGTCCCGGGGCGTGCCGACGCTCAAAACCGACAATCCCGCCATGCGGCGGACCATCAACCTCGCCCGCCAGGTCGCGGGGAGCGACACGAACGTGCTGATCCGCGGCGAAAGCGGCACGGGCAAGGGGATTCTCGCCCGCGCCATCCATGCCTGGAGCAGTCGCGCCGCCAAGCCGATGTCCACCGTTTCCTGTCCCACGCTTTCCCCCCAATTGCTCGAAAGCGAACTATTCGGACACGCCCGAGGCGCTTTTACCGGTGCCATCCGCGACAACCTCGGGCGAATCGCCGCGTGTGACGGCGGTACGTTGTTCCTCGATGAAATCGGCGATCTGCCACTCGAGTTGCAGCCCAAGCTTCTCCGTTTCATTCAGGACCGCGAGTATGAGCGCGTCGGCGAATCGCGCACGCGCCGCGCCGATGTCCGCATGATCGCCGCCACGCATGTTGATCTTGAATCCGCCGTCAGCACGGGACGATTCCGCGAGGATCTGCTGTATCGAATCAAGGTGATTCAGCTCGACTTGCCGCCGCTGCGCGATCGTGTGGAAGACATGCAGATGCTCGCCGAGCGGTTTTTAACCGAACTGAAGGGAGCCAAATCAATCGCCGGCTTTACACCGGAGGCCGTCGACGCTCTCAAGCGTTATCAATGGCCCGGCAACCTGCGCGAGCTGCACAACGTGATCGAGCGGGCCATATTTTTGTGTCAGAATCACTATGTCGGCGTTCCGCATCTCCCCACCGAGTTTTCCGCCCGACCGCCCGCCGATGAAGAAATCGGCGACGCCCTTTCGCTCGACAAACTGGAAGAGATGCACATCCGGCGAGTCCTGGCCAAATCCAAATCCCTCGAAGACGCCGCGAGCATTCTTGGAATCGATCAGGCCACCCTCTACCGCAGACGCCGAAAGTACGGCATTTAGCGTCGTGCATTTTGCAATCGTCCGGAAACCGCGTCAATGCATTCTGCACGACCGACTCGCCTGACATCCAGTCCAAGCCCTGTTATTGCCGTTCGACCCGCGTTACGCTTGGCATCCGTTTCGCTCTACCACACCCAAGGACATCCATGTTCGGCTTACGACAAAAACTCTTTTTCGGTTTCGGCGGATTGCTGGTCATTCTTCTGGCCGTGAGCAGCCTCGGAGTTGCCGTCCTCCACCAGCACCGCACCTGGCTGGACAGCTTTCTCTATGAAAACTGGCGCAGCGTTGAATACGGCCAGCACATGCTCGAGGCCCTTCAGCCGCTGAACTCGATCGCGCAAGGCGTTTCAGGCGACGCCCGCCAACCGACCGCCGCGGAAGTTTCCGCCGCATCCGCCGCCGCCGAAAAACCCTTGAAATCCTTCGACGAAAACTGCATCGCGGAGGACCACAACATCACCCTCCCCACCGAGGACGTGAAAGCCGCTGATTTGACAAAGCTCTGGTCCGGCTACGACATTGACACCCGCACTGGCCAGCGGACGGAAAAATCGACCCCCGATTGTTATCGCGATCAATTCTCCCGGCTTCTGAGTGTCCAGACCTCCCCCGCCGACCGCCGCGCCGCCTACGCCGCGATCGAGCGTCTTTCCCCGCTGCTTAAAGATCGCGCCCAGCAGATCATCGATCTCAACTTTGAAAATATGCAACCGCTGGAGGGCCGGATCAAGGACATGTCCGACAGCGCCACGCGCCTGATCATTCGCCTGGCGATCGTGGGGGTGGGGCTTGCGGTGGTGTTAATCCTGCTCATGAGCCGCGCCATTCTCAAGCCGCTGCAAACCCTCACCCGCTCGCTGGAGGAAATAGCCGAGGGAAATCTCGACCAGGTCGTGCAGGTGAAATCAAGGGATGAGCTTCGCAGCCTGGCGGAGGCGTTCAACTCCATGGCCGCCAAGTTGCGCGAATTCCGCCGCACCGACCGCGCCAAACTGATGCGCGTCCAGCGCACCACTCAACTCGCCATCGACAGCCTGCCCGACGCCGTGGCGGTCGTCAATTCCACCGGGAGCGTCGAGATCTCCAACGAAACCGCGCAAAAATTGTTCCAGCTTGATCCCCAGCAATCCGTCCTTTCGCTCCGCGACCACCGTCTGGGGGAGTTGTATCAACAGGTCGCCCGCGACGGCGTCGCTTCCCAGCCCAAAGGCTATGAATCCGCCATCGAGGTTTACGATCAGGGCGGCCAACTTCGATTTTTCCTTCCGCGGGCTATCCCCATTTTGGATGCCAACCAGCATCTGCTCGGCATTACCCTCGTGCTGGGCGACGTGACCAATCTCCGCCGGCTCGACGAAATGAAAAGCGGGCTGCTCTCCGTCGTTTCGCATGAATTAAAAACACCGCTGACCTCCATCCGAATGGCTTCGCATCTCCTGCTGGAGGAGCGCGTCGGCCCCCTCAACACCAAGCAAACCGAATTGCTCATGGCCGCCCGCGATGACGCCGACCGGCTTCAGAAGATTATTGAAGACCTTCTGGACATGGGCCGCCTGGAATCCGGCCGCGTGAAGCTCGACTTGCAATCCGAGCCATCCGAACGTCTCGTCTCCGATGCCGTGACGCCGCTGGAAACCGCGTTCCACGACAAATGTCTGACCTTGCAGGTGGATGTCCCCGTTGAGACCCCCGCCGTCCTTGCCGACCCGACGCGCATCGGACACGTCTTTTCCAATCTGCTGACTAACGCCTTGAAATACACCCCCCCCGGCGGCCGCGTCCGCATCTTCGCCGAGCCATTGGAAAAATACGTCCGCTTCGTCGTTCAGGACACCGGCCTGGGTATTCCCACCGAATATGTCGGCCGGATTTTCGAGCGCTTCTACCGCGTTCCCCGCGAAAACCAACCCAGCGGCGCGGGACTGGGCCTCGCCATTGCCAAAGAAATTGTCGATGCCCACGGCGGCACCATGGAGGTCCAAAGCAACCCGGGCCAGGGAAGCCGGTTCACGTTCACGCTTCAAAGATCTCCCGGCAAAATCAACGAATCCGAGGTGAAATATGAAACCAGCATCAATCCTCATCACCGATGATGAAAGCGCAATCCGCCTGATGCTGCGGACCGCGCTGGAATCCGACGGCTACGCCGTCACGGAGGCCGCCAACGGCCGCCAGGCCCTCGACGCGATCCGAACCCAAACCCCGGATCTGATGGTGCTGGACTTGAATATGCCCGTGCTGGATGGCATGGCCGTCCTCGAGCAGATGAAAACCCTCGCCGCCGCGAACCGCCCGCGCGTAATCATTCTAACGGCCTATGGCTCGATCCCGGCCGCCGTCAAAGCGACCCGCCTCGGCGCCTTAGATTTCATCGAAAAGCCGATCACCCCCGTCGAATTTCGCGAGGCGGTGCGAAGCGTTCTCGATGAGCCCGATCTTGATTCCCCGCCCGAAGTCGTGGTCGACGTGCCCGGCGGATATGAAGGCGTCCTCGATCGCATCCGCAAGCTGCTGCGGATGGCCGATTATGAAACCGCCATGTCGCTTCTCATGAAAGCCGCCGATCAAAACGACCAGCAATCCGCCGCGTATTTCAATCTCCTGGGCGTGCTGTACGAAGCGCAGCGTAAATGGCGGCTGGCGCGCAAATGCTACCTCAAAGCCATCGACGCGGATGAGCATTACGCGCCCGCCAAGAGCAATTTGCGCCGATTGCTGGAGTTGCGCCGATACGGCCGAAGCTCGGAGGCCGTCGTTCTCGGCGACGAAGCCGACGATATCTGGTTCGCCAAGCTTCCTGAAACCCATAACTGATCACTGATCCCCATGCCAAACCGCGGCGCAAAAATTCTCGTGGTCGACGATGAGCACAACATTCGTCTTCTTCTGCGATCGACGCTGGAATCGGACGGATACACCATATTCGAGGCGGACAGCAGCGAAGCAGCCATCGATTGCATCGAACGCCTTGAGCCGGCGCTGGTATTGCTCGATCTGTGGATGCCGGGGAGCGATGGCATGACGGTCATGGAGTATCTCAATCAAAAACCGCCGGAGCAGCGCCCCCGCGTGATTGTCTTGACCGCCAACAGCCGGGTGCCGGTCGTGGTGAGGGCGATGCGTCTGGGAGCGTCGGATTTTCTGGAAAAGCCCACGACGCCGGACGATCTGCGCCTCAGCGTCGCTGCCGCGCTGGAAGAAACTGCCGATGCCGCTGAACCACAGTCTACGACTTCGGAGACAGCCCCCGTCCGCCAAAAGCTCAGCCCCCTGCTGGCGAGAATTCGCCACGCGGTCTGGAACCAGGACATTCACTTCATCGAACACACTCTCGGCACCTTATTTCGCAAGGCCTGGACCGATCCCGCGTGGTTCAACCTGCTTGGCGCCGTCTTCGAAGCCGAAGGGAACCGCGGCGCTGCCAAAACGTTTTACCAGAAGGCGGCCAACGCGCCCGCGGGCTGCAAAGCGGCGAGTCGGAACCTGCTTCGGCTGGAAGACATCAACGCAAGCCCAGTCGATGCGGAGGTTGATCTCGGCGATCAGGAGAAATTCCTCGCCGACATCCTCGACCTGCATGAACCCCAACATTCGATCAGGAGTCACTCATGACAGATGTCTTATATATCGGCATGACCGTCGGATTTTTCGCGGTCAGCGTCCTTTACATTTACGCCCTCGGAAAAATTTAACTTCTGGAGATTTTGCGATGACGGAAAACATCATTGTTGGAATTGTTTCGGTTGGATTGCTCATCTATCTGTTTTGGACGCTCATCCGTCCCGAACACTTTTAAGGACTGCTGCCGATGACCGTTTCCGGCTGGATACAACTCGCGATCTACGTCCTCATTCTCGTGGCGATCACCAAGCCACTGGGCATCTATCTGTTTAGGGTCCTCGATCCCGAACAGGCCGGCGGCGGTCCGTTTCTCAATCCGGCCTTGGGTTGGCTGGAACGCCTCATCTACCGCATCCTTTGCGTCGATCCGAAACGCGAGCAGAGCTGGAAGCACTACGGCATTTCGATGCTGATTTTCAGCCTCGTCACGACCGCGATGACCTACGGCATCCTCAGGTTTCAGGAACATCTGCCCTGGCATCAGAATCTGGATAACCTTTCCAACAGAACCGCCATGACCGGCGACTTGGCGTTCGACACCGCCGCGAGCTTCACCACCAACACCAATTGGCAGAGCTATGCCGGCGAAAACACCATGACCTATTTTTCGCAGATGGTAGCGCTGGCAAGCCACAACTTTTTCTCCGCCGCGGTGGGAATCGCCGTCGCCGCCGCCGTCATTCGCGGAATCGCCCGCAGCCGAATGGCAACCATCGGCAACTTCTGGCGCGATTTGGTCAGGCTTCATCTTTATCTCCTCCTTCCGATCTGCGTGGTCTACGGGTTGTTTCTTGTCAGCCAGGGGATGCTCCAGAATTTCCATCCATACACCACCGTGAACACGATCGACCAGACCGGCGCCACTGCCTCGCAGCCGATTCAGCAGATCATCGCCCAGGGCCCCGTTGCTTCGCAGATCGCAATCAAGATGCTGGGAACCAACGGCGGTGGGTTCTTCAACGTCAACGCGGCCCATCCATTTGAAAACCCAACGCCCCTCAGCAATTTCATCCAAATCCTTTCCATCTTCGCCATCCCCAGCGCATTGACCTACTACCTCGGCCGGATGGTCAAAAGTCCGGCACATGGTTGGACGGTGTGGGCGGCGATGTTCGTGATGTTTATCGCCGGCGTGATGGTCGCGTGGCCCGCTGAGGCTTCAGGAAACTCGCGCCTCGCGCCGCTCGGCGTTGATCCGGCCTCCGGAAACATGGAGGGCAAGGAAGTCCGCTTCGGCGTTTTCAATTCCGCCCTGTTCGCAACCATTACCACCGACGCCTCCTGCGGGGCCGTAAATGCCATGCATGACAGCTTCACACCCTTGGGCGGTCTGGTTCCACTGTTCAATATCCAGACCGGCGAAGTGATCTTCGGCGGCGTCGGCGCGGGAATGTATGGAATGCTCATCTTCGTCATCCTGGCGATCTTCATCGCCGGCCTCATGGTCGGAAGAACCCCGGAATATCTCGGCAAAAAAATCGAGGGATTCGACGTGAAATGCGCCGTCTTGGCAATTCTGGCGCCGGGGCTTGCCATCCTGGCCTTTTCGGCGCTGGCATCACTCAGCGGTTGGGGCATCGCCGGTTTGAACAACAACGGCCCACACGGGTTCAGCGAAATCCTCTACGCTTACTCTTCCTGCGCTGGAAATAACGGCTCGGCATTCGCCGGCCTCACCACCAACACTCCGCAATACAACAATACCCTGGCGCTCGACATGTTGCTGGGCCGGTTCTTTATGATTATTCCGCTTCTGGCAATGGGCGGGCATCTGGCCGCGAAAAAAATCGCCCCGCAAAGCGCTGGCAGCTTCCCAGTTTCCGGAATGACATTTACGGTCCTGCTGATTGGCACGGTCGTCGTCGTCGGAGCATTGACGTTCCTGCCGGCGCTGGCGATGGGACCGATTGTCGAACATTTCCTGATGTCGGGATCGCCAGTGACTTACTAACGAGGATCAAGTTAAACGAGGCGCGGAAAGAGTTTCTGAAAAGAATGATGTGAGAGGGTTAGAAGGATTTGGTTTCTATGAGCTATATGCGCGGCATGGATTGGTTGCAGTTGCTGATCTTCTGCATCGGACTATTGGCCATCACCAAACCGATGGGAATCTATCTCCTGCGGGTGCTTGACCCCGACCAGGAAGGCGGTCTGGGCATCCTCGAGAAGATTCTCGGCCCGGTGGAGCGGCTGGTCTACAAGGTGGCCCGAGTCGATCCCAAAATACAGCAGAACTGGAAACAGTACACCCTGTCGCTGCTGATGCTGGGAATGGTGACCGTGCTGCTGAGCTACGGATTGTACCGGATTCAGGATGTCCTGCCGCTCAAGCAGAACATGCCCAGTCTGGCGCAGTCGGTGGACAAGAGCGGCGTGATCAACGGCGGCGGCAAGGTGCCGGGCATCATCGCTTTCATCCAGGGGTCCAGCTTTGCCACCAACACGGACTGGCAAAGTTATGAGCCGGAGCAGATGTTCACGTACTTTTCGCAGTGCTGCAACACCCCCCTGCATTTCTTCTTTTCTTCGGAGGTGGGCATTGCCGCAGCCGCCGTGGTGGTGCGTGCCGTGGCACGCAGGGGGACTTCAAACATCGGCAATTTCTGGGTCGATCTGACCCGTCAGACCCTTTATCTGTTCCTGCCGATCTGCGTGGTTTTTGCTGTGTTGGACATGTGGCAGGGCATTCCCATGAACTTTCGTCCGTACACCGTGGCCACGGCGCTCGACCAATCGGGCGCTGCATCGCCTACGCAACCGACGGTTCAGACTATCCTGCAAGGGCCGATCGCGTCATTTTGTGCTCCGAAGGTCCTGGGCCTTAACGGTCCCGGTTTCACCGGCGCCGACTGCGCTCATCCCTTTGAGAATCCGACACCCTTGTCGCAGTTCCTCCAGTGGATGCTGTACTTTTCCATCCCGGCCGGCTTGGTCTACTACTACGGCCGGATGATCAAGAATACTTTTCACGCATGGAACATCTGGCTCATCATGTTCATCATGCTATTGGGCACTCTTTTTGTGACTTGGTATTTCGAGGCTCAGCCCAATCCAAACCTTGTGGCGCTCGGGATTGATCCTGCTTACGCCAATATGGAGGGCAAGGAAGTCCGTATCGGAATCTACAATTCCGCCGCATGGGCCAATGACGTGACCGACACGGCCGAGGGAGCCAACAACTGCCAGCACGACTCCATGACCCCGATGGCGATATTTATGCTGCTGTTCAACATGCACATGGGCGAGGTGATCTTCGGCGGCATCGGCAGTGGACTCTACACGATGCTGGTCTTCATCTTCGTCGCGGTCTTCCTGGCAGGTCTGATGATCGGACGCACGCCGGAATACCTGGGCAAGAAGATCGACGCCTACGGGGTGAAGTGCTGCTGTTTATACCTTCTGGTGATGGTCATCGACTGTGTGGCATTCACCGCCTGGGGTTCGGTGGCCGCCTGGGGCCAGACGAACACCGGCAATGGCGGCCCGCACGGCTTCAGCGAGATCTTCTATGAATACACCTCCGGCATGGCCAACAACGGCACGTCCATGGGCGGGTTCGGCTATTCGCCGACCACCACCAACGCCGCCGGCCAGACTGTCTACGCCAGCACCATGTTCAACGTGTCGCAGACCTTCTGCATGCTGATCGGCCGGTATTTCGAGTTGATTCCCATCCTGGCCCTGGCCGGTGCCTTGGCGATGAAAAAACCGGCCCCAGCCTCGGCCGGTAGTTTCCCCGTCGTCGGGCCAACTTTCATTCTGCTGATCATCGCCGTCATCGTGATCGTCGGAGCGCTCAACTTCCTGCCGGGATTGGCGATGGGGCCGATGCTCGAGCACTTCATCATGCGAGGTGGCGGCATCTTGTACTGATGTTGAATTACGAAATTGAATGGACCAACGCGAATCTATGTGAGCGTGATCTAAGAAAGAACTGAGGAAAGGTTATGGCAGCAAAAGCAAGACCATTGTTTGATCCCGCGATTGTTATACCTGCGATCGGCGAGGCCCTCAAAAAGCTGAATCCGGTCCACATGGTCAAGAATCCGGTGATGTTCGTCACCGAAGTGGGCGCGGCGCTCACAACCCTGGATCTATTTTTCACCAAGGACTACCTCTCCTTCGTGGCGCAGATCTCACTGTGGCTGTGGTTCACCGTGCTCTTCGCAAACTTCGCCGAAGCGATGGCTGAAGGCCGCGGCAAGGCCCAGGCCGACGCACTGCGCAAGAGCCGCACCAAGAGCGTCGGGCGCAAGATCATGCCCGACGGCTCGATCCAGACGGTGCCCGCCGAGTCGTTTCGCAAAGGCGACGTCTTCGTCGTGACGGCCAATGAACTGATCGCCGCCGACGGCGAGATTATCGAAGGCGCGGCCAGCGTCAACGAATCGGCCATCACCGGTGAATCCGCTCCCGTCATCCGCGAAGCCGGCGGCGACCGCTCGGCAGTCACCGGCGGGACCACCGTTCTCTCCGATGAACTTAAGGTCCGCGTCACCGCCAATCCCGGCGAAAGCTTCATGGACCGGATGATCGAACTGATCGAAGGTGCCAAGCGTCAGAAGACGCCCAACGAAATCGCGCTCTCGATCCTGCTCTCAGCCTTGACGATCATCTTCCTGGCCGTCTGCATCACGATGATGCCGTTCGCCATGTTCACACAGACTTATTTGAGCGCCGACGCATACGCCAAGGTAAGCCTGGCATTCTCCGTCACGGTGCTGGTCGCACTGCTGGTCTGCCTGATTCCGACGACGATCGGCGGCCTGCTCTCGGCCATCGGCATCGCCGGCATCGACCGCATGGTGCAGCACAACGTCCTGGCGATGAGCGGCAAGGCCGTCGAAGCCGCCGGCGACGTGGACGTGCTCCTGCTCGACAAAACCGGAACCATCACCCTCGGCAATCGCGCGGCAACAGAATTCTTCCCCGCCCCCGGCGTTTCCGAAACGGAGTTGGCCGATGCGGCACAACTTTCATCCCTCGCCGATGAGACCCCCGAAGGCCGCAGCATCGTCATCCTAGCCAAGGAGAAATACGGCATCCGCGGCCGCGAGATTCAAGCGTTGCCGGATGCTGAATTCGTCGCCTTCACGGCTCAGACGCGTATGAGCGGCGTGAACCTCAACGGCACGATGGTCCGCAAGGGAGCTGCCGACAGCGTACGCAAATTCGTCATGGCCAGCGGGGCCGCCTTTCCCTCCGAGGTTGATAAGACGGTTGATACCATCAGCCGCGCGGGTGGAACGCCGCTTGTCGTCGCCACACAGAAAAAAGCCCTGGGCGTCATTTATCTCAAGGACATCGTCAAGAGCGGCCTGCCCGATCGGTTCCAGCGCTTTCGGGCGATGGGCATCAAGACCGTCATGATCACCGGCGACAATCCGCTGACCGCCGCCGCCATTGCCAAAGAGGCTGGTGTCGATGACTTCCTCGCCCAGGCCACACCGGAAGACAAACTGGCGCTTCTCAAGAAAGAGCAGGCGGCGGGCCATCTGGTCGCGATGACGGGCGACGGCACCAACGACGCCCCCGCCCTCGCCCAGGCGGATGTCGGCGTCGCCATGAACACCGGCACCCAGGCCGCCAAGGAAGCCGGAAACATGGTCGATCTCGACAGCAATCCCACGAAACTGATCGAGGTCGTCGAGATCGGCAAGCAATTGCTCATGACTCGCGGGGCGCTGACGACCTTCAGCGTCGCCAACGACGTGGCCAAATATTTTGCCATCATCCCCGCGATGCTCATGGGCGCTTTCCCGCAGGTGCGGCCGCTGAACATCATGGACTTGCAGACTCCGCACAGCGCGATCCTCAGCGCGGTCATCTTTAACGCCATCATCATCATCCTGCTGATTCCGCTGGCGTTGCGGGGCGTTAAATTCCGTCCGGCCTCCGCTGCCGCCATTCTCAAGCGGAATCTCATCATCTACGGAATCGGCGGCATCATCGCTCCATTTCCGGGGATCAAGATCATCGACTTGGTCATCAACGCCATCCACTTGCCCGGCCTGGCGATGCCGCACTGATTGCAGAAAGATTGAACGCGATTGATTGGAGAAAAATATGAAAAGCGAAAAAAACACCGGCCACACCATGACCATGCCCCGAGTAGGCGAGCCGGGCGGCTCGCTCCTCGGCCACATCTGGGCCGCTATCGGCGTGACGATCGTGCTGGGAATCATCTGCTGCGCAATTTATCCCGCGGTCATCTGGGGCCTCGGCCAGACCTTTTTCCGCGTACAGGCCGATGGATCGCTGCTCAAAAAAGACGGCTCCTTCACGACTGATGACAGCCAGGCGGTCGGTTCGGCGCTGATCGGCCAGAATTTTTCCGACCCGAAATATTTTCACCCGCGTCCCAGCGCCGCCGGAGCCGGCTATGACGCCACGGACTCCGGCGGAAGCCAACTTGGCCCGCTCAGCGATAAGCTGATCAACGGCGTAACCACCCCGGCCACGACGCAGCCGACCACACAGCCCGAATCCCTGGCGTTCGACGGCGTGCGCCTCCGGACCATCCACTACGCCACAGACAACGGGATTCCCTTCAAGCTCTACAACGTCGCCGCCGATGGCACCCGGACGGAAGTGCCGCTGAAGAATTACCAGAATAAGGATGGCAGCCTGAACGACATCGGCCTGGTTGACGCGTTTCCCCATGGAGGCGTGACCGCGGGGTTGATTGCCGCCGATTTCGGAACGTTGATCCCCGGCGATGCGGTCACCGCATCGGGGTCCGGTCTCGATCCACATATCAGTCCGGCCAACGCCGAGTTGCAGATCAACCGCGTGGCCGCCGCCCGCAAAATGTCGCCCGACGATGTGAAAAACCTCGTGAAGCAATACACCGATGGCCCCGATTTGGGGATTCTCGGCGATCCGGGCGTCAACGTGCTGAGGCTGAATCTGGCACTGGATGTCAAATATCCCGTTCCGCCGCCAAAGTAAATCAGGATCATTCGATGGGCCATGAGATAGCGGCGAAGCCACAACGCCGCCCTCATGGCCCTGCTTAACAATATGGATCGTCTGACGGCCTTTGGATTGCTCGCGGTCAGCCTGATGCTCGCGTTTTACGCGCTGGAGCGGCGGTCACGAATTTTTGTGCTCGCGTTTGCCGGCTCCTGCATCATGGGCTCGATCTACGGATTCCTGCAGGGAGCATGGCCTTTTGGAATCGTCGAGGTAATCTGGTCCTTCGTCGCCCTGCGACGGTGGTGGAATGCCTGAGGATCGCGCGCAATCCTTCCTGCAGATGATCCGCAAATCCCAGCGGGGCCGGCTGAAGGTCTATCTGGGGTACGGACCCGGCGTCGGTAAAACATATCGCATGCTGCAGGAAGCCCACCGTTTAAAAAACGAGAGCATCGACGTGGTCGTGGGTTTCGTCGAAACCCACGGCCGGGCCGAAACCATCAAGCTGGTCGATGGACTGGAACTCATCCCCCGGCGAAAAGTCGAATACCACCAGATCATCGTCGAGGAAATGGACGTCGACGCGGTCATCAACCGCCGCCCGCAGGTGGCGATCGTCGATGAGCTGGCCCACACCAACGTCCCCGGCAGCAAAAACGCCAAGCGATACCAGGACGTTCAGGACATCCTCGCCGCCGGAATTCATGTGATTTCCGCACTCAATATTCAGCATCTGGAAAGCCTCTACAACACCGTCGAGCAGCTCGTCGGCGTGAAAGTGCGCGAGCGACTCCCCGATTCGGTCCTGGCCGAGGCGGATCAGATCATCAACATCGATCTCTCCGCCGAAGACCTTCAGCAGCGGCTCCGCGAGGGCAAGATTTATCCCATCGAGCGCGTGCAATCTTCCCTGGAGAATTTCTTCACCAGTTCCAATCTCGAGCATTTGCGCGAGCTGGCGCTGCGCGAACTGGCAAGCCAGATCGACTTCAAGCGCCGCGAGACGGCGCAGGAGAAAATCGCCGCCCCCGCCGACGGTTCCCCCGATCAGATCATGGTCTGCCTGTCTTCTCGCGGCCCCAACAGCGCCCGCCTGCTTCGCTTCGCGTCCCGACTCGCGGGCCGGCTCAATCGCAACTGGTACGCGGTCTATGTTCAAACACCGTCCGAAAGCCCCACCAATATCGACGCTGTCACCCAGCGCCTGCTCGCCGACACGCTGACCCTGGCCAATCAGCTCGGCGCGATGGTCCTGCCCGTCAAAGGCCAGAACGTCGCCGACACGATCTTGAGATTCGCCCAGGAATACCGCGTTGGGCAGATCGTGATTGGCCGGCCGCGCCCGGTTCCCTGGTGGAGGCGATTGATCGGCCATCGCAGCGTCGCCGAGGAATTGATCCACCGCGCCCAGGGCCTCAGCGTCGTGGTCGTCGACGCCGAAAGCGAGGAACGCCGATCCACCGATTTCGTCGAGCCATCCACCAGCGCAGCCATCTCCGCCGTTCGCCCGGCGGGAACACTGTCTCGTCTTCTGACGCCGGAGCGAATCCTCATCTGGGACGATCCCGTCGCCCGGCAGGACGTTCGCCGGCGTCTCGTGGAGACCATCCTCTCCACGGTTCCCGGCCTCACCGCCGAGCTGGTCATGCAGAAACTGGCCGAGCGTGAACAGCAAGGCTCGACATTTCTGAACGAAGGAATCGCCCTGCCCCACGCCCGGTTGGACAAGCTTGATTCACCCCAAGTCGCGCTGGGATTGACCCGCGCGGGATTGCTCGATGTCGTGACCGACCAGCCGATCTCCGCCGTTTTTCTTTTATTGTCCCCGTCGAGCGGCGCCAACGTCCATCTGCAGGTGCTGGCCAAAGCCGGCCGCGCCCTGCAAAACCGCGAATTGCGAAACGCCCTCTCCCGGGTCGCCACCCCCGCCGAAGCCATGGAGGCCATCCAGGATTTCGAATCCGCATTTAGCGGGCATGCGGCGGCGGCGAGGTAAGCCTGCCGAGGTCAATTCACCGGATCACCATACAGCACTCCCCGCCCATGCGTG
>Ga0302325_10004911_pt1 | contig 30759 bp, 20 predicted proteins | sample Palsa_T0_2_FD_201948 | JGI IMG/M metagenome (GOLD analysis project Ga0302325, IMG submission 201948) | Peat permafrost microbial communities from Stordalen Mire near Abisko, Sweden - Palsa_T0_2 | ecosystem: Environmental > Terrestrial > Soil > Palsa > Peat permafrost | place: Sweden: Abisko... | reverse complement strand
GATCGCTTCGTGGCTCTCGTCGCTGGCCCAAGCGCCCGTCTTTGTCGATAACGATGCGAATCTCGGTGCGCTCGGCGAGGCGACCCACGGTGCTGGAGCCGGGTTCAATCCGGTATTCTATGTGACTTTGGGCAGCGGTGTCGGCGGCGGACTGGTCTTGGACGGAAAAGTTTATCACGGCGCGCCGCCGGGAGAATCGGAGATTGGACACCTTCGCCTGGACCGCTCTGGCACGATATTGGAATCCCACTGTTCCGGCTGGGCCGTCGATGCCAAGATTCGCGCCGCCGTCGCGCGGAACCCGGACAGCACCCTGGCCCGCTGCGTCGGAACCGCCGCCGCCCACGAAGCCAAATTTCTAAGCGCGGCCCTCTCGCAAAACGACCCATTCGCCGCGGCAATTCTTGAGGAAACCGCCCAAGACCTGGCCTTTGGTCTTTCGCACGTCGTGCATTTATTTCACCCGGAAATCATCGTGCTGGGCGGCGGACTCTCGCTCATCGGAGAGCCACTGCGCGCGGCGGTGGAACGCTTAGTGCAGCAATTCATCATGCAAGCCTTCGCCCCCGGTCCGCGCATCGCCCTGGCGAAGCTGTCGGAAGACGCCGTGCCCGTCGGGGCCTTATATCTGGCGAGCAAGAAGAATTCCGAAACGACCATTCATTGAAGAACATGCGGAATAGTCGTTCCGTCCAAGCAAGCCTCGTTGTGCGTGAAATTCACGCAAACTCCAACGCCCTTTCCTTGAAAAATACAAGGCGCGAGTTGGCGCTATTTACCGCAAGTCCACTGAATTCATACGATTGTCTTTCTCCCAATCCCCTGGCTGCCCTCCTCTCAAATTAAGCTCCGCACATTTTTATTTATCAAGTCTTGACCAGCTTTGACTCTAGACCAATGACCAAGCCGTCCTTTTGGAGCTCCGGGCGGGACGCCCGCAAAACTCGCAGGCGAGGTCGCCTGCGCCACGTGGCGCAGCCGTCCCCCGGCTGCGAGTACAAGCCGCGTCTCGCGGCGAGAACGTCCGCCTGGAGCGATTTTGTCACTGGAGCCTTGACCAGCTTTGACCAGCTTTGACTCTGGACCAATAACCAAGTCGCCCTTTTAGAACTCCGGGCGGGACGCCCGCAAAACTCGAAGGCGAGGTCGCCTGCGCCACGTGGCGCAGCCGTCCCCGGCTGCGAGTGCAAGCCGCGTCTCGCGGCGTGAACGTCCGCCTGGAGCGATTTTGTCACTGGAGCCTTGACCAGCTTTGACCAGGGTTGACGGGTTGGTCTCCTGATGAGAATTCGGCTGTTCCCCAGACTATCGTTAGCGGAACATCGTGAGACTTCTGCCTAGCGAGCCGAAAACCCCAGTTTCATCATTTAGCATTCAGCCTTCAGCCTTTTTACCGCGCTGTCGCCTTGCCGACGGCGAATTTCATTAAAATTTCAAAGAACAGGGCGGCTACAAGTCGCCACAACGATAGCATGACACACTTAGATGGGAATTCACTTGAAAGAATTCAAAAAAACTCAAACAATCTTTCATTCCACGCTGTCGGGTCAAATTTTATTATCCGGAAGCGCGGGGGAAGCGAACAGTGATTTCCGCGCTTCCCCGCGGTTTCCAAATTGCCAGGCGGAAAGGCACGAAGAATTCAACGCAAGGACGCCAGGACGCAAAGGCGCAAAGAGGATTGCTTCTCCTGACCTTGCGCCTTCGCGTCGCTGCGCCTTTGCGTTGAAACGTTCTGCATCCATACGGCTAATCTTATGCTTGCGCTTTGGCTCAAAAATTGGTTGACTCCGCGTGTGGATGCCAGCGAAGCTTTGGTCGCTTTGAATCTCATTGATGGCATCGGGGCGAAACCCATCGCCTATACACCCAAAGCTGACAGAGATTTAACGCGCCATGAAAAACCGGGGCTTTTTATGCAGGCGACATTGGAGCACCGAGGGCCACTCGTTTCGATCCCGCCGAAATACCATCGGGCAACCGCACGTTCCAGCGGCTTTCGCTGTCATCAACCGACATCTCAATGGTCGCCTCACACGGAGGATGGTCGCTGGCGGATTCGACGACGATGTAATCAGGTCCCATCTTCGCGATAGGGATGGAGGTTCCGTTGAACCGCAACTGCATTTTGACGATGGCGGAATGTCCGCCTTGACTGGACGATTTCATTATGTTGGATGAGCTTCTCATCGAAAACGCTCACGCTTATGCCCTCAGGCACGAGCTTCAATTGACCGAGCGTCTCGGCTTCGGGATTCACGGTATCATCTTCAGCGCGGAAAACAAGTCCCATCTTGGAAGAAGCGTTCTCAAAGCGCATCGCGACGAGGAGCCATTTTTGCGGGAGCATTCGATCTATAAGCGATTGATGAGTGAAGAGATTGGCGAGATTCTTGGGTTCAATATTCCTGACCTGCTTGGGGCGGACGAAGGTTTGCGCATTATCGAGATGAGTCTTGTCGCGCGGCCGTTTGTGCTGGATTTCGCGGGAGCATACCTCGAGAAACGGCCCGAATTTGCGGAGGAAATTTGGGACGAGTGGGAGGCCGAAAAGCGGGAACTCTTTGGCTCTCGCTGGCAGACGGTGGAGCTGGTTTTGGCCGCGTTGCGGAGGCTCAATATTTATATGGTGGATATTTCCCCAAGCAATATCGCATTCGTTGATTAAAGGTGCGCAACAGATCAATCCCTGATCAGGCGCAAATTTAGGCGGCCAATCTTAGGCTTGTCCTTTAGCGCAAAAACGGTTTAGCTGCCCGTGTGGATGCCCGCGAAGCTTTGGTTGCATTGAATCTTATTGATGGCATCGGCCCGGTGCGCGCGCGGCTGTTGCTCGAGCACTTCGCCGAACCCGGCGCCATCCTCCAGGCCAGCGCCGCCCAATTGCAACGCGTCAATGGCATCGGGCCGGATACCGCCGCCGCCGTCGCGGACTGGGAAAAAACCATCGATCTTAAGGGTGAATTGCAGCGCATCGAACAATACGGGTGCCACATCGTCATTCCGGCGGATGAAACCTACCCGGAGTTGCTCAAGCAGATTTACGATCCGCCGATTGTGCTCTACGTCAAGGGCGATCTGAGCGTGAAGGACAAGAACGCAGTGGCGATAGTCGGCTCGCGCATGACGACTCATTACGGCGTGGAAACGGCCCGTAAACTGGCTTACCAACTGGCCTACATCGGCGTCACCGTCGTCAGCGGCGGAGCGCGCGGCATCGATACTGCGGCGCATCAAGGCGCGCTTCATTCCAAGGGGCGGACCATCGCGGTGCTGGGCACGGGCATCAACCTGGTGTTCCCAGCCGAAAACAAGGAGCTTTTCGAGCGGATTGCGGCCCAAGGCGCGGTGGTGACACAGTTTCCTTTCAATCGCAAGGCCGACAAACAAAGTTTTCCCATTCGCAACCGCCTGGTCGCGGGCATGACGCTGGGCACGGTCGTGGTGGAGGCCAACTTGACGAGCGGCGCTTTGATAACGGCCAAAATGGCGGCGGACAATGGCCGCCAGGTCTTCGCCGTGCCCGGCCGCATCGATTCCCCGCGCAGCAAGGGTTGCCACGAATTGATCAAGAACGGCGCCAAATTGTGCGAAGGAGCGGAAGACATTCTGTGTGAATTTGAATACCTCTTCCCCGCCAACGACCGGCCCTCGAAGGTCAAGGATTCCCCCAACCTGCCGGCTTTCTCCCTGTCGGAAAACGAGACGGCGGTTTACGATGTCGTTGACAATGAGGAATTGGCCATTGACGACATCATTCGGCGCAGCGGTTTGCCCGCCTCGACGGTCTCGGTCGCGTTGCTGGGGCTGGAAATGAAAAGGCTGCTGCGGCAATTGCCTGGGAAGGTATTTGTGAAGAATACTTGAGACGGCGCATATGTGGAGATAGTCTAAAGTTGTATGAGTGCATTGGAAGCCGCCGAGCAATTGCTGGCGAAATTGAGCCGCGCGGAAAAGGCGCAGGTGTTGCAGTGGACCGCGCGCGATCTTGGGGATGCCTTTCCGGGAATTGAAAGCCGTCCCGGCGTCTGCGGCGGGGAACCATGCATCGTCCGCACTCGAATTCCAGTGTGGGTTTTGGAGCAGGCGCGGCGGTTGGGGGTTTCCGAGGCCGAATTGTTGCGGAGCTATCCAACACTCCGAGCCGAGGACCTCGCAAATACTTGGGCCTACGTGCGTTCGCACTGGGAAGAAGTATCCGGCCAAATTGAGGCGAATGAGGCCGACTAATGGCCGGGCTTTATTCTAACGAAAACTTTCCGCTCGGCGTAGTCGAGAAACTGCGGGCACTTGGTCACGACGTTTTGACTATCCAAGAAACAGGCAAAGCCGACCAAGCCTGGCCGGATGCCGAAGTTCTCGCTATTGCCAAACACGAGAAGCGCAGCGTGCTCACGTTGAACCGACGCCATTTCATCCGTTTGCATCAGGAGCAACCGGATCATCCCGGCATCATTGTTTGCAAATTCGATCCAGACTTTGTTAGCCAAGGCGAACGAATCGACAAAGCCATCGCTGACAATCTCCCGCTTGCCGGCAAACTTGTGCGCGTAAATCGTGGGTGATTATGAAGTCTGTGATAAATCAATGAAGGATTGGAAATGCGAAACTTAACTGATTTCTTTGTTTTCATGCTGACCGTAATGGCCGCTCAGAACGGCGTCCAAGGGCAGGAACTCGTCGTTCAAATTCAAGCCGATCATGTGGTTCATCCCGTGTCGCGGTATCTTGCCGGAGCGTGCATTGAGGACGTGAATCACGAAATTTATGGCGGCATTTACAGCCAGATGATTTTTGGCGAAAGCTTCCAGGAGCCGGCGACATCCGCATCCATCCCTGGGTTTACGAAAGATGATCTTCAGATCAGTGGCATGTGGCGGGCTGTGCGGCGCGGTTCGGCGGCGGGCCGGTTCAGCATTGTTTCCGAAAGGCCTTTTGTCGGCGGTCAGTCGCAGCAATTGACTTTCGATTCTGGCGAAGGGGAATGGGGTATTGAAAACCAGGGGCTTAACCACTGGGGCATGAGCTTCGCCACTGGCAAATCCTATGAAGGTTACGTGTGGGCGCGCGCCGAGAAAAAGACTGAACTGGCCGCGGCGCTCGAGAGCCGGGATGGTTCACGCGTCTATGCGCAAACGCGGCTGATCGTCGCCAGCAATGAGTGGCAACGGCTGGATTTCACGCTGACGCCTGACGCCATGGACCTGGCGGGCCGCTTCACGCTGAATTTGAAGCAGCCTGGTTCCGTGACGCTAGGTCACGCGTTTCTTCAACCGGGCGCGTGGGGCCGCTTCAAGGGATTGCCCGTGCGCACGGATGTGGCCGAAGGGCTGATCGGCCAAGGCGTCACCGTGCTGCGCTATGGAGGATCGATGGTCAACGCAGACGGTTACAAGTGGAAGAATATGATCGGCCCGCGCGACCGGCGTCCTCCCTATGCCGGCACATGGTATCGGTATTCTTCAGATGGGTGGGGCATTCTCGATTTCATGGATTTCTGCGAGGCGGCTGGGTTTGAATACATCCCCGATTTCAACATAGGCGAAACACCGCAGGACATGGCCGACTTCGTCGAATACGCCAAAGGCGCAGCCGACAGCAAGTGGGGCCAACGCCGAGTGGCCGAAGGACATCCGCAACCGTACCACCTCCACTACATTGAACTCGGCAACGAGGAGCGCGTTAACGCCCAATATGCCGCTAAATTCGAGAAGCTGGCCAAGGCCATTTGGGAAAAGGACAGGGACATTATACCCGTCGTGGGCGATTTTGCTTACAACAAGCAAATTCAAGACCCGCTCAATTTTTCGGGCGCGGATTCGGGGATTACCAACCTCGCGGGGCAACGGCAGATCCTTGAGCTTGCGAAGGCAAATGGTCGCGAAGTTTGGTTTGACGTCCATGTTTGGACCGATCACCCCGTGCCCGGCAATACCTCCCTTGCGGGCATGTTCTCTTTTGCTGATGCCCTGGACAAGTTGGCGTATGGAGCCAGGCAAAAGGTGGTGGTGTTCGAACTCAACGCCAACAACCACGCCCAACAGCGCGCGCTGGCCAATGCGCAGGCCATCCTCGCCATCGAGCGCGACGGGCGCATCCCCATCGTTGCTTCTGCCAACGGCTTGCAGCCCGATGGCCAAAATGACAACGGTTGGAACCAGGGGCTTTTGTTCCTGAACCCGTCCCACGTTTGGCTCCAGCCGTCCGGCTACCTTACCCAGATGCTTTCGCAACATTACCTGCCGCAAATGGTCAAATGTGATTTCGTTGGCGCAAGAGGCTCATTGGAGGCCGTCGCCACCCGCAGCGAGAATGGCAAGACGCTGGTTTTGCAGGCCGTGAATCCAGGCGATCTTGACGTCACGGCGCAGATTCACATTGCCGGATTCATGCCAGTCCTGCCTGCGGCGCAAGTGACTGAGTTGTCTGGTCCGCCGGAAGCCGTCAACACCGCCAGCCAGATGGAAGCCATCGCGCCAAAAAAGAGCGAGTGGCCGCGCGAATTGAATGGCGCTTCCAACCGCCATGCTTTCCCGCCACATTCAGTAACCGTCATGCAATTCGAATAATGAAAATGATGCGTTTGGTTCTGATTCTGTGTTCACTCGCGCTGTTCGCGCCCACGCCATCGCGCGCCGGAGAGCCATCGAAAATTGCGACGGCCTTGCAGCCGTTTGTTGACAGCCGTTCGCTGGCCGGCGCGGTCACGCTGGTCGCATCGTCGAACAAAATCCTCAGCGTGGACTGCGTTGGCTATTCGGACGTGGGCGCGAAAAAAGCGATGGAGCCCGATGCCATGTTCTGGATCGCATCGCAATCGAAGTCCATGACTGCGGCTGCCTTCATGATGCTCGTCGATGAAGGAAAAGTGAACGTGGATGACCCGGTTGAAAAATATCTCCCGGAGTTCAAGGGACAGATGCTCATCGCCGAACGGAATGGCGAACATACAATTCTCAAGAAACCAGCGCACGCGATTCTCATCCGCGAAGTGCTCTCCCACACCAGCGGACTGCCGTTCAAATCGCGCGTCGAGGAGCCGACCCTCGACGGGCTTCCGTTGCGCGAGGCGGTGATCAGCTATGCGTTGTCGCCGCTTGAATTCGAGCCTGGCACGAAATACCAGTATGCCAACGCCGGCATCAACACGGCGGCGCGCATCATCGAGGTTGTTTCGGAGATGCCTTATGAAGAATTCATGAGGCAACGCCTGTTCAAACCGCTCGGCATGAAGGACACGACGTTTTGGCCAACCAGGGAACAAATTCGAAGAATCGCCAAGTCTTACAAGCCGAATGAGGCGAAGAACGACCTTGTAGAAATAGAAATCAGCCAACTTCATTATCCACTTTCCGACCGCGCCGTCCGTTTCCCGATGCCTGCGGGCGGACTTTTTTCAACGGCGCAGGATGTTGCGAAATTCTGCCAGATGATTCTCCATGGCGGCGAATTGGGCGGCAAACGATACCTCTCAGAAAATGCTGTCAAGATGATGACGAGCAAGCAAACGGGCGATGCGGTCCAGGAGAGTTACGGATTTGGGTGGGGCGTCGGTCCCGGCTGGACTGGCCATGGCGGCGCAGAATCGACCAACATGGAAATCAACCGGCAGAGCGGCCTCATTTTTATTTTCATGGTGCAGCACGCCGGATTTCCGAATGACGGCGGGAAAAGCCGCGACGCATTCAAGCAGGCGGCCATCGCACAATTCCAATCTAAATCATTTTCATTTTCGAGGTAAGACGATTCAAATGGGCGCAGGTTTCGGTAGTACTTCGGGGACAAAGACTTGGCGGGCCTGGCGGTGGGCGGCTTCCAAGACACGCACAAAGGCCGGCAAGGCCAGGTGGATGATCCCCATGCGTTCGTGTATCTGTTGAATCAAAGCGCGCGCACCCATGCGGATGCAGTGCCGGTACCATTGCAACACTTCCAGGCTGATGGCCGCTTCTTCGGCGTCGGTAAAATGATATTGACGATCGCCGGTAAGCAGTTCGCATATCACGACCGCCGCGCGCTGCCGCGGGGCGCCGGAGGCCTGCGCGCGCCGCCAGAGAGGCAGGGCTTGCGCCACTTCCTGGTTGAGCAGCAGCGCCTCCGCGCGTTGGCCCAGGAAGCCGAGGTTTTCAGGAAAATGTTTGACTGCTTCATGCGTCCAATTGAGCGCGAAGGCCAGGTGCTCGGGCCGGCTGAGCGCGATTTGGCCGCCCAATTCCCAGACCCGCGCCTCCGCCGGATTCTCGGCCGCCATGTGCCGCAACACTTTCAGCGCTTCGCAGGTGCGGTCCTGCGCGGCCAGAAACCGCACCAGATCAAATCGCGCCGGGCGGGAGAAAGGCTCGGCGGCCAGGGCGGCGTCGAAGGCCTGCTGCGCCCCTGCGGTGTCCTTCATGTCAATCAAACAAAGCGCCAGGCAATGGTGCGGTCCGGCCAAATGGATTTCCGGTGGAACGGGCGCAAAGGACGGCCGGTCGCGTTTGGCGAGGCATTGGCGGATTTGTTCGGCGGCCTGGACGGGTTCTTTAAGTTCCTTTAGGGCCACGCCCAGGCTGAAATGTTGCGCGGCGGTCAAGCCGCCGTGATTGGCAAAGGGCATCTGCCACAGCCGCACGATGTCCGAATACCGCCTGGCAGCCATGAGGTGCGTGGCCAATTGAGTCAGGAATTCTTCCCGCCATTCCGGCGCCACCTCGGCGACGGGCCGGGCGGATATGAGACGAAAGGCCTCCCAGTAACGGTCCAACCCGGCCTCCATTTTCCCTGAACGGACTAATTCCAAACCCAGGTGCATGATCAAGTTCGGTTCGTCCGGGAATTCCTTGGTGCTTCGCTCCAGCAGGCGCAGATTGCGTTCGATCTTGTTCCGTCCGGCCAGGACTTCGTCGGTGAAACCATGATGGAGGATGGCGGCATGGCCCAGCTCATGTCTGAGGCCCCACTGCTGGCAGCGCGCTTCCAGGCTGCTGAAGGCCTGTTCGTGAATGCGGCCGGTATAGTGGACTCCGGGCGCGTTGCGGAAAAGGCGCGGCACGTAGCCGCATCCTCGCTGTTCGTGTCCGCTGCTGTAAATCGGGAGGCGATAGCCCATGACCGCGGGGGCCTGGATCTCACGGGCGATGACTGCCGCTTGCTCCGGCATCAGCTCCTCATCCGCGTCGAGACTAAGAATCCAGTCGCCTGTGGCGTGTTCCAGGGCCGCATTGCGGGCAGCGCTGAAGTCATCGCACCACGGGAAGTAATGCACTTCGGCTCCGCCTTGGCGGGCGACCTCGATGGTGCGGTCGGTTGAGCCGGTGTCCACCACGATGATCTGTGCGGCCAGCGCGCGGACGGAGCAAAGACATTGTGCAAGCATCCGCTCCTCATCTTTGACGATCAAACAAACCGAGAGGCGCGGGGCGGCCGCGGCGGGATTGTTGCACAGGACCGGCGGCAGTTTGAGCCATGCCGGCTTGGCACTGCCGCGCAAATCGCCTCTGAGAAACTGCTTCGGCGGCGCCCAACCTGGCGCAAGGTCGCCTGCCGCTTTGGCGCAACGGCGGGCTGAGGAGGCATCGCCGGCGGCCTGGGCGATTTCCGCCAGCAGCAAAAACGCTTCGGGATGATAAGGACGCGCGGTGATGGCGGCGGTGGTCGCCAACCAGGCCTCCGGCCCTTGTTTGGCGCGGAGGAGTTCGCGCGCTTCATCAAGCTGGCCGATCAGCGAGCACGGCGGCAGCGTGGCGGCGGGAGGCAAATCCTGGGTGTTCATAGAATATCTGTCATTCACAGACGACATTTAGCAATCGGTATGCCAGCCTGCGTACTTTAGCCATCAGCCAAACTGGAGGCGTGCCAGGCGGCAAAAACAACCCCTGGCCATTCCGAAGTGGACAAATTTGCCGCCAAACGCATGCAGTTCTCTACGGCCCCTGATTCAACCACAGCCGTTTCGACTTGGTTCCGCTGATAAGATCGGATATTAAAAAACCCGCGTGATGGAACTTGTCGATCTCAGTCTCAAGCGGGTGGTCGTTTGCAATTACAAGAGCATCAAGCGCGTGGAGTTGGATCATCTTAATAACCTCGCGCTGCTGATGGGCCGCAACAACGCGGGCAAATCCAATTTGCTCGATGCCTTCAAGTTCCTTTCCGAAGCCGCCGTCAGTTTCGAGCACGCCGTCGCTTCCCGCGGCAAAGGCCTCGTCCAGGTCATCCACCGAAAACACGAGGATGAAACCATCGAATTCCTTTTCGAGTTCATCCCGGCTCCCAGGAGACGGATCGAATTCATCCACCGCCTTTACGCCGGCAATCCGCAATTGTCCGTGGCCGAGGTCGTGAACTCCGGCTTCCTTTCCGCCTTGGTTCTCAAACTGACCATCCATCGGGACGGTTTTAGCGAGGAACTTTCCACTCCCAACATCCCGGGCAACCGTCTCGTTTTGATTTTTTCGGTCAAAGGCACGGCAGACCGCCTTGAGGCGATGTCCGGCCAGTTGGAGGCGCTGTGCAAACGTTGCGGCGGCGAGTTGCCCTCCGAGCCGGTCAAAATGGAATTCAGGCCGGAGTCGCTCGCGCCTTACCGATTGCGGCTGGGGCGTCCGGAGGGAAGCGCGGTCTTCCCGGTTTCGCATGAATTGGCCGAGGCGGTCCATCAACAATTCACCAACCTGGAATGGGTCGATCCCCTGCGCAAGATGCCCACCAGTTCTCCCATCGTGGGCGGGCACGTGCTGGCGGCTGACGTTTCCAACCTGCCCGACGTGCTCCATTGGCTTTACAACAACAAGCCCCGGCAATTTCGCAAGATCGAAGCGGAAGTTTCCAAATTGGTGCCGGACCTGGGCAAGCTCTACACGCCGACGATTCAAAACGAGGCCACCCTGGGCATGATCGACGAAGCGGACGAGGACCTGGTTTATTCCATCGATCAAATGAGTTTTGGCACGCGGTCGGTGGTGGCCATCGTGGCCAAAGTGGTGCTGGCCAAACCGGGGGCGTGGGTTTGCATCGAAGAGCCGGAAACGTACCTGCATCCCAAAGCCCAATTGAGCCTCTTCCATTTCCTGCGCGAGGAAGCCAAGGGCAAACGGATTTTTGTGGCCACGCATTCCACCGCCATCGCCGCCTCTTGTCCGCTTTCTTCGCTGTTCATTGTGCAGCGCGAGGCGGACAGATCGACCGTCGCCCTGGCCGTCACACCCAAGGACGCGCCGGAGGTGATCGAGCAATTGGGCGTCAAGCCTTCCTTCAGCTTCGAGGCGGATGCGATTGTATTTGTCGAGCAGGCCGATTATGTGCCGATTTTCGAGGCCTGGGCGAAGAAATTCGATTTTCACATCCACGTGCAATTCCTGGATGCGGAGGGCGCTTGCACGCTGCATTATTTTGCCAACATGCGCATCGCGTTGAGTAACTTTGTGCATACGCTGGTCTTCGCCGTCTTCGGCAACGGCAGCGAGATGGCCAGCCGCACCCGGAAGGTCATTGTGGAGCAATTGCAATTGCCGCCCGGGCAGGTCATTACGCTGGATTTTCCAGAATTGGAGGGATACCTGCTGGACCCGAAAGCGATCTTGCGTGTCTTCCCGGCCATTACCTTATCGCTTGGGGAGTTGCAGGTCCGTCTGGACCCAGCCAGCACGTTGCCGGATCAGAGGAAGGCGTTGAATGACTTGCTGACGCAGTTCCGGCTGAGCGAGTATGACAGCCGCGTGGGCCTGCGCATCGCCGAGGCGATGGAGGAAATTCCGGCCGGCGTGCGGCAATTGTTCGAGCAGATCGATGCCAGCGCCAAACCGTATTGGAAAATTTAGGTTCATGGGGCAAACACCCCATAGAAAAAAGCCATCCTATGTCCTAGCATTCAGTGTCGATACGATCTTATGAAAACAAACCCAATGAAGGACGGCGCCTTGACTGAAAATTCCGCCGGCATAGGCACAGTCACCCCACAAATGGTGCGTGAGCGCGCCATTGAACTGGCGGTCATCAACGGCCGATCGGCGCACGATGTGTCAAAGTCGGATTTGGATGAGGCCAAAAGAGAGTTGACGGGCGAACCGGATACTGACCCGAAAGAGGCCATGCTTGAATCCGCGTCGGAATCCGAACGCTGGGACCCGTTGCCGGGATCAGAAGGCCGCAAAGCGCCGACGGCGCCCAGCGAAGATGAGGACGATGAAGGGCGGAGTGACAACGAACGGCTCGTCGAAGAAGGCATCGCCGGAGCGGAGCATGATCAAATGCGGCAAGCCACCCAGAAGCATCCCCGCGATATGTGAGGAAGGTGAATCGTTCGACAAAAATCACCGCGTTATTTGTGGATGTTGGCGAGGTCCTGTTGACTAATGGTTGGGATCATCACGCCCGAAAACGTGCGGCCAGGCATTTCAAGCTGGATCCGGCCGAAACGCAGGACCGCCATGCCTTGAACTTCGAAACCCACGAGGAGGGGAGGATGACTTTTGGAGAGTATCTTGACCGGGTCATTTTTTATGAAAAACGCGCATTCACACGGGCGCAGTTTCGGAGTTTTATGTGCGCGCAATCCAAACCTTATCCCGAAATGCTTGATCTGGTCGTTCGACTCAAGCATCGATACGGGCTGAAGATCACCGTGGTCAGCAACGAATCGCGCGAAATCAACGCGTATCGAATCCAAAAGTTCAAGCTGAACGAATTTGTGGATTCTTTTATTTCCTCCTGCTTCGTCCAACTCCGCAAACCCGACGTGGAGATATTTCGCCTTGCGCTTGACATCTCCCAGGCGGCGGCCCGGCAAGTCGTTTATCTCGAAAACACACCGATGTTCATCCAGGTCGCGGAAGGCTTGGGGATTCGCGGCGTTCTGCACACGGATTATAAATCCACTTGCGAAAAACTGGCTGCTTTGGGGCTGCGGATCGCTCAATAGGGTTTTACCCCATAGCAAAGCCCTATTCATCGGAGCAAGCTCAGAAATTGGCGCCAGCGCCACGCGCATTCAATCAGACGCCAAATAAAAGAAAAATCTATTTTGAAAATATGAACACAAACACACTGTCCCCGGAGCTCCTTCAAAAAATGAACGCCTATTGGCGCGCCGCCAACTATCTGTCGGTCGGCCAGATTTATCTTTACGACAATCCACTGCTCAAACGACCGCTCAAACTCTCGGACGTCAAGCCGCTTGTCGTCGGACACTGGGGCACGACGCCGGGCCAAAATTTTATCTATGTTCATCTGAACCGCGTCATTAAAAAATATGATTTGGATATGTTCTACATCGCCGGCCCCGGTCATGGCGGCCCGGCCATCGTGGGCAACGTATATCTTGAGGGCACCTGGAGCGAAGTTTATCCGAACGTCACCCAGGACGAGGCCGGTCTGCAAAAGCTTTTCAAACAATTCTCGTTTCCCGGTGGAATTTCCAGTCACGTCGCGCCGACGACGCCGGGATCGATTCACGAGGGCGGCGAGCTGGGTTATTCGCTCAGCCATGCCTTCGGGGCCGCCTTTGATAACCCCGGCTTGATCGTCGCCTGTGTTGTGGGCGACGGTGAATCAGAAACGGGTCCCTTGGCGACCGCCTGGCAGTCAAACAAATTTCTCGATCCAATCGCCGATGGAGCCGTTCTGCCCATCCTGCACTTGAACGGCTATAAAATAAGCAATCCAACCGTGCTGGCCCGCATCGAGCATGAGGAATTGGAGCAATTTTTCCGAGGCTGCGGCTGGACGCCTTATTTAGTGGAAGGGGATGAGCCGGAAAAAATGCACGAACTCATGGCCGCCACTTTGGACAAAGCCATCGAGGAGATCCGGCGAATTAAGGAGAACGCGCGCAACAAGAATGACACCACCCGGCCGCGCTGGCCCATGATTGTGCTCAGGTCGCCTAAGGGCTGGACGGGACCGAAAATAGTGGATGGTCTGCAAATCGAGGGCACATTTAGGGCGCATCAGGTGCCGATCCTGGTGGATGCCGGGCATCCCCATCATGTTTCGCTCCTTGAGAATTGGATGAAGAGCTACAAAGCCGAGGAACTCTTCGATGACAAAGGTCGTCTCATACCGGAATTGGCCGATTTGGCGCCCACGGGCAACCGGCGGATGGGCGCCAATCCGCACGCCAACGGCGGACTCTTGTTGCATGACCTGCGCATGCCGAACTTCTGTGATCACGCGGTGCATGTGCCTTCACCCGGCGCGGTGGACGGCCAGGATACGATGGTGTTGGGCAAGTTCCTGCGGGACGTGGCCAAATTGAATCAGCATAATTTCCGCGTCTTCGGACCCGATGAAACGCTCTCGAATCTCCTGGGCGCGGTGTTTGAAGTCACCAACCGCCAGTGGGACGCGCGGGAGGTAAAAAATGATGAATTCCTGGCGCCGGCCGGACGGGTGCTGGATTCGATGCTCAGCGAGCATCAGTGCGAAGGTTGGTTGGAGGGATATTTGTTGACAGGGCGGCACGGGCTGTTCAATAGTTACGAGGCTTTCATCCGCATCGTCGATTCGATGTTCAGCCAGCACGCCAAATGGCTTAAGGTTACGTTGGAACTGCCCTGGCGCCGGAAGATTGCGTCGCTGAATTATCTTCTCGCATCCCACGTCTGGCAGCAGGATCACAACGGCTTCACGCATCAAGATCCCGGCTTCCTTGACCACGTCATCAACAAGAAGGCCGATATCGTTCGCGTTTACCTGCCGCCTGATGCCAATTGTCTTCTCTCGGTTTTCGATCATTGTCTGCGCAGCCGGCATTATGTCAACGTGGTGGTGGCCGGCAAGCACGCCCTCCCGCAATGGCTTGACATGGACGCCGCCGTGACGCATTGCACCGAAGGCATTGGCATCTGGCAGTGGGCCAGCAACGACCAGGACGCGGCCGAACCGGATGTCGTCATGGCTTGTTGCGGCGACACGCCCACGCTGGAGATTCTGGCGGCTGTTTCCATTCTGCGACAGCATCTGCCCGATTTGAAAATACGGGTGATCAACGTCGTCGATTTGATGAAGCTCCAGCCTAAAACAGAACATCCGCACGGGCTGAGCGAAACGGATTATGATTCTCTCTTCACGCGCGACAAGCACATCATCTTTGGTTTTCATGGTTACCCCTGGCTGGTTCACCGGCTAACCTACCGCCGCACCAATCGCAACCTGCATGTCCGCGGCTACAAGGAAGAAGGCACCATCACGACGGCCTTTGATATAAGGGTGCAGAATGACCTTGACCGTTTCCACCTGGTGCAAGACGTGGTGGACCGCCTGCCAAATTTGGGGGCCAAAGGGGCTTATCTAAAACAATTGGTGCAGGACAAGCTCATTGAGCACAAGCGTTACATTGACAAGCATGGCGAGGACTTGCCGGAGATTCGGAATTGGAAATGGAAAACGCAGGGCAGCGCCAACTCAGCCCCGAAAACATTCGTGAAAGGATCGAGAAAGGAAGTCGTTCATGCCTGAGATTGAGCACGGACATCATCCGCACGGGGATCCGAATGGCGGCAGCGTTCATCAGGGGCATCGTCCTTATTGGACGCGCGCGCATCGCGATTGGCGGGTTTGGGTGGGCGTGGTCTTAATGATCGGGTGCATGATCATCTATTTGATGACCGGCGACTTGTCATGGGTGCCTCGGTTCCACACGCAGCCGGCGCTTTCCGGCGCAACCGAAAAAGAACCATGAACACAAAATCTCTCATCGAAACCGCAAGTGCGCTGGTCTCCGACGACAAGGGTTTGCTTGCGATGGATGAAAGCAATCCCACCTGCAACAAACGATTCGCCAAACTGGGGATTCCTCAAACTGTGGATGTCCGGCGCGCTTATCGCGAGATGATTGTGACTACGCCGCAGCTTGGTGAGTGCATCAGCGGCGTCATCCTTTATGACGAAACAATCCGTCAGCAGAAAAGGGATGGCACGCCGTTCATTGAAGTCATCATCGAAGCTGGCATCATTCCTGGCATCAAAGTTGACCTTGGCGCAAAGGAAATGGCCGGTCATGCCGGAGAGAAAATTACCGAGGGTCTGGACGGATTGCGCGCCCGCCTTAGTGAATATTCTCAAATGGGCGCGCGCTTTGCCAAGTGGCGCGCGGTTTTTGCCGTGGGCGCTAACACTCCCAGTCGGGGTTGCATGGAGGCCAACGCGCAGACGCTGGCGCGTTATGCCGCCTTGTGCCAGGAAGCCGGACTGGTCCCCGTGGTCGAACCGGAAGTTCTCATGGAAGGCGGGCACGACCTGGAGCGGTGTCGCGAAGTCACGGAGGAAGTTCTTCACTCGGTTTTCGACCAGCTTTACGCACAAGGGGTGACACTGGAGGGAATGATCCTGAAACCCAACATGATTCTTCCGGGATTGACGTGTCCTCGGCAAGAGAATGTGGAGGTGGTGGCGAACGCCACGGTGAGGTGTCTCTTGCGCGCGGTTCCCGCTGCGGTTCCAGGGATTGCGTTTTTGTCCGGCGGCCAATCCGGTGAACTGGCCTCCGCCCGTTTGAATGCCATGAATCTCCGTTTCAAGTCGCGACTGCCGTGGGCGCTGGCGTTTTCGTTTGCCCGCGCCATTCAACAACCGGCTTTGGAGATTTGGCAAGGCAAGGAGGCCAATGTCTCAGCGGCACAGCAAGCTTTGCTTCATCGGGCCGAATGCAACCGCGCCGCGCGTCGTGGCGAATACAGCGCCGCGATGGAAACCCCGCCGCAGCTCACGCAACGAGCGGCCTGACCCAGGCGGGAGAAAATCCATCATGAAAGCCACTCCCGAACAGCCCAAAGCCCCGGAGGCCAAGGACGATTTGAAAACCCTGCCCTTGGCGGAAGTGGAGAAAAAACTTGAGTCCTCCCCGGACGGCCTCACTCAAGCCGAGGCGCAAAAACGCCTTGCTCAATATGGGCCAAATGAGCTGAAAGAAAAGAAGACGAATCTCCTCCTGAAATTCCTTTCCTATTTTTGGGGTCCCATCCCTTGGATGATCGAAGTGGCGGTGATTCTGTCAGGCGTGGTCGGACACTGGCCGGATTTTTTTATCATTCTCCTTTTGCTTCTCGCCAACGCCGTGGTTGGATTTTGGGAAGAGCGCCAGGCGAGCGACGCCATTGCCGCCTTGAAAGCCAAACTGGCGATCAAAGCGCGCGTGAAACGGGATGGGAAGTGGAGTAACCCGCCGGCGCGAGAGTTGGTCCCGGGCGATGTCATTCGCATGCGCCTGGGCGATATTGTGCCGGCGGATGCGCGCCTGCTCGACGGCGACTCAGTGGAGGTGGACCAATCCGCGCTAACAGGGGAGTCGCTGCCCGCCGAGCGCAAATCCGGCGAGGCGGTTTTTTCCGGTTCGATCATTCGCCGGGGCGAAATAGGCGGCCTGGTCTATGCCACGGGCGAGAAAACCTACTTCGGCAGAACGGCGCAACTGGTGCAGGAGGCGCACACCGTCAGCCACTTTCAAAAGGCTGTTTTAAAAATCGGCAATTACTTAATCATCCTCGCTGTGGCGCTGGTGGCGGTGATCATCACCTTCGCCATCGTCCGCGGCGACAAGATTCTCGAGACATTGCAGTTCGCGTTGGTGCTCACTGTAGCCGCGATTCCTGTGGCGATGCCGACGGTGCTGTCGGTCACGATGGCCGTCGGCGCGCGTTTGCTGGCCAAGAAACAGGCCATTGTCAGCAAGCTCGTGGCCATCGAGGAGTTGGCAGGCGTGGACGTTCTCTGCGCCGACAAAACCGGCACCTTGACGCAGAACAAGCTGACGCTGGGCGATCCGTTCAGCGTGAACAACGTCCCCACCGATCAAGTGATCCTCAATGGCGCATTGGCATCGCGGGCGGACAATAATGACACCATGGATCTGGCCGTGTTGGGCGGACTGAAAAATCAGGAGATTTTGAAGGCTTTCGAGGTGGTTCATTTTCAGCCATTCGATCCGGTGCATAAGCGCACCGAGGCCGCTGTCAAAGGCAAGGACGGAAAGACTTTCAGAGTAACAAAGGGCGCGCCGCAAGTGATATTGGCCTTGGCTGCGAACGCCGGGCAGGTGAAGTCCGCCGTCGAGAAAACTGTCAACGAATTCGCCGCGCGGGGCTTTCGCTCCTTGGGCGTGGCGCGGGCCGACGGAGACGGTCAGTGGCAGTTTTTGGGCGTGTTGCCTCTGTACGATCCGCCGCGCGAAGACGCCAAGGCCACCATTGCCACCGCGCTGGCGATGGGCGTGAAGGTCAAGATGGTCACGGGCGACGCGCTGGCCATCGCCAGGGAAACCGCCAAAAAGCTGGACATGGGCGCCAATATCCTGGATGCCGCCAGCCTGGGCGATTCGAAAAAAGAAGAATCCGCCGCGGTGGCTGAGTCCATCGAGAAGGCGGACGGTTTTGCGCAGGTTTTCCCGGAACATAAGTATCATATTGTCGATGTTCTGCAAAAACGCGGCCACATCGTCGGCATGACCGGCGACGGGGTCAATGACGCCCCCGCGCTGAAGAAAGCCGACTGCGGCATCGCCGTCTCGGGCGCGACAGACGCCGCCCGCGCGGCCGCGGCCATCGTGCTCACGACGCCCGGGTTGTCGGTTATTATTGACGCGATCAAAGAGAGCCGCCGCATATTCCAGCGGATGAACAGCTATGCGATATACCGCATTGCCGAGACGCTGGGCGTGTTGTCGTTCATGACATTGGCGATTTTAATCTTTAATTTTTATCCCTTGACGGCGGTGATGATTGTGATGCTCGCATTGCTCAACGACGGCGCGATTCTCTCCATCGCTTATGACAATGTTCACTACTCGAACAAGCCCGAGAGCTGGAACATGCGCCTGGTCCTCGGAATCGCGACCGTGGTGAGTGTGATCGGGCTGATAGACAGTTTCGGCCTGTTTTTTATCGGGGAACGTCATTTTCACCTCGACCGAACTATGATCCAGACCCTGATCTATTTGAAAATGTCCGTCGGCGGGCATTTCAAAATCTTCATCACACGCACGCGCGGGCCGTTCTGGTCCATCCGCCCCGCCCCCGTTCTTCTGATCGCAGTCCTCAGCACGCAAATTGTTGCAACGCTTATCGCCGTCTATGGGGTGTTTATGCCGCCAATCGGTTGGGGCTGGGCGCTTGCAGTATGGATCTACTCTCTGCCATTTTTCCTGCTCAACGACCGCATCAAACTGCTCGCGTATCGGATTCTTGATCCTGTCAAAGCTGCGGCCAAGCCTGAATACAAAGTCGAGGCCAAGCTCAAACCCGAAACCAAACCAGAATTGAAATCCACAGCAGCCTAAAGCCAAGACGCCGTGCGGTGTGACGCAGCAGCTTGTCAAACGCGTCCATGAACTCTACGAGGAGCCATGGCGCGAGGAAGTTCGGGCAGTTGAGGAAATGGAGAAGACAGTGCGCGAGGTTCAAGAACACGTGGCCCGCAAATTCTCCGCCGACAAGGGCTTCCAAGAGAGTTGCGCGACGAGAAAACCATCTGGAAGGAACGGTATCGTTCCATGGTGGACTTGGAAACTGCTCAGCGGAATTGGCTTCTCGACAGTTCCAATGGATAAGCATCCTCCAACAAGAGGCGGTTGAGATCTGCTACTCTTAGACCTGTCGGATTTTGCCGCATAAGGTTCGTCGTGGCAGGCCGCAACGAAATGCCTTTGAACAGATCATGCTCGTAAATGCTCGGACCGAGGATGGCTCGGTTAAGAGCGTGAACCACAACCTCTTGAGCCTTCTTCAAATTCGAAGCTGATGACGGGTAATTCGTCAGCACTTCTTGCTCCTGCTTTGACAATCTATGCCATAGAAAGGCGGATATGGAATCGGCTTGCCGCGCCCATCGATCTTCCATCCCCGAAAAATCCTTGATTTCGTCTAATGAAATCGTCGAGGAAACGGCAGGCCGGGCGGAGAAAACCGGAAGATTAGGTTCCACCAGGCTCTCATATAGATCCGCCGGAAACTCGAAGACGAGACGTTCCCCGTCGCGCACGACCGTCGCGTAAGGATGGAGATAAGGCGAACGGATGCCGAACCGGATGCTGAAGATTTGGTTGGTGGCGCCGTGTTTGACTGCAAATTCCACTTCGTGGTTGGTTTTGCCGAAACCGAATCGCTCCAGGTTTTGGTCGCCCACGGCGTCCCAGTAAATGGCGCGCAATCGCCCCATGCGGAACACGCATTCTTCGGTGGCGGGCGAGTTAATGGGGACCTGGTTGTTGAACCCGGGAGCGTAGGTCCAATTGCCGTCTGGATCGCGCAAAAGCTTGTTCGAGCCGCCGTTTTGATGATCGGTGACGCTGACGACGTTGCTGGAGGCAAAATTCCAGACCTGCCGATCGCGCAATTGCCAGGAGACGCGGGGAAGAGCAGCGAAATCTTCGGAGTTGATGGTGTTGACGGCGTCTTCGCCCAGACGGCGCTCGAAGACTTTGCCCGCTTGGTTGGTGCCAAATTCAAGGCGGGCTTCGGCCTGCGGGCCGGCTTCCGGAGCGAAGCGGATGGTGTATCGCAGGGCAGGATGATTCAAGCCGTATTCGGAGAACTCAGTTACCACGGTCTTGACGATTTCCGTCGGCACATTGGTCAGGCCAGCCAGCCAATACTCCATGAGAGGCGCGTCGGCGGAAAATTGCTTCTGGCCGGCCTTCACCATCCACTGGCCGTTGGTTTGCTTGCGCAGCTCAAAATAATCCTCGCCCGCAACGGTAATGGATTCAACCAGACTTGGGGACAGGCTGACGAAATGTTGGTCCAGGAAATTGGTGAAGGGCGCCAGCCAGGGTAGCAGGGGTTCCTTGGCGACTTCCACGATGCTGCCCGGAGCATCGCGCCGCGCGAAAACGAGGCCGGGATGATTGGTCGCACTGTGGCCCATTTGCAATGCTGCCACGGTATTGGTGTGGTCCAGGAAACTGAGGGCCAGTTCGGGCGTGGAGTCCGAGCTTTGCAAACCATAGGAATCCAAATCGGCCTTCGGGTCGTCGCTGACAAAATTGCTGACGGATAGAGTTTGCAGGCGGCTCAGAAGGTCGTTGATTTTTGCGGTGTCGGCGCGGGCCACGAGCGAAAGTTTGTGCAAGGTCCAAAGCTGGTTGGTGGGGTCGCGCTCCAGGTCGAACTCATTCCCATGCGCGCGCACGCGCAGCGTTTGGAACGTAAGGTTGGTCACGTTCAGCAATGACGGGTCACGCCAGTATTTTTTGTCGGGTGGAATCCACCACAAGATTTCAGAGGAGGCCTGATAAATGGCGTTGTTGCCGACGACCTGTATGAAAACCCTGTCGTTGAAGACGCTCAGGAAGCCTATTTCCAAACGGCGATCGGGGCCGGAGCCTTGCAGTAGAAGGGTGTAGAGAGGTTTGGTGAAGCCGAAATCCTCCTGGGCGTTGGGCCGGTTGTTGAGTTCCTTCGCGGTAAGGGGGGGTTCCGCCCATTCGAGTTTCGCCAGCAGGGCCAGCAGGGTGGCAATGCGCTGCGGTTGGGCCGGATAAGAAGCAGGCCCGGCCAGGCTCCAGGAACCATTGGTGGATCCTTGGCGGGAGGCCTGGATAATGGCCATGCCCCACGGGTGTATTTCAATGTTGGTGACCAGAGAAGGGTTTAAGCCGGGAAGGATGATGCGGCTGGATTGAAGTTCCCGCTGCCTGCGCAAAGGGTGCTCGACCAGCAAAATGTAGCCAAGCAAAGCCGCGGCGCTCGCCAGCAAGACCCATGTGGGTTTCCAATTCATTATCCTCAATGGCGGCGCCGCAGCCAGACTAATCCACCCAACGCCAGGATGGCCGCGGGCATACCGGCCAGGAAGAGCCAGCGGACGGTGGCGCTTTGGGTAGTTGTCAAATATAATCGATATTCCTTGATCGGCTGCGGCACCAGGCCTTCCAGCAGGATGGGGGGACGCTGCAAGAGCCAGCTTAAGGCAAGGTAGGCGAAATCGTGATTGGGCTGCCAGGCTTCGATGAATTCGTCGTCCAGAAAATCCGAATCGCCCGCCACCACGATTTTGGTGCCGCCGCCGTTGGGCGTATCGACTCCCTTGATGACGCCTTGTTCAATGGCGGCCAGAAGATAATAGGCGCTGACGTGGTTGGTCTCGTTGACCGCGTTCGTGCTGGTGGCCGCCAGGAAGCTGACTTCGGGCGCGCCGGGGACTTTGCCGCGGGCCTCGGGGTAGAGCGGCCGCGCCCACCACATCAGGATCGGCGTCTTGTCCTTGGCCAGCGGATTGATGATGGGGTGCGGCGGAATAAGCACGGCGGTCAGGAAAGAACCGGAGGAGACCATGTATTTGGGGTCCTTTTCCAGCACGCGGCCGTTGCCAAACACGACACCCCATGGCTGGAGCACGGGCTCCAATCCGCACGGCTTGCTCAAAAGCGCCAAAAGCCTGCCGCCATTTTTCAAGTAGCCCGCAATCTTGTTCGTCTCTTCCGGCAAGAACTCCCCCTCGCGCGGCCCGGCGATGATGAGCAATTGGCAATCGTGGGGAACGTCATTGGTGCCGCGCAGACTCAGAAGGCCCCAATCACTGTCGATCTCCTTTTTCAAGATGTCGGCGAGCTTGGAATAACCCGTGTGACCCAATTTCTCCGGCCCGCCCGCGGGGTCGCCGGGATTGTTCTCCTCATGGCCGTAAAGGAAATAGGTCTTGAGCGCCTGCGGATTGCTCACCGCGTAAATATCGCTGGTGAACAGCAACTCACCCTTGAAGGCGCTACGACGGACGCGGCCCGACATGACTTCGCTCAAATCGAATTCCGCCATCTCCTTGGCATAGACAATTTTTTTGTGGCCGTTGCTCTCGAAGATGACAAAGTCCTTCTCCTGCGCGCCGTTGAGGGAATATTTGGTGAGCAGTTCCTTGGCCGGGACGGGGAAGCGGGTGTAATCCAGCAGGCTGACCCGGATGTGGTTGGGCTTGGCGTTCTGGTATTCATTGAGCAGCGCGGTCGTCAAACCGTAGATTTGCTGGTTATCACCATTGGGTTGGAAGAAGATGGTCACCTGAACGTCATTGGTCAGGCTGTCCAACACGGCCAGCGTCTGGCGGGAGAGTTTGAAAGCGGCGTCATGCGACAATTGGAGCCGCAGGATGTGGCCGCCCGCCATGTAATTGATCATCACCACCAGCGCCAGCACCGCCATGGACCCGGCGGCCATGTTCAGTGCCCCCGTCCAGCGGCGTCCGCTTGCGAAGCTCGGTTTGGAAGTGTCGGTCGGGGACATTTTATCTCCAGCGCCGGCTTTCAATGACTCGGCAGGCCAGGAACAGGAAGAAGACGCTGGATGTCAAACAAAAAACAATCGAGCGGGAGTCCACCACGCCGCGGGCGAAATCTTTCATCTGGCCCGTCACGCTGATGCAACTGAGCGCCTGCCCGGCCCAGGTCCGTTGCAGGTCCATCGGGCCGGCCATGTATCCGGCCAGGAAAAGGGCCAGGACGAAGGCAAAACTGATCATGGCGGCGACGATCTGGCTGCGCGTCAAGGCCGAAGCCAGGCAGCCCGCCGCCATATAAAGGCAGCCAGTCAGGAAGATGCCCAGAAAGGTGCCTCCCAGAGTGCCGGGATCAAGCACGTTGGATCCGCGCGCAAAGTAGCGCAACACCAGCACGCAGCCCAGCAATGGCAGCCACATCAACATGTAAAAAATGATCGCCGCCGTGAATTTGGCCAGCACCACCTGCCAATCCGACACCGGGGTGGTCATCAGCGTCTCGAATGTGCCGGAGGATTTTTCCAGGGCGAAGAGCCGCATGGTGATGACCGGCGCGGAGAAGAGCACGATAAACCAGAAACAACCGTCCATAAAAATTTCCGTCAGCGGCATGGGGGTCGGCTCCCCTTGCAGCTTGTCAAGCAGCGCGACGAAACTCAAGCCCATCAGAAACATGGAACCCGCAATGACCACGTAGCCGATCCAAGAGTAAAAGAAACTGCCCAGTTCGCGCCGGATTAATGTGACGTAAGCCTGCATTAGAGAGTTTCCTCCTCGCTTTCCGGCCGGGTGAGGCGGATATAGACTTCCTCCAGCGAATGCCTCACGCGGGATAATTCGCGCAGTTTCCAGCCGCGCTCGACGACGAGGGCAAAAATTTTTGGCCCCAGGTCGTGGCTGCCCGAAAGCATGAGCGCACAACGATGATATTCCCCCTCTGCCGGCGAAATGGTGTAATGGGCCAGTTCGGGCATTTGCTCCCAGCAGATTTTCAACTCCTCCAAAGGAGCGGCGATTTCGGCGATGAGGTGGCCGCTTTTGCCGACGCGCTTTTGCAAATTCTCCGGCGTATCCGCCGCCAGAATCCGGCCATCGCGCATGATCACAACCCGGTTGCAGGTTCTCTCAATTTCCGTCAGAATGTGGCTGGAAATCAGCACAGTGTGCCGCCCGCCCAAATCTTTGATCAATTGCCGCACGCTGCGCATCTGGCTGGGGTCCAGGCCGATGGTCGGCTCATCCAGAATGATCAACTCCGGCTCATGGACGAGAGCATCAGCCAGGCCCACGCGCTGCCGGAACCCCTTGGAAAGCTGGCCGATGATTCTTTTGCTGACGCCTTCCAGGCCGCATTGGGTCACGACCGTATCCACCCGCTCGCGGGTGCGGCCATGGCTCAAGCCCTTGAGACGGGCGCGAAATTTCAAATACTCCCGCACCCGCATTTCCGGATGCAACGGATTGTTCTCCGGCATGTAGCCAATACGGCGGCGCACCTCGTCAGCTTGCGTGAAAACATCCAACCCCGCCACGGTGACCGTGCCTGAACTGGCCGGAATAAAACAGGCCAGAATGCGCATGGTGGTGCTCTTGCCGGCGCCGTTAGGCCCCAGGAGCCCGACAATCTCGCCGCGCTCAACCTGGAAAGAGACATCCTCCACCGCGGTAGTTCCGGCGTAACTTTTGCTCAAATTGGAAACATCAATCATCATAATCCCGCCCCGTGCCTGGCGTTGAACGCCCCCCGGCTCGGCTGGAGCCTCGCCCTACCGGGATGCTTGGTAGGACGAGGCTCCAGCCGAGCCATCGGCCCCCCGCGCACAAAACCAGATTTGCGCCCTGCGTTGCCCCTCATCGAAGTTTAACCTCCGTCTCGGCTTCACGATAGCCTATTATTGAATTACCCCGCGTGCGCGGCACAAGCACGGAAAGTTCCGCCGTGTCCCCGGCAGCCACCGAGGCCAGCGCGGCGTGGAGGTCCAGGTAATTGCCCACCGGCTGATTTCCGATGCCATTGATCAAATAATACTCCCGCAACTCAGCCCTTTCGGCCGCGCTTCCTGGATCCACGCCCGCGATCAAAAGACCGCTGGCCGTTCCGCCCAGGTTCTCCAGGCGCAATCGCCGGACCAACTCGGGCGTCAGTTCCTGCAATTCCAGACCCATCCGGCGGTGAAACAAGTCCGTCAAGGGCAGCAGGCGCAGGCGCAGCTGGCGCGGCTCCCCATCGCGGCGGACCGTCAAGTCGAAATTGAGATCGCCCGGTCTTAGCAAGGCGCGGGTGAAGTCGATATAATCCCCGGCTGGATGGCCATTGAGGTCAAGGATCACGTCGCCTGGCTCCAGACCGGCTTGCGCGGCGGGGCTGTGAGGCTCGATCTTGCGCACCAACAGCGGCGAGTCGATAGTGACTTGCGCGCCGAACCAGCGCGCGGCGGATTCGGGATTGAACATTTCGCCCAGCGCCTGGCGAACTTCCTTGATGGGGATGGCGAAGCCAATGCCTTGGGCTGCCTCCAGGATGGCGTTGTTGATGCCGATCAATTCGCCGCGCAAATCAACCAGTGGGCCGCCGCTGTTGCCCGGATTGATCAAGGCGTCGGTTTGCAGCCAGTTTTCCATTTGCAATGACTCATTTTCCTTGGGCACGGCGCGGCGCTTGGAACTTAGGATGCCCTTGGTGACGGATTCACCCAGGCCGAACGGGTTGCCCAGCGCCAGCACGGTCTCGCCCACCAATAAGTCATCGTCCTTGGCGAAGCGGATGGCTTTGAATTTTTCCCCCTTTTTGTGCGGAATGATTTTGAGCATGGCCATGTCGATCCGAGGGGAGAAGTAATGCTTGGGTTCCACATCATAGACCCCGCCGCCGGCGGCATCGGAGAGTTTGACCTGGATGCGGCTGGCGCGCCTGACGACGTGGAGATTGGTCAGGAGGTAGCCATCCTCGGAAATAATGACCCCTGAGCCGAGCGAACTTTGCACCTTGGGCTGCCCGTAGAAACGACGCCAAATTTCTTCAAACGGATCGCGCGACTGGACGACGCTTTCGGTGCTGACATTGACGACGCAAGGCATGACCTCTTCGGTCACGCGCACGATGGCGTCACGGCGGATATCCGTCTGGGCCTGAGTGTCCGCAAAAAGGGACCCGGCCAAAGCGCTGGCCGCGGCCATCAAAGCCAGCCGGCGATGAAAAAAAAATGCCCATTGCATATTCATAGTGACGACAGGGCAAGATGGGAAATTGTTCAACCACCATCCTTGCCGTTCCGATAATTTGCCAAAATGGGCGGGAAAAGCAATCGGCGTTATACCTGCTCCAGCACCACCGCGCCAATCGCAGGCAAATTCAAAATCTGGCCGCTGTAAATTTGCGCCGTGTAGCCGCCGTTCGAGTACTCCGGCTCGGATGAGACTTGAAAATCAGGCCACGATGAATTGAATATTTCCTTGAAGGCAACGCCGCCGGGCAGGCCAAGCCAGCCCGAATTCTGCTGCTGATTCGGCGTGTCGAAAGTCACCACCACAAACAACCGTTGCGCGGCCCCGCAAGTGAAGGCCACGGTGCGATTGCCCCTTGCCACCACTTGATAATTGGAATCGCCTTGCAGACCCTTCGTCGAATCATTGCGCAAACCCATCAGTGAAGTGAACCACGCGAGAATGCGCGTTTGATCTCCCGCCGTCGCGGGGAGCAACTTTAGCGGATTGACCGCCTGAGAGTCCTGGTCGAATGAAAAGGGCAGCGTTGTGCCGACCTCCTGTCCCATGAAAAGCATCGGCACTCCGTTCGAGAGGAGGATGAGCGCGCCCATGGCTTTGGCCAAGGAATATCCCTGCCCGAAAGGCGGACGGGCTGCTATTCGCTGATTGGCCGAGTCTTGCGCGCTCACCATGTCGTGCGATTCCCCAAAACGCGTCGCCTGTGAAAAGGGACGCCCCCAATAGGAAGGCTGATTCATCTCGTTGGCCAGAGGCTGTGAATCATCCCACCCGTCATGGCTCGAATTATAACAGACATCCCGTATCCGGTACGACTGGTCGATTTCCCATTGTCCGTCCATCACTCCCCATTGCGGATTGGAAATGGCCCAGGGATTGTCGGAATTCTCCGCCACGCAATACGGCCAAGCGCGCCCCTCCGCGGTCGCCGCTTTGCGCAACGCTGTGCGGATTTGGTTCAAGAAATCCCAGCCGCCCGCGCTTTTCGTGAGGATGGTCTGGGTGTCATCCAAACGAAACCCATCCAGACCGAACGTGCGCCAAAGATAAATGGTCGCCTGTCGAAAATACTCAAGCACCATCGGATGCCCGCAATTCATCCGGTCCCCGTCGTAATCGCCGTTGCGGTAAACGTCCGGCGCAATCTGCATCAAGGATGAGCCGAGCGAATGGTTATAGACCATATCCAACATGACGCCGCGTCCTTTCGCATGGGCTGTGTTCACAAAGTTCGCCATGGAGACCGCGCCTCCATAAGAGCCGTCAATCGCAAAGTAAAACGACGGATCGTAACCCCAGGATTGGGGGTTGTGAAACTCCGTCACCGGCAACAACTCAAACACCGTGACCGGCAATTGCAATAAATAGCCAGGTCCACCTCGTTTGGTCTCCTCCTGCAATTCATCCGCCAACAGATCCAGCGGCTCCAATCCTGCGGGATTCACGTCCGTAAATCGGAAGGCATGGATTTCATAGATCAGCAAGTTCTGCCACCCCATCGTTTGCCACGGCTGAACATGGGCCGAAGCATACACCGTGGCGACATCCACCACCATGGACCAGGAAGTGTTGGCATTCCCAGGATCGTCGTTAAAATTGGCCGTCAGCGATTCGCCGCGATCCTGCACCGCGCGCGCCGCAGGATCCAACACCTCGTCCTGATCGTTCAACAAAAAATGATAGCGCGCATCCTTCGGAGCCTGGCTCGCCTGCACTTGACACCACCAATATAAAGTGTCGTTGGTCAAAACCATCGGCAAAGGCACCCGCGCGGGGCCGCCCGCCGCGACCTCATTGACCAGAATCAGTGAAGCCGAGACCGCATGAGGCGCATGGATCACAAAATAAACCTTCCCGTTCATCAGGGTTGCTCCGTAAGGCATTTCGCGCGCCGCAAAAACACCCGCGCCGACCACCGCGTCGCCGAAGGCCGCCCGCATCAATGCGTCCCTATCTTGCGGATCGCCGAAAGTCGTCGGAGCACTCTGACAAATCCCATAGACGCCTTCCGTGGCGTAAAACACGTCGCCTGCGGCTTTTGCCGTAAAATACCTGCCTGTATCGATCCAGGGATACGGTGTGGCTTCCGTCCCGCTCACTGGCACCAAGCGCATGCTCAACTGGGTATTGAGCACAGCTTTGAAATTGGCCGTCCAGTTTTCGCCGGAAGACTGCGTGGCGGGCACGGATTGATAAGTACCGGCGTTACCAAGGCACACTTGCACGGTCACGCCTTTTCCGAAACAAGAAGCCCCGTGCGCCTGGATCGTCACGGATGCCGGCGCGATCGTCGGAAAGTCAGTCACCCACGCGCTCGCGCCCAGCACAAAACGCGACACTGCCCCTGGCGACGACGGATCCGCGGGAAACGGCCGGTCTATCTCCGAGCTTTCGGCGCCATTCGTAGTGTACACATTGTAACTGGCCTCTGGATAAATTTGCGCGTTGTACGTTCCCACGTTGAAAAGCGGATCACCTCCGTAAGGCGCCACTCCTGATGAAGCCACCGTAAACTCGATCTGCTCCACCAAATCCTTCAACACCAAAGTCGGCGCGCCGCCAAGCGAGGCGGGAAACAAAACCTCCACCGGAAACGACGTCAGCGTTAGCGGGGCGTTCCTGACGTCATTCTCGCCGCTTTTGGTCCAGATGGCGTTTCCATCGCCAGGCCGCCAGGTGCGAGTGCTCGTATCCGGTTCCCAGACCGCGTCCTGGCCATTTCGAGGCGGGCACATCAATTTAAAATGAAACCCAGTCGTCATCCAGGCCGCCAGCGTCACATTAAACGTCGAATTGAAGGTCGCGTCATCGCGAGCCGACTCCGGAAAATAGGCCGATGGGCTGTTGGGACTGTACGGATTCCAAACATAAAGCTGCCCGCCGCGAAATTGGCCTTGGGTGATGACGTTGACGGCCACCACCTCGCCTTCCTTGAAGGTGACCCCCGAAGGAAACGGGTTCTGGTAGGCAATCCGGCCAGACAGCTCGAATGTCCAAATTTCCTGTGGCGCAGTCATGAAAATTCGCCGCACAAAGCTGTCCGGCTCCCATACCGTGGCATTGGTGGTGGTGTTGACGTTATTGTATTTGAAGAGAAGCTTGCGCGGATCGGGCACGTCAGGCAGTTGAAAATCCACCGTGGCGCCGCCGGGGGTGCCATCCACGTCCCACGCGCTGGTGCCCGTCCAGGCCGTCGTCCAAGCGTGCAAGTTCCAGGAGAGTCCGCCGTTGATCGTTTGATGATGCACTGTAACTTTCATAGCAATTCCACTCCGATGTTGAAGCCGTTATGAGGGCACTTTGAACACTTCCCTTCTCTCAGGCAAGAAATTTTTTGTCAAAATTGGATCACCAGGTGTAATGCTGGTTTTGTGCGTTCGGGGGCCGATGGCTCGGCTGGAGCCTCGCCCTGCCAAGCATCCCGGTAGGGCGAGGCTCCAGCCGAGCCGGGGGGTGTTCGAAACCAGAGATGCGCCTTGGATCACCTCAAGGCCCCTTGATCTGATCCAATTCCGAACCAATGAGGTTGCGCATGATTTGAGCCTCGCCGGGCGAGATGCCGCTCTGGCGCATGTTGACAGAAAAAGCGGTCAGCCACTTTTCCTGGCTTGGGCGGTAGTGTAGTTCACCCGTGATGCGCTTTTCCAAATCGTCCATGTGGCCTGCGCCATAGAAGACGGCGATAGAACCGGAGCGGGGAACTTTCTTGAGCTCATTCTTCAGATCGGCCACGAGATTCTTATCACGAGCCTGGATGAGGACCCTGATCAGCTGTTTCAAATCTGGCGGCAAGCCCTGCACCTCGGACAGATCTCCCTTGAGGCGTCCGATGGCTTCGATAAAAGTCAGCTTCGCCATGGCCTGCATTTTGGGACTGGCGGCGATGAATTGCATCCCTATTCTGAAAAGGGAGCCAAGAAACGAACTGCCATCCATAATTTGCAGGAGAGTATCGAACGAGGTCGTGCTCCCGCCTTGTTGACCTGGCGCGCCCCGTGGCAAGCCGCCAGCCATGATGCTCTGGATTTGATCTATCGAAAGGTCGCTGTTGAGGAAATTCGTTCGGTCATAGTCGATGGCATCCAGTTGAAAGACAAGCCCAATGGAATGAGCCAGCGTGGATTGCATCGAGTAACCGCTCTTGGCGTCGGTCTTTTGTGCGGCGGGCGCCGCTGCACGGTTGGAGGAGGCGGCGGCTTCGTGAACATGGCGCGGGTGGGACTCAGGATTGACCCCTTCGTAGAGAACGATCGTTTGGGTGTCGAGAAAACGCTGCAACGTGCGGTAATAATCCGATTCCCCCACGTGCATGACCGCGGCAAGCCAGATAGTCGGGGCGTCCTGCCGCGCGGGGAC
>Ga0302325_10004910_pt1 | contig 30761 bp, 28 predicted proteins | sample Palsa_T0_2_FD_201948 | JGI IMG/M metagenome (GOLD analysis project Ga0302325, IMG submission 201948) | Peat permafrost microbial communities from Stordalen Mire near Abisko, Sweden - Palsa_T0_2 | ecosystem: Environmental > Terrestrial > Soil > Palsa > Peat permafrost | place: Sweden: Abisko... | reverse complement strand
AAGTGCCATCGGTCCCCAGAACCTGCAGCACGATCCAGCAGTGGGGATTGGTCCACTCGAAATCCTTGACGGTGCCGGTGATGCTGAGCGTCTGATCCATATTGAAGGCCGCGAAAGAATGGTGCGCAAAGCTCGGCGCCACCAGGCACGCCAGCACCAGGCACGATCCGCCGAGTGTCCGCAACGCCTTGGTCCACATCCGGTTCACTGCTCCGTCTGCTTGAGTTTGCTGAACCATTCCGGATGCTGATCGGTGCACACGTCTTCGGCAAACTGCGCTTTGACGCGCCGGAAGCGCAGGCGCGTCTGCCATGACTGCGTGAAGGTCGCAGGATCCTCAATACTGATCTGCGCTTCCAGGCCAGCGCCCGAGGGCAATAGCTGGTAACGCTCGATGACATGGAGGCTCTTGCTGTGTGGCAGGCCGGCGCCATCGAGCAGCGTCGTGTCCTTCATGCCGGTGGTATCGATCACCAGCGTCTGCCCATCCCAGCGTGCGATGGAGTCCCCGAGAAAACGCCGGCCGTTCACCAGCGGCGGGTGCTTGTCGGCAAAAAAGACTTCGCGGTTCAGGTGCTGGTACTCGAACAACATCACCAGATAGGTCTCGCGCTGCACGATCTCGAATGGGCGCGGTTCATACAGAATCCGCGGCACACCGGGGGGCAGGCAGCGCGTGGTGGTATCAAAATCGCGATCCCCGGCAGCCAGCGCCTTGCGGTGAGTCTCGTAGATCGCTTGGGCCGCAGGCAGCAGCGGTGGCGCAGCCCCGGTATTGGTACGCAGTGCACTCGGTGGTGCGATCGCTTCCCAGGTGCCGCTCAGATCGGGCACCGCGGCGAACACCGGGCTCATCGAGGCCCATGAGCATGCGGCGCCCAGCACCAAAATCAGCAGGCGCGCTGGGCTGCTCACGGCCGCTTGATCGCCGGGAAATTCGTCATCGGGCTCAGGCCGGATCGCCACCGCGCGCGGCACGCCGCGCGCTGGTGCGTCGGGTCGTGGCCCCAGGTGCCGCGCCCGAGGCCCGATCCATCAGGCCCTTGAGCTGTGCCCGGGCGCCAGTCGAAACCGTGCCCAGGCGCGCCTCGATAAGTTCGACGCCCGGAGATACATCGCGCGTGTGCGCCTCAAGCGCCGCACGCATGATGCGCAGGTGATCCGGCGTCGTGCCGCAGCAGCCACCGATGATGCGCGCCCCCGCATCCCAGGCCAGGCGGGCGTACTCGGCCATCAATTCCGGGGTCCCATCGTAGCGGATTGCCCCGTCGACATATTTCGGGATGCCGCAATTAGCCTTTGCTATCAGCACCGCACTGGGTGCCGAGGCCTTGGCCAGGTTCACGATTGAGGCCACCAGTTCCGAGGGACCGACGCCGCAGTTGCTGCCCGAGGCGAGCAAGCCGTGTGCATGGTGAATCCCGGCCAGATCCTGTGGCGTCAGCGACATCATCGTGCGCCCGTTGGTATCGAAGCTCAGTGTGCTCACTACCGGCAGGCCGCTGGTGCGGGCCCCTTCAATGGCTGCCTCCACCTCCTCCTTCGAGGACATGGTCTCGATCCACAGCACATCGGCGCCGCCCTCAGCCAGTGCCATGGCCTGCTCTGCGAATGCCTCGCGCGCAGCCGCCACAGTCAGCGGGCCCAGAGGCTCAAGGATCTCGCCGGTCGGGCCCATGCTGCCGGCCACTACGATCTCGCGGCCGCTCGCATCGGCAGCCGCGCGTGCCAGGCGCGCCGCACTCACGTTGAGTTCGCGGACGCGGCCTTCGGCCTTGTGAAGCTTGAGCCGATAGCGCGTGCCGCCGAAGCTGTTGGTCAGGATGATGTCGGCACCCGCTTCAACAAAGCCGCGATGCAGCGCGCTGATCCGCTCCGGGTGCTCGGTGTTCCACAGCTCAGGCGCCTCGCCCGAAACCAGACCCATCTCGAACAGGTTGCTGCCGGTGGCGCCATCCGCGAGCACCCAGGGGCGCGTTGCCAGCAATCTAGAGAGCCGATCAGACATCATTGACCTCTGTAACCATGATCAGTTTGTTATGCCCTGGCGCCACCGAGCTAACGATGCGCGGCGCATCGGCAACCGCAGGACAATACCCTGATCCCGCAGTTTACCTGCTACGGCTGCGCCGCCGGGACTACGAAGCTACTGGCGGATGCCACGAGCAGGCAAGTGTTTGATTCTGCGAATCAGATTGACTATAGGGCAACGGCGGCGGAACGCGCCTGTTACGCCGTTTGCGCCTTGCTTACGCCGCCGCGGGTCGCCTGCCAGGTCCCCAGCAGGATCAGCGCAAAGGCCATCAGGCCACCGACCCCCAGGCGCTCATGCAGGATCCCGACGCCCAGCAGCGCTGCCACCGCGGGATTCACATAAGTGATCAGCGAAGCGCGCGAGGCGCCGGCCGCCTTGATCAGGTAGAACATCAGCAGCATCGCCAGTGCCGTGCAAACCGCCCCCAGTGCCAGCAGTGACCATGCAGCGGGCTTCGAGGGCATCGCGCCTGGCCAGCGCGCGAGCGCCGCCGGCAATAGCAACAGCGCGGCCATCGCAATGCTCACTGACATCGGACCGATGGGACTCATCCCCTTCATATAACGCTGGATGATCAGCGGACCCAGAGCGTATCCCAGGGTTGCCAGCAGCATGCAGCCGACGCCGGCCCAGCCGCGCAGACCGGTAATCGGTCCAAAGCCCACCAGGGCGATCACGCCGGCAAATCCAATCAGCAGACCCAAGAGGCGCCGCACGCCAAGCGGCTCGTGTAATCCAAAGAAGCGCGACAGCAGCACGACAGCGATCGGCACCATCGCGATCAGTATCCCGGTGGTCGAGGAACTGATCCAGCGTTCACCGAATGAGATGGCGGAAAACGGGATGACGAACTCGAGCACCGCGAAAGCAAACAACGCGCCGCTGTGCGCCAGGAGCCCGCGCAGCGCGCCGCGCTGCCAGGCGATCGGCAGCAGGATAAGCGCGGCGATCGTCAAGCGCGCCCATGCCAGCACAAACGGGTGGACCTCCTGTACAACGACCTTGATCAGGAAATACGGCACTCCCCAGATCAGCCCCAGAGCCGCGAAGGCCAGCCAGCTTCTGGTGCTCACGCCGCGCAGCCACGATGAATAAAGTATCCCTGATGGCGAACTCCTAGAACTCCTATAAGGCTCATTGCGTTTGCGTTCCTGGCGTTTCTTGGGGGTCGCCATTATCTGCTGCTGCCGGGTGCGCCGATAGGGCTTCGATACCCGCAGCGCTGCGCGGCACGCGGCGCAGCCGATCTGCGCTGGTCCAAAGCTCAGCTAAGGCTAAGATAGGAACCCAAAGCGGAGGGAAAATCATGAATGCGAACCTTAAGCCGGACCGCACCGAGCCACAGCCGCCGTTCCGCGCCGATCATGTCGGGAGTTTTCTCAGGCCCGCCTATCTGCTCGAAGCACGGGAGCAAGCTGCCAGCGGACTGATAACGGCCACGCAGCTGCGGGCCATCGAGGATCGCGCCATCGGCGAAGTCGTACGCATGCAGGAGCAGGCTGGATTGCAGGGCATTACCGATGGCGAGTTCCGGCGCGCCTACTTTCACATCGATTTTCTGGCGCAGCTCGGGGGCGTAAAGACTGACATCCCGGTGACGATCCGCAAGCCAGATGGCAGCGAGGAACTCGCCCCGCCGGTGATGCGTGTGATCGACAAGGTTCGGCACCTCAAGGCGATCCAGCTGGCAGATTTCCAGTATCTGGCTAGCCAGACCGCGCGTACGCCCAAGGTTTCGATCCCCTCCCCGACCATGCTGCACTTTCGCGGTGGCCGCGCCGGCATCAGCGCGACGCATTATCCGGATCTTGAAGCTTTCTACCAGGACGTGGCCGATGCCTACGGCGCGGAGCTGCGCTCATTGGCAGCCGCGGGTTGCCGCTACGTACAGATGGATGACACGAACCTCGCTTACCTGTGCGATGACAAGATGCGCGAAGCGGCAAGAGCGCGTGGCGATGATCCCGATGAGCTGCCTCATCGCTACGCGAGCTTTATCAATCGCGTCGTGGCCCAGAAGCCTGCCGGCATGACGCTTGCGGTGCATCTGTGTCGCGGCAATTTCAAGAGCACCTGGGCGGCCCAGGGCGGCTACGAGCCGGTGGCTGAGGCGTTGCTGTCCGAGATGCAGGTGGACGCCTATTTTCTTGAATACGACGATGCTCGAAGTGGCGACTTTCGGCCGCTGCGATTCCTGCCCAAGGGCAAGATCGTGGTGCTCGGCCTGATCACCACCAAGCTGGGAGCCCTCGAGGACAAGGATGCTATTCGCCGCCGCATCGATGAGGCTGCACGCTTCGTGCCGCTTGAGCAGCTGGCACTTTCTCCCCAGTGCGGATTCTCAAGCACCGTGCACGGCAATGCGCTGCAGGTATCGCAGCAATGGGACAAGATCCGTCTCGTCGTCGAGATCGCGCGCGAGGTCTGGGGCTACTGAAGCCTGATCTTCAATATACGTCCGGCACGAACATCTGTTTGGGTATCGGCGCGCGCGAGTAATCGGGGTTATGTACGCGCGCTGGCAGGATCACCTCGGGGTGCTCGATCTCGTGGTATTCGATCTGGCGCAGCAAATGATGGATGCAGTTGAGCCGGGCCTTCTTCTTGTCGTCCGCCTCGACAATCCACCAAGGCGCCTCGGCAATATGCGTGCGCTCGAGCATGGCCTCTTTGGCCTTCGTGTACTGTTCCCAGCGGCGGCGCGATTCGAGATCCATCGGTGAGAGCTTCCACTGCCGGATCGGGTCGTGGATGCGCATCTCGAACCGCAGATGCTGTTCATCATCGCTGATTGAGAACCAGTACTTGAGCAGGACGATGCCCGAGCGCACCAGCATCTTCTCGAACTCCGGCACCGAGCGGTAGAACTCCTCAAGTTCCTCCTCCGTGCAGAATCGCATGACCCGTTCAACACCCGCACGGTTGTACCAGCTGCGGTCAAACAGCACGATCTCACCACCCGCCGGCAGATGCTCGATGTAGCGCTGGAAGTACCACTGGGTGCGCTGGCGCTCATCAGGCGCGGGCAGTGCAACCACGCGGCAGACGCGCGGATTGAGCCGCTGGTTAATGCGCTTGATGGCACCGCCCTTGCCCGCGGCGTCGCGGCCCTCGAAGATCACGACCAGTTTGAGCTTCTGGCGCACCACCCAATCCTGCAGCTTCACCAGCTCCTTTTGCAGGCGGAACAGCTCCCTGAAGTAGAGCTGGCGGCTGGCTAAGGCAGCGCTCGGCGGATGATCGCTCTTGGCATTGAGCAGCTCGGCCAGCCGCTCGTCGTCAATTTCCAGCTCGAGTTCTTCATCAAAACTGTCGGTCATCTCGTTCTGAATGCGCCGTCTCAGATCGAGTTCGCTGTCGCTGTCCATTTGTACCTCATCATGTATCCCGAGCGCGCCCTCCAGGTGGATGCCTCCCGCTCATTGGCTCATAGGCTTGAGGGCATGCGCTGGCGGTGCACGGGTTGATTTTTGTTCCTGCCGTTGAACTTCGATGGCTGCCGCCATCGCCAGTACCTGGCCGGCTCGAGCCTAGTCGGAGATTTTTGCAGATTTCTTACACTGAACGGAGCGACCCGCCCAACCCTGGCCCCATCAGCCGGGACCTATGCCGCACCGCGGCGCCTTCAGTTAATATGTCGTTCCGACGGGGCCGTGGTGCCCCTTTGCGGAGGGACCCGCCAATGCTGAGCTACCGAGACCGCGTCGCTGCACTTGGCATCTTGCTGCTCGCCAGCGCCGCTGCGCAGGCAGGCCCTACGCTACGACTCGAAGGGGTCACGCCGATGGGCTCAAACCGCCTCGGTGCGCCGGCGAGAACCCAGGAGTTCCAGCTGCTGACCGCCTCGTTCGCGGTAGCTTCGCCAGCCGAGGCGGCAGCGGGACGCGCCGCCGGCCGAGAAGCTAATGAGCCCCTGATCGTCACCTTGCCCTACGATGCAGATACGCGGGCTGAACTGGCTGCCGTGCAACGTGGCGAGCGCTTCAATTCCGCGATCGTGAATTTCACGCAGCAAGTGGGAGCCTCGGAAATTGTCTATCTGACGGCAAAGCTCACTGACGTGCAAATTACCCAGTTCCGAATCACCGAACTGGCTAACGGACAGTCTACGGTGTTGCTCAATCTCAGCTATATGCGCAGCGAGTTGCAGTGGGCAAATTTGCCGGGTGCTAAGGGCGCAACGGACGACTGGCAGACTCCCGGTCGCTGAATCCGGTACGACCAGCACGCCGGCATCATCCTGAGGGGGCGGCGCTTCACGTTCGATGAGGCGCTAAGGCGGCTTGCCCATCAGGATAAGGGGTGCCCAGAACTGGGGATGCGAGCAGGGAGCGCCCGGATCTGGCTTGAAGGTGACTGCCGCCGCCGTGGTGGCACCCAGAGGATAGGGGCTGCGGTCCACCGTGGTACCTGCATCGGAGCAGACGCTGTTCCAGGGCGTTACGGGTCCGAAGCGGCTCTCGTAGAATGCCTACACCAGCTAAGGAGGTTTCGTGGGCTACAACCTCCGAGTTGCCACACTCGCGGACTGCGAAGTCGTACGGCATCTGATTGGCCGCTCCATAAGGGCGCTGGGCACTGGGGACTACACTGCCGAGCAGATTGAGGCCGCGCTCCTCGGCGCCTTCGGGCTCGACACTCAACTGATAAGCGACCGCACGTACTTTGTGGTCGTGACCGACGCGGGCGAGGTCGTTGGCTGTGGCGGCTGGAGCCGCCGTCGGACGCTCTTCGGCAGCGACAGCCGGGCGGAGCGGGACGACGCGTGGCTGGACCCTGCGACTGAGGGCGCAAAGATCCGCGCTTTTTTTATCGATCCCGGACACGTGCGCCGCGGACTGGGACGGCGCATCCTCGAGCGCTGCGAAAGCGAAGCCCGCTACGCTGGATTTCAGACCTTGGAGATGATGGCGACGCTTCCGGGCGTGCGCCTCTACGAGGCCTGCGGCTACATCGCCGATCCACCGATTACCTACCCGCTCACGGGCGGCTTGCAGATTCAATTTGTGCCAATGCACAAGCAGATGGGCCAGTCGGCTCTGACTCCTAAGCGCGGGATCTCAAATCAGCCCTAGTCCCGCGAGAATGTCCCACACCGCGTGCTCCCAGATGCCAGCGCGAATATTGCCGCGCCAGGCTGCGAGGCAGCCAAGCACGAGCCCATAGACCACAATAAACAGCACCGCATGCACGCCTTCGTAGCCATGCGCGACGCCAAAGACGATCGCCTGCCCGACAATGGCAACACCGGGTTTGCCAGTGAGTGCGGTTAGCTGACGCTGCATGTAGCCGCGAAACACGATTTCCTCGCAGATGCCGGCTGAGATCGAGAGCGCGACCCACACGGAAATACCGAGTGCGCCCGAAGGAATCGCTGGCAACAGCGGGTTGTTGGGGCTCGCGCCGTGCGGCCAAAAGCGGGAATCGGCGAAGGCGATGCCGTAGATCACCGCAAAGACCAGTGCCGCATAGAGCAGATCCTTCGCCACTTCGGCGGGCACCGCCCAGCGCTGGCCAAAGAATTCGCGGATCGAGCGCCCCTGCTGGCGCATGCCGCGCATGACAAAACGCACCCAGAGCCACTCCAGGGCGATCAGGAACAGGTAGAGCCGCAGCATCTGCGCGGCGCGAACCGGTGCGTCCGCGGCGCCAGTGTGGCTGGCGTTCAGCGCGCTGGTCACGGTGATGGCCACGCAGATCAACAGGAAAATCACGGTGTGTTTGCGCGGTGCCAGTAGCGCCCGGGGATTGGTGGTCGGGCTCACTTCGGTCGGCGCAGGATTTGTAAGTTCGTTCATGTGAGTTCATTCCTGTCGGGGAAGCCGGCGAGCGCGCCGACGAGTGGGGGTTTGCGCTTGAGCACTTAACAGTGACCCGAACAGAGCCAGAGCTTCGCTGGTGCGCTGCAAGTCGCCAGTATTGAGAAACTCGAGCAGCAGACCGTCGATCACCGCGGCACACAGCGTGGCCTTGGCACGTCGGTCTGGAGTCGCTGGCAGTGCGTTCTCAATCAGCGCGAGCCAGCTGAGGCTATTGCCCTCGAGCAGATGGGCGTAGACGTCCGGGTTTTGTAGCGCCAGCGTCTGGACCTCGAAGAGCAAGCGGACGTAGCGACTGTTTTTCGCCGCGGTCGCCCAGTTCCAGAACTGCTTGAGCGCACCGGACTGACCGACCTCCGCCATGGATTCGGAGAAGGAGCGCTGCGCACGCACTCGCACCTCATCCATGACGGCACTGAGCAGCCCGTCTTTTGATTCGAAGTGGTAGATCAGCAGCCGTGCACTGGTTCCAATGGCCTTTGCCAAAGGGCGCAAGGACAAATCGGCAACCCCGTGCTTGAGACAGTAGTCGAGGGCCTTGCCACAGAGTTCGTCTTTGCGTTCCATGAAACGAGTGTTACATGAAACAGTCGTTTCATGCAAGCGCGACGCGGTGAGGCGAGGTGGTGACATCGCACTTCGCGCCGTGCATAATCTTTCCATAATAAATGTTGCCAATGCGCAACACTTTTGTGCCTGTCGATTGCCTTTACAACGTGGCGCTCACGAATCTGTAGCGCTACCTGTGACGGCGCCTAGCCAATGCGCCATGTATTAATTGAGGGAGACCCACACATGAAACATAAGAGCATTTTGGTCACATCGGTCGCGCTTGCTGTCGCAGGTAGCCCCTGGGCGGCGGCGGCGGATCAGGGCAACGACCTGGAAGAGGTGCTGATCACCGCCACCAAGCGCGAGTCGACGGTGCAGGACACCCCGATCAGCGTCACGGCGATCTCGGCGGCCGATATTGCCAACAAGGGATTGACGGACTTCAACAGCCTTGCGCAGACCGTGCCCGGCATCGCCATGCGCACCTCCGGACCCGGCCAAACGGAATTCGAGATGCGAGGCCTGAGCTCCGCGGGTGGCAACGCTTCCGTGGTCGGTTTCTATCTGGATGAGACGGCGCTGTCATCGCCGGCCTCTGCCCAGCTGGGCAAGATCGTCATTGACCCCAACCTGTACGATCTGAACCGCGTGGAAATCCTGCGCGGCCCGCAAGGCACCCTGTACGGTTCCAGTTCGATGGGTGGCACAGTCAAGGTGGTGCCCAACGCGCCGCAGATTGATGTCTACGCCGTCAGCGGCGAGACCGTCGTGTCGCAAACCGGCTCTGGTGGAGGCACCAACCTCACCCAGAACGGCATGGTGAACCTGCCGCTCGGAGCCGAGGTGGCTCTGCGCCTGGTGGGCTCCTCGGATTCGGAAAGCGGTTGGCTCAATCGCTACGTGTTCGCTGACGGTGCGGTGATGACGGACGGCTACGGCCCAAACGGTAATGCCCGCTCGCCCGGCTTTTACACTGCGCCGCTGGCGGAAACCGTGAGCCAGGCCAATGCTTCAAGTTTCGATTCCTTCCGCGCCACGCTGCTGTGGCGCCCCTTCGATGAACTGTCCATTACCCCGGCATTCATGTGGCAGCACACACATCAGGATGGCCCGAATGCCGTGGACGTCAACGGCGCACCCACCAATCCGCAGGTACCTGCAGCCCAGGGACACTGGGAAATCTACGACACGCCCGAGCCGCAGGATGACAAATTCACGCTCGGCAGTCTCAAGATCGAATGGCAGACCGAGCACATGCTGATCACCTCGGCCACGGCCGACTGGTCGCGCATCACGTTGGTCTCCCAGGATGGTACGGAGGAGAATGACGGGCCCTCGGGTCTGGGCTCTGCGGGGACGCCCAGCCCATACGACATCGCGGCAGGCGGACTCGGCCCGGTCGGACCCGGACCCACGGGACCCGGCGTACAGGAACGCGACGGTACCCAACAGCTCAGTGAGGAACTGCGCCTGACCTCCACCGACAAGGGACCCTTCCAGTGGCAGGCCGGCTATTACTACCAGCGTCTGCTATCCGACTGGGCTATGTGGTCCATCAATCAACAGGCTATTCAGTACGGCATTGGCGACGTCTATGTCGACTACATGCCCCAGACCATCACGCAAAATGCCCTGTTCGGTGAAGCCTCCTTCGCGTTCGCAGACACTTGGAAGGCGACGGTGGGACTGCGCGGCTATCACTATGAGTACAGCCAGACCAACAGCGAATGGGGTGATTTCACGCCCTACGGGTTCGCCAACCTCTTGAGTGGTGCGCCGACCATTGCAGGCAACACCACGCCATTCAACACGGCCTCCTCAGGCAGTGCGAGTGGCGTCAACCCGAAGTTTGATCTTTCCTGGCAGATGACTCCGCAGCAGCTGTGGTATGTCACTGCAGCCCGCGGCTTCCGCATGGGCGGCACCGACCAGCCTTTCACGGGTTACCTGACCAGCGTGTCGGCGGGCGCCTGCGCTGCGCCATCGAGCCTGAACATCATCCTGCAGTGCGGCCTGCAGCAGAAACTGTCGGCGACGGCAACCAACCCGGGTGGTTACTACACTCCCAATGCGCAGTTCCCCAATGCCACCTCGCAGGGCGTGCCGCAGTTCAAGTCCGATTCGGTCTGGAACTACGAGTTGGGCGAGAAGGGTGAATTTTTTGATCGCCAGCTGACGCTCAACGCGGATGTGTACTACGAGCGCTGGAACAGCCCAGAGCTTGCCACCAACGTGAGCGGCTTCGGATACACGGTCAACGGATCGAACGCCAGCATCCTCGGGGCGGAAGTGGAACTGTGGCTGAAGCTGCCGGCGGGCTTCTCGTTCGCTGGCAATCTGGGCTACGCGGACAGCAAATTCCTGTCTAACAGCGCCATCACAGGGTACGTGAAGGGCACGGAGATACCCGACTCACCGAAGGTCACCTCGTCCGTGACCCTGCGCAACGTGCAGCCGCTGTCCGACAAGCTCGAGCTGACCAGTTCGCTGTCCTACAACTATATTGGCGAGCGCACCAACGCGCCTTACGGTGAGACCGTCACGCTCTACAACGAGAATCAGATACTGGTGCACCTGCCGGCCTACGGCTTGATGAACCTGCGCGCGGGCATCAAGTCGGGCGATTGGTCGCTCAATCTGTTTGCGAACAATCTGCTCAACAAGGAGGCGCTGCTGGACACGCAGCCGCAGATTAACCTGCAGACCGCGGCCTTCACCCGTTACATCGTCAATCAGCCGCGTACCATTGGTCTGGATGTGAACTACAGTTTCGGACACTGAAGGTCCCCGTAGCGCGCGCTTGGAGCGGGACGGGTTGCGACAACGCAACCCGTCCCGGTCGTGAGAGCGTCCGGCGGGCGCCGACGCCGTCGCGGCCTATCTCTTGGATTAGATCGAATGGGTCTGCGGATCGCAGGTGCTCCACTCACCGACCAGATCGCCGTTCATCCAAACATTAAGCGACGGCATTGGACTTACCAGTCACCGGCGGTTTCGCTTGTCTTGGCGGCTGCGCTTGCCGTCCTGGCTGGCTGCAGGACAACTCGCACGTCCAGTGCGGCTAGCACCCTGAGCAGCTCGCCAACGCTCACCTGGGCAGGCCTGCGTTCAATCTTTCCGATACGAGACTGGCTCAATCCAACGCGCGCACCGAGCGCACTTTGAGTGAGTTCTTGCGCCCGCCGGAGAGACCGCATGTGCGCGGCGAGCTGAGCTGTCGTTATTATTTCGTAGCTCATAGATTCAATTAGTCCTTTAAGTAAGAGATTATAGGGAAGATAGTCCCTATACGGACTAAATGCGCTATAGTCTTTAAAAGGACTATATAGGGCCGTGGCTACGCGATAAGTTCCCGGCCTTACTGGGGTCTCCTTTCTAGGTGCGCTAAGAGATGCGAAGTGCCGAACAGGAGGCCTTTGAGTCCGGCGGGATCAGGCGCCCGTGCGCAAGTGCCCTCCGAACGCGCCCAAGGTGCGGCACCCCGGCGTTACCCTGGGGAGACCGGGTCTGAGGCCGAAGCGCCTACGTCAATTAATTTAATGGTGGCCGGGGGTGGAATTGAACCACCGACACGCGGATTTTCAATCCGCTGCTCTACCAACTGAGCTACCCGGCCACGGGACACGAAGGGGCGCGTATTAGACCGGCTGCGGGGACGGAGCGTCAAGGACTCGCGGCCGTCAAATGCGCGCCACCAGAGATTAGGGCGGTTTGGAGGTTTCGGGCGTTACAAACTCAGCTGGCTTTTGAGAACCATCGCCGAAGAAGAACTTCTCCATCTCGGCTTCAAGGAACTTGCGGGCTTTAGGGTCGACCGGCGAGAGCCGGTATTCATTCATCAGCATGACCTGGTGGCGAACCCACCGCGACCAGCCTTCCTTGGAGACCTGCTCAAAGATCCGCTGCCCCAGCGGTCCCGGGTAAGGCGGCCGATCGAGCCCTGCGGCCTCACTCTTTAACAGCACACAATGGACAGTTCGGCTCATGCCGTAATCATAGCAAGAGATAGGCCTCCGACAGTCGCAGGGTCGGACGCTACAAGGCCGCCAGCAGCGCACTGACCGGCGCGGGCAAGCCCACATCGGCTGGATGCGCTGGATCAAACCACAGGCTCGGCGGGCTGTCCCGCACGCCGGCAAAACCCTCGCAGCGAGCCATGAGCGGTGAAATCTCCAGCTCGAAGTGGGTAAAGGCGTGGCGCAGGGTCGCGCGGAACCCGGGCTCAAAGGCGCTGCGCAGCAGGCGCTGCGCCCCAAAGGCGCGCGCATCCTCCCCGCTCTGAAATTCCGGCAGGCACCACAAACCGCCCCAGATGCCCTGCTCGGGCCGGCGTTCGAGCAGCACCGCACCGTCGGTACGGCGAGCCAGCAGCATGACCACCTGGCGCACTGGACGCGCGGCGCGCGCGCGAGGCGTGGGCAGCGCATGTTCCTGGCCGCTCAGGTGTGCCACACATTCACCTTGCAGCGGGCAGACCTTGCACACTGGCCGACGACGCACGCAGACCGTCGCACCCAGATCCATGATCGCCTGGGTGTAGATGGCGACCTCGTGTTGTGGCGTGCTGGCCTCGGCCAGCGCCCAGAACTGGCGTTCGATGGCGGCCACACCAGGCGCGCCGTGCAATGCGAAGTAACGCGCCAGCACGCGGCGCACGTTCCCATCGAGGATCGGCAGGCGCTTGCCCAGGGTCAGCGCCAGGATCGCACCGGCGGTTGAACGGCCAATTCCGGGCAGACTTTGCAGTGCATCCAGATCGGTTGGCAGTTCACCCGTGAAATCCGCGACCACACGCTGAGCGGCACGATGCAGGTTGCGGGCGCGGGAGTAATAACCGAGCCCCGACCAGTGATGCAGAACCACATCCAGCGGCGCGCGCGCCAGCGCGGCGACATCCGGAAACCGCGCCATGAAGCGCTCGAAATACGGGATCACCGTCGCAACCTGCGTCTGCTGCAGCATTACTTCGGACACCCACACGCGATAGGCGCTGATGTGCTGCTGCCAGGGCAGGTCATGGCGGCCGGAGTGGGCATGCCAGGCCAGCAGCGGCGGGGCCAGTGCAGCGGGATCGCTCACGCAGCGGCCTCGCCGGGCGGCCGCAATGCGCCAGCACTGGCTGCTCGGAAATAAAATGGGATCAGGCCTGAGGCCATGCGCTCATCTGGAGATGTGGGAGGTGAATAGAACGAGCCTACCACCGCAGGACAACGATCGCAGCTACGAGCGCTTGTGCTTGTCGATATCGAGGCAGATGCCCACAAGGCTCAAGGGCTCGCCACTCTCGCCGCGCACGGACACGCGACCACGCTCGAAGATCCAGCGCCACTCCCCGCTGGCGGTCTGCACGCGATACTCGGTATCGTACTGATCCACCTGGCCGGCCAGGTGCTCGGACAGCCGCGCCATCGAAGCGGCAAAATCCTCCGGATGCACATGCGGCCGGCGCGCCTCGGGGTCCACCGACACCGTGTGCGGGCTGATGCCGTAGCGCTCCCACCAGTCATTGAACCAGCGCGGCGCCGTCTGATTCAGATTCACTTCCCACAAACCGATGCCAGCGCCCCAGACCGCCGTGTGCAGGCGCGATTCGCTGTCGCGCAGCGCCGCCTCGACACGCTTCTGGACATCGACATCGAGCGCCACGCCCATGATCACAGCCGGTTTGTTCTCCAGATCCCATTCCACGGCGCGACCCCGATCGAGCAGCCACTTCCATTCCCCTGCCGCGGTCCGGATGCGATATTCATACTCTAGCGAATCGGTCTCATCGGCCCAGTAACGGCGGATCGCCTGCTCGATGACCGGCCAGTCCTCGGGGTGAATGTGCTCACGCCATGGATTGCTCTGGCTCTCCCAGTGCTCGCGGGTGTAGCCGGTCATGGCGAACCACATCGGACTTGGCGTTCGGATATCGGTCGGCACGTGCCACTGCCAGAACGCGGCCCGCGCGCCCCAGAGCGCGGTGGCCAGCCGCGACTCATTCAGGCGCAGCAGATTCTCCTGCCGCTTGCGCTGATCGATCTCGATGCAGATGCCCGCCGCCTCCAGCGGCTCGCCCTGCGAGGAGCGGGCCGTGATCTGGCCCCGCTGCATGATCCACAGCCAGCGATTGTCGCTCGTGAGCACGCGGTACTCAGACTCAAAGCGTGTGATGCTGCCCAGCTGCAGATCAATCAGGCGGCGGCGATAGTCAGGGGCATCGTCCGGGTGGATCTGGCGCGTCCAGCGCTCTAGCAGATCGGGGCCCGCACAGGAATCGAGCTTGAGCTGCGCGCACCACTCCCGATCGATCTCGGTCTCACCGCTGAGGAAATTCCAGCGCCAGCTGCCGATGTCGGCGGCACTGAAGGCTTCATCGCGCCTCGAGAAGGCGCGCGCTCCACTGGGCGCATCGATCAGGCACAGCACGGCGTTGCCACCGGCGCTGTCGGTCAGCGGATGCAGCCACAACTCCAGCTTAAGTTCCATGGCGCCCCGCTCCCGCAGCGCATCGGCGCCCAGCTGCACCGTCTGGCCGGCAAGCGCCGCTTCCAGATCAGCGAGCTGTAGCGGCCAGGGCCAGTGGACTTCATTGAAAAGCGCATCGGCCGGCGCCATGAGCACCGCGCGCGCCGCAGCGCTGCAGGCACGCAAACGCAGCTGGGCATCGAAGAGCAGCGCGATGCCAGCCCACTGCTCCACCAGCTGCCGCAGCAGCAGGTCGGCCGCAGCGCTGGCGGAGTCGGTAGATACTGGGGCTGATGGATTCATGGAACGGTGGATCGCTCTGCCCCCGGATGCTCGGGCTCCGCTGGAGTCGCTGTACTCACACCATGTATCGGTCAAAACAGGGGATTCTTGCGCTCCAACAGTGTGAAGCGCAGCACGTTTCGACTGGTGCGAGCGGCCCCGGGTCGGGGCCAGGGCCTCAGAGCTCGCTGTACTTGCGGTGGTGGCCGCGGGCCTTGTCGGCCGGATACCGCTGCTCATTGATCGCGATCTTGCGGTAGGCCGCTGCCTGCAAATCGATGCCAAGTCGATCCGCCAGCCGTACGGTGTAGAGCAGCACGTCGGCGAGCTCGAGCGCCACGGCCTCGCGCGTGGCCTCATCAAGTGCCTCGCTGTCAGCCGCTGTGCGCCACTGGAACGGCTCCATCAGTTCAGCGGCCTCGACCGCCAGCGCCATGGCCAGGTTCTTGGGTGCATGAAACTGCTCCCAGTCGCGAGCCTTGGCAAACTCGCGCAAGCGCGCAGCCAGTGCGCCCAGTTCTGATTCAATCATGGGTACCTCAGGGTCTCGGGCAGCCTCGCGCGGCTAGGCGTGCGCCTGCTCGCGCATCAGTCGTGTCCACACGGCGGCAAACAATTCATCCTCCACGCCAGCTTCTTTCGCCAGGCGCCGTGCCTCGGCGGCATCGAGCACGCGTTCGCTCTCAAGCAGCGAGAGTGTCCCGAGCAACTGGCCGGTGCGCAGCGCATCGACCAGCACGCCAAGTCCCTGGCGGTCCTCGCTCGGACTCAATCCCGATCCGGCGATCGCGAGCGCTGCCACGAGCCGCGGCGGGCTGTCCCAGTGTTCGGCCACGCGGCGCGAGAGATCCCCACTGCAGCGTGTGATCATTTCTACCAGCAATCGCGGCGCCGGCTGCAAAGGCGCGACGCTGCGGTATTGATCCATCGTCATCCGGTAGACCACCAGCGGGCCGAGGGCATCAAGTATCGTCAGCAGCTGCGCGGTCAGCCGCTCACCGCTGCGCCGTCGCTGGGCATAAAGCTCCGCGGCAACAGAGGCCCGCACGCTGCGCTCCCACAGCAGCGCGGGAAAGCGCGCGAAACCCTCCTGGCCACCCCGGAACACCGGCTGCATCAGCGCCGTGGCCGCCAGCGACTGCAGGCCATCGGTGCCACACACGATGATGGCGCGCTGGATGGTCTCCACAGGCTCGGGAGACATACGGTAGAAAACACTGTTGGCCAGGCGCAGGACATCGCCAGCGAGCACCGGATCCTGCGCGATGATGCCCGCAAGGCGCGTCGGCGCCGCATTCGGATCATTGACTGCCGCCTGCAGCTGCGGCATCAGCATCGGACGGCGCGGAAAATAGCGATCCGGCAACGCGCCACCACTGGCGGCGGCGAGGATGGCCTCGCGTACCGGTCGATGCGCCTCGGCCAGCTCACTCGGTCCAGCGCCGATGCGAAAGGCATGTTGCCACAGCAGTTCCGAGGCCTGCGCCAGTGCGGCCGGTAATTTTCCCGAGGTGCCCCCGGCGGCACCCGCCGCAGGCGGTGCCGGCTCGATCTCAAGCGCGCGCGTTGCCGCCGCGGCTGCCGCGGCCGCGGGCGCCCGTCGGGAGCGCACGCGCCACAGTGCAACGGCGCCAATCACGGCTCCGAGCACGAGCGCCACGGCGATCACTGGCATTGAGGTCCCTCTCGCGATCCGATCCGGCACGGGTCTGGCTGTGGTGATTATTACACCGCCGCAACCGGCGCGGCGGCCGATCTGGAGTGACTCGGGCGCGCGGGCGCTGAGCATTTACGCGGCAAGCTGCCCGCGGTCGTATATTCTTGCACCGGCACGGCCGTCGGGCCGGCGAACGCGCCAAGGTTTAACTATCCGAATGAGATTCCATCTGCCCCGACGCACATGGCTCGTGCCACTGGCGCTGGCGCTGCTTGGCTGCGCGCTGAGCGCCTCTACGTGGCGGGTGTTCGGCAATATCTGGGACGAGCCCGAGCACATCGCGGCCGGTATCTGCCTGATTGATCGCGGCCAGTACCTGTATGACGAGCAGCATCCGCCGCTCGCGCGGCTCGCTGCTGCCATCGGTCCGTACCTGGCCGGTGCGCGCGCTCACTACACACCACCGCCCAACGGCGAGCCCGAAGGACGGCTGATCCTCTATCACTCAGCAGCGAGCTACGACACGCTGCTGACGCTGGCACGCCTGGGGATGCTGCCGTTCCTGATCATCCTGGTATTTGCGAGCTGGTCGCTGGTGCACCGCTGGATCGAGGAGCGCTGTGCACTGCCGGCGGTGGCGCTGCTATTGGCAACCCCAGTCATCCTCGGCCATGCCGGTGTCGTGGCGCTGGATGTTCCAGTCACTGCGATGTGCATGCTGGCCTTCGTCGCGCTGCTGCGCTGGGCCGACAAGCCCACCGTGTGGCGCACGGTGGCGCTGGGTCTGGCCGTGGGTCTTGCCGTAAGCACCAAGATGTCGGCAATTCCGTTCATGGCACTGGCAGGGCTGGTGGTACTCCTGGCGATGGCGCTGACCCAAGTGCGTTCCGGAGAGCGGCCGCCGTTCGCCCGCTGGGCACTCCTCGCGCCACTGGCGCTGCTGCTTGTCCCCTGCGTGGGCATTGCGGTCTATGGCGATCAGATGATCTATATGACGATGCCTGATCAACGCTGGAACAAGGCCATCGATCTGTACGTCGGCCATTCCGGATGGCTGCACGATGTGGCCTATCACTGGCTGTCGCTGCACCGCGTGCCGATCGGGGTCGAGAAGCTGGCACTCAACATCCTGGGTGTCGAATGGCATAACTTCATCGGTCACCGCTCCTACCTGCTCGGCGAGAGCAGTGTGCATGGCTGGTGGTATTTCTATCTGGTCGCGCTGGCCGTCAAGACACCGCTCCCGCTGCTGCTGCTGGGCCTCCCTGGTCTGGTGGCGCTTGGCTATGTCGGTTGGCGGGATCGAGCCGCGATCCACCTGGCGGTGCCACTGTGGTTTGTCGCGGTGCTGGCCTTCTCAAGCCTCTATAGTCATATCAATATTGGCGTACGGCATGTGCTGATTCTGTATCCGCTGCTGGCCATCGGCGCCGCATGGGCGCTGATCCACGGCTGGCAGGCTGCCCGCAGCGCGGCGCCAAGACTCTTGCTGGCGGGACTTGCCGCCTGGCAGCTGCTCACTCCGATCATTGCCTATCCGGATTACCTGGCCTATTTCAATTTCATCGCCGGGGATCATCCGGAGCAGATCCTGGTCGATTCGGATCTGGACTGGGGCCAGGATATGCGCCGCCTCTCGTCCGAACTGGCGCGCCTGAAGGTGCCGGAGGTCTATCTGGCCTACCGCGGCAATGTCGAGCTCGCGCGTGAAGGGCTGCCACCCTTCCAGATTCTCGCCCCCAATACCCCAGTGACCGGCTGGGTGGCCATCTCAATGCTGGCGCTGAAGGAGGGCGGTGATGGCTATCACTGGCTCAGCGCCTACACACCTGTCGAGCGCGTGGGTAAGTCCATCGACCTCTACCATATTGCCGCCGAGTAGGTGGCCAGGGCGCTAGTGGGTGCGCTGCAGTTGCTCGATCTCATCCATCAGGCGGTTCATGCGTGCCATCAGCGCGCGGTAAGGCCCCGGTGTCGCCAGATCCGCGCCGGCCTGCACATACAGCGGATAGGGATAGTCCGAACCACCGGCACGCAGCATGGCGAGGAAGCGATCGCGCGCTGCGGGCCCTTCCGAGTGAATGGCCTCGGCAAAGTAGGCTGCACCGGCAATCGAGGTGGCGTACTTGAAGACGTAGAAATCCTCGTAAAAGTGAGAAACGTAGCTCCACTCCAGGCAGTAGTTGGGGCGGATCGTCATGATCCCCTCGGCCTCACCGTAATACTTCTTCAGGATTGTGCAGTACATCTGGCTCAAGGAGTCGCCCGAGAGTGCCTGCCCTTGCTCGAAAGCCTCATGCATCGCAAGTTCAAACTCGGCGAACTGCACCTGCCGGAAGTAGGTGGTGCGAATCGATTCGAGCGCCTGCCCCAGGTAGTAGAGCTTTTCGTTCTGGTCTTTGGCGTGCGCCACCATGTAATCGTTGAGCAGCAGTTCGTTGGTGATGGCGGCGGTCTCGGCGATGAACAGCGAGTAATCGGATTTCTCGAACGGCTGCGCGCGATCGGCCATCACCGTGTGCATCGCGTGTCCCCATTCGTGTGCAAAGGCCGACAGAGATTCATACTCACCGGTGTGGTTGAGCAGCAGATACGGATGCGCATCGTACGCGTCGGTCGCCGTGTAGCCGCCCGAAGTCTTGCCCTGGCGCGGATAGGCGCTCATCCAGTGTCCGGCAAATCCCTGGCGGAGCTGCTCGAGATACGCATCGCCCAGCGGTTCGAGCGCCGCCAGCGTGAGGCGCTGCGCAGCCTGGACGCTGAATTTAGGCTCGGCACTGCTCGCGAACAATGGCGCGTAGCCATCGAAGTATTCGAGCGGTCCGCTGATACCCAGCAGCCGCTTGCGTAGCCGCAGGTAGCGGTGCAACGTTGGGAGCGCCGCGTGGGTCTCGCTCACCAGGGTGCGGTAGACACTCTCGGGCAAGTTGTCCGCAAACAGTGCCGCCTGGATCGAATTGTCGAAATGACGGGTACGCGCGCTAAACACATCGCCCATCACCTGTTCGGCCTGCAGATTGCCAAGCGTGCCTTCAAAACTCTTATGCAAGCCCCAGAACGCATCGAAGACCCGCTGCCGATCGGCACGCACGGCCGAGGTGCGGTACTTCTCGTAGGCCGGCTCATCCAGCCGCACCTTGGTGCCGGTGCTCAGCGTCACAGTCGGAAACGGCAGCTCGCCGTCGCTCAACAGCCCGTGCGTTGTTCCAGGCTGCTGCAGTATGGTTCCGGCCTGCGCCAATATGGCCTCGAGCTCCGGGCTCAACGTGTGCGGCGCGGCGCGCAGCGTATTGTCCAGAAAGTGATCAAAGCGCTGCGCCAGCTCCGGCAGTTCGGTCTCCATGGCTTGCACGCGCTCTGCGCCGATCGCGATGATCTCGGGCGCAATCCACGCGCTCCGCTCATCGACCAGCGTACCCAGCACCTGCGCCTGCTGCAGGCGATTACGCGCGGCCGCATCGAGCAGATCGGAGTCGGATTGCAGCTGTGCGTACATCGCAATCCGGGAGGAGTCTTTGCGCACGGCGCTCACTGCATCCAGGGCAGTGAACAGCGCCGCGGCATTCTGACCCAGCGTCCCGCGATAGCTATCCAGATGCTGAGCAACACTGCGCGTGTGCTCCAGTGCTTCGGTCCAGGTCGCGGTATTGGGGTATAGATCCGTCAAGTCCCAATCAGTGGCGGCATTGGCCGGCGGCGGCGCTGCCGGCAGCGCAGGTGCGCCAACCAGTGCGAGACACGCGGCGGCTACCAGGCACCGGAACAGCGAGACTGAGCTGAGTCGGGAAACCATAGCTTAAGGTCCTCGAAGCCGGATTGGCGGCAGCACTGGGGCGGGAGCGGCGGCGGCAAGAATAGCCCTGCCGCTCCGCCCGTACCACTGCTCAGGCGGCGCGGTTTGCGTCAAGTCCGCAGCAGAGCTGCCTGAGATAGTGCACACCGCCAGCTGACATGGTGAAATACGGCGGCGCCGATGCGCGGTTGCGCATGGTAGGAAATTGGCACCTTGAGGCGATGAACAGCAGTTTCAACACACTTCGCCAGCGCGGCTGGCGCGACTGGCTGGGGGCACTGGCACTGCTCGGCCTGGTGATGCGGGCGCTGGTGCCTGCTGGCTTCATGCCGGCGCCGGTTCACGGTGAAGTGCGACTGGTGTTGTGCTCAGTGCCGAGCGCTGGCGCCGCGCGCACCGACCAGCTGCCACGCAGTGGCTCCGATAACGCAGCGTGCCCCTTTGCCGCCAGCGGCACCGCGATGGCGCCGCAGCCTCGCAACGGTGCCTGCGCTCCGATTCTCCTGAGCCTTGTTCGCCTTGACCCGCTATATCGAGCTCCTCCTGATGCCGCACCGCTGCGGCATGCCGCTGCACGCGGGCCGCCCAACAAAGTCTGAGCGCACCTGCTGCCCTTAACGGGCGCGTGAGCAGTGGAATCCGGAACCGCCGGCGGCAGATCCGGGCGCCGCGGATTCAGATCAGAGTGGTAAGGAGCGACCTCCATGAGATTTTCCGTTCATCCGGGTGAGCACGCCGCCACCGTGACCTATTTATCGGCGCCCAGAACGGCATCGGCACTGTTGCCCGTGTCGATGCTGGCCCTGACAGCCTTTCTGCCCGCCGCTTCCTGGGCCTGCGCGACCTGTGGTTGCACAGTGAATGCCGATGCGGTCATGGGCTATTCGGCCGCGACCGGCTGGCGGGTGAACATCGAGTACGATTTCATTGATCAGGACGAACTGCGCTCTGGCAGCGGCGCGGCGAGTCCGGCTCAGGTCGTGAACAATCCATCCAACCCCGCACTCGGTGGCGGTGAGATTGAGAGCGACACGCTCAATCGTTACTTAAGATTCGGCTTGAGCTACCAGGCGGATTCGAACTGGAACTTCAGCGCCTCGGTGCCTTATATACTGCGTGACCATTCGACCTACGGCGAGCAGCAGGCCCCTTACTCAAGTGCCGAGACTGCACCGGAGCAGCTCAGTTTTGGGCGGGTGTCGAACCTGGGCGATGCCAAGGTGCTGGCGAGCTATCAGGGGCTGTTGTCGAGCCACGAACTGGGTCTGCAGCTTGGCCTGAAACTCCCAACCGGACAGGATGGCACGCGCACGAGCTTTGAGTCCGGGCCGGAGCGCGGCACACCGCTGGATGCCAGTCTGCAAGCCGGGACGGGCAGCACCGATCTGATCGCTGGCGCCTACCTCCAGCAGGCAGTGAGCCAAAACTTCGAGGCCTTCGCGACCGTGCAGTTCCAGGCCGCAATCCTCGAGAACCTGAATCGACCCGGTTCGGATTACCGGCCGGGCAACTCGGCCACACTGAGCCTCGGCTTGCGCTATGAGCGCGATCCGCGCTGGCTGCCGCAACTGCAGTTGCTGCTGTTCCGCAAGGATGCGGACCAGGGCGCTCTGGCCGACACCACGGACAGTGCCGGAACGGTGCTTTATCTGAGCCCAGGGCTCACGCTGCAGCTGCTCCGAAAATTGCACGGGTATGCGGTGGTGCAGTTGCCCTTCTACAGCAACCTGGCCGGCTACCAGCTGTTTCCGCACTGGACGGCGACTGCCGGACTGAGCTACGCCTTTTGAAGGCGGCTCTAATCAACGCCATTATTTTCAACCAGTTATGGAATTGCACGCGATCTTCAAGCGGCTCGCCACGCCAGCGGTCAACGCGCACGGCACTTTGCCGTTAGAGTCTGGTCGAATACCGTTACACGCGGGCAGTCCAACAGTTACCGGAGCGGATGATGAATACCTACCTGAGCAGAACCCTGGCCGCCCTGACGGCAATGGGCGCCTTGATGGTGGCACTGCCTTCGGCCGCTGCGGATGAGGGCACGGTTGGCATCTGGCAGAAGCACGAGTACACGTTGCACTACATGGGCTTTACGACCACCTACTCCTGCGATGGGCTGGAGGAGAAGATGCGTGAACTGCTGCTGTGGGCCGGCGCCCGCAGCGACGCCAAGAGCTCGGCTTCAGGCTGCGATCGCGGTTTTGGCATGCCAAGCAAGTTTGCTAGCGCAAGCGTGACTTTCTATACCCTCGCGACAGCGCCGGCGGGCAGCGGCGATGGCGTCGCGGCCACGTGGCGCAAGGTGCAATGGGAACCGCACCGCCCACAACAACTGGCCGACGGGGACTGCGAACTTGTGGAACAGTTTCGCGATCAGGTGCTGCCGATGTTCACGACGCGGGAGATGAATAATCGTACCCACTGCGTCCCAAACCAGTTGAATCCCGGCGATCTGGATCTTGGATTTGAAGTGCTGGTGCCGGCGGCCGCGCCCGCGGCGCAGGCCAAGTCGCCCTGATTCGTACCGCCTGGGCTTAACAGTCGCTGGGGAGTGGCCATTCAATGAGCGACAACGCCATTGTCTTTCGCGTCACCGTGACCTACGCGCTGGTCGTTGGTGGCTTTTGGTTGCTGTTCCTGCTCAACAAGACGCACCACTGGCTGAGCTTGCGCCACTTCCTCGCCCTATCGATGGGCATAGGCGTGACGATGTGTGTGGGTGCAGTGTTAGCGGCAGTGATCAGCCGTCGCAGCAGCCCATAGCACCAGCCGCTTAGCAATCACTCGCAGTCCGGCACCGGCGAGGAGCGCCTGCAGCCTAGTTAGTTCTCAATCTCTCAGCGCCGAAAGGTGTAGTTGCAGGTGCGAAGGCCGTCAGCGCGACTGCCTGTACCGGCGGTGTCTTCAAACCTTGCAGTGATCGGATACTTATAAGGGGTCCCGGGGTCCGCGTTCTTGAAGGACTCAACATTGTGTTCCCGGCGACCCGTGCGGCCCGCCGCTTTGAGCAGACCCAGGCCCTCGCCGTTGATCTGCCCCTCAATCATCAGCGAGCCCGGTTCGCCCTGCGTGCCGTACTCGCCATGAATCACGCCGTGAGAAATCTGTGCGGGAAAGTGAAAGGTATAGCCGCCCGCAACACCTTCGGTCGGACACACCAGATCCACGTTCCACAGACCGTCAAAGCGGCGCGAAAACTCCTCGGGGTTCGAACCGGTTCCCGTTGGCGCGACATTGATCGTGATGTTCGGATTCTCAAGCGTCACCGGTCCGTTGAAAAAATAGAAATTGCCGGCAATCGGCGAACTCGCAAGCCATGGCTGCTGTGCGCCCGCCGTACCCTGCTTCACGACCAGCCCGACTTCATTGAAAACGTGGAAGACATCCGAGCCCGGGCGCTCGATCGCCTTTGCAAGTGCCACGGTATAGGGGCTGTCACCGGAATCCCCATCGAGCGCCACGTTACCGGGCTGCGTGGCATAGGAAATCAGCGTGCCTTCGGGCGCTGCCATTTCCCCCAGACCTCCCGATGCGGCCCGGACCCCACGGATGGCGAACGGATTGTTGCGACAGGCATCGAGGATCACCATGTTGAGCTTGGTGCCGGCATCCTCCATCTGCCGTAGCACCAGGCTTGCATCGACCATCTGGAAATCCATGTCCTTGGCGCTGGTCGGATTGGCATCGACCGGCACCAGCCAGTTCACGCCCTGGACCTGCATGCCGTGCCCCGAGTAGTAGAACAACGCGACATCGGCGCCCGGCAGCTCCCGGCCAAATTGCTGGATCAGTCGGTCGAAGTGCGCCTTGTCCAGGTCGACCTGCGGACCGCCACCGACGAGCGTGAAACCCGCACGCTGCAAGGTACTGGCAATCAGTCGCGCGTCATTGGCCGGGTTGGGCAGGCGGGCCACGTTCAGGTAGCTGCCATTGCCGATCACAAGCGCGATGCGCCGGCTGCCCGGCGCTGACTCGGCGCCGTGGCTGCCCTGTCCAACCGGCACCGCACGCCGCTCAAGCTGCTGCGCAAAGAGCGGGCCAGCAAGCGCAAGCCCTGCGGCAAGCACCGCGATCCATTCGCGACAGCGCATGCGAGCGATCCTCATCGGTCCCGATTCCTCTGGCTCCAAGGGCGGCGTGCACCTGCACTGCGCGCCCTCATTCAAAACACTCCCAGGGCCAGGCCCGCGGCCAGTGTAGCGCCGAGCTCCCGGCAGCGCTCAAGGTCAGCGGCTGTCGGCGCGCCGCGCACGATCAGCGGTTCGCTGACCTTTTTCCAACGATAGCCGAGCGCGATGCGATCGATGGATGACACCGCCCCGCTCCCATCATTACCAGCACTGACAAACACTGCGTAGGGCAGCGAATCGACGCGGCCCTCGGCCGGATAGAACGTGCGATCCATGAAATCCTTGACGGCGCCGGACATGTAGCCGAAATGCTCCGGTGTGCCAATCAGCAGCGCCTCGGCCCACAGCAGATCCTCGATGCCCGCTTCGAGCGCGCTCAACACGCGCAGCTCGAGAGCTTCGCCGGCCTCGGCAATCCCCGCGCGCACGGCCGCGAGCAGCGCCGCGGTCCGTCCGCCAGCATGCCCACCGTAGATGATCAGCAAATGCTTCATAAGTCCCTTTCCGGACTACCCGCGGCACCGAGCCGGGTTCAGGGCGATGGCAGCGGGCGGTAGACTTGGGCAAAGCGGGCCTGGGCTGCCACGCCATGATCGCCCGGCGCATATTGCAGCAGCCAGTCGCCCGCCTGCCCTTCCAGCCAATCGCCACCCGCCGTGCGCTGGCAGCGGAACGGCTCCGCCATCTGGCGCGCGAGCACGGGCGCTGGCTTGTTCTGGTAGCGCCCGGGCTGGCCATGCTCCACACCCGGGAGCGGCTCATACTTCGGATCGAAGCGATCGCGCGACACGCACCAGCGATCACCGTCCATGCCACTGACCAGAGCATCGCCGGCTTGATAGTGATTGGGCCCGACCCTCGAGATCAGCACGCCGGCACTCGCAGCAAACTCCACGCCGACAACCTCGTGCTTAACGTAGCGGCCAGCCGCCGCATCGGTACGCAGGTCCACCGCGCGCAGCTCAAGCACGACGCGGCTTCACAAACCGGGCGGCGCTGTGCATGAGGTTCGGCTTCAAACCGTCTTCAGGAAATCCGCACAGGTGGTCTGCGCCGGATCGGTGGCCGGCACCTTGGCGCAGATGCCATTCATCTGCGCGTGAATCTGTTCAATGATCGCCACGTGCTTGCCTTTGCTGTTCCAGTCGTGCAGCGACTTGGCAAGGCGCTTGAGCCCCATGGTGCTGCGGCCATAGATCCGACCGCTGCCGTCAAGCTCACCAAGCACCTTCTGCGAGGTCGTGGCGATAGCGGTCTCATCCTCGGGTCGCAGGCGAATCAGCGCGCGTACGTAATGAGAGCCCCACTGGAACCGCGTCGCCTGCCCCTGGGATTCCTGATAGGAGCGTGCCAGCCAGTCAAGCGCGGCATCCTTGTGGCCGCGCTGCTCCTCGATATCCGCCAGGTCCTCCATGTAGTAGTACGGAGTCCTGGAGGTCTTGATTTCGCCGCTCAGCAGCGTGTAGCTGGAATCGTTGTCATCCAGCTTGTCGTAAATATTGAGCGCGGCATTCACGAGCGAGGTGCGCGTGTAGGAATCCGTGGTCAGCGCGAGCGCCGCATCGACCTTCTGGCGTGCCTCGGCCACGAGCGCCGGCGGCAACTTGCCGCCCGGCTGCAGTGCCTTTGCGGCACGTAGCTTGCCGTACTCGGCGTAGAGCCGATCGGCCGTGGAGTAGTGCTCATCGGCGGCCTCCGCATCCATCAGCGTCATCCAGGTTCTTTCAAGATCAGCTACGTGCGCGCGATCGAGCTTGGCCTCGGTCTTGAAAAAATCAGTGTCCAGGTAGGCAAGGACATCCGCCACGCTTTCGGCCAGCGTCTCATTGGCAAGCAGCGTGCGTACCGGCGCCAGATCGGCGCGGACCCGCACGCTGACCGGCTTGCCAGGCTTCGGGGCATTGGGATCAGCATCCAGTGCCGCCGATGCGGCAATCACCTGCAGGCGCGCGCGCTCCTGCACTGCATCGGCCGGGCAGCGCATCGCGGCCTGGCTCAGCGCATCTGAAGTTGCCGCCAGCCACCCTGGGTGATCTTCGCTCGAGATCCACTCATCCTGCAGGCCCCAGCCGTTGTAGGCCAGGCGCCGGCAATCCTCGGCACTGAGCGGCGCAGAGCCGCTCGTTACGGCCGCCAGCACCTCACTCATGGGGCGTGAGGCCGAGAGTCCGATATCGAGCATTTCACTATAGCGGCTAAGGTCCATGCCGCCGGAGACGCGCTCAAGCTCGGCACGCTTGTCATCGAGGATCAGCATCGTTGGATAACCGGTCACCTTGAATTCAGAGGCCCAGCGCTGGGCATCAGGCGCATCGCCATCGAGGTATACCGGTACGAACAGCGAGAGCTTGCCGAGAAAGTCCTGGCGATGAAACATCGTTGCCTTCAGCTCCTGGCAGGGCGGACACCACACCGCGCCGAAGTAGACGAACACTGGCTTGTGCTGCTGCTCGGATGCAGTAAAAGCATCGGCGACATCCCCCTCGAACCAGGCTACGCCCTCGGGGCGCGAAGCATGGGATGCCGCCGCCTGCGGCGCGGGTGTGACTGGCGCTGCCGGCGTCACCGGCGGCGGCTTGTGGCAGCCTGCGAGGGCAATCAGCAACGCAACCGCAATGCTCGTCGTGACTCGTCTGGACATGAGCGCTCCATTACTCAACGGTATTGCCCGCAGCGGGACTCAGTGCTGGTTTTCCAGGGCCTCAATCTCATCCATCAGCCGGTTCATGCGCGCCACGAGCGCCTGGTAGGGCTTCGGGGTCGCCATGTCGATGCCCGCCTGTTTGTACAAATCGTAGCCATAACCGGAGCCGCCAGCACGCAGCATCGTCAGGAAGCGGTCGCGGGCCGGCTCGCCCTCCTTGAGGATCGCGTCGGTCATCGAGGCCGCTCCCGCCATCGAGGTCGCGTACTGATAGACGTAATAGGTGTACTCGGTGAAGTGGCGTACGTATTCCCATTCCTGGCAGTCCACCGGGTCAATCTTCATGACGCCCTCGGCTTCACCGTAGTAATTGCGCAGGATGCCGCAGTAGATCTCGCTGAGCCGCTCGCCCGAGAGCGGCCGGCCCTGCTCCACTTCCTGGTGGATCGCCAGCTCGAAGTCGGCGAACAGCACCTGGCGGAAGAAGGTCGTGCGGATCGATTCCACGCCCTCGCTGAGGTAGTAGAGTTTCAGATCGCGCGTCGCCGCATGCTCGACCATGTAGTCATTGAGCAGCATCTCATTGCCAATGGAAGCCGATTCGGCAATGAAGGTCGGGTAATTGGTCTTCTCGTAGGGCTGGGCCTTGTTCTCGAGCAGCGTGTGCATCGCATGGCCCCACTCGTGCGCGAAGGTCGAGAGCGAGTTGTAGTCGCCACTGTGATTCAGCAGCAGGTAGGGATGCACATCGTAGGCGCCGCCGTTCATGTAGGCACCGGATGACTTGCCCTCGTGCGGGTACACATTCATCCAGCGTCCGGCAAAACCGGTGCGCAGCAACCCCAGGTACTCCTCGCCAAGTGGCTTGAGCGCCTCAAGCGTGATGCGCTTGGAGTCCTCGACGCTGAACTCCGGTATGTGATCCATGTGAAAGAGCGGCGGGTAGTTATCGTAGTAGTGCAGCTCATCGGTGATGCCCAGCAGGCGCTTGCGCAATCGCAGGTAGCGATGCAGCGTCGGCAGCGCGGCGTGGGTCTCTGCGACCAGCGTCTTGTAGACGCTCTCGGGCATGTTGTCGGCAAACAGCGCCCCCTGCAGAGCGCTGTCGTACTTTCGGGACTTGGCCGTGAACTCATCGCCAATGACTTTCGTGGCCAGCATATTGCCCACGGTGCCCTGGAATTTCGTCCATGCGCCGAAGTATTCGTCGAACACGAGCTTGCGATCCTTGCGGTTGGCCGAAGGCCGGTATTTCTCAAAGTTCGACTGAATGAGTTTGGTGCTGGTGCCATCCGAAAGTGTCACGGTCGGCAGTGGCAACTCGCCGTTGCCGAACTGGTTGGTCATCGTATAAGGCTGCGCCAGCAGATCGCCGCTCAGCGCGAGCACCCCCTCGGCCTCATCACCGAGCGTGTGCGGTGCCGCCCGCAGCGTGTCATCGAGCTGGAAACCAAAGCGATCATTGAGCGTCTTGTTAGCCGCCTCAAAGCGCTTCACCTTGGCGGCACCTAGGCGGATGATCTCTGGCGCCAGCCACGCGGTTTTCGCGCCAATGAGTGTCCCCAGGGACTGGGCGCGCTGGTTGAGTTCCTGATTGGCGCTGATGCGCACATCCTCATCGGACTTCAGGCCCGCGTAGATCCCCAGACGCGCGATCTCGCGATTCAGATCACTGATTGCGAGCAGCGCCTTCAGCATCGAATCCGCGCTCTTGCCGAGTGTTCCTCGGTAGCTCTCAAGGGCCTCGGTCTGCTGGTGCGTACGCGCATAGGACTGCTCCCAGGCCTGCGGCGTCGCATACAAATCGGTCAGATCCCAGGACGCCTGTGTTTCAGCAGGCGTCGCGGCGGCGGTAGTTGCCGGTGCATCGGTGGCCGATGCGCTAAGGCCGAGCAGAGTCAGGAAGGCAAAGGCTGCTGCAATCAAAGTGCGCTGCTGCATAAGGCTCTCTTGTTGTTTGGGCTGGCGAACGGCGCCGGTTATAGGCGCGACACTGTAATCCGCGCCTGTACGTATGTGTAGCGCCGAGGTTCGGCCCCCCATACCTCTTGTTGTTGACTTGCGTGTATTGCGATGGTACCTTTTTATTACAAGGTAGCTGTATTGAACATGGACGCAGATCAGAAATTCGGCCCCATCCGCAAAGGACTACTCGAGTTCCTGGTGCTACGGATCGTCAGCGGCACGACGGTCTACGTGGCCGACATCCTGCGGCGTCTGGCAGACACCGAATTTGCCACTCAGGAAGGCACCCTGTACCCGCTCTTAAGCAAACTGCGCCGCGAAGGGCTCGTGGACTACGAGTGGCAGGAGTCAGAAAGCGGGCCACCGCGCAAGTATTACCGCCTCACAAGCGCCGGTCGCACGCAGCTGGCGGATCTCGACGATTACTGGAGCCGCATCAACAAGACCATCGCAGGTCTCGGAAGCTGAATTTATGCAAAAAGTAATCACGGTGAGTCTCAATGGGAACGCTTATCAGCTCGATGAGGCGGCCTACGCGCAGCTCGCCGCCTACCTGACTGAAGCGGCCCGCGCATTGGCTGGCAATCCCGACAGCGCCGAGATCATTGCCGATCTGGAGCAGGCGATTGCCGAGAAATGCGCCCGCTATCTGAGCGCGCATAAGAACGTCGTGAGCGGGGCCGAGCTGGAGCAGGTCATTGCACAAATGGGCCCGGTCGATGACACCCAGGCCGCTGGTGCTGCCGGGGCTGCCGCCAGTGCGAAGCCAGAATCGGCGCCGGGCGCAGCCTCGACGCACGCGGGCGAGAGTTCCGGTGCTGCTCCCAGGCGGCTCTACCAGATCAGCGAGGGCGCACTGGTGAGCGGGGTCTGCAACGGCCTGGCGGCCTACTTCAATGTCGATGTGACGCTGGTGCGGGTGATCTTCGTCGTGCTGATCATTGTCACCGGTGGCCTCGGGCTGCTGGCCTACCTGGCGCTGATGATCCTGATTCCCTACGCCAGCACCTCTGAGGAACATGCCGCGGCGCGCGGCCTGCCATTCAACGCCCGCGCACTGGTCGAGCGGGCCAAGGCCAAGTACGCTGAATTCGCCCGCAACGCCGAACGCCATATCGCGGGCGCGCCGTGGCGACGCGAATGGCGCCGGGTACGCGCCGAGTGGCGCGTGGAGCGGCGCCGCATGCGCGAGGACTGGCGTGCCTACCGTCGCAGCGGCTATCGCCGGCCGCTATCGCCGACGCCATCTCCAGCGGCCGATCCCGCACCGATTCATTACGCCGCGCACCTCGTTACCGGCGCCATACTGGCCGCGATTGGGTTGTTGCTGACGCTCTTAACGGTGGCGTGGGTGCTGGCGCTGATCTCGCTCTTCAGGAGTGGCACCGTCCTGGGCTACGCGCTCCCGCATGACATGCCCTTCTGGGTTGCCCT
>Ga0302325_10004909_pt1 | contig 30762 bp, 34 predicted proteins | sample Palsa_T0_2_FD_201948 | JGI IMG/M metagenome (GOLD analysis project Ga0302325, IMG submission 201948) | Peat permafrost microbial communities from Stordalen Mire near Abisko, Sweden - Palsa_T0_2 | ecosystem: Environmental > Terrestrial > Soil > Palsa > Peat permafrost | place: Sweden: Abisko... | reverse complement strand
TGACGGAAGAAGGATCAACGTCACGAACGCGAGGCGGCACAGCCCCCCGGAAAAGCCCGGCATGTCGGTCTTTCCTCAATCGTATCCGGCGCGCTCGCGTTCGGCATGTTGGCGGGCACGTCGCGCGCTGTAAAGGCGGCAGGGCTCGGATAGCATGAAAACGGGCGATTTGGTTTTTTTCCATACCGCTTTCCTCATCCGGCCGAACTCTTCATCCGATGTTAGCATTTATATTGGACTACTAGGGTCGGCCCGCGACAGCGACGCCAGGGGAAGGGTACGGGGGGAACTCTCAGGTTTTCTCCGTACCCGTTTAATTTGTAGACGGAGTGATAGCTTCCAGGCCTCGCGTCTTATCCCATAGCGAGTTTCGGTTCGTTACCGCAGCGTGACGGAACCCTTAAGATTTGTCTCGATTACTGAAAAATTTAACGATTTGTTTTACGTGACCTTATCGCTGACGTGCAACTATAGGGTGTTCCTCGCGAGAACCTGGCGGGCGCGGCGAGTTAACCTTCCCCTGGCAACCAACCGTGCCCGCTACTATCCGGTTCACTGTCGCAAAATCCCGGACATCCGGCCCGGCAACGCCACGCCGGCGGATTTCAATCTATGCGCGCCACGACCTGCTCCAAATTTGCAAAGAACCGCTGCCAGCCGTATTTCGCGCCCTGGTAGTTCTGCTGTTGCTCCGGCCGGAAACCCGACTGCTCCATACGCAGATGGGTTCCTGTGTCCGTAGGGGTCAGGGTCAAGGTGACGACCGTTTTCATACCCATCGAACCCCATGTGTAGGACAGTGCCTTGTTCGGCTCGATTGCGAGGACTTCGCAATCGACGACGCCGTTCCAGTTAGGCTGCGGATCCATTCGAAAACTGAAATGGTGCCCCACGACAGGCCTGAAGTCGTTCTTCATGAGCCACTCCTCGATCAGGTGCGGTTGCGTGAGCGCCCGCCAGATCTTTTCCGGTGGAAAGGCGATGTCTCGTTCGATGACGACGGAAAGCGTTTCGGTGGCAATATCGGTCATTGGTCCATCCTTTTGAGCAGATCTTCGAGGCGGTCGAACCGCTCGCTCCAGAACGCAGCGTAGACACCCATCCAGTCGACGAGAGGTTTCAGCGCCTGCGGGTGCGCGCTGTAATGCGTCTCGCGTCCTTCGTGGCGATCGCGCACGAGACCGGCGAGCTTGAGTACCCCCAGATGCTTCGACACGGCCGGCTGCGAGACACCCGAGCCGTCGGTCAGCATCCGGACCGTCTGTTCGCCCTCGCGGCACAGCCGCTCGAAGAGCGTCCGGCGGGTCCGGTCGGCGAGGCTTTTGAACACGGCATCGGGTGTGCGCTGCATGCGCAATTCATAACCATACAGTTATGCATCTGTCAAGCGCGGCGTGCATAAGCGTTCAACGCCGAAACGATCAGTCCGAACAGCAGCATCGCAAGCAGGTTTTCCAGCATCCAGAGACCCGTGTGATGCCCGCCCGACACCGCCTGCGAGAGCGGCACGACGACGAACGTCATCACCACATAGATTCCGACGCCATAGGCGAGCCCGCCTGCGAGCCAGCGCGTTGTGAGCCAGCGCAATCGCGTCGCGGCAGCGACATAGATTCCGGCGATGAGGATCGACATGGCCCATTGCAGGATCAGTCCGACGGCCGCCATCGGCAGGCCGCCGGTAAAAGCGTTTCTGCCGTAGAGGCCGCTCGCGATGGCGTGCAGGATCACGACAGGCGGCAAATGATTGATGAGACATGCCGATCCGATATCGATCGTACCGGCCGCCAATCCCGCGACCACCGCAATGCCGAAATCGGTCCACCGCATCTTGCCGCCCTCCCCTGCGCGATGGTGCAGTCTCTCACTTCGCGGATCGAATGCGATTTCAATTCTTTGTGTGCGCCGCGCAAACAACGAGAACGGCGCATCGAACGCATGTCCGCCTAGTGGCCTTACGGCAGCGGCACGGCGAAATACTCGCTGGCCGGCAGGAACAATCCGACGCCGGCGCGCATGGCCGCGCGCGCATGCCGCGCCTTTGTTCCGATCATGCAGAACTGGGACGGTGTCAGTTGCGTCCGCGCGCACAGACCACGCATGGCCTTCGCCAACGCTGCGTCGTCGACCGGCGCCTCAGAGAGATGGCTCGCGTTCCGGTGAAAGCTCCCGGGAAGCGAAACGCCGTCGGTCCACAATGCGATTGCGCAATCGTGCAATATGTCGAGTTTGCGCAATATTTCCGCCTCGAATTGCAGCAGCGCGCCGTCAACGACGATGATCAGGCCGCCCAGATGAACGCCGCGGTCGAGGATCACACTTGTGTAATCGCGATAGCCGAGACCGAGGCGGCCAGCGCGGCGCAGGCGGAGCATGACGATCTCTCGGCCGGGCGATTTCCACGCTTCGGCATGCGCGCGCCGCCACACCCAGGCGGTCCAGGTCACATCGAAGGGCGGACCGCCATTATGGCCGATCGGCGCCGGGCGATTGCTCGCTGCGGGATCGGGAAATTTCAGGACACGGCGCATCTGACGGGTGGAGCGAATCCAGCGCACAACGATATCGCCGTTTTCGCCAGACCCGCGACGTGTAACGAACGCGCAGGCTCAGCCTTTTCCGATGAAGGTCTTCGCGGTCGTGTCGATCAACGCCAGCAACTCGTCTTCCGTCTTCGCCCGGTTGTTCACCACCAGGCGGTGCACGCCGAGTTCGGCATAGCGCGCGACGATTTCGGGCGTCAGCGCCACACCGGGCGTTATGGTGATCTCCAGCGGACCCAGCTCGCGCGGACGTGCGATCTGCGCTTCGGCCTCGCGGATACCGTTCAGGCATTGCGCTGTCTTCTCGAGATCGAGCGCGAAACCGTACCAGCCATTCGCGTATTGCACGGACCGCCGGAAGGCGCCCGCGGTATGGCCGCCCACGACAATCGGCGGATGCGGCTTCTGCACCGGCCGCGGCATGGCCTGGATACCCTTGAACGAAACGAAGCGGCCTTCATAGGCGGGGCTGGCCTGCGTCCACATCGCCAGCATCGCTTCCAGATATTCCGTTGTGCGCGGTCCCTTGTTGTCGAAGGGAATGCCGAGTGCGTCGAACTCCGGCTTGAGGTAGCCGACGCCCAAGCCGAAAATGAGCCGCCCTCCGGACACCACATCGACGCTCGCCAATTCCTTTGCCAGCACCAGCGGATTGCGTTGCGGCAGGATGATGATGCCGGTACCCAGACGAATGGTTTTCGTATGCGCGGCGGCAAAGGCGAGCGCCACGGCCGGATCGAGCATCGGCGCGTCCGGCGCCATCGGCGACGGCGCCACGCGCGGATCCGGCAGCACGACATGTTCGCCCGTCCACAACGACTCGAAGCCTGCGTCCTCCGCCGCTTTCGCAATCCGCGCGATTGCCGCGGGCGTGACGCAGACGCCGAAATTGATACCGAACAAACCGAATTTCATGGCGATTCTCCCTATCTCATGCGCAGGCGCATTTGCCGTCGGCGAAGCTTCCTGTCCCGTTCTATCAGATCGAATCGGTGCGGCAGCTAAAACATCGCGGCGACGACATTACGGCCGCCATAATTCTCGATGAAGACGAGAACCCTGTAGCCCTCGGCGCGTTCCACCTTGCCGCCCGCATCGTGCAGCAGGATGCCGTCATTGTTCATCGTGCCGGTGGTGCGGTCGATAACGAATCGCGGCGCCTGCCCGCGATATTGCGAACGGATGAGCGTGAACAATGTGCGGGCGGCTTCCGGCGACAGCCTCACGCAACCCGCACTGGCGCGCCGTCCGAGATCGGCGATGTCGCCACCCACCGCGCTGTGAATCGCGAGTCCGGTGAGACTGCCGTCCCTGACCCAGTTGAAGAACATCGCGTAGGGCATTGGCTGGTTCCATTCCGAGGAATGGTAATGCGGAAAGAACCGATCGGGATCGAGCTCGTAATAGCCCGCCGGTGTGAAGCTCGGCAGACGCCGCCCGGCGGAATTGTATTCCACACGCTCGCGCCCGGTGGAGACCGGCCAATCGTGGAGCAAAGCAAGTTCGCCGCCGGCCTCCTTGCGGAACACATACATGCGCTGCGCGATGGGACCGCTTTCGGCTTTGCTCACATAGAGAAAGAGGTCGAAATTCGCGAACAGTTCCGGCGTGAGACCGGCTTTGAGCCGGTGCTCCGCCTGCACGACCTGCTCCGACACCGAGAGACCGGCGGGAGGTGTTTTCAGCGGCGGCGCCAATTCCCGCCGGTGCGGATGGAGTGAAAAATTGTGCGCGATGTGTTCGCGAACGTCGCGGGCGGGCAATGAGGCGAGATGCTGCGGCTCTATCGCGGCCGCGATGCGGTTTGCCGGAGGCAGATCGAGTTCGACGCTCCGATGCGGCGTCCCGCCTCCCGCATGCCCGGCCATCGTCGTCCATTCGTGCGACAGCGTTTCAGCCTGCCCTATGGCGAACCGCAGGCCCGGCCGCGCGATTTTTTCATCGAGCGCCTGCGCTGCATCGGCGCTCCCGCGTTCAAGTGCAACCGCGGCCCGATTGGCCTGGCGGATCAGCAGCGGATGGTGCGAAAGCATGACGGCGACGGCATAGGCGGACGCCGCCGCGAGATAGAGGCCGCTCAACTTCCTTAACGCAACCATTGTCCGCTTCGCTTTGTTTACGAATGCTAAACGATTTGACCGTCGCCGTCCCGAAATGGCGCAGCCAGCGGTTAACAGGATCGCCGGAATCCCGGCTCCGGGGCAATGGCGGTCTGGCGGAAATCTCGGGGATGGGCGGCTAAGCCGTGACGCGGTCGATATCCTGCCGGAGGGTGCGCGCGGCCCGCCAATAGCAGAACGCGCCGGTCAGACCCGTGACGATGCTGATCAGCAGGGCATAGCGCAGCGCGTCCGGCCCCAGCAGCGGTTGAAGCAGGTCGCTCACCTCGCCCACGATCGGCGCCGCCGGCGCATAGCCGATGAAATTCAGGATGAAGAGCAGGATGGCGGCCGAGCGCGCCCGCATGCGCAGCGGCACGAGCGCCTGGGCCATGGCATAGGCCGGACCGACATAGGCGGCTCCGGTGAGCGCCGGCACCACAAACGCCACGAGCGCCAGGGGTGTGCTGGACGACAGATAGAAGACGGGAGCGAAAGGCACGGTGATGAAGGCCGCAATGATCGGAACATACATGTTCCAGCGCACATCCCTCTTGCCGTAACGATCCGCGAAAAAGCCCCCCAGATAGGTTCCGACCGCACCGAAAATGCCGACCAGGACAGAGAGAGTCAGCCCGATCTCGGGCAATGTCATATGATGCGACGTAGAGAGGAACAGCGGAATAAAGGCGAGCCCGGCATAGCCGCCGAACGAGCTCATTGCCGTTCCGACGGAGAACCAGCGGAAGGAGCGTTGGCTCCACAGATAGCGCGCGACGGACCAGAGGCTCGGCGTTTTGCCGCTGTCGGCCAGGCGCTCGACATAGCCGCGTGGCGGTTCTTTCACGGTGAAGAGAAGCAGGAGAACAAGTACAAGCCCCGGCACACCGGCCGCCAAAAATGCGTGCCGCCAACCATAATGTTGTGCGATCCAACCGCCGCCGAAGAATGCGAACAGCAGGCCGATATTCAACCCGGCAGTGTAGAACGCGAGCGCCGACGCCCGCTTCTGCGGCGGATAGAGATCGGCGATAATCGCGTTGATCGAGGGACCGGTGCCGGCCTCGCCGATCCCCGTGCCGAAGCGGGCCAGCAGCAATTGCCAGAAATTAACGGCATAGCCGCACAGCACCGTCATGACACTGAACATGGCGAGAGAGGCCGCGATGATGTTGCGTCGGTTGACGCGGTCGGCGAGCACGGCAATCGGGATTCCCAGCGTCGCATAGATGAAGGCAAAAGCGGGCCCATTGAGCAATCCGAGTTCCAGATTCGTGAGATGGAACTCGGTTTTGATCGGTACGCTGAGGATGCCGACGATATTGCGATCCAGATAGTTGACGACATAGACGAGCGTCAGGATCACGAGGATATAGGTGGGCGACAGATGCGCCGGGATCGGGCGCAATATACCGGTACGTCCCCCAAGCCCGGTTTCGCCCGTGCCGGCGGCGGGTGTATCTTCCTGCATGAAGCCTCTGGCGGGCGTTCCTCTCCCGCGAGCCTAACAGAAAGCACGCCCGCGCAAAGCGCCTTGTGATGCAGTGCAGTTGCTCAATGCTACGGCAACGCAGCGTTCAGCCGAATTTGCCGCTCTTCGCAAAGCCACGCGGCACGAGGCGTCCGGCCTGTGCACGGGCACCTTTCCAATCCTTGAGTTCGCCCGGCGTCCAGGTGCGTCCGTTGGTGTCGCGCAATCCCGACTTCATCGTGAATGTGCAGGCATCCAGCAGAGGGCCGTCCTTATAGCGCTGGAGGATAACGCCGCGGCCGCGCGCCAGTTCGGGAACTTCTTCCAACGGAAAGACGAGCAGCTTGCGGTTCTCACCGATGACCGCCACGCTGTCGCCGTCGACAAACGCACACACACAGGCTTCGGTGCCGGCCGGCACGTTCATCACCTGTTTGCCGGAACGCTTGAGAGCCACAGCGTCGTCTTCGGCGGTGACGAAGCCGTGGCCGGAGGTCGCGGCGAGCAGCAATTTCCTCGCCTCCTTGTGCACGAACATGGCGACGAGATCGGCCTCGGGCGGCAGGTCGATGAAACTGCGGATCGCTTCGCCATTGCCGCGCCCGCCTGGCAGCTTGGCGCAATCCAAAGCAAAAAAGCGGCCATCCGTGGTGAACAGCATGAGCCTGTCGGTCGTTTCGGCATGGAGCCAGAACCGCGCCCGGTCGCCCTCGCGATATTTGATCGCATCGCTCGGTTCCTGATGGCCCTTGAAGGCGCGCAGCCAGCCTTTTTCCGAGCAAACGACCGTGACCGGTTCGCGCTCGACGAAGGATTCGATCGCTTCCGCTTCCGCGGCAATATCGGGGGGGGCGGCAAAGGTCGTGCGTCTTTTCCCGATTGCGGTTTTGAGGCCGAATTTCTCGTCGATCGTCTTCACTTCGTCGATCAGACGCTCAGCCTTCAATTTGTCGGAACCAAGGAGTTTTTTGAGCCCCTTCTGTTCGTCGGTAAGACTCGCGTGCTCGCCCCGGATTTCCATTTCCTCGAGCTTGCGCAGCGATCTGAGGCGCATGTTGAGAATGGCGTCGGCCTGAATTTCCGTGAGCCCGAACGCCTTCATCAGCTTGGGCTTCGGCTCATCCTCGTTGCGGATGATGGCGATCACCTTGTCCAGATTGAGATAGACGGCGAGATAGCCTTCCAGCACTTCGAGACGCGCAGCGATCTTCTCCAACCGGTGACGGGTACGGCGTTCGAGCACGTCGCGGCGATGCGCGATAAAGGCAAGAAGGACGTCCCTGAGACTCATCACGCGCGGAATGAGTCCGCCATCGAGCACATTCATGTTGAGGCTGACACGGGTTTCGAGATCGGTAAGCCGGAACAGCTGCTCCATGAGCAATTCCGGATCGACCGTGCGGCTCTTCGGAATAAAGACAATGCGGATGTCTTCCGCAGATTCGTCGCGGATATCGTCGAGCAGCGGCAGCTTTTTCTGTTCGATCAGCTCGGCAATGCGTTCGATCAGCTTTGCTTTCTGCACCTGAAACGGCACCTGATCGACGACGATCTGATAGCTGGCGCGCGCGCCATCCTCCCTGTGCCAGCGGGAGCGGACGCGAAAGCTTCCCCTGCCCGTCCGGTAGGCTTCCGCAATCGTCGCATGGTCGTCGATGACGATGCCTCCCGTGGGAAAATCCGGTCCTTTCACATGCTTGAGGATTTTCGCGTCACTCAGCTCGGGGTTACCGATGAGCGCGATGAGAGCGGCGCACAGCTCGCCGGCATTGTGCGGCGGAACCGACGTCGCCATGCCCACGGCAATGCCGCTCGAACCGTTCGCGAGCAGATTGGGAAACGCTCCCGGCAGAACGACGGGTTCGCGATCTTCGTTGTCATAAGTCGGGCGGAACTCGACCGCGTCTTCATCGAGCCCTTCAAGCAGCGCCTGTGCGACGGCGGTGAGCCGGCTTTCCGTATAACGCATTGCAGCGGCGTTATCGCCGTCGACATTGCCGAAATTGCCCTGCCCGTCCACCAGCGGATAGCGCACCGCGAAATCCTGGGCGAGGCGAACCAGCGCATCATAGACTGACAATTCGCCATGCGGATGAAATTTGCCGATGACGTCGCCCACCACACGCGCGCATTTCTTGAACCCGGCCTGCGGATTGAGACCCAGTTCGCGCATCGCATGCAGGATCCGGCGATGGACGGGCTTCAATCCGTCGCGGACGTCCGGCAGTGCCCGTTGCGTGATGGTGGAAAGCGCATAAGCGAGATAGCGCTCGCTCAGGGCCTTTCCCAGAGGCTCCGGCCTGATGTCGTCCTTGATCGGCAACTCGGTCATGAGGGGTCCATGTCGATTGATATGCGGTGTGCCTTCTCGCCCGAATCACAGGAGAGGAAAAATCGCAATTGTTCTAATCGAACGGAGCATTACGCCGATTCGCGGTCCGCAAGCTCGCCCAATCGCGCGCGCGCCAACGGCATTTGCCGGTTATGCGGATGCAGCACACGCTCCTGAAGAAAATGCCCCGTCAAAGCGAGACCCGCCAGAATTTCCGCTGGCGACGGCGACGCGTTTTGCGACCCCAGCAGGAACGGGGGCAATACAAACAGACGCTCGCGATAAGGCGCACCCGCGGCGCCCGATACGGCGCGCCCCGATTTCGGCGACACGTAGAGCAGATCGTCCAGCGACCCTGTGGCGGCGCAGCGCGAAAGATCGAGACCGAAACCCAGGACTTCCAGGAGGCCGGCCTCCCAGCGCACATAGAGCGGTCCCCAATGCGCGAAATCGCTCGCAGCGATCGCATCCAGCAGGATTTCCGCTACCTCGAATACAGATTCATGCAATTCGCGTTCGGGCAGAACGGCGCGCGCGACTTCCGCGAAGGCGTTCAACCCCGCCAGGGCTTCGCGGCTGTCGAGCATTTCTGCTGCACGGGCGCGCGCAAGCTCGGTGGAAAATTCTCCCAGATGTTCGGAAAGACGCGCGCGCCAGCGTACCCGGAGCGTGTTCCCCCGCTGCAGCACGGGTCTCTGTTTGCGCGAGACACCGCCATACACCAGACCCAGATGACGCCCATGCGCACGCGTCAGCACTTCAAGAATGGCGGAGGTTTCGCCGTGTCGTCGCGAAGCGAGCACGATGGCATCGTCAGTCCATTCCATCGCCAGTGTCCCGATTCTGAAATTCGCTTGATTGCTATATAATGCTCGGGCGAATTTCAGAAACGAAGGACACTAGGAATTTATTAATTCTAGTGTCGTTTTGGCTCCGAAGTTCGCAAGACGCCCGATATCGGTGATGTGGCGAACTTCGGAACCACGACACTAGCGCTTCTCACTCCTCCGGATACTCCAGCCCGATCGTGCCGAAATGCTCGCGTTGGTCCGCCCAATTCTCCCGCACCTTCACGAACAGGAAAAGATGCACCGCACGGCCGAACATGTCCTGCAACTCGTTCCGTGCCGCTTCGCCGATCGCCTTCACCGCGCGACCACCCTTGCCCAGCGCGATCGCCTTCTGGCTTTCCCGCTCGACGTAAATCACCTGGTCGATGCGCACGGAACCGTCCTTCCGCTCCGTCCATTTCTCGGTCTCGACGGCCGTCGCATAGGGCAGTTCGTCGTGCAGCCGCAGATAGAGTTTTTCGCGCGTGATCTCGGCCGCGAGCAGACGGAGCGGAATATCTGCGGCCTGATCGGCCGGATAAAGCCACGGTCCCGGCTTCATGTGGGCGGCGCACCAGACGCGCAAATCGACGACGCCGTCGCCTTTCAGTGCGGAGATCATAAAGACGCGTTCGAAAATCGCGGGGTCATGCAGCCGCTCGGTCAAGGGCAGCAACGCCGCGCGATCGAGCGCATCGACCTTGTTGAGCGCGAGCGACACGGCTTTGCGTCCGCTCTGGCGCAGGCCTTCGATGATCGATTGCGTGTCGCGCGCCGCCAGACCGGCCGGTTGCGCCGCCTCGGCGGGCGCATCGACAAGCAAGACCACGGCATCGGCGTCGCTGGCGCCCACCCAGGCCGAACGAACCATCGCACGGTCGAGTCTGCGCCGCGGTTTGAAAATCCCCGGCGTGTCGACGAACACGATCTGGGCATCGCCGTCGATCGCCACGCCACGAACCGGCATGCGCGTGGTCTGTACCTTGGGAGTCACGATCGAAACCTTCGATCCGACGAGCGCATTGACGAGCGTGGACTTGCCGGCATTCGGCGCGCCGATCACCGCGATGAAACCGCAACGCGTGGCTGAAGATTTTCCGGAACTCATGCGCGCCTTTCATCCAGCCGCGCCAACATCGCGCGTGCGGCCGCCTGCTCCGCTTCGCGTTTGGAGCGGCCTTCGCCGATCTCCGATCCTTCGCCCGTCACCGTCACTTCGACCGCAAAATGCGGAGCGTGATCGGGTCCTTCGCGCTTCACCAGACGATAGACGGGCGCGCCGCGCGATTGACGTGCGGGCGATTGCGCCCATTCCTGCAGCGTCGTCTTGGGATCGCGCATGTCCTGGCCGAGCGCTCCGAATGCGTCCTGCCAATAGCGCTCCACGAAGGCATGCGCCGCCGCATATCCGCCATCGAGATAGAGCGCTGCGATAACGGCTTCGCAGGCTCCTGCAAGAATGGCGGCCTTGCGCCGGCCTCCGCTGGCCGCTTCCGCTGCGGCGAGAACAAGATGATCCGACAGCCCCGCCGCTTCGGCCGCGGCAGCGCAGGCTTCGCCCCGCGCGAGCGCATTGTATTTGAGGGCCAGTGCCCCTTCGGGATCATCGGGATAGAGCTGGAACAATCTGTCCGCGATGACGAGGCCCAGGACGCGATCGCCGAGGAATTCCAGACGCTCGTTGGACGATCGCGTACTCGCACTGGCATGGGTCAGGGCATGCCGCAGCAGTCCTTCGTCCTTGAAGGCGTGACCCAACCGGCTCTGCAGCAGTTCGAGATCGCCCAATTCAGTCGATGACGGTGAACATGCGGCCGTAGCGGATTGCCCAGGGCCACTTCCAGAATTCCCAGATTTGCGCACTACCATCTTCCGAGAAGAAAATGAGCTCGGCTTTTCCGACCAGATTCTCGGCAGGAACGTAGCCCACATCGGCGCGGCTGTCTGCGGAATTGTCGCGATTGTCGCCCATCATGAAATAATGGCCGGGCGGCACGACGAAGACCTCCGTATTGTCTTCGGGTCCGTTGGCAATCCGGTCGAGCACAAAATAGCTCTTTCCTTCCGGCAGCGTCTCGCGGTAGCGCGGCACGTTTCTCGTACCGCCATAGTCATCGGGTTCGACATAATCCGCGACGCGCACCTTCGGTATCGGCTTGCCGTTCAGGAAGACCTGACCGTTGATCATCTGCACGCGGTCGCCCGGCATGCCGATCACGCGCTTGATGAAGTCCTTCATGTAGTCCTGCGAATTGGGGTTCGGCATCTTGAACACGACGACGTCGCCGCGGTGAGGTGCCGAACCGAATACGCGACCCGAAAAGGGCGGCAGGCTGAAGGGAAAGGAATTGCGGCTGAAACCGTAGGCGAATTTCTCGACAAAGAGATAGTCGCCGATCAGGAGCGTATTCTCCATCGAGCCCGACGGGATGTTGAACGGCTGGAACAGGAAGGTCCGGATGACGAGCGCGATCAGCAGCGCATAGATGATCGTCTTGACGGTCTCGATCCAGGTTTCGCCATCCTGTGCGCGCTTCGCTTCCGTCGTCGTCATATCGGCTTTCTTTTCCGCTGCCTTGTTATCGGCGGCAATATTGTCGGTCTCGGGCAGGTCGGTCATATGCCTCATTCCTGGGTGGACGGAAAGGAAAACCCGGACCCTGCGTCAAGGCGGCGGGCCAGGGCTTCACGCATTCGCAGTTTGCTGCGGCACGGAGGCCACAGCGGAAATAATCACGATCGCCTGGGCGAGCGGAAAATCGTCGGTGATCGAAAGATCGATCTGCGCCACATGGCCCTTGGGCGTCAGCTGCTCCAGCCGTTCGAGCGCGCCGCCCGTCAGGCGCAGGCTGGGCTTGCCGCCCGGCAGATTGACCACCCCCATGTCCCGCCAGAAAACGCCCTTGCGCAGACCGGTCCCCAGAGCCTTCGAACAGGCTTCCTTGGCCGCGAATCGCTTGGCGTAGCTGGCGGCACGTTGTGCCCGGCGTTCCGATCTGGCCCGCTCCGTGTCCGTGAAGATCCGCGACAGGAACCGCTCGCCGTAGCGCTCGATGCTCTTCTCGATGCGCCTTATATCGATCAGATCGGAACCGATGCCGATGATCATGCGGTGTTGCGCCCGTCGCTCCGGGCGCGTGCTTCGTCCATAAGCGCGCGCATGCGCCTGATCGCTGCGTCGAGGCCGGAGAAAATCGCCTCGCCTATGAGGAAATGACCGATATTGAGCTCGCGGATTTCCGCAATGCCGGCAATCGGTCCCACCGTGTCGAAGCCGAGACCGTGGCCGGCATGGACTTCGAGGCCCAGCGACGCGCCATAGGATGCGGCCTTACATACGGATTCGTAAAGACGCGCGCGCAAATTGTCGTCGCCATTGGCCGCCGCTTCGCAATAGGCGCCGGTATGCAGTTCGATCACGGGCGCGCCCAGCGCTTTCGCTGCCTCGAGCTGCGTGCGCTCGGGCTCGATGAACAGCGAGACGCGAATGCCCGCGTCCGTCAGCGCGCCGACAAAAGGCGCCAGCCGGTCGCGTTGACCCCAGGCGTCGATGCCGCCTTCCGTCGTTCGTTCTTCCCGTTTCTCGGGAACGATGCAGGCCGCATGCGGGCGATGATGGAGCGCGATGGCCAGCATTTCGTGCGTCGCCGCCATTTCCAGATTGAGCGGCAGGTCGATCTCGTGGCTCAGCCGTTCGATGTCGCGGTCGGAAATGTGACGGCGATCCTCGCGCAGATGCGCGGTGATTCCGTCCGCACCCGCCTGCGCCGCCAGCTTCGCCGCGCGCACGGGATCGGGATGCCGTCCGCCGCGCGCATTCCGGATGGTCGCCACGTGATCGATATTCACGCCGAGACGCAGGCGGTTCATGGCCGGGTTCCCAGGTTCAAGCGGCTTCATTCCCTTCGAAGGAGCGCGGTCCGCGCTCGCGGTCCACGGATTCGACCGCGGCGTTCACCCTGAGCGCCCCCAGGATATTCTGCAGATGTGCCACGTCGCGCACTTCGATATCGACCAGAAATTCGAAGAACAGCGCATTGCGGTTAACAACCTTCAAATTGAAGATGTTGCCGCCATTGCCGCCGATCACGGTGGCAAGGGCCGCGAGCGAGCCGGGTGCATTCTTGACCCGCACCAGCACGCGCGCCACGGAATGCCCTTCGGCGGAGGAATGCGCATCCCAGCGCACGTCCAGCCAATCGGCCATGCTGGTCTGCGCCTGCTCCAGTTCGGCGCAGTCGATCGTATGGATGACGGCGCCTTCGCCCGGAACCATGAGGCCCACGATGCGGTCTCCCGGCAGGGGATGACAGCATTCGCCCAGGCGGTAGGAAATGCCTTCCGTCAGACCTTTGATCGAGATCGCCCTGCGGCCGCTGCCGTCATGGCGTTTGGCGCGTTTGGGATCGCGCTTGATTTCGGGAAACACCGCATGCAGCACGTCATCGGCCCGCAAGGCGCCGCGGCCGACCTGCGCGAACACGTCTTCCGGTTTCGTCACGCGGAGTTTCTTGGCCACTTCGCCGATGGCTTTGGCGGTCAGCTCCAGTTTCTCGTCCGCAAACGCTTTTTCGAGGATCTTGCGGCCGAGACTCGCATGTTCGTCGCGCCTGGCGTGGCGCAGGAAGCGGCGGATTTCGGCCCGCGCGCGGCCCGTCACCACGAATTGTTCCCAGAGCGGCGACGGCGTCTGCTCCTTGGTGCGGATGATCTCTACCTGGTCGCCGTTTTTCAAAATCGTGTGCAGCGGCACATGTGCGCCGTTCACTTTCACGCCGACCGTCGAATGACCGAGATCGGTATGCACCGCATAGGCGAAATCGATCGGTGTCGCACCGCGCGGCAGCGAGATGAGTTCGCCCTTGGGCGTGAAGCAGAACACCTGGTCCTGAAACATGTGCAGGCGCGAATGTTCGAGGAACTCTTCCGGCGAATCGCCCTTTTCGAGCAGCTCCACCATCTCGCGTAGCCACTCATAGGCATTGACCTGCGCCGGGTCCTGGTCGTTCACATGCTCGCGATAGCGCCAGTGGGCCGCGACGCCACGCTCCGCGATGTCGTGCATCTTCTGGGTGCGGATCTGCACTTCGACACGCTGATGCTCGGGACCGATCACGGTCGTATGGATCGAGCGATAATTGTTTATCTTCGGATTCGAAATGAAATCCTTGAAGCGTTCCGGCACCATGCGCCAATTGGTGTGCAGGATGCCGAGCGCGCGGTAGCAATCTTCTTCCGTCTTCACGATCACGCGAAAACCGAAAATGTCGGACAGCGTCTCGAAATTGAGCTGCTTGTCCTTGAGCTTGCGCCAGATCGAATAGGGCCGCTTGGCGCGACCGGACACCCAGGACTCGATGCCGCTCTCGGCCAGCTTGCGCTTCAGCTGGTCCGAGATGCGGCCGATGCGCTCGCCCGATTGCGCGTCGAGCCGGGCCAGCCGCGTGACGATGGAATTGCGGGCCTCCGGATGAAGCTCCGCGAAGGCCAGATCCTCGAGCTCCTCGCGCAGACTCTGCATGCCAATCCGGCCGGCGAGCGGCGCATAGATGTCGACCGTCTCCTGCGCGATCCTGAGGCGCTTCTCCGGGCTCTTGATGTAATGCAGCGTCCGCATGTTGTGCAGGCGGTCGGCGAGCTTGACCAGCAGCACGCGGATGTCGTTCGACATGGCCAGCATGAGCTTGCGGAAATTCTCCGCCTGCTTGGTGCGTTCGGAGAACAGTTCGAGCTTGGAAAGCTTGGTGACGCCGTCGACCAGCTCTGCGATTTCCTTGCCGAACTTCTTGAGGACGTCCTCATAGGTGACGTCGGTGTCCTCGATCGTATCGTGCAGGAGCGCGGTCACGATGGTGGGCACGTCGAGCTTAAGCTCGGTGAGGATGCCGGCCACTTCCAGCGGATGGGCGAAATAGGGGTCGCCTGAGGCGCGGAACTGCTTGCCGTGCGCCGTCATGGCATAGACATAGGCCTTGTTGAGCAGCGCCTCGTCGGCGTTGGGCTCATAGGCCTTGACCCGCTCGACCAGCTCGGTCTGGCGCATGAGCTTGCGGCGCAGACGCGGCTTGGGCGCGGCCACGCCGATGGCGGGCGCGGACGGCGCGCGCCTTCCCGATTCGGTCTGTTCCGACGGAATGCTCATGACTGCACTTATATATAGTGAGAAGTATCGATTTGACGAAACTTCTCAGGGCCCGGATAACGCAACAAAATTTCGTTTACAGACCCTTCAGCGTCAGGAACTATTCTTCGTAGTCGACTTCCGGTTCCGGCTGGGGTTCGGCACGGCGCTGGGCCTCAGAGGTGAGCGCCCGCAGCAGTTCCTCTTCCGTCACCTGGCGGAACTGCGCGTCCTCGCGGCCCGAATCCTCGTCGCTGGGCGTCTCTTCCGGCTCGTCCACTTCGGCGTGCTTCTGGAGGCTGCGGATATATTCTTCCCGGACTTCGTCGGGTTTGAGCGATTTGGCGGCAATTTCGCGCAGCGCCACGACCGGGTTCTTGTCGCGGTCACGCTCCAGATGGGGCTCGGCCCCGCCGGACAATTGCCGCGCCCGATAGGCGGAATAGAGCACCAGATCGAACCTGTTGGGCACCTTGTCGACGCAATCTTCAACGGTTACGCGGGCCATCAAGGCTCCTTCAGAGGCTGGAGAGGTTTTCGCGAGCGCGGGACCCTATAGAAACGGCCCGCCCGGCGCAAGGGGCGGGTTAAGGGGGGCACTGTTACGATTTCAATTTGCCTAACCTCATTTAGCCTTCCGGCCCTCCCCAAGCGCCCAGAATGCCGACCCTATAAAAACAACAGCCGTCAGCCCACAACCCATAAGAGTTGCTGTCGTTACCCGGGCATCGCTGCCAAAGACGGCGGTCGCCGCAACCGGTATCAGCCCGATGAAACCGATAACAAATTGGCAAGCCGAGAGCACGAACCAAAATCTGCGCGATATCATAACGCCGTTCCAATGCGTCGCCCGTTAGGGTGAGTTCCAGCGAGATGGTACGAATTCACCCCCAACATCGCCAGCGCGTTGGGCAGGACGAACTTTTGCAGCTCACCAAACCTTCGAGGATGGATTCCATGCACCGCTCGCGCATCAATGGTCTGCTGATCGATTGCAAGACCGACGATATCGAGGCCGCGGCGCAATTCTGGGCGGACGCGCTGGGCCGTCCGGTCGATCCGAAGCATCCGGGAAGCCGCGGCAATTACCGCATGCTGGAAACGCCGCCCGACGAACTCAGCGTGCAGGTTCAGCGCGTGGACCATGAAAGCCGCGTGCACATAGATATCGAGACGGACGACATTCCGGCCGAAATCGCCAGGCTCGAAAGCCTGGGTGCCAAGTTAGACGAACGCAAGGAACGCTGGGCGATCATGCGCGCGCCCACCGGCCAGCGCTTCTGCATCGTTCGCGTGCAACGCCCCGATTGGCCGAAAAACGCCAATCAGTGGGACTGATGCGCGATTGCCGCCGATAGGTCTCGTCGGCATTGCGTCTTTATAAGGCAAGTCTGAAGCGTCGCCGGTTTTGTCGCGGTGAGATCGAGTTTCGGCGACCGGATACGAATTCATCTCCATTGCAGCCGGCGTGTCGGGCACGACGGATCCATTGCAGCCGGCGTGTCGGGCACGACGGACTTTTACATCCAGGAACAAGTATTCCGTCGCCGGAAATCTCGCTTCTCGCCGGCCCAACGGCGCCAGCCGGGGAACTTTTTCGGCGAAGCGACGTTTCCCATGCTGCTGACAGGAAGGTATTTTATGTCGCTTGTTTCGCTTGTGGTGGTTCTGATTGTCGTCGGCGTGCTGTTGTGGCTCGTCAACACCTACATTCCCATGGACGGCAAGATCAAATCGATCCTGAACGCCGTCATCGTTATAGCGGTCGTGATCTGGTTGCTGCAGGTCTTTGGTTTGCTCAGCAATCTCACCAACATTCGCGTCGGCCACTAAATGTGATAGGACGCGGTCCGGCGCGGCTTCCGTCGCGATCGACCTCTCTAGTGCCGGCAACTGTCGCGGACACCCACCGGCGGTCTTGGCTGCATGATGCTAATTCATTTCCGATGTCGCTGGCACATTGGGCACGATAGTTTTTTGCATTTCAGAATGGGAATCTGTCGTCGAAATTCCAACCTATAAGTCCCATCAGCCTCCGCCGGCTTTCGCCATGATGTCGTACACGGGCTTGTTGTCGGCGTAGACCCGCCACTCTTTCACCAATCCGTCTTCCACCACGCACAGCCATGCGGCGGGCGTGTGCCAGCGGTTTGCGGGAGGCAGCTTGCCGTCAGCAGCGATGGTGCCTCCGGCCGCGCCGAACACCGCGACCTGATTTCCGTTCTCTAACACCACTTCATGCGACACCGAATAATCCGGACAGAAGGCGAAATAGCCCCGCCGCCCGGCTCGCATCTGCTCGCGGCCCCGCACCGGCTGGCCCAGCGAATCGATGAAGACATGGTCGTCCGTCATCAGTTCTGCCAATGCGTCCGCGTCACGCCGGTTGATGCGATCCAGAAATTTCAGCGTGGTTTCACTGGGGTTCATGCGGCATCCTCCCGGATATTGTCACTCTATCATGCCAGGCGGCCGATGCCGGGCAACCCAGAAGACGCCAAACCCATGCCTGAGGAATCCCAGGACCCGACAGAGCGGGAACAGCTGATCGATGCGCGCGAGCAGATCAAACGGCAGCTTGAACTCATCGAACACCCGCTGCGTACCATGGACCGGAATTCGCAGCTGGTCGCGCGTCTGCGGGCCATGCTGGCCGATATAGAGGACTGCCTGGGAGATGACGGAAAAAGCGATGTCTGAAAACCCTCGCCCCCGCAGCTGCACGACCCCGATTTTCCGGAAATCCCCTCACCCGAAAACTCCGCGGAATCCCTGAAGAGTACACGGAACGTTCTGTGTACGAATGAATTCGCTTGACTCGTTTGATCAAATGCACTACAAATTTCGCCATCGTGACATTGTGTGCCCGGCGCCCGGCAACGAGCGCCGGGTTTTTTATTGATCGGCAAGTCGGCATTGGCCTCCAGCAGGGGGAACGTGGAAGGTTGTGCGATCGGCAGCGCGCGAGCGCCGCGTTTCCGGGCTTGGAACCCGCTCCTGTTATTCCCTGTTAAATTTATTCCCTGTTAAATTCCCTGTTAGCAGGGAATTCGATCTCGGAAAGTTCCACCGCGAAATTCCCTGTTCGGAGTCCCCCAGCGGCGCACTGCTATTCCTTCTGTTCCGCGGGAATGACCGCCTGCGCGACCGGCGGCGGCAGGAGCGCGCGGGCACGCACCCAGGTGTGGGCGCTCTGCGCCGCGAGCAGCGACGCCGTAAACATGAGGCCCGCGTCCGTCCAATGGACGAAGCTCGTCGCGGCCGCGAGGCCGGTGTTGTGGAACAGGTCCTTGAGGCCCCAGCGCGCGGCGAACAGGCCCACGAACAACACGGCACTGAGCGGCGTGCCCTTGGTGTGGACCGCGCCCGTTTCGGGATCGGTGCTGAATTCCAGCGTGTGGACCCGGAACCAGCCGAGCGCGCCGCCCGCCCCGGCGGCCAGAATGAAAAACAGGAGCGCAACAATTCCGGGAAACGACGAGAACAGCGTGCCGAGCGCGACGAGGACCATGATCGCCGGCATGAGCCAGAGCCGCCAGAAACGCACGGGGCGCGCCTTCTGCGTTTTGATCATCCGCCGCAGAACCAGGGCCGCGAGAACGAGCGGCACGATATAGGGACCTATCCACGACATCGCGGCATCCGTCGAACGAAGGCTTTTACCCGGTGGCTTTCCTAAGCTCGCGCTCCGGCGCTGGCAAGGCGGCAATGAGTTCCGCGACCGGTCGCCGGGATACGGGATGGCGCCAGTGCGGCGCGATGTCGGCGAGCGGTACGAGGACGAAGCCGCGCATGCCCATGCGGGGGTGCGGCAGCTCGGGGGGTCCGGCCTCGATCCGGCCCTCATAGTCCAGAATGTCGAGATCCAGCGTGCGAGGGGCATTCGGTCCGTCGCGCCTGCGCCCGAATAAAGTTTCGACGGTCTGAAGCACGCGCAACAATTGCGCCGGTTCGAGCGTTGTCACGATCTGGGCGACGGCATTGACGAAATCGGGATCTCCGGGATCTGGCCACGCCGCGGTGACGTAGAACGGCGAGATCGCAACGGATGCAATCTGATGTTGAGACAATTCCGCCAGCGCCGCGCGCAACGTCGTTTCCGGCGCGCCGGCAGGCGACGGCAGGTTGGCGCCCAGTGCGATCAAAATCATGCGATGCCATATGAAAACATTTGCAGCGAGTGGCGAATATCCTAGAACGTTTTCGGGCGTCGAAGGGATTATCGAAATGCCCTTATTGTTTACAGGAGAATTGCGATGCTGTTCTACCCACAGGAAAAGCTTGCTTTGTTCATAGACGGCGCCAATCTCTACGGCGCGGCGAAAGGGCTCCAATTCGACATCGACTACAAGCGCCTGCTTGAGCTGTTCGCGCGCAAGGGCGTACTCGTACGGGCGTTTTACTACACGGCCGTCGCGGAGGATCAGGAATTCTCTCCCTTGCGTCCGCTCGTCGATTGGCTCGACTACAATGGTTTTTCGGTGGTGACCAAACCGCTCAAGGAATTCACGGACAGCCAGGGACGCCGCCGCATCAAGGGCAACATGGACGTGGAGCTCGCCATCGACGTGATGGAGATGGCCGATATGGTTGACCATATTGTCATCTTTTCCGGAGATGGAGATTTTCGCCGCCTGGTGGAAGCGGTGCAAAAAAGAGGCCGGCGGGTGAGCGTGGTTTCAACCGTCCGCACCCAACCGCCGATGATCGCCGACGAATTGCGCCGCCAGGCCGACAATTTCATCGAGCTGGAGGAACTGAAATCCGTGATCATGCGCGAAGGCGGTCCGCGTACCGGCCAACCTGCGCCACAGCAGGTCAATCAGTTCGCGCAACCGGCGTGAAGGCTGAAGGTCGGCTCTGCGATAGCAGGACATTCCTTTTGCGCAGCGCATCGGAACCGCCGCACGATTGCGGGCTTTGTCCGCGGCTGGCGGAATTCCGCGCCGCCAATCGCGCGACCTATCCGGACTACTTCAACGCGCCCGTACCTTCCTTCGGCAGGATTGACGCGCGGCTCCTCATCGTTGGCCTGGCGCCCGGCCTGCATGGTGCGAACCGCACCGGCCGCCCGTTCACCGGCGACTATGCGGGCGATCTGCTCTACGCGACCTTGCTCAGGCACGGACTGGCATGCGGAACCTATGCGGCGCGCGCCGACGACGGATTGGAACTTGTCGATTGCAGGATCGCCAACGCCGTAAGCTGCGTGCCGCCGGCGAACAAACCCCTGCCGACCGAGATCAAGACCTGCCGCCGATTTCTCCAGGGGCAGATCGCGGAGATGCCGCAACTCAAAGCGGTCCTGACGCTCGGGCAGATCGCCCATGACAGCGTGCGCTCGGCCCTGGGCATCGCCAGAAACGCGCACCCTTTCGCGCATAGCGCCAGACATCAAACGGAAAAGCTGACACTCATCGCCAGCTATCATTGCTCGCGTTACAACACGAATACGGGCGTTCTCACGGCGGAGATGTTCGACCGCGTCGTGGCGATGGCAAAGGCGGCTGCGCTCGCCTAGCCTCGCGCTCGCAGCAACCGCGCTTTGGAACGCTCCCAGTCGCGCGACTTCTCGCTCTCGCGCTTGTCGTGAAGTTTCTTGCCGCGCGCCACGCCGAGCTCGAGTTTCGCAATTCCCCTGGACGTGAAATAAAGCCTCAGCGGGATCAACGTCATACCTTCGCGCTGGATGGCCGCGGCGAGCTTGCGCACCTCCGTCTTGCGCACCAGCACTTTCCGCGGCCGGCGCGGCTCGTGATTGAACCGGTTGGCCATCGTGTATTCGGGGATGTAGGAATTGATGAGAAAAATCTCGCCATCTTTTGCCTGGGCGTAGGATTCCGCGATCGTGGCCTTGCCGCTCCTGAGCGCCTTGACCTCGGATCCCATAAGCACCAGCCCCGCTTCCAGCGTGGATTCGATGGCGTAGGCATGGCGCGCTTTTCGGTTGTCGGCGACAACGCGCCGCTCCGGTTCTTCTTTCTTTTTTGCCACTCTCTATCCTTCGCCGATGCCCGCGATATCCATTGCCTCGCGGATGCGGGCGCGAGCCGAAGCGGTCGCCGGAACGATGGGCAGCCGCACCTCGTCGGTGCAATGGCCCAACAGCGACACCGCATATTTTACGGGCGCGGGGCTCGCTTCGCAGAACATCGCGTCGTGCAGGGGCATGAGCCGATCCTGCATCGCCAACGCTGCATCGAAAGCACCTTGCAAACATGCTTCCTGGAATTTCGCACACAGGCTCGGTGCGACATTTGCCGTCACCGAAATGCAGCCATGCCCGCCATGCGCCATGTAACCCAAAGCCGTCCCATCTTCGCCCGACAGCAGCCGGAATGTCTTGCCGCAGGCGGCGCGTTCCCGGCTCGGCCGGGCGAGATTGGCGGTCGCGTCCTTGACGCCGACGATGTTGGCGATCGACGCCAGCCGCTCCATGGTTTCGACGGAAATCTCCACCACGCTGCGGCCGGGGATATTGTAGATGACGATGGGAATGTCCACGGCCTCCGCTATCGCCGCGAAATGCCGGAATATTCCCTCTTGCGTGGGCTTGTTATAATAGGGCGCAACGGAGAGTACGGCGTCGGCCCCCACTTCTTTGGCAAACCGCGTGAGCGCGATCGCCTCGGCGGTGGAATTGGAACCGGCGCCGGCGATGACGGGAATCCGCCCGCCAGCCTCGTCCACGCAGATTTCCACAACCCGCATGTGCTCCTCGTGGCTGAGGGTAGCAGATTCACCTGTGGTGCCCGCGGGGACAAGCCCGTGCGAGCCCTGTCCAATCTGCCAGGACACGAGGCGACGAAAAGCGGCTTCGTCCACATCGCCGTTCCTGAACGGCGTGATGAGGGCGGGCATGGAACCTTTGAGACGTTCGCGCATGTCGCGCATGATAAAATCCGTGCAATGATTTACGCAAAATAGCCCCTGTGTGACGATGCGGGCAAGGCGCAATGGCTGGCTAACAGTCGAGGCAGCCGGTATGTTGGGATTCGTCCGATAAGGACGCGCCAATTCTCGAACAGGTCTTGAACAGATGCAGGCGTTGCGCGCCTTTCTGATCGCATCGGCCGCGCTCGGCGTCATGGCTGCGGGCACGGCGGCGCAGACGGGCGCGCCGGCATCTGGCAACGACCTGCCGCCCGGACTGGTCCGGCAGAATGGCGTCATCATGATGCAGCCGGTTTCCGATTCCGGCGAGGGCGGATCCGGCGCAACATCCTTCGGTGGAGAGCGCAGACAGAGCCTTGTTCATGTTCTGAGCGCCGCCGACCACGATCTCTATTCGCGTGCGTTCGATGCCGCGGAGCGCGGCGATTGGACCGCGGCGCGTGCGATGGCCGAGCAGGGCCAGGATCCGACGGCACGCCAGCTCATCGAATGGCGCTACCTGCTCGACAAGAACAGTGGCGCCTCGTTCGGCCAGATCGCGGCATTCCTGAAAAACAACCCCGACTGGCCCAAGCGCGACACGCTTTTCTCGCGCGCCGAGGAGGCGATGGACCCCGCGATGGATCCGCATGCGGTCATTGCCTGGTTCGGCGACCGCACGCCCGTGTCGGGTATGGGGAAAATTCGGCTGGGCGAGGCGTTGATCTCCACCGGTTCCGCCGAGCGGGGACGGGACCTCGTCCGTCAGGCATGGATCACGTGCAGCTTCGATCCGACCCAGGAATTCATGGTGCTGCAACGCCATGGCGATATCCTGACGCCCGAAGTGGATGGCGCACGTCTGGAGCAACTCCTGGCGCGAGGCGATCTTGCCGCCGCGCGACGCGAAATGTCGCGCGTGACGCCGGAGATGCAGCGGCTCGCCGCCGTACGGCTCGCATTGCGCACAAACCCCGCCAGCGGCGAACGAGAGATCGATACGTTACCGGATTCGCAACGCAACGACCCCGGCCTGATCTTCGACCAGGTGCATATGCTCCGGCAACGCGATGACGTCGATGCGATTCCCGCTCTCCTTGTCCGGGCGCCGACGCGCGAGATCGCGAAAATCAATCCCACCCGTTGGTGGACCGACCTCAATCTTGCAACCCGCGAAACGTTGAAGAACAGCGACTATCGCAATGCCTACGCGATGGCGGCGAATACCGGGCTGGCATCGGACGCCACCGAATACTCCGAATCGGAATTCCTGGCGGGGTGGGTCGCGTTGCGTCATCTGGACGAGCCGCGCCGCGCGCTGGAGCATTTTCGCAGTCTGGCCGAGACCGTCTCGCGACCGATCAGCCGCGCCCGCGCGCATTACTGGGAAGGCCGGGCCTATGAGGCAGCCGGCGACGTCGCGAATGCACGACAGCAGTTCCGCATCGCGTCGGCGTTTCCGGAAACGTTTTACGGGCAGATCGCGCTGGCCCGCCTTGACCGGTCACCCGAACTCGAAGTGCCGGAAAGCGCGATCGACGCCGAGACCTCGCGCGCGAGCTATGAGGGCAACGACCTGACCCGCGCCATCCGCGTACTCGCCGATCTCGGATATGAAAGCCTGTTGCGCGAATTCTCGGTGCATAGCGCCGACCTCTACCCCAACGCACGCCATAGAGCGCTGTTGGCGGAGGACCTCACACGAATGGGGTTCAAGGAAATCGCCCTGCGCGTCGCAAAGGAAGCAAGCTATGACGGGGTGACCATGCTGGAATATTCGCATCCCGTTATTTCAATGCCGCCCTATAGCGGCAACGCTCCCGCCCCCGAAGCGGCTTTCGTGCTCGGAATTATTCGCCAGGAGACGGAGTTCGATCCGGATTCCGTCAGTTCGGCGGGCGCACGAGGCATCATGCAGATCATGCCCTCCACTGCCAGACGAACGGCCGAACTTGCGGGCCTGGATTATCGTCCGAGCGCTCTTACCGGCGACGTCACTTATAATATGCAGCTGGGCATGACCGAGCTTGCGGGAGAGCTTGCGGATTGGGGCGGCTCCTATGTTCTGGCCGCCGCCGCATACAATGCCGGACCCAGCAATGTGCGCAAATGGATCGCAACCTATGGCGATCCGCGAGATTCCAGGGTCGATCCCGTGGACTGGATCGAACAGATCCCCTTTAGCGAGACGCGCAATTATGTGCAGCGCGTCATCGAGAATATGGAAGTCTACCGTTACCGGCTGGCTGGCCGCGCCACACCGTTGCGCATCCTGACCGACCTCTACCGTCCGAACGCGCCTCAGATCGGACCGCTTCCGGAAGCGTCGCAATCGCCATCGTGAGGCGGCAACGCGCCCTTACCAGGCTCTCGTGACGCCTGGCCGGCGCGAGCCTCGAAACTCAGTGAAAAGTCGAGAGCCACTCGCGTGCGAGACGCTGGGCCTCGGCGATCTGGCCGAAATCCATCTCGCGCGATATCTGGGCCCGCCAGGCTTTGGCAAGCTCGCTCCCGCGCAGCGCCGCCAGATTGAACCATTTGTGCGCCACGATGTAATCGACATCCACGCCTTGCCCCGTGGAGTAAGCCAGTCCCAGATTGTAGAGCGCATCCGCACGCCCCTGCTTTGCAGCGCATTCAAATTCCGACAGTGAATCGACATCAATGCACGCCATGGAATTTCCCCTTCGACACGGGCCGACACGCGGCCTCGCTTCCACCCAAAGTGCAAGATCGCCCCTGCACGAGGTAAACATTCGCGCTGAACTGACTAAAGAGCCGTTAACGTTGATGGGCATCGTTCGTTAACGGAAAACCAACAAATCCGGCATGGGCGGTCCCATTCGGCCGAGGCAAGAAGGCGGTGCACACCGGGGAATGGCACGCAACGCCGAGGATTCCTGGAAAAGAAACGGCGCGCCAAGCGCGCCGGTGAGACTTATGTCTTCTTGTTCGTGGGCCTGACCGCGGCTGCCTTGCACGTGGGCTGTCGCCCATATCCGGCAACCGCGGTCTTAGCCTTGACCATCAGGCGCTCTAGACCGGTGCCGGTGCCGGAGCAGCCTTCTTCACACGTTTTTTAGCTTTTGGTTTGGCTTTGGCCTTCTTCTTCGCAACTTTGCGTTTCGTTTTCTTGGCGGCCTTTTTAACGGTGCGCTTGGCCTTCTTCTTCGTCTTCTTGGCTTTCTTCTTCGCAGTAATTGGCATGTGAAACGACTCCTCTGCTGTTTTCGGGCTGTGCGACTCGCACTCCCAAAACGCCAGAAATATGAGGGGGTTGCGCGACCGACGCAATAGTCCCCGCTTTCCCGCACCATGTGTTGGCGCGCGGAATTTCATGAACCCCTTTGTTTTATTCGGTTTTAGGCAATCGTCAGTATAGAGACTGATTTGCCTGTCCCATCCGGCGCTTCGCGTCAATGGCTTGCAAATGTGCGAATCACCCCTCCTCGGGCAATTCGAGTCGCGCTTTCAGGAGGGCGTTGACGACCTGCGGATTTGCTTTTCCGCCGGTCTGTTTCATCACCTGACCTACAAACCAGCCGGCGAGTTTGGGTTTCGCTTTCGCCTCTTCGACCTTTTCGGGATTGGCTGCGATGACCGCGTCGACGGCGTGTTCGATGGCGCCCATATCCGTGACCTGCCGGAGCCCGCGCTGCTCGACGATCGCGTGCGGGTCGCCGCCTTCGGTCCACACGATGTCGAGCACGTCCTTCGCGATCTTGCCCGAGATGGTTTCGTCGGCGACCATCCTGAGGATAGCGTTGTTTGCCGCCGCAGAAACCGGACACTCGCCGATGGTGCGCCCGTCGCGGTTCAGCCGTCCGAGAATTTCATTGTTCAGCCAATTGACCGCAAGCTTGGCGTCGGCGCCCCTCGCCAGCGCCTCATAATAATCGGCAAGCTCCCGCTCGGTGACGAGGACGCCCGCGTCGTAAGCGGAAATCCCGTAATCGCGCAAGAACCGTGCCTTCTTCTCGTCGGGTAGTTCGGGCAGGGATGCCGCGATCCCGTCGATCCAGTTTTGCTCCAGTTCAAGCGGCAGCAGGTCGGGATCGGGGAAATAGCGATAGTCGTGCGCCTCTTCCTTCGAGCGCATCGGACGGGTCTCGCCCGCTTTGGAATCGAACAGCCGCGTCTCCTGCGCGATCGTCCCGCCGCGCTCGATAACGTCGATCTGCCGGCGCGCCTCATATTCCACAGCCTGAACGACGAAACGCATGGAGTTGACGTTCTTGATCTCGCACCGCGTACCCAGCGGGCCACCCGGCTTGCGGACCGAGACGTTCACGTCGGCCCGCATGGAGCCCTCGTCCATATTGCCGTCGCAGGTGCCCAGATAGCGGACGATCGCGCGCAGCTTCTTCAGAAACGCCGCCGCCTCCTCGCTCGAACGCATATCCGGTTTGGATACGATCTCCATCAGAGCGACGCCGGCGCGGTTGAGATCGACGTAGGAATAGTCCGGGTGCTGGTCGTGCAGGCTTTTGCCGGCATCCTGCTCCAGGTGCAGCCTCTCGATCCCCACCCGCACGGTTTCGCCGTGGGGCAGGTCGATGAACACTTCGCCCTCGCCCACGATCGGGTTTTTGTACTGCGATATCTGATAGCCGGCGGGCAGATCCGGATAGAAATAGTTCTTCCGGTCGAACACCGAAACGGGATTGATCCTAGCCTTGAGACCGAGACCGGTGCGTACCGCCTGCTCCACGCAATAGCGGTTGATTACCGGCAACATGCCGGGCATCGCCGCGTCGACGAAACTCACCTGGGTGTTCGGCTCCGCACCGAACACGGTCGCCGCGCCCGAGAACAGCTTCGCATGCGACAAAACCTGGGCATGGACTTCCAGACCTATAACCACTTCCCAGGCGCCGCGCGCGCCTTCGATAAGCCTGGCGCTCCGCTCCGTCGCGCTCATGCCGCCCTCCACCACGCATCGGGCTTCGCAGCAAAATCCGCCGCCCACTCCACGGCGCGGCCCGCACGCAACACCGTCGTCTCGTCGAAGGCCTTGCCAATGATCTGCAGGCCCAACGGCAATCGATTCGCCGTCAGTCCCGCCGGAACGACGAGGCCCGGCAGACCGGCGAGGTTGACGGTCACAGTGAACACGTCGTTCAGATACATCGAGACGGGATCATCGGTCTTTGCGCCCAATGCGAAGGCCGGACCCGGCGTCGCGGGTGTCAGCAATACGTCGCAGCGCGTGAAGGCTTCGGTGAAATCCCTGGCAATGAGCGTGCGCAGCTTTTGCGCCCGCGCATAATAGGCGTCGTAATAACCTGCCGACAGCACATAGGTTCCAACGAGAATGCGCCGGCGCACTTCGGCGCCAAAGCCCTCGGCACGACTCTTCTCATAGAGTTCGACGATGTCTTTGGCGTCGCTAGTGCGATGACCGTAGCGCACGCCGTCATAGCGCGCGAGGTTCGACGACGCTTCGGCGGGCGCGACGATGTAATAGGCCGGCAAAGCATATTTCGTGTGTGGCAAGCTCACATCCACGATTTCGGCGCCTTGCGCTCGCAGCCACTCCGCGCCTTTCGCCCACAGCACGTCGATCTCTGACGGCGCGCCGTCGATGCGATATTCCCTGGGGATGCCGACCTTCAGCCCCTTCACGCCGCTTTCCAGGCCCGTTTCATAGTCCGGCACGGGCATGGCGACGCTGGTCGAGTCCTTTGCGTCCACGCTCGCCATCGTCGTGAGCAGAATTGCGGCGTCGCGCACCGTGCGCGTCATGGGGCCGGCCTGATCGAGCGAAGACGCGAAGGCGACGATTCCCCAGCGCGAGCAGCGCCCATAGGTCGGCTTCAGGCCGACGGTTCCCGTCAGTGCAGCCGGTTGACGGATCGAACCGCCCGTGTCGGTGCCGGTGGCGGCAAGACACAGCTTGCCGGCAACGGATGCCGCCGACCCGCCGGACGAGCCGCCGGGTACAAGATTTTGGTTGGAGTCGCGCGCGCGCCAGGGGTTAAGCACCGGTTTGAAATAGCTGGTCTCGTTCGACGACCCCATGGCGAACTCGTCCATATTGGTCTTGCCGAGCAGCACCGCGCCGGCGTCCCACAAATTCTGCGTAACCGTCGACTCATAGGGTGGAATGAAATTGGACAGAATCCGGCTGCCTGCCGTGGTTCGCACGCCCTTGGTGCAGAACAAATCCTTGACGGCGAGCGGCAAGCCTTCGAGCGGGCGCGCTTCGCCCTGTGCCAGACGCGCATCCGATGCATCGGCCATTTCCAGGGCACGGTCCGGCGTCTCGGTCACGAACGCGTTGAGGACCCGCGCGCCTTCAATGGCCGTGACGAAGGCTTCCGTCAGTTCGCGTGACGAGATCTTTTTCGTGCGCACCGCGTCGCGTGCGTCCGCCAGGCTGAAATCGGTCGGGCTCGAAGGCAACGACATTGTATTTACTCCACGACCTTCGGCACGACGAAGAAATGATCCTCGGCCAGGGGCGCATTTGCCATCAACGCGGCGGCGGTATTGCCCTCCGTGACCACATCGTCGCGCATCTTGAGTCGCTGTTCGACCACGCTGGTAAGGCCGGGCACGCCGGTAATATCGACTTCCTCGAGTTGTTGGACCCAGGCCAGGATATTGTTGAGCTCGTTCATCATGGGCTCGACCCGCTCCTCGTCGAGGGCAAGCCTGGCGAGCTTTGCGATACGCCGGACGGTTTCCTTGTTCACGGACATGGGTCAGTTCATGTGCTAAAATGCGCGCCTTGCTAGCAACCGGGAGCCACCCTTGCAAGCGAGTGGGACCATCTTGGAGAAGACATGAGTCTGGGCATCAGCAGCATCGATCACGTCCAGATCGCGGTGCCGCGCGCCTTGGAAGCCGAATGCGTTGCGTTCTACCGCGACGTGCTCGGCCTGGACGAAATTCCCAAGCCTGCGGAATTGAGAGCCCGCGGCGGCGCTTGGTTCCAGCTGGCAAATCTGCAATTTCACGTCGGCGTCGATCCGGAGTCTTCACCCCGGAGCAAACGTCATGTCTGCTTCCTGGTATCCGACCTTTCGACGGCGCGCGCCCACCTCGTCGCGGCAGGTGTCGCCATCGAGGAAGAAAGCGTCGCCGAAGGATTGAAGCGCCTTTTTGTCCGTGATCCGGCCGGAAACCGCATCGAGATCGGCGAACGCTAGACGTGGTTGTCGATCTCACCGGCATGACGGAACGCCTCGGTCAGGGACTGCGGCTGATCGGTCTCGATCTGGGCGAAAAAACGATCGGCGCAGCCCTCTCGGACACGCTGCTCACGATCGCTTCGCCCCTTGAAACCCTAAAGCGCGGCAAGTTCAAAACGGATCTCGCCACCTTGAGCAAGTTGCTCGCGCGGCATGGCGCTGGCGGCCTGGTCATCGGACTGCCGCTCAACATGGACGGGAGCGAAGGTCCCGCGGCGCAGTCCGCCCGCGCTTTCGCGCGCAATTTCAGCGCCAGTCTCGACATCCCCGTTCTTCTTTGGGACGAGCGCCTGTCGACGGCAGCGGTGACCCGCACGCTCCTTGACGCAGATGCCTCCCGCAAGCGGCGGGCCGAACTCGTCGACAAAATGGCGGCGGCCTATATCCTCCAGGGCGCGCTCGACGCGATGAGGTATATGAAGTCCCGGTAGTCGGGATTTTCTCGCCGCTGCCGCTTGCCCACCCCGGCCGCCCCCCCTATAAACCGGTCTTCAAATGCGCGGTGCGGGCGGACCAATTCTCAAGACCAGCCATCTACTTGGCATCGAAACGCTTTCCATTGGCGAAATCACCGCACTCCTTGACCTTGCTGACGAATATGTAGGGCTGTCGCGCGTCGCGGAGAAAAAATCTGCGATTCTCAAGGGACGCACGCTCATAAATCTGTTTTTTGAGGCATCGACCCGAACGCAAAGCTCCTTCGAGCTGGCGGGCAAGCGCCTCGGCGCCGATGTGCTCAACATGTCGGTCAGGTCTTCGTCCGTATCGAAAGGCGAAACGCTGATCGACACCGCCACCACTCTCAACGCCATGCGGCCCGACATTCTGGTCGTGCGCCACCAGGATTCGGGCGCGGCCGAACTTCTGTCCCGCAAGCTCGATTGCTGCGTGGTGAATGCCGGCGACGGCAGCCACGAGCATCCCACCCAGGCCCTGCTCGATGCGCTCACCATTCGCCGACGCCGGGGCGATTTCGCCGGACTCGTCGTTGCGATCTGCGGCGACATTCTGCACAGCCGGGTGGCGCGCTCAAACATCCTTCTGCTCTCGAAGATGGGCGCACGCGTGCGGTTGGCGGCACCCCGCACGCTGCTGCCCGCGGAAGCCGACCGCCTGGGCGTCGAAATCTACACGGACATGCGAGACGCGCTTTCCGGCGCCGACATCGTAATGATGCTGCGACTGCAGCTTGAGCGGATGGCCGGCGCCTTCGTGCCGTCGACGCGGGAATATTTCCGCTTCTATGGCCTCGATCGCGACAAGCTGCGTCACGCCAAGCCGAACGTGCTGGTCATGC
>Ga0302325_10004908_pt1 | contig 30763 bp, 18 predicted proteins | sample Palsa_T0_2_FD_201948 | JGI IMG/M metagenome (GOLD analysis project Ga0302325, IMG submission 201948) | Peat permafrost microbial communities from Stordalen Mire near Abisko, Sweden - Palsa_T0_2 | ecosystem: Environmental > Terrestrial > Soil > Palsa > Peat permafrost | place: Sweden: Abisko... | reverse complement strand
CCCTACCGACGAACAGACCATCATCCGAGTCGCGGAGAGCTTTTCGAAGCTAGGAAACCTGCCGAAGGCCGTCGGTGTCATGGAGTCAGCGACTGCCCTCAACCCCAAGAGCGCCACTCTGCAACTTTCACTATCGGAGTACTATCTGAAATCGGGGAACCGCGAAAAAGCCGCTGCCGCCGAGCAGCGGGGAAAACAGCTGATGGCCGCCTCCCAGCGCTCGAACCAGACTACCCTTCCATAACACGTACCGCTCCACCGGTATAATATGAAAATCTGGATATAGGTGAAAACGCCAGATCGGTTATTCCCTGTCGTTTATTAGCTTTACAAGCATACAGTGGTGTGGTACAAAACGTGCCAATCAGTGGCGTGTGTTCTCATTAGTCTTGGGGCGTTTTGTTTCACACCTCGTTGCTCTTGTACAACTTCCCAGTCTCCTAGGAGTGTTTATGACAGTTCGTCGAATGATGCTTTCCGCAGCTGTACTCTTGATAAGTGTGAGTCTATTTGGCCAGGAATCCACTGTGAAGGGCAGTCTGGGTGGAACGGTTTTTGATTCTTCCGGCGCGGTCGTGGCGGGCGCGAAGGTTTCGACGGTCGGTCCCATTGGGAACAAGATGACGACTTCCGATGGCGAGGGCCGCTTTGAGTTCGACCTTCTGACGCCAGGTTTTTACTCGATCAAGGTCGCGGCATCAGGCTTCAAGGGAACTGAGGTGAAGCAAATTGAAGTGTTCGTGAACCGGACTTCCACGATCCGGGTGAGTCTCGAGCCTGGCGGCGCGGCAGAAGTGGTTGAAGTCACCGCCGAGTCGGCCGGTGTCGACGAGGGCTCGACCAAACTCGAGACCAGCTTGAACGACACGTTCTATTCGCAGATACCCGTTTCCCGCAACGTCACCGGCTTGTTTTATGCGGCTGCGGGCGTGAACGATGGAGGCGGCACGGGGACGGCGAACCCGTCGATTGGTGGAAGCAGCGGACTCGAGAACCAGTACGTTGCCGATGGCGTGAATATCACGGACGGCAGCTTTGGCGGCATCGGCGTCTTCTCGAGAAACTATGGCTCACTCTCGACCGGAATCAATCTGACCTTTGTGAAAGAAGTCGACGTGAAGAGCGGCGGTCTGGAATCCCAGTACGGCAAGGCTGACGGCGGAGTCATACAGATCGTCACCAAGTCGGGCAGCAATGAATACCACGGCGGTATTAGCGGCTACCTTGGACCCCAGCAGTTTGAAGTGGAGCATCTGAACCCCGACAATTTCGATCGAACCAACCAGCAGGGCGCCGCGATTCACCAGGGAGAATGGGACTTCGCGGGTGAGTTCGGCGGATATGTTCCGAAGCTGAAGAATCATCTCTTCTTTTTTGGTTCCTTCAACCCCGCGTGGAACCGGCTGTACGATCAGTTCGGCAATCTGCACGGCGTGAGTCCATTTGCGGTCCCCACCACCGCGACCGTCCCGCAAATCAGCTACGACTACGATGCGAAACTGACCTTCAAACTCAGCGACAAGCATGTCATCGAAAGCTCTGTTTTCGGCGATCCGACGCGCGAAACTACCTCGGCTCCGAATGGTCCTGGAACCTTGGCCCTGGCGACCATCAACAACACTGCCTACAGCAAAGTGGACAACGGAACACGGAACTGGGTGCTGCGCTATAACGGCACCCTCTCACCGACGTGGTTGGTGAATGCTTCATTGTCTTGGGGGCACAATTACTTGAATGAGACTCCGGGCTCAGCCGGCGTATTTCAGATCACCGATAACACCGGCTCCCAATGCGAGGTCCCATCGGTGGATGCTTCCAATGCTGGCGCGGCATGCCCGGCTCTGACAGCGTCGAACGGAAACATTGGCTACCTGGGCACGCAACTCACTGGAATTTACAACCACCAGGGTCTGGGGTATTACGAAAACACGGCGGGCGACAACTGGAAAACAGCTTTCGGCACACAGAAGGTTTTCCATCTTCTCAAGTCAGAGAACACCTTGAGTCTCGGCTATAACTACGAGCGGAATACCTACCAAGGAAATCGTCAGGCCTCGGGCGGCGGTTATGCAGTGCCCCCGGGGTTGGCCGGTGAATCGGGCCTCCCGAGCGGCCTTATTGATACCGCCAACTCTTTCGAGATTGACGCGGCCAGCGCATTCGGTATTCCCACAGGCGTTGTGGAGAATGTGCCGGGGCAAGGTCCCCTGGAAGTGATTCTCCTGCAGGACCGAGGATTTTTCAGCACGCCGAACTTTGATACCCACGGTCGCTACCACGCCGCCTATGGCAACGATTCCGTGGCCCTCGGCCGTCATTTAATTGTCAATGCCGGCATGCGCTGGGAGCAGCAAACGCTCATCGGATCGAAGTATGACAATCCGCTGGCAAATAACGCGCCCACGCAGATCCATTACACATTCACCGATAACTGGTCTCCGAATCTTGGCGTATCGATCGACCCGATTGGCAATCGAAAGACCAAAATTTACGCCAATTATGGTCGCTACGGTTACTCCATTCCCTTGGACATGGCGATCCGCTCTCTGAGCAATGAGGAGGATGCCGAGTTCGCCTTCTGGCAGCCGCCTTACATCGATCCGACGGGCGCTCCTTGCGAAGCCACTACCAATCCATGCACGCTGGCTCAAAGCGCAAGTGGCGTAATCACGCCGGTGTTTGATGATGCTCACTCGCTCACTCCTTACGGCTATACCTCCCTGCAATCTGGAGAGGCGATCGCGCCTGGCACGAAGGAAATGTACATCGAGGAGTACATTTTCGGAGCGGAACACCAGTTGCCCTTCGGAATTGTCGGCAGCGTTCGCTATCAACAACGCCGCCTCCGCAGAATTGTTGAGGATCAGTCCGGCGTTCCACCCGAGGCTGCGCAGTTGGGAGAAGTTCAGCAGTTTGTGATCGGCAACCCGTCGGCAACCAGCGATTATTTTACTAACACCAATGAGTCGGTCTATCCGGTCGGAGGGCTCCCGGCATCCTGCAACGGACATTTCCCTGGCGGGCAGCCTGCCGGCGGAACGATCAACAATCCCTACGTTCCGACACAGTCGCTGGCTGACATTTGCATCAACAATCCGCTCACTGCGGGTGATCCTGGGCCGGATGGCATCCCCGATGGTCAAGCCAATCCCGTGCGCACCTACAAGGGCGTTGAGGTTGAACTCAGCAAGAGCTACAGCCACGGCTGGCAATGGCGTACAAATTATCGCTGGTCGACTCTGGCGGGTAACTACGAAGGAGCCTTCCGCAACGATAACGGCCAGGCTGACCCGAGCATCAGTTCGCTATTCGACTTCACGCCTGGAAAGCTGGGCCTCCTCGGAAATCAGTTTGGCATCGGCTTCCTGAACACCGATCGCAGGCACATTTTCAACAACTTCGTCAGCTATACCTTTCCTTCAGGGTTCCTGAAGAACTTCACTGTGGGTACCAGCGTACGCATTGAAAGTGGAGTTCCGCTCAGTGACCTGAGGGCGCATCCCGTTTACCAGAACGCTGGCGAAGTGCCAGTCGGTGGACGTGGGGCTCTGGGACGCACGCCCACCAATGGCGAGGGCGATTTGCATACGGAATACAAGATCAAGGTTGGCGAAAAAGCGGCCTTACAGTTCGGCGCCGACCTGTTCAACCTCGCCAACCAAAAAACTCAACTGAGGGAAGACGAGTTCCAGGATGCATCCTTGGGAACTCCCAATGTTGACTTCAAGAAACCGGTGGGCAGCGGAATTCTCGGAGTTCCGCCCGCCTTCCAACGTCCATTTAACGCACGTCTGTTCGCGAAGTGGGTGTTCTGATCCACGCTTCTTTGTTCTTTGCGAAACTGGGAGGGCGGATCCAATCGCCCTCCTTTTCGTTTCTGGAGTCAAGGTCCTAGCCTGCAAGAGGGTACGATGAAATCTCCCAGCTTGTTTCGCGTGGCTTTCCTTGGAGTCCTTTGCCTCGTATCTTTGCCGAGCACGGCGCAGAGATCCGGGGCCACGCTGCGCACTGAAATTCGCGGCACCGTCCGGGATGCGGCTACCCATCAGGCGCTAGCCCACGTGGTGGCCATGATCGAATCTACGAGTTCAGGCTATGCGGGCCAGGCGGAGACAGATTCGTCAGGGAAATTTGAGTTGCAAGGGTTGGATAGCACTCAGTATTCGGTCAGAGTTAACTTTCCCGGATACTACGAGGCCACGCAAACCGTCGACCTCACCACCAATCCCATGGCTTACCTGACCTTCGAGATGCGTCCCAGGCCGGGGACGGCGGCCCCCGCGCTGGCTCCTGGCGGGCCTGGCAGTATCCTGGATGCGCGACTTGCTTCCGTTCCAGAAAAGGCGCGCAAAGAGTTCCTGAAGGCGCGCGAGCTCTGGCAGCAAGGCAAAGACCCGCAAGAATGTGCCGATCACCTCAACAAGGCGGTCAAGTCTGATGATCGGTTCGCCGACGCATATGTCCTGCTAGGCTCGGTTTACCTTCAGCAGAACAAAGCGGCGGAGGCAAAATCCGCTCTGGACCGGGCCATTGCGATTGATCCCAAATTGCCGGATGCCCGATTTACGCTGGGAAGCCTCGAAAATCGTCAGAAAGATTATGAGAACGCTGAGAAAAACCTGACCGAAGGCCTGAAACTGGACGACGCGTCGGCGGCAGGGCACTTCGAATTGGCCAAGACTTACTGGGCGATCGGACGATTGCCGGATGCGGAATCTCAGGCACAAAGGGCGGTCGCTCTTTTGCCGACGATGGCGCCGGCGCATGTACTTCTAGGAAACATCGCCTTGCGGAAACGCCAGAACGAGGTCGCGCGCGCCGAATTCATGGAGTACTTACGACTCGACCCGCAGGGACCGATGTCCGGGCCGGTGAAAGAGATGATTGGAAAAATCGAGCAGGCTTCGAAGCAGCCCGAGGCTCAGAAATAGAAGTGGTCGGCTCGCCAAGCGCCCGGCGGGCCGCCATCTGGAAGTATCGGTGCAAATCGTCCTCGGTGCAAATCGTCCTCGGCGCAAATCATCCGCGAGCCGGCGGACTCCCCAGTGAGGCAACATCTGCTATCATGATTGGCCGGTGAGGTCATCATGCCCCAATATGTGATCGAGCGCGAAATCCCGGGCGCGGGTAATTTGTCGGATGCCGAGCTTCAGGCAGTTGCCAAGAAGTCGGTGGGAGTTCTGAAGGAGATGGGTCCGGAAATCAGGTGGCTTCACAGTTACGTGACCGGCGACAAAGTTTATTGTGTCTACCTCGCTCCCGACGAGGAAACGGTTCGCGAACACGCCCGCCGGGGCGGTTTTCCGGCCAATCGCGTCTCGGCAGTGCGGCGACTGATCGATCCCAACACCGCAGATTGATTTAGGCCGAATGGCGGGGCGGAGGCGATTCCGCCGGTACGTTAAGCGCCTCCTGAACGGCCTCGTCGAGCGGCATCGCCCAGCCTTCCATCCATGCCCTCAGCCCATCGGCGCTGCCGAGGGTTCGGCGGGCAAACTCCAGGGCTTTCTCCAGCCTCGATTGCTCGGCCGGGGTCAGCGGTGCGCCTAATCGTTGACGAAGTGCGGCGGCGGCCCCTGCGATCCGGAGCGATTGCGCGGCGTTCGATTGTGCCGCCGCGCTCAATGCGAGACATTCTAGAGTTCTTGCGATGCCGCGTCTGTGACCGAGCTCCTGAAACCTACTGATACTCTCGCCATAGAGGCGGCGCGCATCGTCGTCGTTCCCTTGATCGCAGCTGAGACGGGCCAGGTCGGAGAGGACGCTGGCAACTCCCCAACCGTCGTGCAATTCGCGAAACGTGGCCAGACTCTGTTCGCAAAACGAACGCGCGGCAGGGAAGTCAGCCTTGTCCCGAGCCACATCAGCCAGGTAGTTGAGCGTCCAGGCCACGCCCGTACCATCTCCCATCTGACGGAACATCGTCACGCACTCCTCATAGAGCGAGAATGCCCGCGAATACTCGCCCTGAAATTTCATCACACTGGCGAGGTTGCTCAGGCTACGGGCGATCGCGGCGGAATCACCGAGATCCTTCCAGATCGCGACACATCGCTCAAACAGTGTGGAGGCGGCGGCGAGGTCGCCATGGTCACGAGCATTGACCGCCAGCGCATTCAGAGCGACGGCAACGCCGCGGCTATCGTTCAGCTGAACACTGGTATCAAGACTTTCTTCGAACAATTCCCGGGCCGAGCCGTAATCGCCTTGCTCGGTTGCCAGAACCGCGGCAGCGAACAGCAACCGGGCGCGGAGCTTCGGACGCTCCTGCGATCCGTCCAACGCCAGCAGTCTGGTGATCGCCTGACGGCCCTCGGCAAAATGCTCGCGCGTCTCCCAGAAGCGAAACAGCGCAGCGCCGAGGCGCAGACCCCAGGCGGCGTCCCCGACTTGAATCAGGTAATTGAGTGCCGTGCGGAGGTTGTCGTGTTCGAGCTCAAAGCGGTCGAGCCACTCGGGGTGGGCGACCGCGTCCTCGGCGCCTTCTTCGGCAAGGACAAGATAATAAGCTGCGTGGGCACGGCGGGTCGCAGGTTCATCGGCACTCTCGGCAAGGCGTTCGCGAGCATACTCGCGGATGGTGGAAAGCATAACGAAACGCGGCTCGGTTTCGAGCTGCTCCACATGCTGCGCCAGGCTCTTGTCGACCATGGACGCCATGCCATCGAGAGCGTCGAGTCCCAAGTCGCCCTTGGTGTCGCAAACCGCCTCCACGGCTTCGAGCGTGCAGCCGCCCGTAAACACCGAAAGCCTGCGGAACAGGGTCTGTTCGGCAACGTTGAGAAGGCCGTGACTCCAGTCGACCGTGCTACGCAAGGTCTGCTGCCGGGTCGGAAGATCGCGGGCGCCACCGGTCAACAGGTTCAGACAGTTTTCGAGGCGGGTCAGCATGGCGGAGGGCGAAAGCAGTTTGATGCGCGCCGCCGCAAGTTCGAGAGCCAGCGGCAGGCCGTCGAGACGAGCGCAAATGGCCGCTACCGCGGGTGCATTTTCTTTCGTCAGCGCGAACTCGGGCTTCACCGCCCGGGCACGTTCCACAAAAAGTGCGATCGCCGGAAGGCGGGAAAGCGTTTCCACCGGCGGAATGAATTTAAGATCGGGCAGAGCAAGCGGGGGCACGAGAAATTCATGCTCTCCGTAGACATGAAGCGGCGACTGGCTGGTTACGACAACCTTGAGCTTCGGGCCGGCCGTGAGCAGCTGCGCGATCACCGGCGCGGCTGACACCAGGTGCTCGAAGTTGTCGAGCAACAAAAGCATCGGCTGATCCAGCCCGCCCAGGTACTCCTTCAAGTTTTCCTGGGGCGATTGGCTACCGGTTTCGCGCACCCCGGCGGCTTGCGCGATCGTCGAAGCGATCAATCCCCGATCGCTGACCGCCGATAGCCCGACGAAGCAAACCCCACCCGGAAATTCGACGGCCATTTCCTCCGCCACCTGCATGGCGAGTCGCGTCTTTCCGATCCCCCCGGGACCGGTCAGAGTTACCAGGCGAACGTCCGTACGGCTCAGAAGCTCGCGCAGCGCAGCAGCTTCATGCTCCCGCCCAATGAAGGCAGTGCGCTGGACGGGAAGATTGTTGGGGCGAGGCTCCGAATGACGGACCGGCACATCGGCAATCCGTTCGCGCACGGCGGCAAGGTCGCTCGCCAAATCGCGGGTGGAGGCGTAACGCTGTCTCGGATCCTTAGCCAGGCAGCGCTCCAATATCCAGACAAATGGCGCGGGAGCCTGAATCATCCTGACGCCGAAGCGCTCCGGCTCATCGCGAAGAATCGCGGCCATGGTCTCGGCATGGGTCTTCTTCTGGAAAGCCGAGACGCCGGTGACCATTTCGTAGAGCACCGACGCCAGCGAGAACTGATCGGAGCGATAATCAACTTCGCCACCGGTCGCCTGCTCGGGCGACATGTAGCCGATGGTGCCCATCACCGCCCCCGCTTCGGTCATGCGGGTGGGAGCGTCCTCGCCCGCAGCACCGTTGACCTCCACCAGCTTGGCTAGGCCGAAATCCAGAACCTTGGCGATACCTTCACCCGATACCATCAGGTTCTCCGGCTTCAAGTCGCGGTGGACAATGCCAACCTCGTGGGCTTTGGCGAGAGCGTCGGCAACCTGCACCGCGATCGCGACCGCCCTGCGAAAGGGAATGGGGCCGGAAGCAAGCAGTCCACGCACCGTCTCCCCGTTCACAAGTTCCATGGCAATGTAGCTGGTGCCGTTCACCTGCCCGAGTTCGTAGATCGTGACAATGTTCGGATGATTGAGCGCGCAGGCGGAACGGGCTTCGCGCTCAAAACGCGATAAGACTTCCGGTTCAGAACCGCGGCCGAGCGAAATCGTCTTGATTGCGACCTCACGGTCGAGGCGGGTATCTTTGGCGCGATAAACCTCGCCCATGCCGCCCGCGCCCAGCCGCTGAAGAATTTCAAACCTCCCGAATCGCGTGCCCGGCGAGAGGATCGACGACAGTGAGTCAGATGTGGGAGGCGGGTTCATAAACCTCAGAGGGCATAGCTCTCGGCATGCTGCACGCCAGCGCGCAATTTCGATTGAATTTGAAAGTCGCTGCCACAACAGGCCGGCGGCAGCATCCCCTGATTGCATTTATAATACCCCAGCTTCCCTGGAGACTCATGGATATTCGATCGCTGCAGCGCCCGCTGAAAGAAGGATACCGCGAAGACCCGGCCAGTTCCCGAATCACGCTCATCGCGCACGGAGCGCAGACCGACGCTCCGATCGCCTGCTCGGTGGAGCTGGGACGGGCAATCTACAACGCGCAAGCCCACCCGGGAGTTGGGGGCGCCGGTAGCGGCGCCTGCTCCGGAGACCTGCTGTTGGGCGCGTTGGCGGCCTGCGCCCAGATCACCTGCCAAATGGTCGCCGCCGCCATGGGAATCCCTACGGAGGGTATCGACGTCAGGGTCGAGGGTGATCTCGATCTGCAAGGAACTCTGGGAATATCGAAGGAGACGCCGGTCGGATTTCAGAGCATCCGGGTCATCTTCGATGTCCGCGCGCCCGAGGCAACCGAGGAACAGGTAAAAGCCTTGCGCGCCAAGACGGAACAGTATTGCGTAGTGATGCAAACCTTGCAGCATCCGCCGAGGATTGAAAACAAATGGCAGTCGTGATGGTCACCAGTTCCAGGCAGGTGCGCGAGGGAGTACGGGCCGAATTGGTGTTTCCCGTAACCTCGGCTTGACCAACGCTCGTCTCTGAAGGAGCACCTCGAGGCGCGGTGGGAATCGTACCAGGGGATATTCATGATTTACCCTGGGCACAGTGATCGTTGACGACCATGCGAGAACGATCTGGACAACGCCCTGAAGCAACTAGTGAGCCAGGTCATTCGCGTCGTAGGAGTGCTAATTGAGCTCCCTGACCCATATATTCCGGAAGCTGATCGGCTCGCTGCGATCGCCGTGTGCCTGCAGCTTGATCGGTGCGGAGTCGTACTTCTTGTAGGACGGCTGGCCGATGTACAACGTCTCGCCCTTCAACTCGAAGTGATTCTGCACCACGAGGCCATTAAAGAAAACCGTCACATATGCCGGAGTTTTCAACGATCCCTCAGCGTTGAACGTTGGCGCGATCCATACCACATCGTAGGTCTGCCACGTTCCGGGCTTGCGATTCGGGTTCACCAACGGGATGGCTTGCTTGTAGATGCTTCCGGCCTGGCCGTTGACGTACGTCGGGTTGTTATACGAATCGAGAATCTGCAGCTCATATCCGGCGTCGCCGGGCCCGGTCGAGGCCAGAAACACGCCGCTGTTGCCGCGTGCCTGACCACTTCCGGTAATGTTCTCCGGAATCTTCCACTCGATGTGCAGCTGGTAGTTCCTGAAGGCTCTCCTGGTTTCAATGTTTCCGCCGGCCTTGTTCACCGTAAGTACGCCATCGGCGACGATCCATCTGGCGGGCGACTTGTCCCGACTCGACACCCACTCGTCGAGGTTCTTCCCGTCGAAAAGCACAATTGCATCAGAGGGAGGCGCTGCGTCGGTGGCGCCCGGCGCCACTACTTTGGGCACCGGTTCCCACACTTCCGTGTCTTCAGGTCTCGGGGTGGCGGCCGCTGCCGTTTGCATTGGCGCCCGAACTCCTTGGGCTCCTGTGCCGGGGGGCGAGGAGAGGGGTTGCGCAGGAAGCGGAGTGGCCAGAGCACTCAGAGTCGCGAATACAAGGAATCTCGAAAGTTGAAGGCCGATGCCGGAGGAAGATAGTTGAACCGGAATTTTCATTTAGCGTCTCCCTGCCTTCTAAAATGTTTTGCAAATCTGAGAATCGTAAGGTTAACATTCGGTCTCGAGGCATTGAAGGTTTCAAAGCAGGAAGCGATCGGGAACCGCAGATAGCAACCGGCTCGGTACAATCCGTTTTATTGCGCGCAAAACAACGGGATACTTTAATGAACCGTCGAAGATTTCTCGTCACATCGGCCGCAACATCCATGCTATGCGCCTTCGATGGCAGCGCCTACTCTGGACTCGTAGAATCGCAGCCGGCCGCAGTGCCCAAAGAAGAACTGTCTCGGACGCTCAGGGAAAAGCTCCGGCGCGATCCCTTGAGACCGCAATTTCATTTGCTGCCAAAGGCGAACTGGATGAACGATCCCTGTGCGCCTCGATTCTTTCGCGGCCACTACCATATGTTTCTCCAATACAACCCAGGTGCCGCCGTCTGGGGCGACATGCACTGGGCCCATGCGATCAGTCCCGACCTTATCCACTGGAAGCACATGCCGCTGGCATTGTCACCCACGCCAGGCTTCTATGACGCGTATGGTTGCTTCACTGGAAGCGTGTTGCCCGGGGGCGAGGCCGCGAGCATTCTCTATACCGGTGTGACGAAATCTTCGGTTGAACTCGAAACCATTCGCGGCAAAGGATTGCGGGAGGTTCAGTGCCTTGCGACGTCAATGGATCCCGATCTGCGGACCTGGAAAAAGCTGGACAAACCGGTGCTGGATGGACCTCCACCGGGATTGAAGGTCACAGGATTTCGGGATCCCTGCCCGTGGAAAGATGGCGACACCTGGTATCTGGGCTTGGGTTCAGGCTTCCACGGGGTTGGCGGCGCGGTGCTGCTCTATCGCTCGCCGGACGGGCGCAATTGGACCTATCTCCATCCCCTTGCGCAAGGGAGCGATCCCGCCGATACCGGCGAAATGTGGGAGTGCCCGGACTTCTTCCCGCTTAAGGATAAGTATGTCCTGCTCTACTCCGCCAAGCGCAAGGTTCACTGGGAGGTCGGCACGTTTGATCGGCGTGAACTCGTGTTCCACTCCGAGACTCGAGGACTGGTGGATCACGGATCGTACTATGCGGCCAAGAGCATGGTGGACGCCAAGGGCAGGCGAATCTTGTGGGGATGGGTGGACGAAACCCGTTCCCCTGCGGAGTGCGAAGTTGCTGGGTGGGCCGGAGCTATGGCGCTTCCACGCGTGCCTACACTGGGGGCGGATAATGAGCTTCGGATGGAAGTGCTGCCGGAGTTGCAGTCGCTGCGTAATAATGTTCAGACTTTGCAGGAAGCGCGCAGCTCCGGAACGGTCGGCGCCGCTCTTGCAAGAATGCCGATTCAAAATCGTGCCGCTGAGATCGTCTGCACGTTCAGAGCGGGAGAGAGCGCATTCGGACTCGAACTGAGGGCCGGCGGCCAAGCAGCGCCGCTGTTTGCAATAAAGTACGGCGGCGCGAAGGACAAACCTTCCGTCACCATAGACGACAAGACCTTACCGCTCTCTCCGGATCGAGACGGAATTTCTACTCTCAATTTGTGGATGGATGGCTCGGTCATCGAGACTTTCTTCGACAACAAAGAAGCGATGACCGTGCGCTGTTACGCGCCCTCGTCAGGCAATGTACATCTTGCCTGGACCGGGGACACCAATGCACTGAACAGTGTCAGCGTCTCTGGTGTAAAGTTCATTTCAAATGACCGTCTGACCAGCTGAGCAAGATCGTATCGAAGTGCAGTGGTAGTTCGTCCGCCGGGTTTTGCAGGGACCCCCTATTCCAAGGGCCATATTCCCCATCCATTCGCCCAGCCGGATGCCCCTGCATTGCGCTATGCTCTTTCTGTTGCCGCGTCAAACTAGCCATCGTAAACGTTCTGAATAGTTGCCGTGCGGGATTGCAAGGACTTGTTTAGTTCCTGCCCTATTCGGAATGCATCGGCGGACCGCTCCCGTATGACCGTATGACCTGGGAAGTCTTGGCGCACTCTCAGGTACAGCGGGAGTTTATGCGTGCACTTGCTCCAGACGCTTTAGCGTCGGCAATCCCTTGATGGATTTCCCAGCCTTCTTTTGGGCGAGACGCAGTTCATAGAGACTTTGCAAGTTGAGCCAGAATTCGGCAGTTGTGCCGAAGAAGTGGGCGAGGCGCAAGGCAGTGTCGCCAGTGATGGCGCGCCTCCCGTTCAGGATCTCAGTCACGCGATTGGTGGGAACATCTAGCTGCCGCGCGAGTTTCGCAGCACTCATGTCCAGTTCCTTCAATTCTTCCGCCAGATGTTCACCGGGGTGAATAGCGGCCAGCACCATGATGTTCCCTCCTAGTGATAATCAACAATCTCCACATTCGACGGGCCTGGTGTTGATTCGGGCCATTCAAAACAAATCCGCCACTGGTCATTAACGCGAATGCTGTATTGACCCTTGCGATCCCCTCTCAGCGCCTCAAAACGATTGCCCGGCAATGCAGCAACGTCTCTTAGCATAACGGCCGCATCCAAGCGATCTAGCTTCAAACGGGCGGCACGTTCGATGCCAAAGAACGCCTTTACTCGTTTACCCGCGGCGAATTCCTTGGTCCGCTTGTCCCGATAGCTAAACGATCACGCTTTAGCGTAATTCGAGTTATGTGTTACGTAAAGCGTAACGAAATGTTCGAGCGATACACAAACCACAGGTTAGTCACCCGCGGAGGAGCTGCTGTTGAAGCTCGCCAATCGAGCGAGGTGACGAATCTTCCATTGGTCGGGCAGCCAATCGGATAATCCGCTCATTTTTGCCTGGGGTAGATTCATCAACCGCTGCGTGAGATACAGCCGGGGATCCACCTCGTGCCGGCGGCACGCGCTGGTTAAGCTGGCCAAGATCGACCCCGGCTCGCCCCTCCCGAGAATTGCCGACGAATAAAGAGTTCTTGCGGTTATCGAAATATTTCGATAATCGAATTATGTTCAGTTTCGGATTATGCGCAGTACGGGTGTGGAGAGCGGGAAAACGGCTTTGGAATCGAGTTTTCGGCAGTTCTCCCGCTGCGCAAATTATTCCTGCGCTCAATGTCTGCGTCCATTGCAAAAAGACGGAGGACGACGACAAGGAGAAGCACAAATACGAACGAGACTTATCCCGTCCAGAGTGGCGCGGGTGGCACGCGTTTCGGCGGGGCTTGGCGACGACACTCCACGCACTCGGGGAGAACGATCAGACGATCCAGAATATTCTCCGACATGCGACGTGAAGACGACGCAGCAGTGCTATATTAAGTCCGTGCCCGCGAACAGCAAAAAGGCGATGCATAGGTTTGGTCAGATGTTCGAAACCAAGGCGCTCAACGCCTGATTTGAGTATTGTTTGAGTATTGACCTAGAGTCGCAGTTGCTCGTAAGTGGCACAATCTAAAAATGTTGGGCGCGTAGCTCAGGTGGTAGAGCAATGCCCTTTTAAGGCATGGGTCGCAGGTTCGAATCCTGCCGCGCTCACCAAGATTTCAAGGTACTCGGTGAATTTCGGCGGGGTTGATTTCGGGCACCCTCGGACACCCAGAAACAGTTTCTACGCAGTTGAGGCGGCGGCTCGCGCTTTCAATTGCTCGGGAAATTTCGCCGGCAGCACTGTCTGGACGACCTTCCTGTGTGCTTTCTGCTGGTCGGATTAACCCCATCCTCTACTGTCTGAATGATATTTTCGCCCACGCCGGTTTCAGCAAAGTTTCCGGACATCTTCAAGCCGTGGCGGTCGGTGCCACAAATCTGATCTTCACTATGATTGCAATGTCGGTGATCGATAGGATTGGACGCAAGACATTGCTTTTGGTCGGTTCCGTGGGAACGGCTCTGTGTCTCGCGGGTGTCTCAGTAATTTTCTTCACTGGGCGTCATGAGAATTTGTTGGTTTGGCTGCTGATCGGGTACATTGCTTTCTTTGCCTTTTCTCAAGGTGCCGTTATTTGGGTTTGTCTCAGCGAAGTGTTCCCGAATACGGTCCGGGCAAAAGGCCGAGCCTGGGCAGTTTTTCCCACTGGTTCATGAATGCTCTAATCTCCGGCATCTTCCCGCTGATGGCCGCGTCCTCAAGCGCTTATCCTTTTGTGGTTTTTGCCATCATGATGGTGGTGCAGTTCCTGGTGGTCTTGTTCGGGTATCCGGAAACCAAGGGTTTGACGTTGGAGGAAATGCAGAAAAGGGTGGTCGCCACCGGTTCGAAGCGCCGGGAGCGTGTTTTCAAGCTGCTCTGCGGTCAATTCATTTAGTATCGAATAGCATTCTTCGGAGTTGTATGAGTAGGCTGGTTTCGCTACCCTTGGGGCGACTTAAATTGCCGCGCAGCCATCGAATTCTACTTCGGCTTGTGGCGCTGTTAGCCACATGTTGGGGCCAATTGGCTGCGCAAGGCCCGGCGTCGGACCCCGCTATCAGTGAGACCGTGCGTACTCACTTCTCTGCGGCGCAAGAGGCACAGCGGCGGGGTGACTATGCTGCCGCCGAGCGCGAATATCGGGCCGTACTGGTTGAAGTGCCCAATTTCGCTGAAGTCCGCATGAATCTTGGCCTGCTGGATCAGCTCCAAGATCGCACCTCGGAAGCAATGGCCGAATTCCGTCTTGCGCTGAAGATCAAGCCGACACTGGCAGGGGCAAATTTGTTCCTTGGAGTTGACTACTGCAAGAATGGCGATGGGGCAAAAGCCATCCCCTACCTGAGAGCCGCCTCGCGACTGGAACCGAACCGGCCAGATATCTGGTCATGGTTGGCCACCGCGCAGGAAATCTCGGGTGATTATCAGGCCGAAGTTGCGACTCTGAAACATGCTCTCAGCTTGCAACCGCATGACGTGGACATGCTTTATCTGCTCGGCCATACCTATGAGACGCTGGGTAAGCGAGAAGTCACTAGACTTGAAAAAGCCGCTCCTGCTTCCTCGTGGTCCGAGCAATTGCTGGCCGAGAGTTATTCGTCCTCAACGCAGTGGTCTTTCGCGGTTATTCGATTCCAGAATGCACTAGCGCTCACGCCAAACCGCCCCGAGCTCCATGTGCGACTGGGCGAGGTCTTTCTACACGCGGGCAAACTCGACCAGGCAGCGCCGGAATTCGAGCAGGAGTTGCGGATCAATCCTAACGATTTGCGCGCAATTGTCCGCCGAGGCGAAGTGAAGCTGATCCAAGGCGACACTGATGCGGCACTAGAAGATTGGACATGGGCGCTTACCATGGACAGACCGCGAACCGAGCGTGTTTTGGGCGTACACGAGACTGGATTTAGGGAAGGCGCCTTCGATCAACTGCCGGACTCATTGCGCCAGCGTATTCAGTCCGCTGCTCCCCAGATTCGCGCGCGTCACGATGCTGCTGCCAACTTGGCAGTCGCATTTCTGGCGGCGCAGAACGGCAGCTCACTTCCTGACGACACGGAACCGACCCAGTCCACGAAAGCGACTGTCGCCAGGCACTGTGTAGAACGGGACGTGCTGAAGGCACTGGATGCGGGTCAGTACTCCAATGTTTCAGGTTGCTTGCTCCGGATATTGACTCCGAATTCATCCCGCGATCTTGGCATTCAGATTGCTCAAACACTTTTCGAACTCGGAGAATATGAGAGCGCTCTGAAGGCTCTCAGCGGGCTGTCCAATCAGCACTCTCCTCCGGCATTCTATTGGCGTGCCCGCTGCTTCGAAAAATTGGCTACTCAAGTTTACCTTCGGCTTTATCAAGCAGACCCGAATTCTTATCGCGTGCATGAGTTGACCGGTGATCTCGAGGCTGCGAAGGCAAACGATGGCAAAGCAATCGAAGAGTATCGCACAGCCGTTGCTATGAAACCCTCCGTACCAAATTTGCATTACAGTTTGGGCCATCTACTGTGGAAAGACCTCAAGACCGATGAAGCCCGCAAAGAATTGAACGCGGAACTGGAATTGAATCCCCGACATGCGGGAGCGCTTCATGACCTTGGCAACACATACTTGCTTGAGCACCAACCGGAACAGGCTCTCGCGTACTTGAAACGCGCCGTTGAGGTCGAGCCAGGGGATCCTGATATTCATCGTGATTTGGGGACCGCGTACGCCGATCTTCACGACTACGCGCAAGCAGAAGCGGAATTCAAGGCTGCAATACCTGGGGATCAGGATGGCTCAGTACACTACAAGCTGGCCAGGATCTATCAAGCGGAAGGCCAAAAAGAGAATGCGACACGCGAGTTCGAAATTTCCACTTCGCTGAACCGCGAATCGCACGCTAAACTCGAAAAGCAGACCGAGCGGCTAAATCAGATCGAGGGCGCATCGTCGCCACATCCGTAGGAGTTCCGTCGTTTGGTGCAATCGGAACTCTCACAACCTCGAATCCGATTCGGCATCTGAACTCATGCAAACCGGCCCACAAACGCTTACTTGTAAATTCCATGTTTTGCTAAATCTCGGTGTGCAGTTCTTGTTCCTTGCACTCGGTACTTGTTTTGCCAACCCTCAAGAGTCTCTTCCATCCGTTCCCGGCGCGCAGGTAGAAACTCTGCAGGCCGCGCTCAAAGCGTTTCAGGACAATCGTTTCGATGACGCGCTCAGAGGTCTCACCTTGGCCGAACAGGAGCAACCGTCGAGTGCGCAGATTCGAAACCTCCGCGGAATCGTACTCGTTCGTTTGCGACGGAACAGCGAAGCTGCGGAAGAGTATCGGGAGGCAACCCGCTTGGATCCAAGCCTGGAGGATGCATACAAGAACCTGGGGTTTCTCGAGTGGACCGAGCACCATCTTGAAAGCGCCCGGGTGAAGTTGCAGCGGGCTTTAGAACTCGCTCCCGATGATTCCTTCGCACACTACTACCTCGGACGAGTGCAACTCGACGCTGGCCTGTACGAGAGCGCCTTTCAGGAACTGGATCGTTCTGGAATTGCCTGGCCAGCGGATCCTCAATTTCTCATGGAAGCTACAAATGGTTATCTCGTGCTTCGGCGGCAGGAGAAGGCCCGCGAGGTCATTGCTCGCCTGTCGACCATGCAGCTTAGCGACAGTGAAGCTGCTGTTTTTACCCGGCTGCTGATTTCCGCTCGCGACAATGCCACTGCGATCGATGTCTTGCGCCGATTGATCGAGCGCCAAAATCCCGCCGGACCTCGATGGGCTCGGGTGGATCTAGCTTTGTCTTATCTCATGGCAGGCAATTACGAGAAAGCCGCGGCGCAGAGCCAAATGTCAATCGAAGCGCAGCAATTCGCCAGAGCACCTGGTGAGGAAGCGGCCTCGGCATGGTCGGTAATTGGCATCGCGAAGGCGCGTATCGGCCAGTCAGATGCTGCGGTTGACGCCTTTCGTCATGCAGCAAAGCTTGATTCCCATCGAGAAGAACACTGGCTGAATCTGACACGTGAACTCATGGAGTCAAACCGCTTCGCGGAAGCGATCTCCGCTGCTCAGGAAGCCCTTAGGTCGAACCCTGAGTCCTACGCTCTCCATTTGCGTTTAGGAGCTGCGTACTTGTCTAGCGATCGTTATTCGGAGTCGGAGAGCGTATTCCGTCGGTTGGTGGCGGCGGGTGATCCGCTGCCGACCAGTTACGTCGGACTGGCGCAGGTGCTTTTGCGAACCGGCCGGGCAGAAGAAGCTGTCTCCGAACTTGCAGCCGCCGGGAAAAAGTTGGGACCGAACTTTCTCATCAGTTATTTTCAAGGATTGGCCCTGGATCGGGCCGCTCGTCCGGCCGAAGCCATCTCCGCGTTTCAGGACGCCATTCGGCTGAATCCTGGCAGCTCCGAAGCTCACCTGGGTTTGGGAAAAACGGAGCTGCTGGTTGGTCATAACAATGAGGCGATCGCTGAACTTCAGAAGTGCCTCCGACTCAGCCCCGGCAACCTGCAGGCGAAACGCTTACTGAGTCAGGCATATCGTCGAGCAGGGGACATCCAGGCAGCCTCGCGATATTCGCACGAAACCACAGAAAAAGAGCCTACCCCTCAGAACGACCTGTTGGGCGACTTCATATTACCGGAATGGCAGAGTCCTCCCGAACCTGCCGGACAATAAGCGCCCCGTGTTGGCGGCGGTTTGCGAATCAACCAGTTTCGAGCTATTGTGAAAGCAACAGAAGGATTTGCCCACGCTTCGGACAGGCTGCATCTTTCCGATAAGTTCTGATGAATAGAGTCGCCCAATTCCCTCTTTCACATAGTTGGTCTGCGCGACGAGTGTTGTTTGCTTTGGGCTTCGCCTTGATTTGCTTAAGGCTTGTTGCGACCGCACAGACGGTCAACAACCAGTCTGCTCAGAAGGCGGCTTCTCCGCCAATCGCCCATTTCGAAGACATCGCCTCGAAAGCCGGCCTGACAATGACCGACATTTTCGGGGGCTTGAACACAAAAACATACATAATCGAAACCACCGGCCCAGGTGTGGCCATTTTTGATTACGACAACGACGGCTGGCCTGACATTTTCTTTGTGAACGGAACCACGCTTGAGCTAGCCAGCAGCGGCAATGGCCCGAGCGCCCATTTGTATCGCAATAACCACGACGGAACGTTCACCGATGTCACCATCGAGGCTGGGCTCGCCACGGCCGTGGGATGGGGTCAGGGCGTGTGCGTGGGCGATTACGACAACGATGGTTGGCAAGATCTCTACATCACTTACTACGGCAAGAACCGGCTTTACCACAACCGAAATGGGGTCTTTGAGGAAGTCGCGGAGAAGGCTGGTGTTGCGGGTTCCGGAAGATCCTGGGGAACAGGTTGCGCTTTCGTTGATTACGATCGCGACGGTTACCTCGACCTGGTGATTGCGAACTACGTTGATTTCGATCAAGCGACAATTGCAAAACCCGGAGAGAGGTCATCTTGTGTCTGGAAAGGTGTGCCGGTGATGTGCGGACCCCGAGGGCTGCGTGGCGCGAAGAATACTCTGTATCGAAATCGCGGCGACGGCACTTTTGAGGATGTGACCGTCAAGGCCCACATCGATCGCACCGAAGGACATTACGGCCTGGGCGTCGCCACACTCGACTTTGATGATGATGGCTGGCCAGATATATATATCGCGTGCGATAGTGCGCCCAGCATTCTCTACCGCAACAACCACGACGGCACGTTCACAGACGTTGCGGTGTCAGCCGGTGTTGCGTTCAATGAGGACGGACGGGAACAGGCCGGCATGGGAATTACTGTTGCAGATTTCAACGGCGACGGCCGCTTGGATCTGTTCAAGACAAATTTTTCTGACGATACCCCAACCTTATACCGAAATGATGGCGGGGGAGTCTTTACCGACGTTACCTATGCTGCCGGTTTAGGCGCGCATACCCAGTATCTAGGTTGGGGCGCCATGTTCTTTGATTTTGACAACGATGGTTGGCCAGATCTGATCCTGGCGAATGGCCACGTTTATCCGGAAGTGGAGAAATTTCATCTCGGCAGCGAATTCAAAGAGCCGCGAATCCTCTATCACAACAACGGTAACGGGACGTTCACCGACGTATCCGGAAGCGCTGGCCCCGGTATCACCGCCGTCTCTTCTGCCCGTGGCCTGGCTGTGGGCGATCTATGGAATGATGGCCGGCTTTCCGTGGTGATCAATAACATGAACGACCCGCCGAGCTTGTTGGTGAATTCAGTTCGATCTCCTAACCACCGGCTCTCTTTCAAGACCTTGGGGATGCGTTCTAACCGCGACGGTATCGGAGCAAAGATCACGGTCACCGTCGGCAAGCGAAAAATGATCGATGAAGTGCGGAGTGGTTCAAGTTATGCCTCGCAGAGCGATATGCGCGTGCACTTTGGTGTTGGCTCTGCGACCAAGGTGGACTCCGTTGAGGTCCGCTGGCCCAGCGGGCTGGTTGAGCGCTATGACGATCTTCCGCTAGATACGATTGACACTCTGAAGGAGGGTTCCGGTACCGCAATCAAGCCTGAAAGTGGGATGTCCTTGACGACCGCCCATTAATGCCGCTCTTCTTTGGCACTCGGCGTCGAAGGTTCATCGATACGCAGAACCTGATCGCCGCGTACGTTCTGGATGGTCTGATGGATACCGCTTGGCCACTGAATCTCAATCGACTTCGCCGTGGCGTGCTGCCCTAAGCCGAAATGAAGGCGCTTATCACTGGAGGACAAATAGCTACCTGCGGTCGTCACAGTCGCGTACTGCGCGCCGTGTTCGCTGACCAGCGTGACCCCTGCTCCGATCGCGTCGCGATTGCTCTTGTGGCCGACGAGACTGAGAATCAGCCAGTGATTCGATGTTCTCGTGTCATTGTGCAGCACGTGAATCGGGCCATCATTAGTAGTAACGACCACGTCTACTCTTCCGTCGTTATCTATGTCACCGGTCGCCAGACCGCGAGCGACCCATGGCTGCTGAAACACGGCCCCCGCTTCCTGTGACACATCCACGAAGTTCTTGCCCGTGTTCCTCGCCAGGAGCATGGGTTCGCGGTAGTGGAGGTTGGGAAATGTCAGCTCAATGTTGTCCAGATCGTGCCCCTGCGCAATGATCAGGTCTCTCCAGCCGTCATTGTCATAATCCAGAAATCGCACCCCCCAACCCGAGTGCGTGAAGCTCATCCGTCCGAGGCCCGACGGATAGCTATCGTAGCTAAATGTGCCGTCACCGTCGTTACGGAATAGCGCATACATTTGATCGGCCAGGTCAGTAATGACCAAATCCGGAAGTCCGTCGTTGTTGTAGTCCGCGAATTCGACTCCCATTCCGGCAAAAGAGCGGCCTTCTCCATCAACCGCTACGCCCGATCGCAGTCCAACCTCCTCAAAAGCGCCGTTCCCAGTGTTGTGATACAAAAACTCCGGCATCGAATCGTTGGCAAAGAAAAGATCGATATGCCCATCTCGGTCGTAATCTGCGAGTGCGATCCCCAGTCCCTTGCCCTCTTTTAAGAACCCGAGTTTCTGCGAAACTTCTGTAAAATGCCCGTTACCGTCGTTGTGATACACGAGGGGACTGATGGGACGAAATGAGTCCGGGGGGCAGTAGGCTCGAAATCCTTCTTTGCGTTCGCCGCACCACAAATCGAAAAAATCCCACTGCATGTATCGGAGCACGACCAGATCCAGCAGGCCGTCATTGTCCAGATCAACCCAAGCGGCGCTCGTCGACCACCCGCCGCCTCCCACTCCCGCTTGTGCGGTGACGTCGGTGAATGTGCCGTCACCGTTGTTGTGGTACAGTTTGTTGCCTCCATAGCCGGTCACGTACAAGTCTTCATAGCCATCATTGTCGTAATCGCCAACGGCGACCCCAAATCCATAGCCGAAACCTTGTAGGCCCGCCTTCTCTGTTACATCTTCGAAAGTGCCATCTGGCTTCTGGTGAAAAAGTCGGTTCCAATGCTCAGGTCCTGTCTTCTGTGGAATCATGCCTTTCGGCGTGGGGTCCGTTAATAGCGCTCCGTTGACCGCAAAAATATCCAGTCGTCCGTCGTTGTCATAATCAAACAGAGCCACACCGGAACCCATGGTTTCAATCAGGTATTTTCTTGAAGTGTGCGACGCGACATGCTGAAAATGTACGCCCAGGGCTGACGTCACATCGGAGAACCTAGGCGGGACCGCTGGAGATGAGTTTGAGCTTTGGCATAAAACGGTTGGCGCAGGAAAAAGGACCAGCGATAGCAAGAGCAAACCTGCGCCGAAAATCGTGCCAGGGGACTGAATGAGCCTGTTCATCAAGCGACCTACTTCGACTCCGGGGTGGTGCCCCCACGTGAGTCATGACCCTTATCGGCAGCCAATTTCGAAAGACTGTCAAACTCACTCAGTTCGCGCGCGCTAGCGTCAGGATCGTGCAGCTCCCGGTAAACCTGCGCAAGCAGATAGTGCGGCGCGACCGCGGCGGGGTCGCTTTTTATGGCAGTCAATAATTCGCGCTTTGCACTTTCAGGATCATGGCGTGCCTGATAGCAAGTGCCGAGGAGAGTGTGCAATTGCGGCACGTCCAGCTGCGCTTTTTCCGCGACTTGCAGATACGTAAACGCTTCATCAAAGCGCTGATTCTGCACGGCAATGTCACCGAGATACAAGTTGGTCATCGGGTCATCAGGATTCTCTTTCAACGCGTCCTTAAACTCTGGCTCGGCTTTGTCCGGCTGGTGTAAAGCCCAATAAGCAACGCCAATCGAAAAGTGAATTCCCACAGCACCTGGATTTCCCTTGAGTGCCGAGCGGTATTCCTCGATGGCTTCCGGAAAGCGTTTTTCCTCAGCATAGGACTCGCCCATGAGAGCGTGTAACTGGAACGAGTCCGGGTCTATAGCCCTCAAGCGCTCGATTGCTTGCAGTGAGGCGTTCTTGTGTAGCCGGGCGAGTTGATAGAGCGAGTCGGCATCGGTCGGATTATCGCCCAAGGCCCGCTTCAGTTCCGCGATCGCATCGTCGGTGCGGCCAGACGATTGCAGCGCCAGCGCGAGGTAGTAGCGGCAACGCGGATGAGGCTTCGGAGTCGCCAGTTCGCGCTGGAAGCTTTCGATCGCGCCGCGAAAGTCACTCTTCCCGAAGTAGGAGACACCCAGGTAGAAGTTAACTCCCGGGTACTCCGCGTTGACCGCGAGCACTTGTCGAAAGCGGTCAATTGAATCATCAAATTTCAGTTCAGTCTGTTCCAAAACCCCGAATCTTTTCAAAACTTCCAGATTTCCGGGGGCGAGCGCTAAGGCCTGCTCATAAATGCGTGCTGCACCGAGGTAGTCTCCCGCCCTTTCCTCCGTGCGCGCTTGCCCAAGCAGAGTGTCGAGGTTACTTTGCGCGGCCGCGGCCGCTGCCAGAAGCACGCAGGCGCCGATAAGAGCTGCAGGAAAAGGCAGAGACCTGGAAAGCGGGCTCAACTTAAAATGAAAAGCGTATCTCTGCCAACGCATGCCACTGAGACTAGCACCAAAAGCTGAAACGCAGCCACAGCTTCCGATCAGCAAAACATGTCTCCGGGGAGTTCGTGAATGCGTGTGAATCAATCAATACGGCGAATCGCCACCAACGTCGTTGAACTAGGAGCTCCAGAAACGGTGCGCGAGCGAATCAGAGCCTCAAACCACAGGTTCTCTGTCATGCGGTTTGAGAGAGGGATTCCAAGGGCGCGCTGTACTTGTTGCCGGTTCTCGGCATCCGCCAGGAATCGACCGGCAGCTTCTGTACCCTCCTGCTGAAGGCCTTGCAGGATGAGAACGCTGCCGTCTTGGGTGATATTGGGTAGCAACGCAATGGTCGCGTAGTCATCGCCATCGCTTCCTGTCCACCGCAGTCCCTCGTATCGCGCCTGCTCACCGGGGAGAGGCTTGGTATTCACAAATGCTTTCAAGCTGTTTCCGACCACTCCCTCGGCCTCGCGAAAATTAAGTTTGTCTTGAAAAAGAGACACCCATGGATTGGATGCCGGGCTTCCGATGAAAATGTAGTTCTCGTGATCCAAGTCCCGGATCCTCATATCCTTGGCTGAGCGGACCGTGACCTGCTTTTGCAGCGGGCCTGCTATTTTTACCAGCGAGACGGCATCGGCCACATCGGCAAAAGATGTGAGCGTGGAATCGGAGATGTAACCCACAAGCTGGGATCCGCCTTGGCGGAGTTTTTTCCCTGCAGCGTTCTGCCACAAGTCGCGATTCAAGTACTCCTCGAGCGAGCCGCGTTGGCCCGTGAGGATCCGGAACATGCCATAATTGCCATCCGCAACCACAACAATCGTCTGGTGACGGGTGTCAAAGATCTGAGTAAAGGGCCAAGAAAGGTTCCCGACGCCGGCGCTCGTCGCCCGGTGCTGAAAATAAACGAGCAAAACCCCACAAAGCACGGCTAGGACCACACACAGCGTCCACGGCAAGACCACGCTAGTGAACCTCGGCGCCGTTGGCCCGATATGCCCGGCCACAGGTACGCTCGCGCTGTCGATGCCGTTCGCGACCCTAAAGACGGGTGCATACGCCCCCTTCGGGATTTCGACAACCAGTGTTTCATCGCGTCCAACTCCATCGAAATACTCGTGGAGTTTGAGACGCAGCTGGCGAGCATGTACACGAACCGAGCTATCTTCCATTGGACTATATCCAGTCCGCTTGTGAAAGATCGCTTCCCCAATGTGTTGCTCAGTTAATTCTTGGGAGTAGCCGCGGATCGTCTGCTCTGTGATGTATTGGAGCAGGTCGCGTAGTCGGCCGCTTTTTTGAAATGGCGGACTGGCTATGATCCGCTGAACCAATTGCCATCTCTCATCACTATCGCCGATCACCGGGGATCGCGAAGTAGAGGTACTCATAGACTTTGCTGTGCCAGGGCAAGCGGAGCAGGTGCACGATATACCACACCACTCCTGGATTTCAAGCGAATTGAAAGGAAAGGGCGATTCACCCAGGAAAAGACAACCTCCGATGTGAATCACAATGAATTCACAAGTTAGTCCCTTTTCCTGGTCCATAGTGCTTTTATATTAGGCCCCACGTGGGGAGGGCTTCTCCCGTGATCTATGAATTTTTGTAGCTCGATTTACGCAATAGTGGAGAAGTTCCTCGGCGGAGGTTGGCGTGAAAGAGATCTTGCGTTCAGTTTTCCTATTTTGCCTGCTGAGTTCGTTCTTGGCCATTGCCGCTCACGGCCAAACTACAAACGGGAACATCGAAGGGACAGTTGTCGATGCCCAAGGGGCCGTGGTGGGGGGAGCCAAGGTGACCGGTCGAAATATGGATACCGGTTTAGCCGCCGCGGCTACGACGAGTAGTGCGGGTGTGTTTGCCTTGCCCAACCTGCCGCCGGGCCGTTACGCAGTCACGGTGGAAGCCCCGGGCATGAAAAAGTACACGCAAGAGGGAATCACTGTCACGACCGATAGCACGATAGCCTTGGACATGAAGCTACGGGTAGGGTCGGCGAGCGAGACCGTCACCGTCAGCGCCGATGCGGGTCAATTGGAAACTGAGAGTTCGGATATTGGCACGACCGTTCAAAACCAGCTGGTGGACAACCTTCCGTTGGAGGTCAGTGGCACGATTCGCAATCCGGTTCAGTTTATTGAGTTGGTCCCGGGCTTCGTCGGCAACGTCGGCAACAACCCCGCAGACAACGCTAGTGACGATTTCAAACTCAACGGGGGCCAGGAAGGGGGAACCGACGTTTTGGTAGACGGAGTCTCGATATCCCTTGTCTCTCCCAATATTCAGTGGAACAAGGGAGTATCTCCGGAGGGAGTACAGGAGTTCAAGACCCTTCAGAGCAATTTCGCCCCCGAATTCGGTTCATCGGGTGACGGCATTGTGAACCTTTCCATGAAATCGGGTACGAACAGCTTTCACGCTTCGGCTTACGATTATCTTCGTAACCGCGCACTCGATGCGAGAGCATGGACCTTGGACACGGAGAACAGCTATAACCAGGCGAATGGGATAGCGCTCGATCCGAAGCCCCCGGACACACAAAACGATTTTGGGTTCACCGTCGGCGGGCCCGTCTATCTGCCCCATGTATACGATGGCCGAAATAAAACTTTTTTCTTCTTCGACTACGAGGGATTCCGGTTTCACACTGGCAGTTCTTCCTCGGAGACATGGATCCCCGAGTCTTTCCGGAATGGTGACTTTTCCGCGTTGCTTCCCGGAACTCAGCTTTATGATCCGACCACGCACAATCCTATACCGGGCAATGTTCTGAGTAATGACCCCAATTACAAGGAAAGCGCGGTAATGGCCAAAGTGATGGCATCACTGCCACCGACTAGCGGCGGTTTGACGAGCAACGTATTTGACACGTCCATAAGCAGGACGACGGCAGACTTATGGGACCTGAAGATCGACGAGACGATTTCTGACAAGCAGCGGTTCTCGTTTGGTTTTGACTACGACAATACACAAGCGGGAACTTTTTCGGTTTTGGAGCCTTACATAAATCAGCAAGTTCCGCAATCCACTCGTTATACACGATTCAGCCACAGCTACAGTTTCAGTCCAACCGTGGTGAATGCGTTCCTGGTGGGGTTCAGCCGTCGTTTTCGAGGTGAAATATCCAACAGCTTGGGTCAGAATTGGCCGCAGAAGTTGGGGGTGACGGGGGTATCGGACCTGACGTACCCCTGTTTTGAGTTTTCCAGTACAAACTATCAAAACAACCTGAACAACTGCGGCGACTCCCAGTTTGCCGACAACGTATATCAGGTAAACGACTCAGTGAGCGTTGTTCGGGGAAAACACACCCTGAAAGTCGGGGGCGGGTTCCATGACGGGGAGTTCAACACACGCCGGTTCACGCAAGCTTCGGGTGATTTTAACTTTGGCGGCGCCGCGACAAGCAGCACAGGCACTCCGAGTGGCTCGGGGGGCTACGCCGTGGCCAGCGCATTATTTGGGCTTGTGGATGATACAGGCACATTGAATTACGGGCACGTTAACGGCCCACGTTATAAAGATTCCTACCTCTTCGGCCAGGATACCTACAAACTCACGCCAACTCTGACCCTGACTTATGGCCTTCGTTACGAGGTGGACTTGCCCGCCCGGGAAGCGCAGGATCGTTTTTCCGAGGTGGATCCGAATCTCCCGAACCCAGGCGCGGGAGGCATTCTGGGCGCCTATACCTATTTTGGAAGCGGTCCGGGCCGCAACGGCGCGCACCGGCTTCAGGATACTTACTACAAAGCGTTCGGACCGCGATTGGGTTTTGCTTACAGCATCAATGATAAGACCGTCCTGCGGGGTGGATATGGCATATATTACGAACCTCTCAAGGAAGGCTCGTACGCCGATCAAGACGGTTTGGGATTTTTCAACATTGAGAACTTAAGCTTCGGTAACGGTGCGCCGTTCCAGATCGATAACGGATTTCCACACATCCAGCCTCCGTCGGGTCCATTCACACCGGATGCTCAAAACGGAAATGGTGGGGTAATTCTGATTCCACGTAACAGCGGGCGGCCCGCCGATATTCAATCCTGGAACCTCGATGTGCAGCGGCAGATTGCAAGGAACCTCGAGGCCAGTGTCGCGTATGTGGGTTCAAAGGGAACTCATCTCCCGGCGCTGAACGTGATTCCGAATCAGGTAAACCCGACGTACCTGTCGCTGGGCAGCGAGCTGACGGTGAATTCAAGTTGCCTGGCGGGGGCGCCGCTACCGGCTCCTCAATGCCCGAATTCAATTGCTGCAGGCGTAAAGTTGCCGTACCCAACTTTCACTGGAAATATTAATCAGGCGCTGCGACCGTTCCCGCAATACGGTGATTTCAATCAGGAAGACGACTCCTTCACCCCGGACCGCACCGGCAACTCGACCTACCATTCCATGCAGGCCCAAGTGAACAAACGATTCGCGCAAGGGTTGAGTTTCCTTGTCGCCTACACCGTCTCGAAAAACATTACCGACGCGGATTCCCAAGGCCCAGGGGTTCAGGGCTTCGTTGGGGCCAACGCATGGATTGGACAGAACTCGTACGATCGCAGGGCGGAAAAGTCCGTAAGCTCGCTCGACACACCGCAAAGACTGGTCGGAAGTTTCTTTTATGAGCTTCCCGTGGGGCGCGGAAAGCCGCTGTTGAACTCGGGGGGGGTGGTAGACCGCATTGTGGGTGGTTGGTCCCTATCCGGGATATTGACTTATCAGTCCGGGCAGCCGACCGAGGTGTACTCCACTTGCAACGGTACGGCTGGTGCCGTCCTTTTCGCCGGATGTGAATTCACGGGCAGTGCGCGCGTGAATATTATTCCGGGAGTCAGGCAGTCAAATGGCCGGGATCTGAATCCATTTACCACGCCTTTCTTCAATGCGAACGCCTTTGCTGCGCCGGCTCCCTTCACTTTCGGCGATGAGCCTAGAACTCTAGCCAGTGCTCGCACGTTCGGCGGGCGAAATGAGGACATCACGATAGGAAAGAAAATCAAGATCGCAGAGCGAGGCGTGATCGATTTCCGGGCAGAATTTTTTGACATCTTCAATCGCCACATTTATCAGCAACCTGGCGGCCCGGGAGGATTTGCCACACAACTGGGTACGCCGTTTTCGCCCCCCGGCGGTACCAATTGTCAGAACTCGGCGTTTGCCTGTGGCTTCGGCGCAATCAATAGTGCCAGCGGGCCACGAACTATCCAGTTTGGGCTCAAGATTGAATATTGACGTTAACCCCGGCTTGGGAGCTCATTCCCCAGCCGGGCATGAAAACCAGAATGGCATTCTGCCGACAGCTACATGAGCCTCCTCAGCCGCCGCGGCTTCATCAAGACCTGTGTAATTAGCGCGGCCGGTGCTCGCTACAGCCGATGCTCGCAAACCCTGAACCTGGCGCTGGCAGAAAACGAGCTGGTTGCATCTACGAGTCTCGAAAACGGCGGCCAGCAACTGCGGGTCTCTCCTGAAGGAGAGATCTTTGCTTTCCAGAATTTTCTGCGTATAGCGAATGAGTGGCGTCCGGCTACACTGCCGGGCACTCCTCTTGTGACCGGTCCTTCATTCCCGCTCCGCGCATCGCACAGTTCAAAAAGCGGCTCGGTCCTGAAATGCGGAGGCTCGTCCAACGCTGAAGATCTCCAGGGGAAATCGCTTCCCTACGACTGGGAGGCGAATATCTCAGCTGAGAATCTCGGCGGGGAGTTCCCGTGGTTTCGATTCTGCACCAAGCTGAGCTTACCTCGCGACATTAAGCTTCATCAGGGAAGCCAGGTTGAGCCGCAGATAGTGGTCTGGCTAAACACGAATTCAACCCTCATGGAAGGGCAGTCGGGAAGTTGGAGACGCGTTTTATTGCAGCAACCCACGCGTAATTCGCTGGGCGCGTGGGGCAACGATCTGCCAGCACTCTATTTGCTCGATCAAAATGCCGGGATCGAAACCATGATGTTTTTTGACGTCGACGATATGGATTGGATGGGAATACAAAATCTCCCACGCTTCCTGGTTTACCGCTGCTCCAGTATTTCGCGGATTCATACTGACGGCACCCAGCGAATGGGGGTTGGTCTCATTGCCGATCAGGCTACAGGCGATGTCCTACCCGCAGGCGAAGTCAGGTTCACGTACTGGTTCATGCAGCGCCCCATGCCTGCTCTGTTGACCGAACAAGAAGCCGTCGCGCGGTGGATGAAAGCGTTGCTGCCCATTTTTGAGGAACGGCTTACGTGGCCAAAGTGTGCGAGCGCTTGGAAGGATTTTGCCACCGGCGCAGTCGCCAACTTGCAAAACAAAAACGAGACCGAGGTCGAGGCCAATGGCCATACGGGGCTCTCTGCATATGTGAAACAGACCTCGCAACTGTGGAAACAGCCTGCCAACAATTTCGAACTGATGACCTTGGCTGATGTCCTGTGGCCCTCACTTTTGTATCTTCGTTTGCACCCCTCCCCTGCTTTTCAGGGTGATTGCAATAAATTCCTGGATGACCTTCCAGGTTTCTATCACTCTGACACACACAGCATCAGTAACGACTTCAGTCGTCCACCGGAAGAAAGGGCCGATTCCTGGTATCCCTTCGAGAATGGCCTGATCAAATATCCAATGATTGGGTCCCTGGCAGGATTGGAACAAGTCAAGCACGACTTTCTGGATGCTTTCGCTACCGCACAGACGATGGCGCATGAATATGACTATCTCTTTCCGATTTATTACGAGGTCTCAAACTTAAAAGCTCAGGGCGCGGGCACCAACTACGCGGTAGGCGGCCTTTATGCGTGGGCTGCCTTAATCGCGAATCACTTGACGAAAGATCCGGCGTATCGCGACAAAGCGCAGAATGCAGTCCGAGCACTTTGCACTGTTCCGTCGGATCGGCTATTTCACGAACCCCAAGAACTTGCGTACGGCGCTCTGGCAGCGGCAGAACTTGGATTGCAGGATGAAGCCAAGTACCTTCTTTACGAACAGCTGCGCATGTTCTACTGGTATTCCGATCCGAGCCAGAAGACGCACGACATTCGTGGTATGGTGCAGGCCGCCGCTTCGATTCTCTATCCCGCGTTCAAAGAAAACGTCGAGGCGATTCTGCCTTGGACGGGAATCATGAAACGAGGAATCGTGATCGAAGGCCTGCTGCGCTTCATGGATCAACAGCGGCGCAATAACTTTAGCTTCTTCGAAAAATGCTCGGAAGATCGCCAGAACGTCACGATGGGATTCATCCCGTTCGAAAACTTGGGAACCCTGGAACTGGGCGGGCAAACCGGCAATGTTGGAAAGGAGATCTACGGCGCGGGCGAGTGTATTTGGATGTATCTGATGTTTGAGGCCCTCGGCCAGGTCAGTGACCGCGAGATGATGATGGTCAATCTCGATCTGCTCGATATTCATGACACTCAGCGGTTTCCGCCAGGCCAGCTCAACTTTGTACTCTACAACCCTACGAGGGAAACCCGGTCCGCAATCATCAAGGTTCCACCGGCGCAAGGAGCTAGCGTGCGTTGGAGCGCGAACGGCAAGCCAGTTCGCGAGACCGTCAATGTTCCGGCGAAGGGAATTCTGCGTCTGGTCGCAGACTTCTGATGTGCGACCTGATGTTTTCATGCGCGCGGACACACGGCAGCGTTGCAGCGTGCAGCCGGCCGCAGGAGGTGCATATTTAATGACGAATA
>Ga0302325_10004907_pt1 | contig 30773 bp, 27 predicted proteins | sample Palsa_T0_2_FD_201948 | JGI IMG/M metagenome (GOLD analysis project Ga0302325, IMG submission 201948) | Peat permafrost microbial communities from Stordalen Mire near Abisko, Sweden - Palsa_T0_2 | ecosystem: Environmental > Terrestrial > Soil > Palsa > Peat permafrost | place: Sweden: Abisko... | reverse complement strand
AAAAGGCGATATCACGATCATGGGCACGCGATAGCCGGTATAGGTAAAGTCGCAGGTCCCGGTTCCGATCTGTCCGGGGGCGTCGCAGACATCGTTGGGCTGCAAATCGAGTGGCTGAATACCGTCGGGACTTGGCATGGGCTGCGGCGAAACGTGGTCGTAGAAACCACCGAATTCGTCGTAGGTGAAGATCATTGCAGAATCTTTCCAGCTCGGACTAGCCATAAAAGCATTGATCAAGCCTGAGACGTAGCTGGCGCCAGCCTGGATATCATTCGGGGTTTCGGTATCGATGTCGTTGGGGTGCTCGTCCAGTGCCGCAGCCGAGGCTGGTTCGATCAGCGCGACCTGAGGGAGAGTGCCATTTTGCACATCGGTGGTAAATTGCGAAATCGGAACGATATTTTGCAGCAAAGTCGGGCTGTTAAGTATGGTCTGTTCGTAAGCGAACATGCTGATGTAGGAATTGCCACTGAGGCATGAGGAATCCGTAGGCGTGCAGTTTGTGCCTTCGGGATTCACGTAGATCTTCCAGGTGATGCCGGCGTTTTGTAGCGCCTCAAAAATCGTTGTATTCGTGTACCCAACGTAGGGATACACGTGGCCGGCAGACGTAGAGGACAAAAGGTAGGCGCGGTTCAGTTGCGTGCGGCTCATGACGGGAGTAAACCAGCGGTCGGAGGTGGAAAAACTGGAAGCCATGAAATAGTAGTAATTCAAATCTCCACCGTCAAAATACCCCATCGCGCGCAGACCGTTGGTATCGTTCAAAGCCGGAACTACCTGGCGTGCGTCATTGGCGGCGGTGACCACGAATCCATTGAGAGCAGCGGGATTAAGCCCGGTTGGATCGTTCAAGTCCCAATCGATATGAGCTTCATTCCAGAAGGGGCTGGGCTCTTCCGTACACAAGGATGCCATATGAAACGAAGTCACTAAAGTGGTGGTGTCCGGAATACATGAGGTATTCTGCGCCGCCGTCGTGCTGGTGGGCGGTATAAACGGATAGGCGGGATTGCATCCGGTGATTGCGGGAGCGGGTCCTTGCAGGGGCGCGATCCCGCTGACCGGGTTGAACTGTGGCAAACCGTCGAAGGACTGATCGGGGATGCCATTCTGAGCCCAGTATCCGCGCAGCGCACCGAAATAGTGATCAAAGGAACGATTCTCCTGCGCGAAGACAACAATGTGGTTGATGCTTTGCAGCGTGGCGGCGAAGGTTGCGGTCACGGACTCGGCTGCGCTCAGGGTGACGCTGCAGGTTGCATTGCCCATGCATGCGCCGCTCCAGGCGGAAAAGGCATTGCCGGTTCCTGGAGTTTCGCTAAGCGTAACCTCGCTATTCTGCGGAAAACTCGCGGAGCACGTCGTCGGACAATTGATCCCCGCAGGAGTGCTGGTAACGGTTCCCGTTCCCGTTCCCGCCAAGGTCACGGACATGGTCACGGACGTGGTCACCGCGGCGGAGAAGGTCGCGGTCACGGAGTCGGCTGCGCTTAGGGTGACGCTGCAGGCTGCATTGCCTGTGCACGCGCCGCTCCAACCGGAAAAGGCGTTGCTGGTTCCCGGGGTTTCGGTAAGAGTAACCTGGCTATTCTGCGGAAAACTCGCGGAGCACGTTGTCGGACAATTAATCCCCGCAGGAGTGCTGGTAACGGTCCCCTTCCCCGTTCCCGCCAAGGTCACAGACATGGTCAGCGTGACGGGAGGGGGTGGACCGGCAACCATTCCGCGGCAACCGGCCAGAACAATGGTCAATAGGATGGATAACACCGGCCAAAACGCGTACCGAGGTTTCATTGCCGCGCTGCTCCTAAATAGAGTCCGACGTTAGATGAAACCGTGTGCAAGATGGTTGTTACTTAGCAACTTGGATCTCGGCGACCGTGCAATTGTGTTTGCGTCGGCAGACCGCGCCGTTCGCTACTCTAGCGACGGGAAGATCGTCACCGTATCCGGTGGACGCTGTATGCTGAAGTCCGGCATCGAGTAGAGAAAAAACATTCCCCGCTCTCGATAAAACTTCTCGGCAACAACGTCGCGGCTTTTGCGCGGACGATAATCTACCAAATCCCCTTGTCGTCTCCGGTAAGCCGGAGATTGACGAATGCGGCGGCAGCCAGCGCCGGCAATAGAGACAAACGCGCCGCCGCGCGAAACCGGAGCGCCGCTCCTGTTCCGATGAGTTGCTGCAGAAACAGTTGTGAGCCCTGTGGCAGCATGGGCACGCGCAAGAACTGTTCGCCCACATACGTGACCTCAGCCCCAAAGCGCGCTGAGCGAACCACAAATTCCGGCAGCTGGAGCGGGCCAGCTCCTGTGCGCTCGTTGTAGTCCGAAGTGATCTTCAGCAGCGTCGCTACCCCGGGCCAGATCGACCAGCGCTCGGCAGAGGTGCGCAGCCGCGTAAAATCCAGACGCCCGGCCCGCACCAGCCCCGTAAGGTTCACCAGGTCGGTGAGGCGAATGTAGAAATGGCGATACATCCTTTGCAGAGTCGCGAGTGCGACTTGTTCTTCTGGCGCCGGAACCCGAAACCGAAAAGGCCCTGCATCGCGCATTACACTGGTCTCTTCCAGGTGAGCCGGTAGGGCATCCTGCTCTCCGGTTTGTCCGAGGCAGCCCACATGGATCTCCACCAATCGCGATAGTCCAGGGATGCGAAAATTCCATTTGTGCGCCAGGCGATCACCCCAACTCTGCGCCTGTGGCTCGGCTCTCAGTTCACTCTGCATCACGCGCACCGTATCCTCTTCGGTGGCTGCGATAAAGAGATCGAGATCGCTGCCTAGATCGGGCCAGTGATCGAGAGTCTTGATCACGATGGGGGAATGCCCCGTCAGTTCCAGTGCGCGGGTAACCTTGTATAAGGCCGCGAGAGCATGGTCGACTTGCTGTTGCTCGATTTGCGCCAGTTCCTGAAGATCGAAAGGCTGCGGCCCGACTGCAGCTACGTGCCATTTCTCCAAGAGCTGCAAGGTGCGAAGGTATACGCGTTGCAGTTCCGCGAATCGGAGAAACTCGGACCACTCCTCCTTCGACATGCGCTGCAATGCCGAGAGAACTCGCTCGATTTGTGGGTCGGTTTCGCCGCGCTCACCCTGGAGTGTGAACTCGGGGAGATGTAACACCGCAAGCATCTCGAACATCGCAGCGGCGCGTTCTCTCCCCTTCTTCATGGACGTCCTCCGTGCGTGGTATCGGCTTTCGATTCGCTGCAGTGTGGCAAGCCGGGCTCAATCGCCGTTCCTTCCTCGTAATCGTTCCAAGTAGCGATCATCACAAACGGTATGGGATGCGAGGAGTTGTTATTCTCCTCGAACAAGCGCAGAGTATCTTCGAACGTTTTTCCGCACCGGGCATCGATGTGCCGGTTCAAGCTCCAGGAAGCCCGGGCGTCATTGAAGCCCGGCCACACTCCGCCCACCGTAATCTCTTCGGGATGTTTGGTTCGCATTTTCGTATAGAAATCGCTCAGATAATCTTCGCCCCACGCTTGGCCGTCCGGGTTCCAGCCTTTATGCCCGGGATTCACCCACGCGTACTCACCGTCGAAGGCTTTCACATACTGCGCCGGCGGTTCGTCCCCATAAATCAGCAGAGGCGGCGATTTCCACTGATTCACCTGCTGGCGCACCTGATCCCAATCCGTGTGACCGCGCTTGGGAAACACAAAAATGACGGGCCGCCCGCGATATAGCAGGTAGGCATCGCGTCCCGGAGCGCCGGGTCCAATGTATTTCTGGTAAGCCAAGTCCATCGCTTCCATGGCATCTTCAGTGGCGTGTCCGTTGTCATCCTGGGTTTCGTCGTACATCAGGACGACGTGAAAGTGCTGCTCGCTGGCAATTCGCTGCAGGAGTGCAGTACTTCGATCGAGGAAAGGACGCCGTGAGCCGTACCAATCCACCGCGAAGGCATAGATACCCATCTTCCGGGCATTCTCAATTTGCTTGCGCAGCACGTTCGGGTCCTGGCTGTTATAGCCGACGTCGATGTGCTCGGGATCGCCGAACCAGGGCTGGTAGTCCGCGAGGATCTTGGGATTGCCCGGCGACTGAGGGATGTCTTTGAGCGTGACATTCTTGGAATTCGCGTGAGTGCACGCCCCCGGAATGGAGTTCACGAACACGAGATACCCCAAAAGGGCATACTGGTAAAGTTTCATCGGCGATTTCCTGCTGTGGTTACGATGAGATGGGACAGTCAACAGTTGGCACGAAATTACGCGTCCGCAGCGTGCGCTCAGAAGGCCTTGGCAGAGACTTCCTCTAGATCGCGAACGTACCAGCGATCAGCGCCGGGGGTCATCAGAACCATATATTGCTGGGGCGCATTTTGCGTATCGATTAACTTGTTTCCGTCGTAGATCTGGATCTCTAAGTCGGCTTGGTCGATAAGCTGCATTGCAGATCCATCCGTTGAATAAAAGACTGCCTTCAGTTGGTGCCCGTGATCCACGATCCGGGCACGTAGACCCGCGTGATTTTGTTCACCGATTCTTCGCGCAAGGCGATCCTTGGCGATTCCTGTGAACTCGTCGCCGAGGACTCTGGCCCGACCGGACTCCAGGGCCTCCGCGAGATCACGCCACGCCATTGCATAGTGGCGCGCGATCGTCGTGCCTGTGAGTTCTTCGATGGGACGCGGGGCGAGTCCTGCCGCATCCAGGTGGACCTGAGGCAACGATTGGGCGCTCGCCAGAGCGCAAACCGCGACGGCGAAGCCCGCAACTTTAAGAAACTGCGGCGAGAATTTCTTGAATGCCACCTCGAGATGGGCGATGCTCGTCATAGTTTTCCGTTGAGGGCGACTTCATTGCCCAGCACCACGCCGCATGCGACGCCGATCTGTGCCGGCCCGTGAAGGCTGAACTGCGCTCGCGCTACACCCTTCTTGATCGGCGTGTCCACGGTGCTCTTACCCTCGCGATCAACCTTAGTGAATGAAACGACGGTGCCATCGGGAAGTGCATTGCCACTGCAATCGCGCACCGGATCAGTTTCGAGGGTCACTGCATTTCCGTTGGGGACAGCTTTCATCCGCAACCCGCAAGCCTCCGCGGCGACTTGTTGAATCACCCGCGCTTCTTCCACGTTGCCCAGAACTGCCGTCACCTGAACCCTACCCTCATGTGGAGTCGAATCTAAGCGCATCCAGGCCACACCCTTCTGCGTTGAACCTTGACGCGAGAAGCCGGCCCCGCTCTCCGGCGTGATGCGGAAATTCACCACGGCTGGAGTCAAAACCAGATTGAAGTACTGATCAAACACAAACGCAGTGGCATCAATCGACTGGGGAGTGGAGACCGGAACGCGCGAAGGACGCAGAAAGAAGCTCAGGTGCGCAGGCTTCGCCGCCTCTACCTGGAAGGCTGCGGAAGTGCATGATGATGAGTCACATAGGATTGCCCGATAGCGGCCCGCAGCGCGGACGTCGCCGGATTGAATCGCCAGATCACCGCCGAGAGTCACGCTGCGCTTCACAACATGATCAGGACCCAAGAAGTAGAGAGTGGCTTGCCCGGACCCCTCGGCGGGAATCGAGAAGCTCTGTCCCGCTTCCACAGTGGCTGGTACGTGCAGTTCAGCTGCCCCTGCCCCGGCAGACAATATGCCCAGCAAGACCCAGCCTGCCAGGCAGTTGCGCAATGCGAAATCGCTGTGCGTAGTGCGCTGCATGCTAGCTACTCGATCGCGAATAGTGATTCACGATGACACGATAATTCTTCAGCCGTCCCGCAATATCATCCGGAATGTCGACGGCAAATGGCACCGGCACCTGCGGCATGAGAGCCTGATCTACATAGCCATCCGACACCCAGATTACTCTTCCGGAGTTGTCATAGTAGGCTGCCAGGACCTGCGCGATGTTGACGGGGCGTCCGCTTTCATTTACCAATTCACCCTTCAACACGTTTCGATTCAATCCGTCTTTGCTTATCGCCTGGTCGCTGACCGCAATTACCGGATCAGCGCTGGCCGGGACCAGGAGAGCGCGTGCATCCATGCGAACACTTTTAACGGCATCCATGCGCACACCCGGAAAATCAATCCGATAGGGCGAAACCTGCTTGGGGAGTAGCACGTGCGAGATCAGATCAAAGCTGCCTTCCTCCTCAATGGGAGAACCGTCCGCTTTCAGCAGCGTCGCATTCACGTTCAAATATGCGGGGACCGTATCTTCATTCTCGACTTCTCCGAGAATCACCACGCGACCAGGGCGCGAGATCGCGTTCATGGATGTGATGCGAACTTTCGGCGAGTCTACGTCTTGCGCACCCCAGTTCTGCGTCGTGTTGCGGCCGATAACCTCCCACCGCAAGTAATTCACTGACACCACCTGCGGGGGCACTGGGGATGGCGCCGATTTTGGCCATACCACACGCCAAACCGAACCATCGCGGCGCACGTGCAAATCCCGGACGTCATCGAGCGAACCCAATGCGCTCGACCAATTCATTCTGACTCTCACCAAAGCCTGGTCAGCATCGGAGTGCAACGGGGAAACCTCAGCGGTCTGCAGCGAGGAATAGGTCCGCAAACTGCCGTCGCTCCCAGCCAACTCGCGCGTGAAGGATGCCAGATCCGTATCGCTGCTGCGATCGAGCGAAGCGTATGCCTGCTCGAAGTTGTGCGCCTGAATCTGACTCATCAGAGCCTGCACGGCTTCTTCGGGCGTCACTGCGGAGAACATCTCGTGCTGCTTTAGCCCTCCGGACTGCAGCCATGCGATCGCAACCAGAACCGCGGTAGCGATGGCGAGAAAAGCAACCAGCCCCCACTTCATGAGCGCACCCCGTTTGCGTAGACGCCTTCTGGTGATTCCGCAGGAATCGTGATCACTTCCTGCACACGACGCGGCTCAGCCAGCAACCACACAAACAAAATTGCCAGGATGCTGCTGCCGATCGGCAGGATGCCCCAAATCAATCCCTCCCATGGGGCAGGTACGGCGTCTGACGGGATCGTCCGCGCGGGAACCGCGTCATCCTTGGACCAGACGGTGATCGTACCGGAATTGTAGCTTTCGACTTGACGCCATCCCCCGAACACTAAAAGAGGCTCATAAAACGGATCGTGCACGAAGATGAACTTCAAACCATAGTGGTTGGCATGCTGGAGCATGGCGCGGAGCGAATCCATGCCCGCAGTGCCGAAGAACTTCGCGCTGGTCAATTGGGCGGCGCCGTAACGCGTCATTTCGGGCAGCAGGCGAGCTGAGTTGTACTCGCCATCTATGCTGTTCGCGTTGGCATAAGTCGAAACCTTGGAAAGAGCATTGCCGAATCCGAGCGTGAGATAACGGTACTGATCGTGGCCATCGCGATTCAAGAACGACACAACCGAATCCACATTCAGCGAACTGGACGTTTGAAACGGGCTCCACGTCAGCCAACCCATCGTAAGCGCCAGGCCGGCGACAGCGGCCGTACTAAAGCTGATCGCACCCCAACGTGGGAAGCGGTCGATTACTTGCTCCACTAACAATCCCACAATCGGCAGTGCCAGGGCCGTTGCCCAAAGTGTGAAGCGTTCGTAGGTAAGAATTTCGAAAGCCCGCCCGAAGATCCATCGCGGAACCGGCGTGGTGCCCCCCAGTGCAATCAGGAAGGTGACCCAGAACGCCAGCAGCAGTACCCGCAAACGAGGATTCGATGCGCCCTTGATCGCAATAAACGGCAATGCCAGGATCAAAGCACCATAAGGCACGACGAAGTAATTCATGCCGTAGATCCCGTTCATCAGGAAGTTCGAACGGCTCGCGTGAGGAATCGGCATCTGATCTATGGGATGGCGGATAATCGCAATCCAGTAGGGCAACAGAACGATGCCAACTCCAACGGCAGCAATCGCGGCGAATACCAAACCGCGTCCAATGATTGGGGCACCGGGCTGCTCCTTCTCGCGGCCGTCATACCACGCCAGCCATAACACGGGCACGGCAAACAGGACCGAGCCGAAGATGAGCGTGACGTGGTGAGCCGATGCAGCAGCCAGCGTGAGCGCAATCCCCTTTAACAAGGATCGCCAACTGGCCGAGATGCACCACGAATAAAAGTAAGGAAGAGCCAGAAAATACAAAGGCGCGGACAACGTTGTAGGCAGTTGCCCTGCCGAATAGACAAGAAACGCGATGCTACCGGCGAATACGGCCAACACGCCCGCATAGCTGGCTGCGCGGTCGTTCACCCAAAGCTGCGCGAACCGGTATGCGCCCACCGCAAGCAGGACGACAGCGGCCAACTGCACCAGCATGAAGGCCTCGGTGAGCCCGACGATATACGACAGCACGGCGATCCACTGATGAGTCAGAGGAGGATAGGTGGTCTGGGAAAAGCCGCCAAACCACTTTTCGTTCCATGGATTGAACCAGTGATGCGCATAGTGAGACGCAAAAAAGATATGCAGGTTCGCATCATAAGACGTCGAAGCCGGCAACTCCATAACGAGCAAAGGCCCGTGGATGGCGAGCGCCAGCAAAATGATGGCAGCAACGGGAATCGGCCGTAGCCAAATGCTGGCCTTAGTCTGAAGTACAAAGGTTTCCTGGCGGTCTCTCATTTGAGCGACGGTTTGATTACCGGAACCCGGCCAAAGGTTGGCAGGTATTTCTTGGAAAGGGTGCGTTCGCCGTATTCAAAAGTGCGCAACCGCATCGGGACGTTCTTGCATCTGAGCGACGACGGAAGGGCAGGCGTGTATCCCGTCGCCGTCAAGCCAGACGATAACCAGGGAGGTCGGGGAAGAGGAATGGTTCATTCAGCGTTCAGGAGATCGCTGGGCTTTGCAGTCCTGATGGTGGCCACTGCCTGTACTGCCCAAACTTTCGATGTGAACGGCCAAACCTCCTCTTCCACTTCGCCTGCTCCCTCGAAAAAGCATGCCGCACCGTCCTCTAGCAATCCTACCAATAACAACGAGACTGGGATGGGATGGGGAGCTAGCATTGAGGTTGCGCGCGAAGCGCGAGCCGCGCAGACGGCGCTGCAACACGGAGACGTAGCAGGCGCCACTGCGCATGCCCAGCGCGCGGTGAATGCCGCTCCGCAGAATCCTGATCTCTGGTTCACGCTAGCTTACGCTGCCCGACTGAGCGGACAGTATTCGCTGGCAGTCGATGCTTATCGCCACGGGCTCGCTCTGAAACCGTCCTCAATAGAAGGACTATCCGGTCTGGCACAAACCTACGCCCGGATGGGACGCAGTGCGGACGCGCAACAAGCAGTGGAACAGGTTTTGGCTGCCAATCCTAGAAGCGAGTTGGACCTTCAGCTCGCGGGCGAACTGTTGCTGCCCACCGATCCGAAAGGAGCGCTTGAGTATCTGCAACGCTCGGAGGCGGTAAAGGCGTCGCCGCGGACTGAACTTCTACTGGCGCGCGCCTATGAGCGAATCGGAGATGGCGAGTCCGCGCACAGGATGCTGGAGAAAGCGCGCCGTTCAGCTCCGACCAATCCCGAAGTGCTGCGAGCAGTTGCTTCTTACTACCGCGATACCGGCCACTATGACGAGGCAATCCGCATCCTCGAAGACTTACACACGCGGGATGCACGCACGCTTGCGGAATTGGGATATTCCTACGCGCTGGCCGGCAATGCCCACGCCGCCGCTCGTAGTTACGGCGCAGCGGCAAATCGCGCGCCGCACGATATTGAGATCCAACTCAACGCCGCGCAAGCTATGCTCAATGCCGGCGAGTTCGACAAAGCCGCGACTCTGCTGGATCATGCCGCAACGCTCAATCCCGAGCACTATCGCGTGTTTGCCTTGCGGGGACGACTCGACGCGGCTCAGCATCGAAACGAGGATGCGATCCGCGAATACGAGGCGGCGCTGCAGCACCTGCCGGAAGGTGTGTCAGAGGGTGTTCTCTATCCCATCGCGCTGCGCGTAGACCTTGCCCAGACTTATCGCGACGCCGGAGACACTACGAATGCGGAGCGCGTCACGAAAGACGCGACGAATGCAATCAGCGCCATCAACGTGACTGACTCCGATCGGCCCGAATTCTTGCGACTACGAGCGGCAACGGAGGCGGCCGGTGGGAACGTCGATGCTGCCGAGAGAGACTTAAAAGAAGCCATGCAACTCCAGCCACGCAATGTGGCGCTGCTTCTTAACTACGCGAATCTACTCTGGAAGGCGGATAGAAAAGAAGAAGCCCAAAAGACCTACCTCGAGGCGCTGGCAATTGATTCATCGAATGCGGGCGCACTGGGCTCACTCGGATTCCTTTCCCGCGAGATGAACGATTCGGAGGCCGCCCGTCGTTACTTCCTGGAATTGGCAAAAAGACATTCCGACGACTATGTACCTTTCCTGGCCCTGGGCGATTTATACAGCGCGAACCGCCAATTTCCGGAAGCGCAAGAGAGCTACCAGCAGGCGTTCCAGAGGTCGTCGAGCAATCCGTTGATTATCTCCGGTGCAATCAATGCGGCCCTCGAAGCGCACCACCTCGACCAGGCCAAGGAGTGGCTCGGGCGCGCGTCGGAGGCCATGCGGCAAAATCCGCAAGTCATGCGCGAGCATGAACGTTATCTCACGATGACCGGGAACTACGCGGAGTCGGCGGACCTCGGATACCAGGTAATCGAGAAACTGCCACAGGATCGCGAGGCGGTCGACTACCTTGCTTATGATCTTCTGTTTCTGAAGCGCCTCGATGAAACGATGAAAATCGTGGACCGCTATGAACATGTCCTTAACACTGACCGAGACCTGCCGCTGATTGCGGGCTACGTCCACGCCGACCACAACGAACACGAAGCTGCGGTTCGCGACTTCACGCGCGCTCTGGAGATCGACCCCAAGATAGCGGTGGGTTATATGAACCGGGGGTACGTATATAACGACATGCGCCTGGCCACCAAAGCAGAGCAGGACTTCCGCAAGGCATTGTCTTTGAACCCACAGTACGGCGAAGCTCACCTGGGACTGGCCTATGCTCTGCTCCAGTTGCGGCGTTCCACCGCGGCGCTGAAAGAGGCTGAAATCGCAACCCGTTTACTTCCCGACTCGGAGAGTCTGCATCTGGTCAAAGCCGAGGGCTACCGCCAGCGAGCTATGTTGGCTTCCGCGGAAGCTGAATTTCGGAAAGCTATCAAGCTGAATCCGAACACTCCGAATTCCTACATCGCCCTGGCGGATGTGCAGTACCGCGCTCACAAATACGCAGCCTCAGTTGACACTTTGCACAGCGCACTCGCGGTCGCGCCGGACGATTCGATGATTTCGGCGCAGCTGGGAAGATCCTATGCGCAGCTCAAACGGCCGTCCGAAGCCCTGCAGGCAATTGATTCCGTGGAGCGTGCTGGTGGCGGGAAGGACTACAAAGTCCTGCTCGTGATCGCGGACACGCTGCGTATCATGGGCCATCGCGACCAGGCGATGGCCTGGTATGCGCGGGCTCTGGAAGGTTCTGACCAAGATCGTCTTGAGGTTCGGCTTGCCTTGGGGCGGCTCTTTGCTGATGAAGGCAGAACATCCGATGCACAGCAACAAGTGGCCCTGGGCTTTGCTGAAGCCAGAGTCGCGCCCACCGACATAACCTCCCCAGACGACTACCTGAACGCGGCAGAAATCCTGGGGAGTATCCACGAGTATCCACTGGCGCAGCGTATGTATGGCCGCGCACAGGCGATGGGCGCCGACGACACATCGGTAGCGGTGGGCATGGCAAACGCTGCGCTGGCCCTGGGCGACACGCGTAGCGCGGAATTGCAATTGGCCAGCCTGCCCGACGACCCGGACCGCAACAGCAACTACAACTTTCTGGTGTCGCAGGGGAATGTCTACCGCCAGCGCGGCGAGAATAGTCGCGCCCTCGCAACTTTCGTCCAAGCCAACCAGCTCGATCCGCAGGACCCGGCTACCCGCACGGCGGAAATAGAACTGGCCGAAGAAGAAGGCCGTCCCATTACCGATCGCCTTGGCATGGCTTCCGACGCCCGCGTAGATGCGGTGTTTGAAGATGTAAACATTTATCAAATGGACGCTCGATTACTCGGTGTACAAAATAATGGAAAGTTATTGCCACCTCCGCGGCGTTCCATTGAGACCTTCGCCGACTCGCGCTTCCAATTTCGGCCGGACTCGTTTCCTCAAATTCAAGGTTTCATCGGCGAGCGCAATGCTCAGGGAAGCATCTCTTTCCCGAGCGAACTTCTGATTCAGAATCGCAATACATTCGACACCATTTTCAATATTTCCGTGGCTCCGGTCCTGCAACTTGGCAACATGAAGCTGAATATTTTGCCTGGATTGCAGTACACCGTCCGTCGCGACACGCTCGCCGCAGTGCCCATGAATCAGAATCTGTTTCGCCAGTTCCTATATGTGGCCAGCAGCCCCATTGGCGATTGGCTTTCGTTTTCCGGCAATTTGATTCGGGAAGGGGGTCCCTTCACGGAGCAGAATCTGCACTCCCGTGATTTTTCCGGCACTCTGGATTTTCGCGTAGGCCGGCCCTGGGGCAAGACCGCGCTGCTGACCGGGTACTCCGCGCGCGATCTGCTCTTCGGACCATCGATCCACGAGTACTACCAGACAATCTCCTACGCGGGTCTGCAACGTGCATTTGGTTTCCACATCCGGGTTTTGGCGGTGGCAGAATTTCTCCGTGCGTGGCGAGTTGAAGGCGGCCAATACGCGATCGCGCAAGCTCTCCGTCCGCGCTTTGGGGTTGATGCTGTGCTGAATCAGCACTGGACGCTCTCCGCCTCAGGTGCGTGGTCCTCGGGACGCAGCTTTCACGCGTACGACAGTGTGACTTCGAGTTTCCTGCTGTCGTACACGCGCGAACGGGGCTTCGGCAAGGCCATATCCTCGGACACGGCGTCACTCGCTTATCCCCTGAGATTTTCTTTCGGCCTGCAACAGCAGAGCTTTTACGATTTTCCCGGACAAGGGCGTACCCAGGTCGTTCCGGCAGCGCAGGTTACTTTTTGATGCGCCCGGATCTGTCTGTTCCAACTGCCTAAGGACCACAACATTGTTATGACGACACTTCCGGAAGCACAAGCAACCCTAAGGCCGGGCCATGTTGAAATCCTGCGTGGGCATGTAGTGCGGGGAAGCGCCATTCTCTTGCTCAGCACTGGACTGGTGGCTGCAACCAACCTGCTCTACAACATTCTGATCGCGCGCATGTTAGGCGCTTCGGGTTTCGGCCATGCCTCCGCCTTATATACGCTGCTGATGCTGGTGGCCGCCATCCCGTTGTCGTTCCAGATTGTAACCTCCAAATTTATCGCGCGGAATTCACAAGCCATTGTCCGAGCGCAAATCTACGCCACCATGCTGCGCCGGGCCTGGCAGGTGGGCCTGGGGATTGCCATTCTGCTCGCTGCCGGCAGCGCGTACCTCAAGTCGTATTTCAATCTCCCGGCGCGACATGATTTGGTCTTGCTGGCAATCGCGGCTGGAGTGTATATGCCCCTGGGAGTGCGCCGGGGCAGGATGCAGGGCTGCTACGATTTTCGCGGCTTAGCCATCAGCGTCGTGGTCGAGGTGGCAGTTAAGTTCGCCGGCGCTATCCTCTTCCTTCAATTCGGGATGGGGGTGACCGGTGTGATGGCGGCGGTGCTGCTCTCAATCGTCGCCGCGTATATCGCCGGTGCGCCGGGGGCTCAAGGCAGGGCGAAACCGGGACTCGTCAAGATTGCGCCTTTTGGCGAAGGCATGCAGGCCGTCCTTTACTTCATCGGGCAGGTGATTCTCAGTAATCTCGACATCTTGCTGGTGAAGCATTTCTTTCCGCCGGCGCAAGCGGGAATCTATGCTGCCGTGGCCCTGGTAGGCCGCGTGGTTTTCATGTTGTCGTGGTCGGTCGTAAGCAGCATGTTTCCGATAACGGCGAGTCACACGAATCGCGAGGGCGGGCGTTCGGTGTTATACACCGGATTATTCATCGTGGGCACGGTCACGTCCGCATTCATCGCGGCGGTGGCGCTCACGCCACAGTCTGTGTGGGACATGCTGCTTGGAAAGCCGTTCCTGTTGAGCACGACAGGTTCGTTCTCGGCCCTCTTAAACCAGTATGCGATCATGACCGGCATCTACGGCATTGCCGTGGTTCTCATGATGTACGAGATCTCGCGCCGCACCGGCAGCGCGGCCTGGGTACAGCTGGGGGCGAGCGTTTTGCTGGGGGCAGCGATCTGGCGCTATCACGCCTCCTTGTCCCAGGTGATTGTGGTACAGGTATTCGTTATGTGCGGATTGCTCGCGGTCGTCGCCTTCCCGCTCTTCCGCAACCAAGACGAAGCGGTGGATACCTCAACTGCGCCATCGCGACCTTTCCCGCGCCTGCGGCCGGTTCCTGAAGAAGAGATTATCGCGGAATTCTTACGCAGCGAGTTCTATCATCCCGACTTCGACCCATACCGGCAGGATTTCAAGCATCTGGTAGAACATGCCGATCTCGAGCATCCTCATGAAAATTCCATTCGGCGAGCATTGCTGTTCCGGCGGCGTGGGGGTCTGTGGCGCGAACTGCCTGCCGGTACGGAGTGGTGGGAGATCGAACTGACAGCGCGTGACTTGGCGCGCCTCCGGTCATTCCCTCGCAACGAGTGGCGACGTTTTACGGGCGGCGGGTTTTATTTAACGGAGATGGTTTGCCGCGCCGAAGCGGGACTGGCCCATGGGCAGCAGAGTCCATTTCTGGAAAAACTTAAGGCGATCGCGAGCGATCTCCGCGACAGCGACGTGCCCGACGTCGTGCTGCTGATCGGCACCGACGAGCAGCATCCCCTGACCATCATTGAGGGAAATCACCGCATGGCGGCGGCCATGATGACTATGCCCGAATCAGCGCACCGCCGCTTCCGTTTCTATTGTGGTTTGTCTCCGAACATGGACACCTGCTGTTGGTACGAGACCAACCTACGAAGCCTGATTCGCTATGTTCGACACACGGTTCGCTACATGTTCCGCGATGGCGATTTCTTCGTCACGCGGACGCTGCGGGAAAAGCTCGCGGAGATTGCGTCGTCCTGAGCGTCCTCCTGAACCCTGACGCTAAGCTCGCCCGAGACCGCAGAAGCACGGGACGGCAGATTTACGGATGGCTCGGCACGGCAGCGACAGTGCGGACGTTGTAGCGCTCCCCATCAAACTCAGCCTGAATGTTAACGTCGGCCCCTTCTCGCAACAGGCTGAGGGTGTTCGCGTCCACCGAGCCTATATCGAGCTGACGCACGCTTTGATCGGTGTCGTTGGATAGGGACAGAACATGCGACCGCAGGTCTACTGCGATAATTCGACCCTCAAATGTAAAAGAATTTCCCCGTGCGGCGAGAATCTCAACTTTATTCGCAGCACTCTGTGTTGGAGAGAACCAGACACGCACGAGCATTCCTGGAGACAAAGCCTGGGGCGAGGCGGGCTGGCCCTGGTTCACAACCGTCGTGCTCGAAGTGATGCGCAGCGAAACCCCTTCTGGACTGATGGGATCGCGCAGGGTGAGGCGAGATTTTGCGGCGTTATAACCCACGACTTGCCCGCTCAATTCAGCCGCATCATCGGAAGAGCCGGTTCGCACCGCGCGCGCAAACAGCTTTCCACCGTCGATCACCGTGTCGACTGACACTACGGACCCAACCGGAATGCTGGTTAGACGCGTACGCGTATTTTCGGAAAAAAGCTGAGTCCGCCCGTCGAAGGCGATTCGGAGATCGCCCCCGCCGAAGGCGTGAATCAAAAGCTGGTCGCGGATCGGATCCAGCCGCTTTACGACGCCGCGTACCAGCCCCACTTTGCGGCCGGGGACGGGCTCCGAGGACGTGTCTGCGATCGCAACCGATCGCTGCGGCCCGCCATCGTTGGCTGGGGGCGGCGTGGCCGGCGGCGCGGAGAGCGTCGTAGTGGGCGCGGCGGTCTGCGCTTGTACACAGCCGGCCAATAGGATCAGGGCAAGGCAGAGTCTTGGCATCGCTGCTTGGATGCTAAACTCGCTCATTTCGGATGGGGGCGTCGATCTAGGGTGTTTGCTGTAGTCAACCTTACGGTGCTTTCGCACATCACAATGCCGGCACCGTGATGAACTTTTCCAAAGCAGGACGATGCTGTGCGATTCCGGGTGTTCTTGCGATGCAACTTCTCGCCGGAACGGGCCTCGGGCTCGCCAGCGATTTGCATGTTTCCATTCCAGGGCGCAGCATCTCCACACCCAGCCAGAAGCTCAATCGCGCGGGTGTCGCCGAACTCAAGCATGGCCATCAGAAAAAGGCCAAGCAACTTTTTTATAAGGCCTACCTGCTCGATCCCGACGATCCGTTCACTCTGAATAATCTCGGATACGTTGCCGAATTGGACGGCGACGCCGATCGCGCCTTGCGCTACTATGCGCTCGCAGCGCGCGATCACACGGATGCGGTGATCGATCAGTCCAGTGAAGCGGCCCTGAAGGGCAAACCCCTGGACGAGGTATTTCGGCAAGTGCAAGGTTCCGATCAAGAAGTCAGCAGGCTCAATGAACAGGCGATCGTGCTGCTTCAACAGGGGCACGTGTTTGCAGCCAGCAACCTTCTGCAATCAGCCCTACCGCGCCATCCGCAGGATCCGTTTCTACTTAACAATCTCGGTTATGCGATGGAGGCTGTCGGAGATCTCCAGGGCGCGTTGCGATGTTACTCCGCGGCGGCCAGCATACGCTCCACACAGCGCGTTGTGGTGACTCCGCGGGCGAAGTGGCGCGGTCGGCCTATCAGCGAGGTAGCCGCAGGAAACGCGGCGGCCATCAGCGAGCAAATTGCCCGGGGCGAAGGTCTCGAGGCAGCAACTGCTCGCCTCAATCTGCGTGGAGTGGCAGCCCTGAACGATAACAACCCGTCCGCTGCACGTGAGTTTTTCCTTCAAGCGTATAGACGCGACGCACGGAATGCCTTCACCCTGAACAATCTGGGCTACGTCGCCGAGCTGGCAGGGGATCGGGAAAGCGCGGAAATGTATTACGAAGCGGCCCGCACCGGCCGGGACGCAAATGCGAAGGTGAGCTACGCCACACGCCGTGATGCCGAGGGACGGAAGATGGACTCCCTCGCCGACGATAACAAGGCAGATGTGGAGGCCACTCTGACCGCGGTTCAAGAGACGAAGCGCCGCGCGGGCAGGCCCATTGAATTGAAACGTCGCGACGGAACCACTGCAGGCGGAGAGAAGGATACGACGCCGGTGCCTCCGATCGGCGTGCAGGCTCCAGCCCTCCCAGGCCTACCTCCGCCAAATTACGACCGCGACCAGAATGCGGCACCCAACTCGCAGAATCCAGATCAGAAATAAATGGAATTAAGCGTGAATAGCGGCAGCCCGGTCCGCGGAGACGTTTTTGTGTTCCGGCCTTATCGATCTGACTGGGGGCGGATCCGTTTCAACCACTAGCATCGAGCAACGCAATGCCTACGTAGTGGGACTAGTGATCTCGTCTTCGTCCCGCCATCTCTGGATTTTCTCACCGACCGTGCGAGCAAGCTTGTGTTTCCTTTGGAATTGACCCGCTTGGAAGTGACTCCCGCGACGCAAGTCTGCCGCCAATTGCAGCGTTTTGACGCGCTCCTGCTGGCGGAATGCTCGAATGTATTCGCGCACCACCTGTGGCATACTCATCGCCACTCCTGCCGCGTAACTCTTCCAAGCCATCTCCTTTAATTGATCCGGAGAATTCAACGCGAGCAGGATTTCCTCCACCAGGCTGCCTGCATCGGCAGGCGTGAAGAACCGCATGGCAATCCCTTCATGTTCCGCGAGATCCCGAAAGTCTCGGATGCCGGACGCGATCACAGGGACGCCATACTGCGCCGCCAGGTGCGCCACTCCGCTCGATCCCGCGGACGACGTGTAGGGCATCACCGCCAGGCTTGCCTCACGAAATAGATCGGCAATCGAGTCCTCGGGCACATAGCCCAGAAAATGGATGCGATCGTTCGCATGTTGCTGCGCCATCGATTGCACGTACCCCGCCGTCTTCGGATGATCGCCGCCACCGATTACCAGCTCTACGTTAGGTATCTTCGTCGCAACCCGATTGAATGCCTCGATCAACAACTCGAGCCGTTTATAAGTCCCCCACTTCCCAAACGCAAGAATGCGGTGGATGGGATTTCCCCGGCGCGTAAAGTCTGGAGGATCTGGCCGCCCAGCAAAGATGCCATGCGATTTCACGCTGACTCGGCCACGCCGGTACTTCTCATCAAGCGTTCGACGATAGGCGGGCATTAGCACGGAGAGCGAGTTCGCGCTCAACAGCAGATGCGTCGCCAGCCAGCCTCCCGCCCGGTACAGCCGAGGCGAGGAAACCGCGGCATCCTCAAGGTCGACCGTCTCGAAAAGTTGGTGCAGCGTAACGTGCGAATACACTCCATTCAACCGCGCCGCAGCCGGCGCCAAGAGACCCAGCACAGCCGGAAAAGGACGGTCGCCGAAACTGGCAAAACCCAGATTAAACCAGGCCACGTCAGGCTTCACTTGCCGAATGGCGCGCACCAGCGTCGCGATGCTGTCAGACTTTCCAAAACCCCAGCAGCGATCGACCTTGAAGCCCGGCAGTTCATCGGCGGGTGTGGGAAGATAATCTCCCAGCACCGTCAGATCAACACACCGCTCCTGGCGAAGCTGCTCCGCCACATGGAAGCCATATTCGTTCAACCCTTGGCGACTTGGCGGAAATGCTGTGATGAGCGCGATCTTCATTGCTCACTCGAACGCAACACCAGATCGCGCGAGAGCCGGCCCAGAAGGTGCAAATAGTGAAATGCAACGCTCGCGCTGGCCTTGCTCCTGCCCGCGCGGCGAAGGCCGAACTGGTAAGGGATCTCCCGCACTGTCTGGATGCGGCCGCGAACCAGAATTTCAAGCAGGAGTTTGAAGCCGGTTGTCTGAAAAGCCAGTCCCTCGATACAGCGGCGGCGGATTACAAAAAAGCCCGACATCGGGTCGGTGACTTGAAGCTTCTTCTTGCTCAGCAGCGGTGATGCGGCGAGCGTGCTCAGCCTGGAGACGGCCGCGCGCAGAGGATTCCAACCCTTTGTTCCTTGATTCCGCGCATACCGGCTGGCGAGGGAGATATCGGCGTGTTCGATTTGCTTCAACAGCTCGGGCAAAAGCTCAGGGGGATGTTGCAGGTCAGCGTCAATCACGCCAAGCAGGTTCGCTCGGGATTGACTCCAGCCATACAACACCGCCCCTGCCAAACCTCGTTCTCCTGTACGCGAGAAGAGGCGAACGCGCGCATCTCGTTGGGTCCAGTCACGAACCCGTTCCACCGTTCCGTCGGTGCTTCCATCGTCGACTACCACAATTTCATATTCGTATGGAGTCTCTCGCAGTGCATCCGTAAGTGCAGTGAGTAGTTGGTCGATATTCCCCGCTTCGTTGAGCGTTGGCACAACCAGGGAAAAATGATTTTCGAAGACTCCAGCTTCCATTCAAGGCCTCGCTTTCGAAATAACGCGCAAGCCTTGGATGGGAACTTATACGATTGCTGTTGGGTCATTTCGGACGCTACAGCAACTCTGTTGCTGCACTACTGCGCCGTCCGCGAGATCGTCAGCTTTTCCCTCGGTTGAAACCCGCTCTGCGAGCCGCGATCGGCGGATGTGAAAAACGATTTCACTTCTCACATCTTCCGGCCTCGCGTCAGAAATGACGATCAACTGCGGAACGAATTCTTGCAGCTGCAGAAAAGTTCTGCGATTCCGATGCATGAATTCAAGAGGGTATTCCGGTTTTCTCGCGAACGCTGCGTCAGGCGACGCGTCGAGAACGAATGCCAGATCGGGAACCGGAGTCTGCTTCAAAAGCATCTTGCTGTAGCCGCGAGTTGTAAATGACGGGGAATCAATATTTGCGATCTGGTCATAGATATAGCGATCGAAGATCACAACGTCAGAGTTGCTTACCTGCTCACCAGCAAGCAGGCGGTGCAATCGGGTAACGTCCAGCATGTAGAAGCCGGCTCGTGCCGCGCTCAAATACCACTTCCGGATGTGCTTGTTGTTTCTAGGAGAGAATGAACCCTCAGCGGTCCGATCCACCTGGCTGGACTCCAACGCCCGCCCGCCGACTCCGGCCCGCATCTTCGACCAGACCGCAACGTCGTCCCAGAAGCTAAGCCGCAAAACGCGAAGGCCCTGCTCCTTCAGAAACGCGGAAAGGTACTCGATCTGCGTGGATTTCCCTGCGCCATCGATTCCCGAGAAGCTGATCAGGAACGGGCGAGAGTCGGTGGTCGGTGCGTAACCTTTGTCGGGATCCATCTCTCTGAGAACTCCGTATGGTTTAGACGTGTGGTTCAGGGATGAACCGCGGGCGAAGCACCCGGCGGCCGCGATGGACTTCTCTCCGACAACGCGACCACTGCACCGGCGGCTATTCCGGCTCCCGCGATCACAGCCACCTTGATCAGAAGCGAGCGATGACCGCGCTGGCGCACAGGCGCCACCGCTGCGCCCGCGGGCTGGGCCACGGGAGCTCCTTTCACATTGGCCGCCTTCGCTCCGGCAGCTCCGGAAGGAGCCGGCGCAGACTGCTGGGCCGAGGGTGTCTGCGCCGTCTGGGCCTGTGTAGTTTGGGTCTGCGCAGTTTGGGATTGCGGCGCATCTGGCAATGAATCGTCCGCCGTCTGGGTGGCTGTGCTGGATTGGCTCGACTGCTGGGCACTCGCCAGGAGCGGCATTTCGCTGCACACAAATCCAGCCACCAACATGGCCGCTAAGAAGCATTTTGAATATGCGTGACCTGTCTGATTCATTTACGCACTCCAAAGTGTTTGAGATTGGTTCGCGCCTTGATGATCTTTGTCACGACCTTCAGAATCGCGCTCTGCTGCCACTTGCGGATGAGCAAGAACTTCTTCAATCGAATTGAATACCGGCGCGAGCGAAGAAATACGTGTCACTTCGAGCAGCACCCGGGTTGCACTGGAGCCCGCGACGAACACCAGCTGCGTATCTCGACCCGCGACTTGCGCCAGGCACTCGAGTAGCAAGTCAATGTCTTCAAAACTCAACGAGCGACACTCCGAGAAATCCAGAATCACCGGAGATTCAGAAACGCGCAGAGCGTTGAGCAAGTCTTTGCGCTGCGCCCGGCGGCTCGCAGAACTCGACGCAGAGGGAAAGGGCAGGATCCTCCAGGCTAATCCGTTCTTTACCCTATCTTTCACGATTGAACCTTTCACCACTGCGCTGTTCACAGCTGTACCTGCAGCCAAGGCTGCGATGCAGCAGAAGAAGAAGAGAAAGAGAAATTCCGCGCCAAGGCGTTGTCGCCTCCCGAGCAGCCGTCACTCGTGGCACAGAACGGTTCTCTCCGCGCCCCACGCCGGGGAATCCTGCCTCCCAAACCTGCCGGCTCCAGATCTACGACAGCCCCCCAACCCAGATGTTCCAAATGTCCCCCGTCGACCAGGCCGTTCTGAATGAGCAGGCCCGGCGCCAGGTAGGTATCCGGCAGAACGGTCGACCGCTCCACCGTGGTTCCGCAATCCACCACGCAGTCACGCTCCACCGACGCAAATGGGCCGATGGTGGCGCCAGCCCGGACGATTGTGCGCGCGCCGATATAAGTTGGACCGATGACCCGGGCGGAAGTCGCAACTTTCACACCCTCCCCGATCCAGACTTGCTCGCGAATCTGTGTCCCCAACGGGCGCATTGCGCAGGCCCCAGTCAAGCCATCTCCGACCAACTCCTGTCTCTCCCTGGCCGACAAAATGCGCTTGGCATATCCGCTAAATTGATAAGGAGTTTGCGCGCTCTTGGTCGGAGAACTGCAAGATTCGTGCTTTTCCCCGGTTGCACGCAGCGCGGGACGGTCCAGCAGCCGCACTCCCAGCTGACCGCCGGCGTCGTGGGCTTCCGTCACCGGGTTTCGCCGCTCGCAATGAAAGCGAACTAAATCGGCAAGATCCATCTCCGCATACGACTTGAGCTCAATTACAAGAAGCCGCTCGATTCCCTGTCGAGCAAACTCAGCCAGAGCACTGGTCGCGGCCGCCACGCCCGCGCCGGAAGCAAGCCAAAGGCTTGGCACTCCCAGCTTGCGGACGCGCTCCATCCACGACTGCAAGACGTCGTTGCCCAGTATCGGCATTCGCGAGGAATAAGGCGCTCGCGGATTTTCGAAAGCTGCTAGGCCATGGGGCTGAGCCTCACGTATCCCTGTGAAGTCGTCCCCGCCCGGAACCATCACGAATGCTCCCAGTTTCACGTCTGTACTTCCTTTCCGAAATCACCCCGCCCGAAACGGTTAAGGCGTCTCCCGACCTTTCATCGGGATCGATCGCCCGGTACAAATCGAGGTATGCATGAGATGTGGAGGATAGGTCCCGAAGATGTCAAGAAAACAGAAGATGCAGTATCGCGATGCGATATATCGGTGAAAAACCCTAGACCGAGCAAACTTTAGTGATCGTTGGTGAACGCTGATTTTGACAGTCGGTCCTAGAACTTCTGATTACTCTTCTTCACCAATCTTCTTGCGTGCAGCGGTGGCCCTACATAGACTCATCTACAATCCATCCCAAAATCCTGTAGGTACTGCTACGCCGTACCCTACAACCGGAGTACGCTTATGAGAAGGTTTGTCCTCGTGCTGGCACTGTGTTCGGGAACCCTTACTTTTGCCGACGTCACTGGCACGGTCACAGTCTCGGCACCCGCTAACGGAAGCACAGTGAGCACAACCGTTCAATATGTCGCGAGCGCCACCACCGGCTGCGCCGCCGGAGTCGCCGCAATCGGAATCTACACCGCGCCTAACGTTCTCGCCTACAGCACGTCTGGAAGCAGCCTCAACACCGAGCTGTCGCTAAGCCCGGGCACCTACCAGACCGTAGTGCAGTCCTGGGATAATTGCGGTGACAGCAGCAAGACGCCGGTCACGATTCAGGTTTCTGCGGGCTCCGCCCAGGTGCAAGTCACTGCGCCCACCAATAACTCGAGCGTTTCCTCGCAAGTTCAATATGTCGCAACTGCGAGCACCACTTGTGCCAAGGGCGTGTCCGCAATGGGCATCTACACATCTCCGGGCGTGCTGGCGTACACATCTCAGGGCGCGAGTCTAAATAAGCTTCTCACCTTGAACCCCGGCACTTATCATACCGTCGTGCAGGAGTGGGATGGCTGCGGAGGCAGTGCCTCCACTCCCGTCACCATCCAGGTTGCAGGTTCTAACAGCGGTGGTCAAGTCACCGTGAGCGCTCCCCAGACCAATACCACCGTCAGCCCCACGGTGCAGTATGTGGCCTCGGCGAGTTCCTCTTGCGCCAGCGGCGTCGCCGCTATGGGAATCTATACCGCACCCGGTGTACTTGGCTATCAAACGCAAGGCGCTCAGCTCAACACATCGCTGACTCTTGCCTCGGGCACATACCATACGGTCGTAGAGGAATGGGATAAGTGCGGCGGCGCTGCGGTGACTCCCATTACTATCACGGTCGGCGGCAGCTCGACTTCCGGCACGTTTACTAATCTGCACCAGGAATCGAGCTGGACCGGATATGGTCTGCTCCCCCCGTCCTATAACATCTGCTCTTCCTGCACCCCCTCCGGCCCGCAGGTCACCTGGTCGATGACCCACAACATTTCATCTCCATCGCTCAGCGGCAACGCAACCCTCATGGATATCGGCGGCCAGACCGACTACTCCGATGTCCTCTGGAACAATCACCTTATCGGCGACTTCTCCTCGCAGGGCATGCCCGACACTAATCACACGATCGTCCCGGCCCTCCACAACTTCACCTATGATGTCTATTTTTATGTCGCAGATCTCAGCGTCTCGCAGGCGCTGGAATTCGATATCAACCAGTTCGTTGGCGGCAACTCCTACATTTGGGGGCATGAATGCCGCGTCGCGGGTGGCAATGAGTGGGACATCTGGGACAATCCTGGCCAGAAATGGCACCCAACTGGCGTTACCTGCAATCCCGTTGCAAACGCCTGGAACCATCTCGTTATCCAGGTCCAACGCACCTCGGATAATCAACTCCTGTTCCAATCGATCACGCTCAACGGAAACACTGCCACTCTCAACTACTACGAGAATCCCACTTCGACGACTTGGTATGGCGTGACGGTCAACTATCAGCAGGACGGGGACTACCAGCAGACCGCGTACTCCGTCTGGCTCGACAACCTAAACTTCAGCTACTGGTGATAGCCTCGGAGTTCACAATTACCACCAACCCTCTGTCTCGGAATATCATCTAGTCCCTCGGAATCCCAAAGGGGGGCTGTGCCGTGGTTTGCACAACGCATAGAAAGACAGAGAGAGACGCGGAACGCTGCGGCAGAACCTTCGTCCGGATCTCGAGATTCGTAATGTGCCTTCTAGCTCTTGCGTGCGCAGCTTCGCCGCAAACTGGTTTGGCGCAGACTGGTTCAGCGCAAAACCCAGGTCCTCCCGCAGGGCAGCCAACTACCGCAACGCCGGCGCCCGCTACCACCTCGTCCCAGGATGCCGCCTCTCAGGATGATGACAACGGCTTCGTCTTTAAAAAAGAAATCGAAGAAGTCATCTTGCACGCCACCGTGGTCGATGATCAGAACCACTTGATCACCGGCTTGCCCCGCAACAACTTTGCAGTATACGAAGATGGCAAATTGCAGGAAGTGACTTCCTTCCGCCAGGAACGTGTTCCCGTCGCTCTGGGAATTCTGATTGATAACTCGGGGTCAATGCTGCCGAAGCGGGCAAAGGTCAACGACGCGGCCCTGCGCCTGGTGGACGCAAGCCAGCAGCAGGACCGCGTGTTCGTCGTCAATTTTGGTGAAGATGCCTTTCTCGACCAGGACTATACCCAGGACGTGAGCAAACTGAGAGCAGCTCTCCAGCGCGTCGAAACACGAGGCAGTACTGCCCTTTACGATGCTCTCATTGGCGCCGTCGATCACCTGCACAAAACTTCCCCACTGCAAAAGCAAGTTCTTTTGCTTGTGACCGACGGGCGAGACAACGCGAGCCAGGCTACGTTTCAGGACGTTCTCCACAAGTTGCAATCGAAAAACGGACCCGTCCTCTACACTATCGCACTCGAGCAGAACGAGCGGCCAGACGACCGTAATCGGCAATCTCTGCGTACTCTCTCCGAGGGAACTGGAGGCACAGCATTCTTTCCATCCAGTCTCGATGAAGTGCAATCGATCGCGAGTGCGATTGCGCGAGACATCCGGAGTCAATATGTAATCGGCTACCGCTCTTCGAATCCGCACACGCCGGGCGTTTACCACTCAATTCGGGTTCAGGCTTTCGACGGCTCCACTCCCTTGCGCGTCGCAACCCGCGCTGGATATTACTCGGGAAACAATGGAAGCTCTGAATCCCACTAGCTCTAAATCGCACGAAACAGTCCCGCTTCAGCTGTAGTCGCGGCGATTCAGCGCAGATTCATTTTCACTTCCTATGCGCCGCATCCGGCAATTACTGTAGCCCTTTACAAAACACCACCTAACCACAAATTTCACCTGCGCAGGAAGTTTCTGCACTGCCGCAGCTTAATCGCAAGTCCTCAAGAAGACGATTCCGACTGACAGGCCGTGCGATTACAGACCATCAAGACTTTGGCATCGAGCTTGCATTTGCTTCGTCCGACGGTTTGGTCGCACAAATCTCGAGTTATCAAATTCACAATTGGAGGATGAAAGATGAAACGGATGTTCACGGTGATTGCAATGCTGGGCTTGACCAGCTTCGGCCTCAACCTGGCGGCGCAACAGACGGCCTCGCCGCAAAGCCAACCCGACGCCTCTCAGCAGCAACCGGTCGATTCCCAGAGCCAGTCTGCGCAGACCTTCGAAGGCAAGGTCACCAAATCGGGCGACAAGCTCGTTCTGCAAGATGCGTCAAGCCAGGCCACTTACCAGCTCGATGACCAGGACAAGGCCAAAGAGTATAAAGGACAATATGTAAAAGTCACAGCCACAATGGACCCAAATACTAATACTCTCCATGTGGTCGACATCGCACCTACGCGGAGCAAATAGCTTTTTGGTGCCACGTAGCAATCAAATGAAGGCCCGCTGCGGCTGCCCGCAGCGGGCCTTTTTGTTGTCCCGCGAAAACCTTCTTGTAAACCAATGCTAAGAAATCACTGAGTTGGCACTCGTAGAAACTCGTTCGCCGCAGCACCTTAAGGTCTAATTAACAGAGGCTACTGAAATTGTCTTTCTATTCAGAGTGCCATTGACCCTGACGCGCTGCCCCGCTGCCTTCTTTAGCAGAAGCGGGTCGCCATCGATCAAGTAAAGAGAGTCGCCATCTACGAGAGCAAATTGCCCACCTCCGTGCACGCAGGCCCGTGTACAATCGGCAGCTGCCTTGCCAATCGCAGCAGAGTGTTTGGCGCCGCACCGCGTGTCTGTGATCATGCCCTCGAAAATCTGCAGACGGGCGGCAGATGGCGATTCGCGCTGACCTGATTCCGCTTCCCCGGCAGCCGTCCCCGCAACCGCTCCCAGCGCAGCAAACACCAATGCCAGCGCACAGGCGATGCCGCAGACTAATGCAATAGTTTCGACCCAAAAGCGCGCTCTTCTCGAAGCAACTCCTGTCCCCGCCCGTGCCAGGACTATACGCATTTGCTCACCCTCCCGCTTATGTTTTGTAATCGTTTCTTCAAAATTTTTACGAGAGGAGCTCAATGTTGATCACGTGGAGGCTCCTGCCTTTCGCATCCAGCGTGCCGCCGATGATTACCTGCTTGCTCTCGTACTGCTTTGCTTTCTCCTGGTCGTCCAGCTGATATGCGCTATTGCCGGAGACTTTCAGCAAATACATGCCGCCATTTTTCACGATGGTGCCCGTGAACTTCTGCGCTGTCGGTTGCTCTTGCTCCGCCGCCGGGTTATCCACGGGACTCGGCTGCTCAGGCTGCTGCTCCGGAAGCGGACGATCAGCTGCCGGCAGCGGTTGCGGAACCGGCTGCGGCTTCTGCGCTTGCGACCACACGACCAATTGAGGTCCCGGAATGTCAGACGGGAACAGAGAGCCCGGTTGGCTCCGAGGATCTTGCGTGAACATCAGCGGGACGGTCACTAGTAAGAACGCCAATGCCGATAGCAGGGTAGTCTCTCGCTTCATGACACACCTCCGAAAGGCGAAGCGGCCAAGGGTACATGCGCAATTGGCTTGCCATCGCAGCTCATTGATTCCGTGACCTGCGCCATATGGGCATCAGATCGTAAGTGAAAATTTTGCTTCATCTCTCTGTGCCTTTTTACATAACTGTGAATCGGCCGGCCATACATCGTTTTCCCTAAAACTGTTAGGCTCGCGCCGCGTTGTCTCCTCAAGAAGCGAGATTGTTGTGCCGCGACGACGACGGCTTCAAGCCAGGAGCCCGAAAGTTTTCTTCCCGAATACATGATTCTCTGTATAGGCGCGGTCTCCACCTTCCACTAATGTCTGGCTCTACTCAAAAACCCCCGTCGAGCAGGTGTCGGTTTTCGGGGAAGCCGGCACCTGCACTTCTCCAGCAGATTCGTATCTCCTGACATTTACAGCGCGTGGAATTACGAACTACAGGGTGAAAGGGATTTGCCCACTCATCCTTAGCCGCTAAGGTTGTCGTGAACGCAATCCGTTTGGAAGGAGGCATCATGCTTTATTGGACGCTAGTGTTTCTGGTGTTCGCACTGATCGCCGGAGTCTTGGGCTTTACCGGGATCGCAATCGCAGCTGCAGGCGTTGCGAAGCTGCTGTTTGTGATTTTTCTGGTGTTCTTTCTGATTTCTCTTTTCACCCACCTGTCGCGCCGAGGCAGCGGTATTTAGGCGAGGAATCCTTGCGCGGCAGTTAAGGGCCGTCAACATTGAAGCCAGAGTAGCTAAATCAATGCAGATCGATTCAACGCAGATCGATAAGGAGACAACATTATGAAACTCACCCGAATCGTCAGGATATTGCTTCTGATTTGCTTTCTTGGTGCCTCCGCGCTGATATACGCGCAAGAGCAGCGCGATGATGCCAAGCCGCCGCAGGAACCTCGTCCCGAGGCCACCAAGCCTGAGAGCGATGAAGCCAGGCCTCCTCGCCAGGACGAGGCAAAACCTCCGAAACAGGATGACGTTAAGCCTCCGAAACAGGATGACGTGAAGCCTTCCCGGGAAGAGGGCAAGCCACAACACGCTCAACAGAGCGGCCGCATTCCTGACGACAAGTTCCGAGCCCACTTCGGCCGGCAACATACTGTTGTCATCAAGCAGCCGACAATAGTCGAAGGCCAGCCCCGTTTCCAGTACTCCGGCTACTGGTTCACGATCGTCGATCCGTGGCCCGTGGGCTGGGCTTACACAGACCAGTGTTACATCGACTACGTAGATGGCGAATATTTTCTGTTCGATCTGCTTCACCCCGGCGTTCGCGTTGCACTCACTGTCGTGCTTTGATCGCGGTTAATTTTTAGCGTGGTGACGTGGACCCAATCGGCCCTTCATCCTTTGGAGCAACCACTCCACAAGGTTGGGGGGCCGCTCCTGCTACTCAGTCGAGTTTGAATAGATCAGCGACAGTGCAATCCCACCGCAACCTTGCAATCTCTTGCAGCAACTAACTTGTGTATCGCGACAAATTTTGAAGGCGTGGGAAGGCCCGCGCTTTCTTAGGAGGGCAATTCATGGCAGAAGATACGGAGAAGAAGAGTCAGCAAGGTAATCAGTTCGAAAAGGGTCAACAGGGTAATCAGTTCGAAAAAGGCCAGCAGGGAGGCCAGTCCGGTCAGCGCGGTCAGCAGGGAGGCCAGTCCGGAGAGGGCCAATCGCACAGTCGGCCTGAACAACAACAACCGAAAAAGGGCGGCCAGACTGATACCGGCAACGAAGAGGATCAGAACCGCGACCGTCAGCGCCGCGCTTCGTAAGTATTCATTCTTCTTTTCGCGGTAGTAACTGATCACCTGGAAGTCCCGGCCCGTTAGGACCGGGACTTCATTTTATAGAGCATGAAGATATAGAGCATGCACTTCAGGCACAAATCGTCCCGACGAAACCCTCGAGGTATATCTATGGCAGCAAAGAAACGAAAGCGTGCGGTAACGCAAGAACCTCTCCTCAATACCGTCGCCCGCAAACTGGGGCACGCGGCCGGCACGATAACCAACATGACTCACGAAATAGCGGATAACGTCTCGGCGATGCCTGAGACCGTTGCCGCCAAGGTGCGCCAGGCTGTGAAGATTGGCGAGTCCGCGGGAAGTGCGCGGGGTCGTATTCGACACGCCAGAAAAAAGCTGTCCCGCGCTGTCCGTCGAGGAAAGACCAGAACAGTCGCGGCAGGGGCAGCTATTAAGCGAAGGTTGCCACGGCAGAAGGCGCTTCGGCGCAAAGTAAGAGCCAGCAAACTGCAGAAGTAGCCACTCCGGGCCGATTTGTGCTTTGCCCCGCCGGGAGACAAGTCGGCGCGCCGTTTAATTTTCCGAGAGGCGCGTGATGTACGGAGTTCGGGGTATTGTCCCCATTCTTATCCAGAACTATCTTTCGAATAGTCACCGTAAACAATAGATTCCCTCGAACTCGTGGGCATCGGCACGGCGAACTCAACTTTCAGGAGAGAACACCAATGCAAAAGGATTCATTGCGAGAGTTATATATCGATGAGCTTCGAGATCTCTACAACGCGGAGACGCAGCTTGTAAAGGCTCTTCCGAAGATGGCCAAGGCGTCCGGCAACGACCAACTGCGGAAAGCATTCGAAGAGCACCTGCGCCAGACCTCGGATCAGGTCTCGCGGCTGGAGCAGATCTTCGAGCAGCTGGAACAAAAACCAACCGGTAAGAAGTGTCTTGGGATGATGGGCCTGGTCAAAGAAGGGGCCGAAACAATGGACGAAGACTATGCCGCTGACCTGATGGACGCCGCGATTATTGGTACGGCGCAGAGGGTCGAGCATTACGAGATAGCCGGTTATGGAACGGTCCGCGCGCTTGCCGAGCTGCTTGGCGAAGACGAGCATGTCTCTTTGCTGAACCAGACGCTGGAGGAAGAAAAACAGGCCGACAAGAAACTAACGGAGCTTGCACAGGAGATTAACCCGAAGACGGCGAGAGGTGAAGCCTCCACGTCCGAAAGTTCTCACCAAGGTCACAGCGGCTCAAAATCCCGGAGAGCGGCGTAAAACGAAAGGCAGAGATGGAAGGGACAGCGAAGCCCTTCCATTTCCTCTCCCTGCATTTTCGATGTAACCCGGACGAAATTCACCGGCGACAAACCCTCGTTCAAATACGGTATTGACTGTATAGCCTTCTACGGGACGGTAACGTCATACCGCGAACCTGATGGCCCCCTATTCCCCTTTTAGCTGAGGTGCTTATGACGACCGCGGCCCAACCCGTATTTTTGACGTGGCGAGAACTCTACACCGCTGCTTTGTTTGAAGCGGATGAGGATAGGATTCCCTCACGGATCAAGGAAGCCGAGAAGGCGACCGTGGCGCGGGGGCGGGAGCTCTTTGGCGCCGACACGGACACAATCGAAGACGACCAGGCGCTGGATGATGCCTTGTATGCATTGGGTGCGCTCCAGAGTTGTCTGAAGTTTCGCGCGGCCGAATTTTCCGAGCCATCCCTGGCCTGGAGTTTTCCACAGCGTTCCTGAAGGAACACTATTGCGGTTTGTAAACGGGACTGCAAATAACGATCCAGCAGCAAATAGCCAGCAGATATTGTCCTGCAAGTGCCTCGAATTAGAGCAGTTCTCCGGGGGCTGCCGAAATGTCGGCAGTCAGCGTGGTAAAAAGGGCACATAAAAACAGGCCTGTCGAGAGCCAGAAAAT
>Ga0302325_10004904_pt1 | contig 30787 bp, 26 predicted proteins | sample Palsa_T0_2_FD_201948 | JGI IMG/M metagenome (GOLD analysis project Ga0302325, IMG submission 201948) | Peat permafrost microbial communities from Stordalen Mire near Abisko, Sweden - Palsa_T0_2 | ecosystem: Environmental > Terrestrial > Soil > Palsa > Peat permafrost | place: Sweden: Abisko... | reverse complement strand
CCGGCGCTATTTTAGCTGCGCTAGGACCTTCGTGTATATATAGACCACGTCCCCCTTATTTCTAGGAAATCAGACAATTCTTCATGCAGAGCTCCGCGTACGCCTTTTAGTATGCGACAATTCATCAAAAATATCAGAGCAAAGACGCCAAATCCATCTACCGGCATTTTCCCGATGAGTTGGTCTCTACAACTTTCATGCAAGGTCACAATATTGGAGTTCTTGAAGATGGGGGAAGATTCACCTTGCAGTGGCTGAAGCCAGACGGATCCTCCACTCCCCTGAAGCTTGCATCGGCTCTGGCAATAACCCAAAGAAAGCAAGGGATTAGGGAGATTTACTTTACCAAGTATGGATTGGATGTGGTGGACGCCAGTGGCACTCTGTTCCGTCCGTGTCCTGTGTCCCGGGCTGGAAACATTGTAACAGCAACAATTCCTGACACAACACTCCTTAGTACCAAAGCTGGCCAGGCACTCATGGATTTTTGGAAGGCTGTTCTCAAGCATTTAAGTATCCGGCTAGCCGACATTTCACTTTATGACTTGGAAGATGAAGAAGTCAAAAATTGAGGAAATAGCAAAGAGGTTGCTCAATTGTTTGCGACAGCCAGAGAGGAGAAACCAAGGCAGAACCGCCCTCCCCAGCCATTAGATGCGAATTACCCATTCGATCAATTTTTGAATGGGAGGCTCCCAGAAAGGTGGCAGATTTCGCACAGCCCCGAAGGATCGGGTATAGTCATCGACAGATGAACTGCGGGGTTTGGCTCGCAGATCTTGACAAGGAGAAACCTAAGATCGAGATCCTGTACAAGAATCTCATGGTTTATTGAACCACAACAAAAATTCGTGAGAAGAAAACCCAGCATCATCTGATGCATCTTCCGATTGGAAATTAAGAGGTCGGAGAGACTGTCTATGACCTTAAACCTCCCGGATCGGCATTTGCATTCCTTTCATTTCAAAGAGAGGATGGAGCTTCTTCAGAAGCAAGCAGTTCGATATCATGCGCTCCTTCTCATGCTTCTCAAAAGAAGACATCCCGTATCAGCAATGCTCCAGCTGAATTGGATGATTCTGAAGAGATGGATGAAGCTGCTGAGGACGTGCAGAACAATGGAAAGAGCAAGAAACGCGTTGCTATTGAAGATGGAGTGTATGAGGCTGGCAATGACAAAAAGGGAAAGATGAATGCCTCTCATGGCAATGAAGATGGTTGCTTTGCAGGTATATTGGGCAGAAAGGGTAAGAAATCGAAGGGAACGGGCCGTGACACGCGCGCTCGAGGCAGAAAAAAATGTTCCATGGCATTCAGTGCACTTGATGTTGAAGGTTTGGGAAAGTGAAATTGCCCTGTGGCTACTTGACATCCTCTGGCAGGTTATCGGATCCTTTGGCAAGGGGATTCAATGAGATGCCTTCGTCCCGTAAGACGCCTTCGCTCACCGCATGAGACGTATGAAATTCACGTTTATGAGATCCTCAACCTTCCATTCCACCAGATGCTTGTCAATTCATTCCACAAGATGGCTTAAGTCATTGCATGCCATGAAATCCACTATGACTTCATAATCAAACAGGTTGAAAGACCCTATGAACTCAGGACTTGTCCCTGCGAATCTGTTTAGAGATTGCATCCCGAATTTTAGGGTAAGGTCTCCTAACCTACAGGGTTGTCGTCACCTAACTTGTAACCTGGGGTTTAGTGTCTAATGCGCTGGAGCTGCCTGGCTAGTGAAAGAGCAGATTACCTCGGGTTTAAAGCTCTTAATATGGACCACTTGATGTATGAAGACTATTGGTGTGACACTTAAGTTTAATATTTAAGGTTCTCTAAGACGGTTAAAGAATAAAGAGTACAAACGTCGTGGAAGTCTGATCTGCAAAGCGTGGGAAAATTAGCAAGCCTAGCTGTCTTAAAAATCTTAGGACATTGAGGAGCTAATTCTGACGCAGCGACACTTAACAACTTGGGGAGTACTTTGCGTCATAGGGAATTGAGCTAAATTCCCTAGGGGGTTCTAGCACTTTCAGGATAGAGTTTGCAAAATTCGACTGGGAGAAGCTCGTCCCAAATCAGTCTAGCCTGGAAACCTTATCTTAGCGCCGAGGCTCCGATAAAGAAACATCGTCAGCCTGTTAGGCATTCTGACAACGACATGAACAATGTCGAGCTCAGAGCCATCATACACTGTCTTTATCAGACTTCCATTTCCTCGAGGGGACTTTGTTGATCCTCCATCGGTAAGCGCCCCCCTTTACCTCTAAACTATACTGACTTTCTAGGTTGAATGGGATGCAGCAAAGGACAAAGCCTTATGGAAGATCCTCTCGAAAGCTTCCAAGAACAGCGACATCGACTGTATGTATCTCATCCTTCAAAATATCTAGCTAACAAGTACAGGGAATGAACTGTTAGTCTACCACTTATCTGCCAACTAAGCTAACCCAATCCAGCGCAACCAAATTCGAAGTATCCCTAGCCTTCCTCCTCCAGCAAGCAGCATGGCTTTACGAAAGACAACTTCTCCAGGTTCGGGCTCAGATGCGGAAAGTTGGCGTATCAAAAAGATCCGCTGCACCATCACCAGTTCCCGGGAGTACATCTGAGTCTGCAGGTGGTGAGGCTATGCGCAGGACGGGTTCAGGTGGAGCAGGTTAGTCAAAATACAAGGTGAACCTTGGCGGAAGCTCACATACTGCAGTCCCACGGGTAGCATCTGCTTTATCATCCCGCAAAGACTCTCCGATTCCCAGAAATGATCCAAGTATCCCAGGCACTCCTGGTCGAATTATGGGTAAGGCTCCAATGTCCCAAATAAGTTGGGAGACTGACATCTTTAGCCCCTCCGTTTTCTCGCACATCATCTACCAACACGACAGCTACATCCCGAAACTTTGCCCCTACAAGCCCCCGACCTACTCATACTACCCTAAATCGACGATCTCTCTCCCCGAAACCCAAGTCCAGGCCCAATTCCTTAGCTATCGAACCACCAACACGATCTCCTCGTCCCGCTCCCTTATCATCCCCAGAAGAGAGCCCCTCGGAATCATCCTCCGACTCGGATCCGCCTATGCAAAGTCGACTCTTACGACGACCGCCACGATTCTCTTCCAACAAGTTGGGACAATCACAAGATGCAGATGAAGAAGATGATGAGCCAGCCTTCATGCCATTTGCGGCTGGCCCGGCAGATACCGCCACACATCATGACCCCAGTGCCACGCTGAGAGGTGATCCAAGGAATATAGGCAGGCGGCCAGCACATAAGAAATCTATGGATGCTGCGCTACAGTCACAGACCTCTGACTCGTCAGCAAGTTCCGCTACGCCAGCGACACGACGTCCAGAGCCTCTGCATGGAACACAAAGACAGAGGCCGACTGGACCCCTGTCTCCGAGACGAACTGTGGAGCTAGCTGGTCGAAGTCCTGGGCTGAAAGGGAAAGGAAGACAGGATAGCGATGGGACACCGAGTATGGGGAGTAGTTTTAGTGATTTGGATGGTATGTTGTGAAAGGCGCCTAGAAGGTCTACAAACTAAATTATGTTAGATGCATCGGTCACCCAAAGTGCTTTGGAAGAGGCATTGGCGAGCAACATGCAGGCTGGTGGTGGGATGGCGAGCCGGATGAGCTCCATCAGCCAGGCTCTTCGAAGCAAGTATCTGTGAATTTCGAGATTTGACTATTTTTGTCTGTTAGTTTCGGTCTGAACGATGGCGCTAAAAGCGTAAGAGCATGGGCAGGCGCATTGGGATGATCAATTTGAGTACGGATTTCAATAAAGTTATTTGGACTTTCCTCTTTTCAATAACACACTCTCTTGAGCCTCAAGTCTGCTGTTTAAATTTTCTAATTTATTTCGTCTCTGTATACTTTGTTAAATGCTTATTTACTGGAGGAAACACGCTAAATATCCTCCTTAGATCCACAAGCAATCCATACTTACAAAGACCAATTCAAAATATCCTTCCCATAAGTTCAATCTCCGAAACAGACAAGGTTCCATAACCCAAACAATCCAATCTAATGTTAATATATCTTTAGCACTTTTCCGTCTACCATCCGATTGCTTCAATCTGCGCCTTCTCCTCGAGCGCCTTAATATGCGGCGGTTTATACTTCTCACCTGAACTCTCTCCCCACCCCCCCGAATGCTCAGCATTCCCCCACCCATTTCCCCACCCCGCACTCACACTGTCACCTTCAGTGCCCCACGAATCATTCCCCTGAACCTCTTCAAGCACCAATTCGCCTTCTTCCGCAAATGAAGTCTCGTCTCCCCAACTATAGCTGCCTCCACTGCCGTTCCCGTTCTCCTCAGTCTCATTTTCATCTCCATTTTCACCATCCTTCTTTTCATTCCCCCACCGACTCCAATTAATCCTCTTCCACGTATTCGGTCTCTGTGCCACACCAGCTGCGCAATGCTCATGCAAATACTTGCAGCTATCAGCGGAATTCTGGCACTTGCCGTCCTGGGCCCAGTACCAGCAGGTCTTTGACGCTTTGCCGGGTTTGTACTCCACTATCTCAGTAGACGAGGAGGTTATTGACGAGGCAGTGGGAAGAGAGTCAGCGAGGGCTCCCCAGGTTGGTTTGCCCATGCGGAGGTTGGTGGGGTCGGAGGGCAAGGAGGGGAGGAAGGCGTGCAGGTCACGGCACTCGTCAGCAGTGAAGCGGCAGTCTTTGTTGGGTGTTGCCCAGAACCAGCAAGTGTTTGTCTTGGGGTTTACGGGCTTGAGCGGTTCTTTGATTGGTGGCTTGGTGCGGGGGCCGATGGGAACTGCGGATGCGTTGGCGGCTGTGGTTGCTGCTTGGGCAGCTAGGATTTGAGCGAACTGTTCGCTGTTAGTATTGTCGGAAGGATGGGATGAAGGAAAGTGAATATCTACCTTCTCATCAACAAGTCGGGAAACTTCCTCTTTTGACATCCCTGACAGAACTTCCTGCCCCTTCTTCGCAGGTGGCTCTTCCTCATCAGCCAACACAGCATACCTCGACGCACTAAGTCCACCGCCCAACGACTTCTTAACCGGAGCAGGAGTCGGAGTAACCCTCGCTCTGGAAACAACACTCACATCCTCCCACTCCGCAGCATTCATCCCCTCAACCCTATCAAGTCCGCTCACCGTACTCACACTCTGCACTCTCTGCCTCAACGCCACCTGAGTCTGCTTCGCAGCCGCCAGAGCTCGCTGATGCTCAATCAATGAATCTTGTTTCGCAGTTACGGACGTAGCTCCAGCAGCAAGTGTGAAGATTGATTCTGGAAATTGCCCTGTTTGGTTGGTGTTGAGATTTTGTCCCAAGTGCGTGATGCCCGAGACATGCTTGATGATTTTGATGTTATCGCCTGGACGGACTTCAATGTTGATGTTGCTTTTCTTCTCGAAGGCTCGCTGGGCGATGAAGATCTTGCCGGGCTTGAGACGAGGGTCTGGTAGGTTTGATGCTTTTGTGGTTGTTGCCGTTGTTGCAGTTGAGGGACGAGTAATAATGGCTTTGGTGGATTTTGCTGTCTTTGAGGTGGTATTGGAAGCTCGAGAAAGGGGACGCTTGTCCAAGGGGCGGAATTGGGGGTTGTTGGGTTGGTAGAGATCGTTGATGGATTTTGGCTTGCGGCCGTGGGTCTGGACGAATTTCTCGACGACGATTTGGGCTTCTGGGGGTGCTCCTGAGAGCCCTCCTTTGGTGGGCTTGGGAGATGCGATTTCCGGGACACTAGGTTCTTGGGTCTTCACTTGGGATGCCCATGATTGGATCCGTGTCTCGTGTTCGGTTGGTGTGGGTGATGAATAGCCTTCTTCGTTTGTCTGTTCAGAGGGTGCGGCTTCTCCTTCTGACCATTCGGGAGAAGGGTAGGACTCCTCGGCTTTTGTGTACTTGGGGCGGGACTTCTTTCCTGCCTTGGTCAATCCGGCATTGAAGGCCTTGACCTCATCCAATTGTGCTTGTGTATATCCCAATGCAAGACCGCCCGCAGCGGAGAGCTTTGGCTTGGGAGTTTCGGCTTGCTCGGCTGAGGCCGGCGTTGCCATTTCGGAAAAGTCGAACATAGGTGCAGCTTCTGTTGCTTGTGTGTGTGTAGTTTCGTCGTCAGACGATGCTTCTGCAGATGTTCCAATCGGGGTCTCTGCAGGGTAGTCGGTCGACTCGGCAGGTTCGGAAGACGTGGGAGAGGGTAATTGTCTCTCTGTGATCGTCATCGTGTCCGCTTTAATGGTGTCGAAGGATTCATTTGCTTGAACCTGCACATTGACATGTGCTTTCTCCTCAATAGAGTCATCGAAAGACATCAATTCTTCCTCGAGGATGTTGTTCTGTGGTCCCCTTGTGAATACATATTGACCCTTATGGATCAAGCCGTCAATCTTGATCCATTCGTCTTCTGTGAAGTAGGCAGCCCCGTAGAGCATGTATAGGCCCTGCGGTGGGTGAGCATTGTGCGGGAGCAACGAGAATTGAGATCTGACAACTGACCATCTTCACTTGCTCCAATGCTCGAGCGGCATTTGCTGAAAGCGCCATTGTTGGTACTTTTTGAAATCGAATGTATTTCGGTTGAGTATTATTGAAATGGGAAAGAGGAATTATCAGATTTTCGTGTGGGAGTTGAAAGCGGTGCTGGACTTATCCTGACCGGGCAACCTCAACACGAAAAGGTTATGTAGTTTCGTATGTCGGGCAATTTGAACGTGATAACTTTCAGCAGAATTGCTAATTGACTGCAAAGTTCACGATTTTGTAATTGATGTTACTGAGTAACACGAAAGAAAGATCTTTTCCTCGCAGAAAATGGAATGAATCTTGGTGATATGAGCGGCCAAGAATCAGGGTCGCGGCTTCGTGAACCCTTGGACGGACAAGGTTGCATCGCTTGACTATCAGTGGCTTCACTTCCGTTTCACACCGACTTTTCCAGCAGACTTCTTCACTAACCCAAGCTTTGGCATTGACTAAATAAAGCTGTCGCAAAATTCGGAAAGCGGGCACCAATCATCAAGATGGCTTCAAATGTTTCATTTGAAGGAAATGCGCTGGCGTTGGATTGTATGAATGGATTGGGAAGAAACACCATTTAGTGGAGGACGCGTCGAGGGGTCGAGAACCGCGTTTTCGCACGGTCCTCTTTCGCGTTGATTGAAAACGGGATGATCCTGGTACTGTAAGTAGAGCGGATAAGGATCCGATCTCCAGAACAAATTCCGACGAATTGATGCACTCACGGCGAATGTGGCTGCTTACGTTACAAATACAGTAGTTCCAATCCTTAGTCTCAATTTGAAACCTCCTTTTCGATAGATGATACCGTTCACTTCCCCAAGTTCTCTGAACCCCTCCTGTTCTCCTGCTCTCCCTAGCAGTATCTGTGGAGCATCGGTAGAGGATGCGGTTCTTGCTAACCAGTGCCTGAGTTAACCTTATCAGTCCCTTTTGTCTTTGAATTACTGGTCTGGCAAGTTGCAACTCACCGGTTGATGACTCAAGTGTGTCCCGCTCTGCTGCTGCCTTTCCTCTCAACGCCTTTTCCCTCCTGAAGATCAAGAAAATGAACCATACGACGACGATAAATCCGAGCACAGTTACGACCACGCCAATGATTGAGAGGGCTGGCCACTGGTTGTTCTCGTTTGTGTTGTTGAATGGGAAACTGGTCACTCCGTTTCCATTGCCCACTATTTGTGCACTCATCCTCCTGGCTCTTGGGACCACTGATGGTCGTTGACTTGGGATTCGAGTTGGGAGAGCAGAGAGGAGTTTATTTTCTTCGATGATCGTAGGGGAAGAAACAAACGTGATGCTCGAAGCATGGTTTTCGCATTGGCCGTCAGGTACTTTTGAAGTATCCGTGATGAAGATCACTGGTCAATGGGATGCTGCATATTGATATGCAGTTGGGATGTGGAAGTCCTTGGGAGGATGATGTGCCCCTTTCCTTTGTACAACCTGGATGGAAATAGAATAACCCTGCTGCTTCCGAGATCTTCCTCCCCTTCGTGTCCAGTCCTGATCGAATACCGTTGCTGGAGAATTTGGATAGCCGGACCCCCGCAGATTCGAGGTATCCGAGAAGAATGCGGTCAACGTGATTGCATGGTGTATAAGGCGATCCTTCCAATCAGAATATTTGTCGTTCAGGACATAACTGACGCAACACAGCAGGAGGAAGATTAAAGTTGGTGGTACGCTGCTTCAGCATGCGACCGATGCAAGAAGCCGAGGAACGAAACGAAACGAAACGAAACGAAACATGAGTAACCACTCAAAAATTAAAAGCTCAGTTGAAACCAAACGAGACCTCACAGGAAGCGAGGGGAGGTGTAGCTTTTAGAGAGTGGGAAAAGATATTGGAGGTTATGCTCAGCTATGCCAGCCTCAAGAGCCATCGTTGAGCCAGAGAGAGGCTGGTAATCTTACGATCCCTACACCCAAACCAGCTCCTCTCGCTACCAACGAAGATATTAGGTGAGTAATGGAAAAGCTGGTCCGTCAATGATCGCTCTTGGCTCCCTTCAAACACCACAGTCTTGGAGCAAGATCGGCAGCATGCAGGGCTGCAGGCTGCAGCATCTCACACTTACAAACTTTGTCAGAACCACCTGACCGGTCTTGGACCCATTTGATCTCCTGATTGAGTACTACCACATCATGGGCGATCGGTTCCACTGCATGTTTGATGCTTATGGCAAGTTATGAGCTCCTAAATATGAGTCAATGGAGTACGAGGAAAAGGAGGCATGTCTTTGATATCGCGTTTATTCCATTCCCTTGACCGTACGAACACATGGTTTATTTAAAATACTTGTCTCCATCGAACATTTTCATGCTCAAACTTCCCACGTGCTCGTTGCTTCTTGGAATTGGTTCGGAAACTTCCAAATCTCATCTGAGACCGAATTATCTTGCAGAATCCTCGAGATATTGGTTCTATCAACGTCTAGAGGTTGGTGGTATGTAGAGAGAAAGGCAAGAGGTCGTAGGCAAAGCAATGAAGCCGAACCTCGCCTAGTTCGAGAGAGAATTCTCCCAGCTTCACCTCCATCGGCTGCCGAGCACCGATGTGAAGTGAATACTGAAAACGCGAAGAATTCTTTTCGGCCCGTATCAATTCAAATAAGCGATTTTGGCATCAACGAGGAGATCTGTACGTAGGGTGTTAGAATTCATCAGATCGTCAACAACCGCTCCTCAGGAGATCCTAACCTGTGATAATGCCTAACGCGGCTTGGCCGTCTAGGGTAGATCCGACCTTACGGGTCGAAGAGGAACGTGCCGGGACTGTTGTTGGTCCAACGGGTGTGTTATCCAGGGATAGACTCCACACCCAACCCCCCCTTTTTTTTGCAACTTAAGTGCCGTTGGAGTCAACGGGAAATTAATTTTTTGGGGGTGTTTTCGACAAGCGAAGTTTGGTCATGTGACTGTATCATTTTGGGGGAAGCGCGCTGAGATCGTTTTAATTTCGATTCGCAAAAAAAATTAATTAACGAACATCCTGGAGTATATTTGAATCTTGAGAGCTACCCCTTTTCCCGTCGTGAATGTAACGTTTTTAACCAAACTGGAGAGATTGGCGCCGTGGAGGCGTTTTGAATTGCCGAATTAGGTAATAATGAGGTGGGGTGGAGATAACAATGCATTGTCGTTCCCCACGTTCAAAAATGCTTAGTCATACAACAAGACGTCTTCGAGCCTCACCCTCGTCATCACCATGAGTCCGTAATACGCGTCTACGATGCACAAGCATGGCTTCACCGAATCAGCCGAAGCGAAAGGATCGACCCTGTGATGCTTGCGTAAGTCACGCCTGAATCCGATAAGTTTTGGATAATCTTTGACAGCGGTGGTTGGGACCTGCAGAGGAAGCGAAAGAGTCGATGCCAGCCCGAGGGGGAATCCACGATATGCGTCCTTTGCAAGTTCCACGGCCAAGAATGCACCTATTTGCAGAATCCCCAGTCGAGGAAGAGGAAGCCTACACAAGATGCAGATGATTCAGAGACTGCCAAAAGACGGTATGAGCATCGATGAGATGACAGATGGTCACGTGCAAAATGCAGGTCAACTGATAAGAGTATTGCAGGCATTCAAGCTCGTCGGTGCGCTCAAAGAAATCTCCTGGAGCTCAAATGCGAGTTATTCGTACTACCAATGGAACTGGCGTGGAAGAATACGATGATCTGGAGGGTCCGAGCCTGTTGAAGAAGACTCTCGGCTTGCAAAACAAGCACCACAGCCAATATGTCGGTGCAACACGTGGTCTTGAACCCATCTTATTAGGACAGTTATCTACCACAGGGAGGAGCGAAGTTCAGTTGACAGAGGGCACTCTTCGAAGGGTGAGTTCGACAGAGGCGTTCTTGCTGCTGCGGGATCCTGGAACTCAAGGCTACTCAGACGAACTCGATGATTTGGACGCAATTGAGGCCATCATTAGGCCCCATGGGAAGTCTTTGGTGGACCTCTACTTCCGAATTGTCTTCCCTAGCTTCCCCATCCTTCATAAAGAGGTGTATCTAGAGAAGTATAGTCGCTCATACAGGGAGTTTTCGCCTCCACTACTTGCCGCAGTCTACCTTCTCGCTCTCCAATATTGGACATACGACGATCAGCTCAGCGGGTCTGCCAAGCCAGACGTTTTGGAACTAGAGAAACTTGCTCGAAAGGCTCTTGGAGACACGATTCATCGGCCCAAACTCTCCACTGTTCAGGCCGGACTTCTATTGCTCCAGCATACCGATACCGACTCCGCTGAATTGACAGCACAGCTTATCAGCGTTGCTAATGGACTGGGCTTGCACCTAGATGCTACCAACTGGAACATCCCAGACTGGGAGAAGGGCCTCCGAAAACGCCTAGGATGGGGCCTGTACATGCAGGATAAATGGTCCAGCTTGGGTAGTGGCCGACCATCACTGATCAATTCTGCGAATTGGGCGCTGCAGCCTGTGACCAATGCGGACTTTCCAGAGAACGCATCCCACGAAGACGAACAAGAGGGCAGCTCGGAGGTTGAAAAAGGTCGCATCCTTTTCAGTCACATGATCGCCCTTTCACAAATATTGGCGGACCTCCTAGATACAGTGTTCACGGTGAAGACAACACGAGGTACATTATCCGTAATGCCAACTATGATCTTGAGCATTTACGCTAACAGCTTCGCAGACATTGCAGATGCCGGTCCAAACGGCCTTTCCATTGTTCTAGAGAAGGTCAAGCCCGTTCAGCTCAGGCTGAAGGAATGGTTCTCCAGCCTGCCAGAGTGTCTGTCCATGGAAGCGACCAAAGTGATGAAGCTCAACTCCGTGGGTTATCTACGGCTTGCTTATGTCGCCACCGAGATAACTCTCCACCGGCGAATCTTGCTCACTCTGTCTTCCGCGACGGATCCTCAGCTTTACGGAATCTGTCGGTCAGTCGCACACGAGAGATTCATGTTCGCCATTGACTTCGTCCATGCGCTGAAGCCACAACACATCTCAAGCTTCTGGTACTTCGCGTCTCCACAGAATTTTGCCTTAATTGGAGTCTTTGGCACGTTATTGCTGTCAACCGCATCAACTCTGGAGGAGGCAGACTTCTACCGGACAAAATTGAAAGAGTACAGGTTTATACTGAAGATTAATAGCGACAATGGTGCAAGATATAGTAAGTCCAGATGAAATCCCGAATATATCATCCCGCTCATTGGACTTCCAGTGAAACCAGCAATGGTCCTGCTCGATGCTAATACAGGACTTTTGATTGAGGCCGGAAAACCGAGTCCTCAAGCAGTACCTGCCAACCTAACTGAACAACACAATAGTTTCAAAAATGAGAGCATTTCATCCTCAGGTCACCCAGAGCAATTTTCGTTCCCCAACTCACATCTATCACCCACCGAGTTTACATCGCCAAGTCAGTACTCATTCGACCCAGCATACTACTCGGGACAGCACTCAGCCTCAACTTCACCTGCCACGTTCACATCCGGCAATCTAGATACGCAGCCACAGGAATTTGGATATGGCATTGGAGGTAATGCAGGGTTGTGGTCCTATTGAGAAGACTTGGGGAGCTCAAAGAGAGTTGACTCATCTGTTCAAGATCAAAATAGAGGAGTCGCTCTTCATCCAGATTTGTGAGCTCTTCGCAATCACAAATTTATCGCTTTGATGACAATCTGCTTCGGACTAGTTGACAAGTCGTGAAATGGAAGTCAGCTGATTCTACCGCTTTCCCGATTCGGCAAGAATATGCCCATGCAGAGTTACCCGGATGAATGCGCTTCGGGAAAAAAATACGAGCAACTTCGAGTCAAGTACCACCGAGATCAGTTCAACTACCAGGATTCCCGACCCTAGAGATTATTCATCGCTATGGTGATTGTACTATTGCTGACTTGCAGTACCCCACCATCAATCGATTTGCAACGTCCGGGTGCTAGCGCTCGGAGAATATCACCGTTTGGCTTAATGCGGCGGCGTGACTTTCTCTCCTCCATTGCCGTGTGGTACAATTTCTTTAATTGGTAGCTGTACAATGCAACGTTCGCATTAAGTTTCCAGTATCTAAGCCTCCAAGTGTGACCCGACCGCTCTTTAACATTGCATGATACAAGTCTTTACCCACCAACCGAACATTCATTGCTCACCATCATATGCCATTGGCGAGGCCAGCAGAAGCTTACGAACGCAGCTACAAAAGTTATTTTCAACATCATCGCCATTAGTAGCACAGATTTATGCTCGGCTCTTGGGTGAACATTCTTTACTCCGCTCGATGATTAAGTGCATCTTAATAATTCCCCGCAATCTTGAATAGCAAACATCAACAACGCCAAATGTGGTTCTTCTCAAAAACTTCTCATGCTCCCAACCGTCCTCGGACTCCTCTCAGGTGCCTTCAGCACCTTCTTCTACCCAAATCCACAAACTTCTCTTCTCGAACATATTTTGGTCGACACACATGGGGGGTACATGCTTCGGGGTTCGTGGATGCGATCACTCCCTGCAGTAAGTGCGTTCTGGCTAAAGCAACTGATCGTTTCAAGGGCCCAAGCTCTTATCTGAACAACCAAAGACTAATATCACAACAGCAAACTATGTCTCTAGGAATCAGTCGATGGGACGGACAACTGCTGCGCAATGGATTCGGGTTGCTTTTCATGACTTTGTGACGGCTGATGTAGCTGCGGGTACTGGGGCTCTTGACGCCAGTATAGGCTTTGAGACTCCGAGGGAGGAGAATTCTGGAACTGCTTTCAATGACTCGTTTAGCTTTTTTAGACCGTATGTGAACCCAGTCATCAGCAGTGAGTACTTTCTTCATCAACCTATCCCATTTATAGCCTAGAGAGCAGAGATAACAGCTTCAAGTCCAGGTGACGATGTTGTGGGCACATCATAGACTTAAAATCTCCAATTTTTAAGAAGCTGTTCCCCTCTTAGGTCAACAATTGGTCTCTTACCAGATGAACAAGATGGTAGCTTGCTGACTTATAACCTCACAGCCGCCGATCTCCTCGCGCTCTCAGTAGTATTGGTCAGTTTGAACACCCTCACCTCTGTAGCCACGCTGACTTTCGCAGAGTGTCGGCAACTGTGGTGGAGCCCAAATACCCTTCCGAGCTGGAAGGATCGATGCTACTGAAGGAGGAGCCTTTGGAGTTCCCGCCCCTGAAACGAATCTCGACACCACGTTGCTTTACTTTAGTGGCGCTGGCTTCAATCAAACTGAATCCATCGGCCTTACTGCGTGCGGCCACACCTTGGGTAGTGTTCATCACGTGAGTACTTCCTCCCTTCACACCATCATCTGCTTATAATCATCTTCTTTATTTCTATTCAAATTTGCCGATCTCGAGAAGATCATCTGTATGTCACAAGGTATCTACAGTGTGGGTCAAATTTGCAACCTCGTCTGTAAGATAGTAATCACATGTTTTCGCCCCCTTTGCCCCTCCTTATTGCAGCCTTCATTGCTCTGCGTACATGACACAGAGCATTTCAGTATATATTAGTCTGAGCCATCTCATCCCTCAACTCTTTGTTTAATAACTTTACAGCCATGCAGTTAGCGTCATCGTCAAGAGATCACCAGATCAACGCCGAGCCAAACATGCTTGATCTGAGCCAGCGCTTTTACATCATTGTCGTCAAGTTTTGGCAACAGGGAACCTAAGAATAATGGCCTCATGGATCTTAAAGTAGAAAACTCTAGAATACACTTAATGCTTTGTCTACTGTGAAAGTTAGTTCAACGTGGATGCGCTTGAGAGTCCTCCCGTTCTCTCTGGAAATTCCTTCATGCTACGCACCTATCATGGCCTGAATATACCGAAATTGGGTTTCGCCGTAACCGCGCTTCTTGATCATGCTCCAAGCCCCTGCCGAGCCGAGCTTGGGATTGATGTAAGCCTGGTTAGGCGTGACAACAGACACGGATTTCAGCAAGTAGAAGATGAACAATGAAATTCATCATCATTATACAGCCAAATTTTTCGGTATTACAAAGTAGAAGGCTTGAGAAACTTATTTGTAAGTATGAAGAAATGTCAAATGGACAGCTGAATGTAATTGATTGATGATCAGTGAGAGCTGAGGGAATGAAGCTATTTAAATACACTGAGAATGAACTGGGAAAATGCACTAGAAAATTCAGCTATACTAAATGGGTCGACAGTTAAGCTTGCCAAGAAGTGAAATAAGGGTAAATCCCCTGAGTCGTCTGACAAGAAAATCTTCCTTCTAATAGCAGTGGGGAAGGAGGAGGAATATGGCTTCAGCAAGAAGTTCCTGCGAGGCCAATCGATTAGGGTCCATCTTAGGCAGTGTAGTCACTTCGAGCTTGACTATGTACTCGAGCAGCTTTACAGCCTCCTCAATCTGTTTGTTTGCTAAATAAGCTCTGGCGAGCTCGTGCTGTGATGCTAACCGAATTGGGTCTGTCTCAGCTAACGTGGTCACTTCGATCCTGACTACGTGCTCAAATCGCTTTATACCCTCCTCAAATTCTCCGCTTTCACAGTAAGCTCTAGCGAGCTCGTGCTGTGTTAGTAGTCGACCTACGTCTGTCTCAGCTAAAGTAGCCGCTTCGATCGTGGCTACGTGCTCGAAAAGATTTATAGCCTCCTCGATTTGTTTGTTTGCTAAATAAGCTCTAGCAAGCTCATACTCCGATGCTAGCCGACCTGGGTTTGTCTCAGCTAACATAGTCGCTTCGATCCTGACTACATGCTCCAAAAGCTTTATAGCTTCCTCGATTTGTCTGTCTTTCAAGTAAGCTCTAGCAAGCTGGTGCTGCGAATTGAGCCGGGATGAACTCGTCTCAGCTAACGTAGTCGCTTCGATCCTGACTACATGCTCCAAAAGCTTTATAGCTTCCTCGATTTGTCTGTCTCTCAAGTAAGCTCTGGCAAGCTCGCACTGCGATGCTAGCTGGCTTGGATTCGTCTCAGCTAGCATAGTCGTCCGGATCTTGAGTACGTGCTCGTGCAGCTTTAGAGCCTCCTTAATTTGGTCGTTTTCCAAGTAAGCAATAGCGAGCTCATACTGCGATCTTAGCCGGTGCTGGTGCGTCTCGGCTTGCGTCGCCTTCCGAATCTTAACTTCATGCTCTAGCAGCTTTACAGCCTCTGCAACCTGTTCGTTTTCTCGGTAGGCAATAGCCAGCTCTTGTTGTAATGATAATGAACCTGAGTGCCCAGTAGCTGTCGAGAGCTCGAGTGCCTGCTCGAGTAGCTTTATGGCCTCGTCATTCTGGCTGCTTTCTAGATAAGTGCGAGCGAGCATGTGCTGTGCTGCTATTCCATTTGGACTAGCCTCGGCCAAGTTTTCCCGGTGTATTTCCACAATTTGCTCCATAAGGTCAAGGGCCATCCCCCAATGCCTGTTAAAGCCGTGACTGTACGCGAGAAGATGATATAATGGCACCCAACTCGACTGCACCTGAGTTGGGTCAAGGTCGGCTTCGCGAAACGATTCTTCTAGAAGTCTCTCAAGCCTTGCTTCGTCTCGCATCTGCACTAGCATCCAACTGCAGCTCCATGCCAGCGCTAACATATTCCTTTGTAAACCGCAAATTATGCAGCTTTCGAACTTTTCATCGATGTATGACTGGACATGGGGCTGCAAATGTTGCTCTATGTCCTCGCGCGATGTTGATCCCCGAAGAGACAGAGTAATGACAGAGCCAGCTGCAATCCAATTGTGTGTCTTGGCTTCCGGTTCCAGGCGATCCTTTGCCCAGGCGTGGGCTAATGGGTGCATAGATACCCCACGTAGACCATTCTGTTCAGCAACTCTAACCAGCGAGAGGGATTGCAACAGGGAGACAGCTTCTTCAAGCCGGTAGGGATGCCACTGATGATTTTTGGCGCCAATAAATGTGGGTAATTGGGATACATGCCACTCATCTAAAACGTCGAGCCCAGTCTCATTGCCGGACATGTCCGTCAAGCCAAACAATTGAGAGACTTCCCATGAAGATATGCCACCTAATTTAGGGCTGCTTTCTGATTTTCCACTCGTAACTCTCTTTGAGCCCACCCATGCTTTTTCGAAGATACTCATGGGGAGGAAACTGTCGTGTAACATTGATACAATGCTGAGTAACTGGAGCGCATCATCGGACAGAACTTCAGTAGACGCTTCGAATGTTGCATATACGTCGGAATAGCGTGATTTCGCTTGTAACGGTCGGAATTCTAAGAGCCTTCTCCTCTGCTGCTGAAATGTCTTTGGATAGTCTTGTAGATTTCCGTGACGTCTTGCGACATATGCGCCAGCCTGAATAATTGCGAGAGTATGTGACCCTAGTAAGCGGACTATAGACCCTGCTGCCTCTACATTTGCTGCCCAATGCTCCTCAGGGATATGTGCTGCTTTTAGTAACAGCGCTTGGCTATCTTCCGGGTCGAGGCTAGCAAGTGCCTCTGATAAAACCGTACTGTATTGCTTGCAATCAGCAACACGTGAGGTTATGATGACGCTTCCTTGCATGCCGGACGGAAGGTAAACGTTGTAGTCGAAGTTTGGATCATTCGCATTGTCTAAGATGAGCAGACAAGCTTTCTTCGTATTCGATAACAGCATGCACGCTTCTTGGACGCTGCGCACCTCCTTTCCGAGCAATTTTGCAATGGAGAGGAACTCGGTTTTCGCAATTTCTGGCTTACTGACATCAACCCAAAATACACCCCAGAACCTAACTCTATTAGCTCAAATCCTCACTCGCAAGGGGGCGTGGCATACTCTCGTCGCATGTCATTCACGACCCTAAGACAGATCTCGCTCTTCCCTAGTCCGCCCATCCCAGTGATAACGAGGATTTTCAATTCCAAGATATCTTTGAGTACGGCACTCTCAATACTCTCTAGGAGCTTCGCACGTCCGGTAAAAAGAGTGTTGATCATGCGGGGAACTTTCCAATGAACATTGCCAGTAGATGGCTCTTGATCCGGGTCCACGCGGCCTTGATGCATCAAGTCGAACATCTTGTTTTGTCCTTGGAGAGTTAGTACAGGGCCATAATTCCGAATCCTTCTTTACGCAACGAGAGGAGAGATGGAGATCGAGCTAAACAACTTACTCTTTAAGGACTTATCGATTTCTTCCTGGAGCCGAATAAATGCTTTTGCCTTCTTTTCACCGTAGAGAAGTGGCATTTGTACGTCAAAAACGCCCAGCAGGGAGTATGCCTCATCTTCTTCGCGTTTTGCCTCGCGTTTTGCTGCCCACGACATTCGCTCGTCAATGCTGAAATGAAACAGAGGGGTTCCTTGTAAAGCCTGAAGAGAAACCCCTGTTATGTCGCCAATTTTTTGCTGTAGCGATTTCTTGTCACCAAGTCGCCTGCCTTCTGCCGAGAAAAACTCAATGGATTTTGGAGCAATGAGTTCTTGAAGCGTCCAGGCCCGGGTAAACCATCTGGATTTCTGAAAAGCCGACTCCCATGCCAATCGAGAGGGCTCCCCGTCAGATACTGAGACGTCTGACAAGTACGCGTAGCATTTGTCTGAATCCTTATACCATCGAAACATAGAGTTAATAGCCTCCGCAAGCTCAGCGCTGCTTGATTTATCGATGCAACAAGTGTCCACCCAGAAGTACCGCAAGTCATCACGAGCAGCTTGTTCTCCGCAAAACCGGATCTTCTGATATCCAGCCTTGCTACTGCCAGAGCCCTCTACTACGTCTCTGAAGGTAACCTCTTCATTATCTGCTCCCCAAGTGTGCGACAGGATCGCATACGGAGGAATATTTTTGCCAGAAAACTCGGCAATGCTGAACTCCTCGTCGTTTTTGCGGTGCAAAAGGCGCATTGTGTAGACCGCGAGGCACCCGATTGAGGAAGGTGTACAAACAGATGCTAGAAATCGCTCGCAACTCTAGTTGATGATGTCACGGGTAACTTTCGAATCAAGGTGTAGTCAGAAATTGCGGAACGAAACCTCGCGATTAGGGGTACGATTAAAAGGGCGACAACCGCCGGCAGTTATGAACGGAAGCAAATTATAATAATTATGCTTGATGTCTATGCGCAACCACCCCCCCCCCCCCCCCCTGCTAGCGTAGGCTTGTCTTGCCAGACGAAGGGATAGGTACCGGCCTAGCGAGCCAATTAAAGCCAAATCACCTGATCATTCCCGCAATTTAAGCGAAATTAACCGGGCCGGCTCTATGTACAGAAAATAAGCGGCCGATTTTTGACCCTTCACGATAGGGATCGGGTCGTTACGTAAATAGGGGGGGCAATACGTAATAACGTAAAATAATGATATTTGGGCGTTATGCAATTATTATGCTTACAAATCATTTCGAGGATATTTCTTAATATTGAGGACTACCTGGTGAGGATTCAATTGGATGATGAATAGCTTCATTTTTAGTGAATCATTTATGCAAGAATTATACTCAAATATCCCTCATTTGTGCATAATTTATGCAGGAAGTTATGCATGTAAAATCACCAACTGGGCGTTATTATATAATTATATAATGTAAAAAACGCGAACCCTACTTCACGAACACCAAAATCTTGTCGTGTCACCAACCAATCTTGCCGGTGGAGTTCATTTCGACACAACCATCGCAGAATTCGACCCCCGAGTGGTGCACGAGTACGTGAGCGGTACTGGAGCTTGCGGCGGAACGCTCGTGGCCTCCTTCAATGTCACATCTCGAAGCGATCTCCGCCTCTACCAAAGCGACAACAGCGCCACCATAATTACTCTGAAAAAACAAGGTGCAAACTTTCTCAACACCTGTGTAGGTTTGCTGCAGCGTATGATTGAAACGATACCCAACGGCGTTGCACTCTCAGATGTCGTGCCTCCCATGAAAGTGAAGCCGATAAACGCAACCCTCGATTTTGATATACAAGGAAACTTGATATTTTCAGGGTACATACGAGTAAGTCTCTCTCCCCTTCCTCTCTTCTCCAACGCACTCTAAACAACGACAGATCCTTAATCCCGCCACGTCCGGGACGCCCCTGGACCCGGAATTTCTCACCATAGGCACTTAACCCCCGATTCCCCTAACCCCTGAGCCCGCGTCAGGCAAAAGCGTCTTCGGAACCACAACATTTGCCCCTTCGCCATCCCCAACTCCGCCCCGGATTCCCTGACCTCCTTCCACGTCCTCGGCTACGGCGGCGCGAAAGTAAGCTTCTCCGTGCAGACGGCTGCTTTCGTCGTCTCATCCCTCACTTCCCTCACTTCCCTCACTTCTGTCACAACGACCACATTAAACTTCACCGTCGCAACGAGATCAACCTCTTCTCGATTGGGAAAATGGAGTGCAGCGCCAATAATCAAGGTTCAAGTGCCAGTTGGGCAAAAAGGGACGTTAGGTCCTGCTATCAAGACGTTTAGTAGTGTATCTGCGAGTAGTGTGGGGAGCAAGGCGGGGTATGAACTCTGGGCTGGGCGTGTGGATGTGGACGCGTTGGCGACGGGACTGCTTAGTGTGGCGGTTTTGAATGGGGAGGAGGTGGAGATTGGTGTTGCTTTCTTCTGATTTAAAAGCCCATTTGGCCTGGAGTTGGGTATTTTCAGGGATCAAGTTATGATTGATGATGATTTATGGTGATTTATAATTTTCAGTTCAGGGAGGAGACAGAGATTTGAGGTTGGGATTGGGATTGGGGTTATTTCGTTAATCGTTAAAAAGTTGTTTAAATTCATGTTACCTAGCATTCACTACTCATAAAGTACTGTATCTGGTATGCTTCTCACAAGGCTGTGAGCTCTACCCTTCCTCGCTACAACGACAGACAGACATACGGCACGATCAATTTGAATCATTATTCAAGGAAAACCGAAAACACCTTGCAAGCTCTCGCGCTACTAGATTTCGCAAAGAGTTAAAAGATAGTCCACATCCGAGTCATCATCTAGACTTCATAATCAGCAGACCTGATGGCAGCCTTCTTCTCGTCGCCATCACTGCCATCAACCTTCTCATCGGTGATGCTGGTCTCCTCAAATGCGGCTTCGCCTGGGATTGTCTCTTCGATGAGCGTGGAGGGCTCGGGGAAGAAGTGGCTGAGCACGCAGTAGGCTGTGAAAGCAGAGGTGAAGCCCCAGATGTAGAACATGTCGTAGATGTACTCTGCACCTCCAACGCTGTTCTTCAACTTCGGGTTGACTTGAGCAGCCATACCGGGCAAGTTCGGGACAACAGAGATGAGGAAGGCAACGACGGCGCGCCAGTTAGTTCCTGCTTCGTTGTAGCGATAGCGGCCACGGGATTTGTAGAGGGCTGGCACGTCGATGTGTGTCTTTTTGACGATCCAGAAGTCAGCGCCCATGATGGCGGCGATGGGGGCGAGGAAGATGCCGAGACCGGACATGAAGGAGAGAAGAGAAGAGGCGGAGTGGATAATCTTCCATGGCACCATGATCCAAGCGGCGGTGATAGTGGCGATGATGACACCGCGGCGAATATTGATATATTTCGGGAACAAGCTGGTCATGTCGTTGGCACAAGAAATCACGTTCGCCGAAAGATTAGTACCGATTTGAGCAATGACCCATGCGAAGCCGACGAAGAAGGCACCAGCACGGCCTGAAGGCCCATCCCACTGGGCGGCGAGACTGAGCGGATCCCAGATGTATTCGCCGTAGACGACTTTGGCGGCAGAGGTGGAGATGATACCGAAGAGACCGAGACAGAGTTGGATGAGTGGAAGGAACAGGACTTGCCAGTACACACCCTGCTCACGCTTGAGGTAACGAGTGAAATCGGGGATGTTGGTAGCCATGGTGGCCCAACCACCAGTGATGGAGGACAAGCTGGAGAGGATGAGCCAGGAGCGCATGGCACCGCTGACCTGGTACTCTTGCTTCCAAATGTCACCAGATCCACCAGCCTTCTTGGTCATGGCAATGACAACAGCAATACAGGTGATGCTGACAACAACTATAGATGAAGTTAGAGACTGGGAGAATAGGAGGACCATTATGTGACTTACCAAACTTGAAGATGAAGAACCACTGGAGTTTGTGTGGGGGGGTTAAGAGGATGGGGAACTGCACAGACCAGAAGATCAAGTGGCTGACCATCTGCTGGGTCGTGATACCAACTGATTCAGGGATGTGGTTAGGGATGTTCAAGTAAGAAGGCCAGATGGCTCGAATCATCTGAGTCATGGCAGTGGAACCTGTATAGGTTTGAATAGCATGCCAGAAGAGTGCAGTTGTCATACGGACGACAATGGCGAAGCGGGCAAAGTACCATCCGAAGGAAGATCGCATGGCAACAGGGAAAGGCACATGAAGGCGAGCACCAAGAACACCGTTGAGGACAAGGGGGACGGTACAGCAGAGAGAACCGAAGATGATACAAACAATGGCCTCACGATAGGTCAAGCCCACAGCGAGAATGGTGGCTGGAGCTTCCCAACTCTGAGCGTTCAAAGCATCGGAGAACCAGAAACCTGCCATAGTGAAGGCTGTCCAGGTACGGCGCTCAAGGGGCGTGACGTCCATGTCGATATTGGTCCTGTGCCCGTCAGCAAAAGTCACTCTCAACATTCTCGAACACACTTACCAAGTCCCCTCATCTCCAAGAGCCCCCTTCTCCTGTGGAAGAATCCATCCCGAAGGCTTGGTCTTCGCGATTGCTCCGGCCTTGATCTTCTGGAAACGGTTGCGAACGGCGTTGGACATGTTGATGTTGGCTGGAGAACAACTCCTCTGATGTCAAGTTGGTATTGGGACTGTCTTCAGTCGAGCTGATGATGATTTTCTGAATTTCATGAAGGAATTGCGGTTGTTATATGCATTTTCTGAGCTCTCTATCACAGGAAACTTCCCGCTGATCATAAGAATCATTTTTGCAGTGTATCTGGCGATAAAACTTTGGCGTATCGTAAGCGTTGAGGGTGCTGTTGATAACCGCCCGCATTCAGCTCGTTATTGGGGAAATGCCCAGCGATAAGGGAAGCCAGGCCTGAATGCGCCGTCGCTGGCCTTCGGCCAGGCCCCTACGGTAGAAAAGTCCCCGCCCGGACGGTGCACAAGCTTCCCCACCAAATGTTTGGGAGCTTGCAAGCCCGCATTGGTTGGTGGAGTCCCTGCCCTCGCTCGCCAGGCGTCCAGTGAGAAAGAACAGCGAGAGTTGGTGGCTTGAAATTATCTCTCCGTCTTGCTTTTTCCTCACCTCCACTTGATATCCTTGATTCCAGCCACTGAAGCCAGCTATCACAGTGTCAGCCTCGACTTCAATCTCTGCAATGTCGCGTGCCATCACCAATGATAGCTCTGCGATGGTTGTCACTTTTTCCGACTCTTCTCCCAAGATATTGGTTCAGCTGCGGGACAAATGCAGTCAAATTGGCTTTTTCTTACCGGCCACGAGGTTCCAGAAGAAGTGATCGATTAATACGTCTTTGCATATGCTCAAATTTTCCTCGTGCATAGAGATATGGAGGATGAGGTTCCAGAGAAAGATCGGAGATTGAGAGAATTGGACCTCCAGAAGAAGTTAGATTGAAGAGAACGAGATAGATGTTGGTGAGCTTTGGCCTGGGGAGCTTCTCAAGTTCTCTCCAACCTGATCCAAAGGCTCCGCCTCATCCAATCAGCAACACTACTTCATCGGTCTGGAAAGTTGAAACACAGCGTGCCTAACACCATGTCTAGGGAAATTCCCGAGGCCATAATGGCCCAAGCCCCTGGCTTTCGGTTCCAAGTGTCAATCCCACAGTGGGTCTCATGCTCGCCGCCTCATCCGTCTCTTTGCTCTTATCCTGGAACTCTTGCTACCCCCTTCGACTACATGTCCACACGACCTGGCGCTCTCTGTGAGGCTAGCTGCCCCGCATCAACCGCCGACGTCCAGCGCCTTCGGCATCGGGGCGCAGGCTTGCTCAAGGATGCAAGCGCAGGTACCTTTGTGTGAAGTTTAATATTCTGGACGCCACTGGGGAGCGGCCGACGGGACTTCTAGTCTCCGGGGACTTTCTGGAGGTATACTCGAGGATACGTTAAATAATTGGACTGATGGAAAGTTTGCTAGTTGATGGCGTAGGGTGCAGACCGTTACTGGGGAACGGAAGCACTCCAGTCCATTCTTTCTGCGCTTGATTGGGAGCCTCGTGGGGCCTCGCACACTTGAAATATAAATTTCCCAGGCAGCGGAATTGTCTTTTGACACGATGGGCGGCGAAGAGAACGCTCTTCTTCATTGACATATGAAATGAGAAAACGTTCGAAGAAGGTGGTGCTCGAAAATTTAAGAAGTGTTTTGCTGGTCCTCCGGCCTTTTCGGCAAGTTCTCGCCAATCAACTGAAATGGAACATTGGCAGGAACAACCTAAACACATGATCTGAATTTCCCGTGACGAGACAGAAGCCCAGCGGAGAATTCATGCAGCCTCGAAAAATCATCAAATCATCTTGGCCTTCCACCCCTAGCCGTGATTTTTAATTCTTACTTGGTAGCCTCGTCCTAAGATAACTAACCGAGCCCACCAGAGGACCTATCAGCGCCTCGAAATGTACACTCTCCCCGCCCTTATCTCGGCCCTCTCATGCTTCACTGCCTTCGGCGGGCCTACGGCCACGATGGCCTTCGCTCTCACCCCGCCGGCGACCATGGCCTCGCTGGACGATGGGCCACTAGAGCCGGCGGCTGTTCAACTCACGATCTCTTTCGACGAAAGTTTGTCGACTTTGATGTTGCTTTTTATTTCCAACAACGCCCACCTTTGAACTGCAAGAAGATTACTGAACCGACTGTCCAGCGCTCCGCATATCTTTTCTTTTCTTTCTTGTATTTCATTTCAGCGAACACTGTCAATTATCCTCCCCCAAATTTGGCTCTACTCGACTCAATTTTGAACCTCTCTACACGAACAATTTGTGTCTTGCTCTTCAATTCTACACGATCCTGAGAGAGGGTATCGTGATTCTACGAACTCTGTACAATTTCCGCTTCCTTTACGGTCAGAAGCCATCAATATGGCACCTCCAATCAAGCTGTCCCTCCCAAATGCTCGACCATATGCCTACAACTTCCCACCTGCCACAACGGCACTCCTCATTATCGATATGCAACGGGACTTTGTCGACAAGAATGGCTTTGGCTCTATCCAATGCGGCAATGATGAGATTCACTCTGCAGTTCGTACCATCGTTCCCACAATTCAAAAGGTTCTCGAAATGTCCCGTTCCCTAGGGATGACGGTCATTCATACTCGGGAAGGACATCGACCTGATCTCTCAGACTTGCCGGCCTCAAAGAGGCTTAGGCAAGTCAGCAACCCCAATGGGCATCATACCATGGGCATTGGTGATCAAGGCCCAATGGGGAGACTCCTCGTGAGGGGCGAGTGGGGTCATGATATTATCGACGAGCTAAGGCAACTGCCCGGTGAGCCAGTGATTGACAAGCCCGGAAAGGGAAGTTACTGGGGCACTGGATTACATCGGACATTGCTGGCTAGGGGCATCACCCATATACTCGTCACTGGTGTCACTACTGAGTAGGTCCTATCCAAAACAAAATTCTTTCAGCAGCTGACTGCCAACAGGTGCTGCGTGACGACGACTCTGCGAGAGTGCCATGACCGGGGATTCGAATGCGCCATTTTATCAGACTGTACAGGAGGCTTCGATCAACAGCAAGTCATCACATCCATGGACATTATCTGTGGTCAAGATGGTCTTTTTGGTTTCATTGGGGAAAGCTCCGACTTTTTTGCTTCTGCCTCGAAGTCGCGGGAACTGACCCCTCCTTCAACACCTCCTGTCTCAGAAGATGTCCTATTACCGATCGCGCAACTTCAACAAAGATACAAAAGCGGACTTGAAGATCCAGAGAAGGTGATTCAATCAGTCTACGATCGCATTGAAAAGTACGAGAAGATTGATCCCGCAGTGTGGATCACCAAGCAGACCCGTGAAGAAGCTCTAGCGGCTGCGAAAGCGCTATCTGAGAAATTCGCTGGAAAGCCGATGCCCCCTCTCTACGGAATCCCATTTGCACTAAAGGACAATATCGATGTAGAAGGTATCGTCACAACCGCGGCTCTTGAAAGCTTCGCATACACTGCAAAATCCACAGCTCCTGCCGTTCAACTGCTGTTAGACGCTGGTGCTCTCTACATTGGCAAGCTGAATATGGATCAACTCGCAACTGGCCTTTCGGGCTGCCGATCTCCTTATGGTACACCTCACAGCGTTTACAGCAAAGACCACATATCCGGTGGCTCCTCATCTGGTACCGCAGTAGCCGTAGCAGCCGGCCTCGTCTCATTTGCCCTAGGCACAGATACCGCAGGCAGTGGTCGCATACCTGCCGCGTTCAACGGCGTGGTTGGATACAAACCAACTAAGGGTACAATCTCTGCTTGCGGAATGGTCCCAGCCTGCAAATCCCTCGACACACTCTCCATCATGGCCCCAACTCTGCCTGACGCCCGAAAAGTCTGGTACATCATTGACGAATACGACGCTGAGGACCCTTACGCTAAACCCCCGACTACACTCTCATTATGGAAAGCCGATTTCCGGGGAGCCAAAGACGGAGGCTTTACTTTCGGTATCCCACCACCTGCTATACTAGCTACCTGCTCGAAAGAGTATCAAGACTTATTCCAGACAACTATCCAGAAATTACGCTCTTGTGGCGGACGACAAGTTGAAGTTGACTACACACCCTTCGAGAAAGCTTCAGACCTTCTCTACAATGCCTCTCTAGTCCACGAACGGATTGCCTCAATTGGCTACGACTTCCTGATCAAGAACCTCGATAACCTCCACCCAACCACCAAGGCTCTCTTCCACGCGGCACTCGACTCACCCTTAAAGCCTTGGAATGTTTTCCATGATCAAGCGCTCCAGGCTCAATATACGATGCAAGCGCAAAAGATTTTCAACCCTTTGGAAGGAGGCATTGATGTGCTGTTGGTACCCAGTGCGCCCTGTCATCCAACGATCAAGGAGATGGAAGACGATCCCCTTGGCTTGAATGCAAAGGTGGGGACTTTCACGCATACCGGGAATGTGGTGGATTTGTGCGGGGTCAGTGTTAATGCTGGTTGGGTTGAGAATGAGGGTTCGAAACTGCCGTTTGGAGTTACGTTCTTGGGTGGTAGTGGGTACGATGGACGAGTGTTGGACATTGCTGCTGTATTCGAGGAGGTCACCAAGGGAGGGAAAGTGTAGATTTTGGATCAGATGAGATAAATGATGATTTATGAATGGATGGCTGCATTTTGTGGAGGGCGATCTTGCATATGATTTAACTTATGTTCATCCGGTTTATGATGAGATCTGGAGTATATATTATATCATTATGATTCAATCTTCATTGTTCATACAAGCCTTGGACATTTCCGAGGGCCTCGAGCTCGACAAAGTGAGCTTGGTGTCTTCGAAATCCGGTCACCCTTGCTTCACCCCATCCTTACCGCTGCTCATCTAACCTCTCGCAGCTTGCCCTCATCGTCTTAAATATATGCCTTCATCATGCAATATATTTGCGTAGCTATGTGCAATGCCTTTACTTTCTTACACTCTGCTACTTTTCTCATCGCAGTCTCCGTCTATCCGTCACCGCTGATTCATTGATCTTTCCCTCGACAACATAATTCTAGCACAATTACTGGAGAAGAAAGTCTATGATGCAACCAAACCACATATCATGACACGGCCGATGCTGGTGGCCTAGGTTCCAACTTCCCATAACTCCGTGCATATCCTTGGCCTCAGATCTTCCCCATCACTTGTCAGTCAGCGACAAGATCAGTGAGTCTGCATGGAATCCTCCGCCACTGAAGTTGGGCAAGGATGGAGCTGTCCGTATGCAGCTTCTGTAGCATGCCTTCTGGGGATAATCATCCAGATTTGTTGGCGGAACGTTTTTGTCTCTTCAAATTATCTTTCTCAAGCGGCAGAGGTATTTTATAGCCCTAGTGGCGACATAATACTACTGCTACTAGCTCTCACTTATTTCAACCGCTTGGAATTGGAGGTATGGATAAGGATGTTGGTCTTGGTCTTGGTGATGGTGCTATTCCTGATGAGGATGATGGCGCGCGGGTTTGGGACGGTGGAGGAGGTATTGAAAGTTGTGATGGGGATGGAGGAAGACGTGGAACTATCTGAGGCTGAACTGCAGTCCCCGGGGGTACGGGTTGTGGCCGGGAGGGAGGAGAACTTGAACGTGGCTGAGGTTGGACCACAGTTCTTGGGGCAATGGGCTGTGGTCCAGAAGGAGTGCTCGGGTGAGGTTGAGGTATGACTGCAGCCCCGGGGGTTATCTTATTTAGTCCGCTCCTAGACGAGGAAGGGCGTCTTTGGTGACTGGGAGATCTCTGTGATGGCGATGAAATTGATCGGGTTGAAGGCTGTGTAGCGCCAGTAGCATTTCCGCCCAGTGCTCTTGACGCGGCACTTGACTGTATTGTACCAGGAGGTTGCGAAAGTGTCACAAAAATATATGGAATCAAGCCCTGCTGCCGTTTCGTCTTTAAACCCAACTCCCCAAAATTGAGCGTACAGAGGGTGTATGGTAGCGATGACCCAGGTATTTCGAGTTCAACAACTGTTTCATTGCATCTTTCTGGCAATAGAACCTGTATAAAGGTTAATAAAGGATCAAGTATACGATATAGGAATGTGTTAACGTACGACCATATATAAAGGATTATCTGCCAATCTTGAGTCAGCCAAGTGAGACTATCTTGACGACTGACAACTTACTTTCAACATCCTCCTTCGCCACTACATAATTTCGATTGGTTCTCGTATCGTGTACGATTACTTGTGTCGTCTCATCAAATGTGTCTGATCGAATTGAGTCTCCTGATCCAGTGTGTCTTGGGTTACTGGAAAGCTCAAAGGCCGAGTCCGTAGTCCCAGGACCACAGCAGCAGAACAACTTTTGAAGAATTTTGGATCCAGAATTTCCCATTGAGCGCTTCTTTTGTCTCCAAGTTGACCTTCTAATTATAATATAGAAATTGAATTATACTTAGAAGACCTGAAGGCAGTGAGAGACGCTCTAGGGAAATCTATCAGGCCCAATAATCCGATATTAATAACCTCAAAGGTGGCGGGAGCATTAACACGGGAGCTATGCTTGGAGAAAGTTTGGGCAGTAAAGATGAAATGAGGGGAGGAAGGAGAGAAAGGAGAAGCAATCGTGAGACTAAAAAATTGTGTGGGTCGGTGTCGTGAACGGTAAACTCTCCAAGGGCATACTTGACAGTCCTGTGAGCCTGGCAACCTCACAAATATGGGCTTAGACGCAGACATAATCCGCGTAAGCAGTGAAGATGCCTCCAAGTGTGCCTGTCGAAGACGGCCTCGAGGTCTTCAAGTTCATTGGCTGCTTGTGAAGACAGTACCAGTAGCACCAGAATATGCCAAAAGGCTGTGGCAGAGTCTGGTTGCCCAACTCTCATGTGCCTGACTTGCCTTCTTTCCACTGGGCATCCACACATCTTAAATGACGCGTATAGTTTGCTTGCTGGTTGTCAAAACTGGTAGGCAGAGTCGCTAGGCTTTCTGGTGTTGGAAGAGTGTGAACTGCCGACGTAGCCTCACGCAACCATACTTGGACAATATCGTGTGACATTCACACAGCCTCCGCCACGTCTCCAAAAAGTAATGGGTTCCATCCTTTCAATTTAGGCTGCCGGTGTCCATTTTCATACGGTTCATACCCACCATCTTCTGCCTTCTACTTTGGAGGGTCATAGGTTCTATCGTGGAGTGTATCCTCTTTTCGAATTCTTATGAGCTCTTTCGCTATCCATAAGACGCTCAACAATTTGGGTAAGTTCCCCGCAGCTTTTAGGAAATCGCTAGCTCTCAATTGACGTGTAGATTATTAGGAAAGGTTTGGAATGGCTCAGAGATTGAACGCATCACAGCGCCCCTTTCGGCTCCTTACACTGGGTATGCCAATCATACAGTGTCTTCGAAAGGCATTAAAACTGCTAACTGTGGTTTAGATGGTGGTGGAGTTCGTGGATTATCCTCTCTCTTAATAATTAAAGAGTTGATGAAAAAGATAAAGGATGGCGATGACCCTATTCCTCGTCCCTGTCAGTATTTCGATATGATTGCTGGAACTAGCACTGGCGGGTAGGAATATAACTTGCAAACTGAAGTTTCTTGCTAAGTTATCTACAGGCTGAGTGCCATAATGCTTGGTCGACTTCGAATGGGAATCGATGAATGCATCACGGCATATCTGGAGATCGGTCCCGAGATATTTGCTACCGAACAATTCCCTTGGACTTCTAAATCGGTCGCCAAGTGAGTCACATTTAGATATACATTTAGATATTCACGGAAAGAGGGACCCGCATCACTGACATAAGACTGCAATCAAGGAAGCGCGTCGAAGAAAAGGAGGGATCGCTTCGGCTCATACTTAAACGCTTACTCCTGCCATTGCCATCACCATTGAATCAAGATACATTCGCTTCGTCTCCTCATCTTTGCCGATGGTAAGTGTTAATGATGTAACAATATTGAACTTTGCTGACCGAAAAAGCGTGGTGGTAGCGATACATGACCAACGTGGATGTAAGACACCGTATGTGTTTCGATCCTACGACCATCCTCCCTCGTCATCACTTGACCCATTTGAGAGGAATCCGGGCCCAAAAGCCGACATTCCAATATGGCAAGTCGTTCGGGCAACGTCTGCCTCACCTACATACTTTCCAGCAACCACGATTGAGGGGAAGAAATTCTATGACAAAGGACCAACCTTCCAGAATCCAGCACTGGATGCTTTTTTGGAAGGAGAGCAAATGGGTGGCAACAATCAGAGCTCTGTAGCTCTGACTATCAGCGTTGGTGCGGGTGTACGAAGCAAAAGTCGAAAGCATAGAACATTAAGAAGTCCCTGCGGGAAAGATATTATCGACAGAAGCATGATTCAGTCAGAAACCACGAACCGAATAGTTGAAGAACTCTGCGAGAAGAAATCTACTCGATACTATCGATTTGACATCGATAATATCGAAAATGTCAAGGTAGCCGATTGGAATTCCAATGACTCAAGTTGCGGCTTCAAGAAAAACACCAAGTCGATCCGCCACATCTGTGAACTTACAAGACAGTATCTAGAGAGAAAAGATATTCGTCAGCAATTGGAGGATGCTGCGTATGCTATTAGGGAAAAAGATTACCAAGAGTTGACAACACAAGTTGACGATTCTCAGCAAAGTACAAAAGAGGGAAGGGGTATCGAGGATTCTGGATCATCCTGGGACAATGAAGATACTAATTCACAGATTTGCGGGTATGTAGACACGGTTCT